>ERZ795048.513-NODE-513-length-40344-cov-53.190275_pt1 | contig 40344 bp, 40 predicted proteins | sample MGYA00375132_ERZ795048 | MGnify/ENA primary metagenome ERZ795048 (study PRJEB30177, sample SAMN05720225) | activated sludge metagenome | isolation source: Anaerobic digester | place: Hong Kong | collected 2014-12-17 ...
CCATGGCATACTCAGGATCGAACCTGATGGCCTCGTCATAGCACTGGATGGCCTCAGTGTAGTTGCCAATATTTTTGAGAGACACGCCTTTGCCATTCCAGGCCATGGCATACTCAGGATCGAACCTGATGGCCTCGTCATAGCACTGGATGGCCTCGGTGTAGTTGCCCAGATTTTTGAGAGATACGCCTTTGCCATTCCATGCATCCGGATCCTCTGGATCTAGTCTGATGGCCTCGTCATAGCACTGGATGGCCTCGGGGTAATTGCCCAGATTTTTGAAAGTGAGGCCTTTGAAATACCATGCATCCGGATCCTCTGGATCGAGCCTGATGGCCTCGTCATAGCACTGGATGGCCTCGCTGTAATCGCCTTGAGATCCAAGAGCGTTGCCTTTGTTATACCATGCAACCGGATCCCCCGGATCTAGTCTGATGGCCTCGTCATAGCACTGGATGGCTTCGGTGTAGTTGCCCAGATTTTTGAGAGACACGCCTTTGTTATTCCAGGCCCAGGAATCCTCCGGATCGAGCCTGATGGCCTCGTCATAGCACTGGATCGCCCCGGTGTAGTTGCCCAGATTTTTGAGAGACACGCCTTTGTTAAACCACGCATTGGCATACTCAGGATCGAGACGGATAGCTTCGTCAAACGCCTGGATCGCCTCGGTGTAGTTGCCCAAATCATCGAGAGCATTGCCTTTGTTGTACCACGCATTGGCATAGTCAGGGTCGAGCCTGATGGCCTCGTCATAAGCCAGAATAGCTTCGTCGTACTTACCAAGGTCTTCGAGAGCTAAGCCTTCGTCTAGCCATTCTTGAGCGGTCTCTTGCCCACTCCCAGGAACTACCAGTACCGCCAGCGCCAGCGCGCATAAAATCAGTCTCATTTCCTCACACTCTTGGGAAAGATACTGTCACCATCCACGAAAAATGTTTCTATGCTTCGGGAGTCCTGACATGCGTGAAAATGGCCTAAAATGATCACGGTTTCTGTATTTATGCTGCGCAACTTCAGATGCCGAACCCCTCGTAGGATTTCCGCCGGTGATTGATGTCGGCCTTTAATTAGATCGATGTAGTTTTCAGATCGGTGTGGCCGAGCTGCTGCTGCAAGTCGTTCAACGGGACGCCGCTATCCAAAGCGGTTACAGCGTGCAGGTGGCGCAAGGTATGTGGGCTGACGATGTTCATCAGCCTGCCATCTTCGGATGGCGCATAAGGTCGCTGAATGCCTGAGGCGGAACGCTGAGGCCGGGCCGGAAGTCGAACCGGCCCTCGTCTCATCCTTATCGCAGATAATCGATGGCCATGGCGGGCTGGTACGATATGCCCGGTTTGGCCAACAATTCTACAAATCGGCATCCTTTTGATGGATGAAACAGATTGGCAGAGGCGCTACTTTTGATGACCCATGCCGTATCAAGACCGCGCTCGGTCCCTGCAACGGCAAGAACGGGCTCCTCTTCGGGAATCACTCCTGCATCGACAGCCATCAAGACACATTCCAGACAGACCAAAGTCCCCGTGGAGATCAACTCCAGGGTCTTTGCCAGAATATCAAGGGATGTCACCTGTTGAAGATGGAGTCGCATTGAAAAGCTAGGGCCGAAGAAGGGAATTGTTCCTTGAATGATGGGGACGTTCAAGGCTGCTAGTTTTAGTCTATTTTCCGGGGTGATCTGCATGGGCACCCGGGATAGGCCGCGTTCCTCCCATTCATCGCGCACCTTCTGAAGCTCAGGAATATCTGCAAACGGACCGCTCTGCATGTGGTCAACTTCCCATCCCATTCCTTGAGGGCATGTGACGCAGACGATGGTCGTGTCGCGGATTCTTTCAGCAGCTCTTACAGCACATTCACCGGTGATTGAGGCGACGACAAGATAGCGATACTGCGAAGAGGCCTTCCTCACAATTTCAATTGTCTCATCTGTGTTGGCGGGTCCCGGCCTTTCAAATACTCTCATACATCCGACCTCTTTTTATCTGTTGTCTCTTTAGCAGCTGGTAAAGATCATGATTTTTCATCATTTAACCTTTCACCAAATAATGTCTGATCAAGAGATTTTTTTTTCTATAGCTTCTTGGCGACGACCGCAAACTCGTCATTTTCCGGGTTGAACGGCGAGCCGGCAACATCCGAATAAAAGCCCTCGACGACAAAACCGCATTCGTCAAACTCTCTCTCCAGGGTTTCGGGGGTGAAATGCTGGAGCCAGTTATAGACGGTTCGCGTGCGATCGGCTTCGATGAGCGTATACTTGTCAAGAACCACCTTTTCTCTCAGGTACTTGAAGGTGTTTAGAAACCCGTAATACTTGTTCGGGGACCAGAATCCATCCAGAAGGTTCTCCTCATAAATCGCCATCTCTTCTCGTCCTTCGAAGGCTGCCAACGAATACACGTCGAGAAGGACCGAGCCGCCGGGCCTGAGGATCCTGTGGAACTTTTTCAGCATCTGCCTTCTCTGGACGGGACTTAGGGCGCAGAAGTCGCACATGATCATGAGGACTAGATGAAAGCGATCATCGGTTTCAAACTCCAGGTAGTTCTGGTTAGCATACCGGACGGATAGGCCTTCTCTGGTTGCGACCTCCTGAGCATACTGAATAGACCTCAAAGAGAAGTCTATACCTGTCACATCCGCCTGCCTCCGGGCAAGCCTCGCCGCATAAAGCCCCGGGCCGCAGCCGAAGTCGGCGATCTTGATCCCCGCTCCGACGTTGAAGCGGGATGCGATCCATTCAACCGAGCGATCGATGAATTCTGCCTTCCGGGACGATACATCGATCTCCTCGTTCAGGTGGAACCTGAGCATCTGCTCTGACGTGTGCTCATCGGCCCACAGATCGCTCGCCGTGTAAAACTCAAAGGGTTCAGGACGGGCGTTGATCTTCTCCAGTTCTTCAAACATTTAAGATCTCCGATTTTTTGTTACAAAGATTGACCAAGAGTAAGATGGCGAGTGATGTAATGAAAAGGTTTTCCACCTTCGCCAGTGATTCCCACGAAATTCCAAAAATCCGAATTCATCGTACGGCTCATTGGCGGTTCTTCGGCCCTATCTTCGGTCCATCCCATCTTCGGGCCACTATTCTCTCCAGTTCTCCTTTCCCAGCATCTATTCTTATGTAACTTGAGGAAAAGATTTAACTGACCAGGTTACATAAGAAGGAGCCTTGATCCCAAAATACATCTTGGACGAGTTGGCCGAAGAGGACCTTCCCCACCTCATCGAGATCAGAGATTACCTCGACCGGCTGATCTCTCATCGCGAAAGATCCCCTGAAGAAGGAGCCTCAAAAGCAGAAACAGAAGAGAGGAGGCACGCTTCCGTCACCTACCGGCAGGAGTGGGTATACTGCGGCAAGGAGTGCAAGACTTGTCCCCACGGACCCTACTGGTACTGCTACTGGAAGGAGGACGGAAAAACCCGGACGAAGTACATCGGCAAGGTCCTGAAGGAGGTGGAGCTTTGAGCTCAGGGCGCGTCTTGGTCCTGGCGCTGGTCCTCTCGGCCTGCCTTTTTTGCGGCTGCATATCCACCGACAGGCCGGCCTCTTCGAAGGAACCGGGCAATGTCAACGTCGTCGCAACCACCGTCCCCCTGGGCCACTTCACAGAAATGGTGGGCGGGGACCGGGTGACGGTCGCCGTCCTGGTCCCGCCGGGCACAAACCTTCACACCTTCGAGCCCTCGCCCTCGAAGCTCGCTGAGGTGGAGGATGCCGACCTCTACGTCAAGAACGGGGCGGGCCTCGAGATCTGGATGGAGAGGATAATCCAGGCCAACGAGGAGATGCTCGTCGTCGACTCCTCCTCTGGGGTGGACCTGATCGAGTCGACCGACGCTGACGATCACGGCCACGGCGCCCATGACTTTCATGAGGATATACTGACGACTGACCCCCACATCTGGCTCTCGCCGAAGAACGCCATCATCATCGTCGATAACATCTGCCGGGGCCTGACGGAGGTCGATCCCGAGAACGCCGAATTTTATCAAAAGAATAGGGACCATTACCTCAGCAGGCTGAGGGAGCTCGATGGTGAGCTGAACTCTACCTTCTCGGAGACGGATAGGAAAGAGTTCATCGTCCTCCACCCCTCCTGGAGCTACTTCGCTCGGGACTACGGTCTCGTCCAGGTGCCGATCCTCGAAAGCGAAAAGGAGCCCGGCCCTCGGTACCTCGCCGAGATCGTCGAGGTCGCCTGCGAGAAGAGGATCACCACCATCTTCGTCGACCCCAACTTCAACCCGAAATCTGCGGAGATCATCGCGGAGGAGATCGACGGCAGGGTCGTGCCCCTCGATCCCCTCGCTGAAGACTACATCGAGAACATGAGGATCGTGGGCCGAGAGATAGCCTCAAGCCTAGACGGCTGATCTGAAAAGGAGGGGAGTGAAGAGACATGACCGGTGCGAGCGCGGTATCCATCGAGGACCTCTCAGTCTACCTCGGAGGCCGAACCGTCCTGGAGGATGTTAACATCGAGGTGAAAGAGGGGGACTTCCTCGGGCTGATAGGCCCCAACGGCGGGGGAAAGACGACCCTCCTAAAGGCGATCCTGGGCCTGATCAAGCCACCCCGCGGGAGGGTTTTGGTCCTCGGGATGAGCCCCGAGGAGGCTCGAAAGCGGGTCGGCTACCTCCCCCAAAAGAGCCTCTTCGACCCGAAGTTTCCGATCAGCGCCCTGGAGGTGGTGATGATGGGCCGATACGGCAAAAGGGGCCTATTCGGCCGCTATTCTCCCGAGGATCGAGATGCTGCACTTGCGGCCCTTTCGGCGGTGGGGATGCTGGAAGAGAAGGATCGGGAGATAGGAGGCCTATCCGGGGGCCAGCAACAGCGGATATTCGTCGCAAGAGCCCTGGTCTCGGAGCCCGAACTTCTCCTGCTGGACGAGCCCGCCACCGGGATCGACAGCTCTCGGCAGCGGGAGTTCTACGAGCTTCTGAGCGAGCTGAACGAGAAGATGACGATAATCATGGTGTCTCACGACATAAGCGCCGTATCGACCTACGTCAAGAAGATCGCCTGCGTCAACAGAAAGCTCTACTACCACAGCTCAAAGGAGCTGACAGCCGAGGACATCGAGGAGGCATACCAATGCCCCGTGGAGATGATCGCCCACGGCGTCCCCCATCGGGTTTTGAGGGAGCACGACTGACGATGATCGAGATATTCGCGTACGAGTTTATGCAGAGGGCCCTTTTTGCCGGCGTCATAGCCTCGGTCCTCTGCGGCGTCATCGGGATTTACGTCATCCTCAACAGGATCGTCTTCATCGGCGGTGGGATCGCCCACACCGCCTTCGGCGGGATCGGCCTCGGCTACCTCCTGGGCATGGACCCCCTCATCTTTGCGGTCCTCTTCTCGGTGGCGGCGGCCCTCGGGATAGGGGCGATCAGCGACCGGTCGAGGGTCTCGGAGGACACGGCCATCGGCGTCTTCTGGGCTGCTGGGATGTCTCTTGGTATCGTCTTTGTGAGCCTGAGCCGCGGATACGCCCCCGACCTCTTCGACTACCTATTCGGCAACATCCTGGCCGTATCCTGGAACGACGTTTTGCTGATATCCGTCCTGACCCTCGGGATGATCATCCTGGTCGCCCTCCTCTACAAGGACCTGCTGATCCTCTCCTTCGATCCGAGCTACGGCGAGGCGGTGGGCCTTCCAACGAGGGAGCTTCGTCTTCTCCTGCTCTGCATGGTGGCCCTCAGCGTCGTAGTCCTGATAAAGATCGTGGGCATAATTTTGGTGATCGCCCTTCTCACCATCCCCGGTGCCATCGGGAGGCAACACGCTCAAAGCCTCAAGAGGATCATGGCCATCTCGATCTTTCTGGGCGCATCTTTCGTCCTCGTCGGCCTCGTCCTCTCCTACCAACTGAACATCCCCTCGGGCGCGACGATAATTCTGACGGCGTCAGGGACCTTCTTTGCCAGCACCCTCCTGACCCGATGAGATGGCTGCTTTTTGGGCAGGACTTGTACAACAAACTTATACGCGAAGGGATACAAATGGCGGATCGACATGCACCCAGACCAGATCCGTACCCTCCTCGCTTTCCTCTTAATCTCGCTGTTGGTCCCTTCTGCCGCGAACCTCGCAGAGGCGGCTCCTGCCCCCGGCGGGATCCAGTTCGCTGGCGACCACTACAAAGTGGAGGGAGGAGCAAAAGTCGACGTCTCCGTCGTCAACCCCGTCTTCGCTCCCGGAACCGAAGGGACCCTCAGGCTGATCTTGGCCAACGACGGCGTGGTGGAGCGGCTCGCTCCCGGAGCGGTCCCCCCGGGCTCGGAGGAGGATGCGGCCTCGGAGATGCTGGCGGAGTTCGGCTGCCTGGACGCATCAAAACTGCGGGCGGATCTTCGATCCGATGGACAGATCGAGGTCCTTTCGGGACCGGTCCAAATCGACCTTCTCGGGCCCGGGGAGACCGCTCCCATCGAGTTTTATCTGAGAATCGACGACGGCGCCGAGGGTCCGATCCCCCTCAGCCTCGACCTCGAGTACGAGCACCAGGTCGACGTCAGCTTCAGCAGCGGGACCGCCTCGCCCCTCTACCTCCCCACCAGCTCGAGCCTCGACCTCATCCTATCGATAGAGGGCGACCCCCCAGCCCTGGAGCTGGTGGGGACTAGATCCGACCTCTCCCCTGGCGAGAAGGGTTCGATCAGCATCATCGTAGGCAATGCCGGCAAGAGCGATGCACTGAACTGCACCGCGCGCCTGGTGGCGGCATCCCCCTTCACGCCCCTGACGGATCGGTCTCGTCTCGGCGACATATCTCCTGGAGGGGTCGCAGTAGCCCGCTTTGACCTCTTGGTGGAGAAATCGGCCCGGGCTCAGGAGTACAGCGTCGGCTGCGAGATAAGCCACAGCGGGGGGATAACATCCCTTTCCGTACCTCTGGCGGTCGCTCCGCCCGAAGGGGCGCGGCTTTTGAGGATCACCCTCATCGGGGCTATTTTGGGCGCCGCAGCCCTTGCCGCCTTCTGGCTTGTGCGAACGAGGAGGAATGGATCGCTTCGCAGGCGAAGTCCTCTCCGGTCCCGGAGATAGATTGCGACTTCCGTCACTGTAGCCGCCCCTGCCACCATCAAACCGCCATTGATATCTCCAACCTCCGCATTCATCGGAACCTATGCAGGCGTTGCGGGCCGAGAAGATCTGCAAGAGCTTTCGAGGTCTTTTCAAAAAGAAGGAGGTTCTTCACGAGGTATCCCTCTCCATCGAAGAGGGCGAAATCTTCGGCATCCTCGGCCCCAACGGCGCTGGAAAGACGACCCTCATGTCCATCTTCTCCACCCTGATCCGGCCGGACTCTGGCCGCCTTGAGGTCTTCGGCCTCGACGCCCTAAAAAAGACCCACTCCGTGCGGGAGAGGATCAACATAAGCAGCGGAAACCCCAACTTTCCCTGGAGCCTCACCGTGAGGGAGAACCTGAACCATTCGGCGATGCTCTACGGCCTCTACGGTCGGGATCTCGCAAGGTCGGTGGACGAGGCGATCGGGGCCTTCGAGCTCGAACCTCACGCCGACTCGAAGTTTGAGACCCTATCCACGGGCACAAAGCAGAGGGTCTCTCTTGCGAAGGCGATCCTGAACCGGCCCGAGATCCTCTTTCTCGACGAGCCGACCTCGGGCCTCGACCCGGATATGGCATTGAAGACGAGAGGTCTCATCAAGAAGATATACGAGGAGCAGGAGATCACCGTCGTCCTCACGACCCACTACATGCCCGAGGCCGAGGAGCTCTGCGATCGGATAGCTTTCCTCCGGGAGGGGAGCTTGATCGCTCTCGGAACCCCTGGAGAGCTGAAGAGGGCCCTCAAGATCGGACATCGGATCTTCGTCCGGTATGAGGGAGACATCGACCCGGTGAGGCTCCGGATAATCCCCGGGGTCATGGACGTCAGAGAGTTTCCTGGCAGGGTGGAGATGGTCTTCGACCATTCCGAGAGGGCCGTCAGCAGGATAATAAAGGCTTTTGAGGGGGCAGATATACTGGACATAGGCATAGATCAGCCCGATCTGGAGGACGTATTCCTTGAGCTGGCGAGGTGAGCTGAACAAGTTTCTCTCCGCGACCTACAAGAACTGGATCATATCCAAGCGGAACGTCTTCACCGTCTTCGAGCTCGTCTTCTGGCCTTTCATCGGCCTTCTATCCATCGGTCTACTCACCCGGTTTTTGGAGGTGACCGACGATATGGTGGCCTTCGTCCTCGTCGGGGCGATCGCCCTCAGCATCCTTCAGATCAGCCAGATCGACGTCGCCTACATCCTCCTCTTCGACCTCTGGTCCAAGAGCATCAAGCAGACCTTCGTGGCCCCGATCCGGGGATACCACCTCGTCGGTGGAGCGATGCTCTTCGGGGTGATCAGGGGAACTGCCGTCTTTCTCATCCTGGCCGCGACCAGCTCCCGCTTCTTCGGATTTGACTTTCTCGCGGGGGGGATCGTCACAGTCATAGTCTTCCTCGCCGGGACCTTCATCACCGCCGCGTCGATCGGGATGGCGGTCTGCATATCGATTCTCCTCTTCGGCCAGAGGGCGGACGTGGCGGCCTGGAGCCTCAGCGGGATAATGATGCTGGTGAGCGGGGTCTACTACCCCGTGGAGATCCTGCCCGGACCCCTCCAGCTCCTCTCGAAATCGATACCTCTGACCTACTTTCTTGAGTACTACCGGTCGGCCTACGGTTACGGGTCTCACCAGGTCTTCCTGGGGATGGGGCTTGCTCTCCTCTACTTTGTGGCGAGCCTGTTGATCCTGAACCTGGCCATCGAGAGGGCGAGGACGACCGGCATGATGCTGAGGCTCTCTGAGTGAGAGGAGCGAACCCTGGAATAACGTTTTAAAGTCGACCATTCTTATTCGGTGGGGCGTTGAACTTGACCATCGAGGGCTTGATCGGCAAAGTCAGATTGGGAGACCTCCATCCCGTCCGGGTGATGGGGGTGATCAACCTCAGCCGCGAGTCGTTTTACGAGGAGTCTTTCGCGGGGCAGGACGCAGTTCTGGGGCGAGCCTTGGCCTTTGCAGAGGAGGGGGCGGAGGTCCTGGACCTGGGAGCCGTATCCACAGCGCCTGGATCGCCCACCATCCCCGAGGAGGAGGAGCGAAGGAGGCTCTTTCCTGCCCTCGAGGTCGTCCTGGACGGCGTGGAGGGCGAGGTCGCCATCTCCGTAGATACCCAGAGGTCGAAGGTCGCCGATGAGGCCCTCTCCATGGGCGCATCCTGCATAAACGACGTCTCCGGCCTTCTGGACCCGGAGATGGCCCGGACCGTCGCCGACCACGACGGGTCCCTCATAATAATGGCTTCAAAAGAGAGGCCCGGCGACATCCTGGAGATGGGGGATATCGTGGCGTCTCTGGGGGGTCGGCTGAATGATGCCGGAAAGGCCGGCGTCTCCCCCGAGAAAGTGACCGTCGACCCGGGGATCGGCCACTGGACGCCGCCCAAGGGGCCGGGGCACGATCTCGCCATCCTTGACGGCCTCTCCCGTCTCCGAGTGCTGAAGAAGCCGGTGATGGCCGCCGTCTCCAGGAAGTCGTTCATCGGCGCGGTTCTGAAGAGGCAAAACCCCGTCGAGAGGCTCCAGGGGTCTCTTGCCGCCACCGCCGTTGCCGTCTACAACGGGGCCCATCTCGTCAGGACCCACGACGTGGCCGCCTCCCTGGAGACGATCAGGATGGCCGAGGCGATCCGGGGCGGGCCGCCGACGTCCAGGACCGGCGGCGTTGAGGTGGAGGTCTTCGCTCATTCGGGCCATCCTCGGGACCTATCCTGGACTTTCGCGCGGCTCGGGGTCGGGGAAGACGGCTCTAGGGCCCTCGGCGTCAAGGGCTCCTTCCGGGCCCTCTCCCTTCGGGGCTTGACGTCGATGGAGGCGATAGTGATCAAGCAGGAGATGCTGGCCCGTGGCGGGGACGCCGCCATACCCATGGGCGCGCTGCGTTGCGATCCCGGAGAGATGGAGGTTCTGGTCCTGGGGACGGTAGGCCAAGTCCGGGGTCTCGTCAAAAACCTCAGGGGCCAGCCCTTCAACCTGCCCGCGGTGGCCGGGGCCATCGAAGAGGCGCTGGAGAGGATGGAGGATCCGAAACGGTACTGGTGAGGCCTTTGGAAGTTCTGGGAATAAAGACAGATCTTGTGAAACCGGGAGACGACCTGGTGGAGGCCCTCCTGAAAGGGATGGAGAGGGCGGGCCTGCACCTCGAGGACGGCGACATCCTGGTGATAGCGGAGAGCGCCGTCGCCACCGCCGAGGGCGGGGTTGTGAAGCTATCGGAGGTGATCCCATCTCTCCGAGCCCTGGAGCTGGCGGAGAAGTACAGAAAAGATCCTCGGGAGATGGAGCTGATCATCCGCTCCTCCGACCAGATCATGGGCGGGATTCCCGGAGTAGTTTTGACGATCAAGGACGGCTTTCTTTACCCCAACGCCGGGATAGATCACTCCAACGCCCCCCCGGGATCTGTCGTATTATTTCCAGAAGATCCCCAGAGGTCCGCATCCTGGATAAGAAAGAGGATGGAAAATGCTTCAGGAAAGAGGATCGGCGTCGTCATCGGAGACAGCCGAACTCACCCATTGCGCCTCGGCTGCGTCGGCGTGGCCCTAGCCTGCGACGGCATCCTTCCAGTGGAGGATGCGAGGGGCCAAAAAGACCTCTACGGAAGGCCCCTGGAGGTGACGAGGAAGGCCGTCGCCGACAACCTCGTCTCGGCAGGGGAGGTGGTCATGGGCGAGGGGGACGAGGGCGTTCCCGCAGTGATCATCAGGGGAGCTCCTGTGAAGTTCATCGAGAACGGCGAGGAGATGACGATTCCGAGCATTCCTCCCGAGGAGTGCATGTATATCGGCTCCCTCCGGTGTGGCCCCCACCCCTACGAGGGGGGGTACGATCAGCTGATCGAAGAGGCGACGAAAGCTCTGGAGAGATCTTACGCCCCCTACTCGGGCTTCCGGGTCGGCGCAGCCCTCCTCGCCAAAAGTGGGGAGGTCTACTCCGCCGCCAACGTCGAGAACGCCTCTTCCGGCGCGGCCATCTGCGCCGAGAGGGCGGCGATAGCCAAGGCCGTCAGCGAGGGGGAGAAGGAGTTTGAGGCCTTGGCGGTCGTGGCGGAGACGGAGGAGCCGGTCGCCCCCTGCGGCATATGCAGGCAGAACCTGATCGAGTTCGGCGAGGAGATAAAGGTTATAATGGCGAATACGAAAGGGGATGCGGAGATCGCCACCATCGAGGAGCTGTTGCCGAGGGGGTTTAAAGGGCAGTATCTGAAAAGTTCTAAATCTTAATAGTATTTTTGCTACTATCGATTATCGGTGGTACGGGATTTGGTTGATATATCCAAAGAGAAACGATACAGATCCTGATTTTGTTGGATACCCTTATGGTCCATCTCGGATTCAAAAACGCTATTGTGCAGCGCCCCTAAGAACTCTAAGCGAAATATCAACCAATCAAAGAGCACCACCAGATTATCGGCAGAGCAATTAAAAACGCGAACAATTATAATAGCAAAATTTGGTAGCGGGGAGTAGATTTGAACTACTGATCTACGGGTTATGAGCCCGTCGGGATTTCCTGACTACCCCACCCCGCTGCATCGGTTTGAGGGCGACAGACTCCAAACCCGCTCCCATCATATAAAGCTTGTGCATCTGCATCGCCTTTGGGGTTGGTCAGGCTCGCCGCTGATGGCCCCCTCGCTCGCCTGCCGATCCCTTTTGCCCCTCCGGATTCTATAGATCCCCTGATGGGATGAAGGGGAACAGGGAAGGGGCCTTTCGGCGGGCGGAGGGAGGCGGACACCGATCGAGGGATCGGGCGCCTCCGGCCCTCTCGTGAGAAAAGAGGAGGAAGCTTGAATCAGGGACACGAGACTCGGTCTTGACGATCCAGGCAGCTTCACATCAGGATCTTCATCGCCTCTTCGACGGACTCGTCATGGTGGACGATGGCTGCGATCGCCCTCGTCATCTTCGTCGGGTTTTCGTGCTGGAAGACGTTTCTTCCTATGGCGACCCCCCGGCCCCCGGCGTCGATCGCCCCCCGGATCATCTCCAAAAACTCCTCGTCCGTCTCGGTCTTGGGGCCGCCTGCTATCACCACGGGGACGGGACAGCCCGCCACCACTTCCTTGAAGGTGTCGGGATCGCCGGTGTAGTTAGTCTTGATGATGTCGGCTCCAAGCTCCGCTCCGGCCCGGGCCGCCAGGGCCACCACGTCGAGGCCGTTGGGATCGGTGATCTTCTCGCCCCGGGGGTACATCATGGCGATGAGGGGCATCCCCCAGAAGTCGCACCTCTCGGCGACGGACCCGAGCTTTTTGAGCTGATCGGCCTCGGTCTCAGAACCGATGTTTATGTGGACGGAGACGGCGTCGGCCCCCACCTTCAGGGCCTCCTCCACCTGGCAGACCTGGACCTTGTTGTTGGGGTCGGGGCCGAGGGCGGTGCTGGCGCTCATGTGGACGATCAGGCCGATGTCGCTTCCGTAGCCTCGATGGCCGTGCTTCACCATCCCCTTCTGCTGGAGGACGGCGTTCGCCCCCCCTTCGGCCACCTTGTCCACCATCTCTGAGAGGTTCACCAGCCCCTTGACGGGACCGACGGATATCCCGTGGTCCATGGGGATGATGACTGTGTTTCCGCTCTTCCGGTCGATGATCCTCTCCATCCGCACCCTCTTGCCAATCTCGCTCAATTGTAAATCTCCTACGTGTTAACATGGCACACGATAGCATATGTCATATATAAGGCTGACGCCGTGCTATTTATAACTTGACGCTCGACATCCACCGGAGCTGATCTTATGGAGCAGGAGTTCGGCAGAATCAGAAAGAGCGAGACGACGGAGCTCGTCGTTCGAAGGACCGAGTTTCGAGGCTCTGCAGGGATCGACATCAGGGAGTACGTCACCAGCGATAGGTACACCGGCTGGTCGAAGAACGGCATCCGTATACCCGTCGACCAGTGGCGATCCTTCAAGGCGATCCTGGACAAGATAGAGGTCTCCGAGGGAGGAGAAAGCGATTAACCGGGACGGCTTCGAGCGGGAGTACAGAGCCTGGCTCGTCTCGGTGGCAAAGGACGTGGCAGGCCATCTGGCCGAATCCGGTCCGAGAGAGCGCGACAGGATCCTCCACGCCTACCGAGAGATGGAAGACCCAAAAAGGGTATTTCGCCCTCTATCAGACCCGGACCGGATTTCAAAGCTAGGGGGCGAGGAGGCGAAAGGGTACATCCTGGTGGAGACGGACGCCATCACCTTCTTTCCCTCCATCGATTCTTCGAACCCCGGCGCCCTCGACTTCGCCGTGGCGATGAACCGTCGCTACTACTATCAAGGCCGGTGGTTCTCCATCATTTCCCTCAACTCCGAGTATCTGAGGCGGGTCAGTGACAGGGTCCTCGCCTACGCTCTCGAGCACGAGTTTGAGATGGGAAGGCTCTATCAGCAGGCCTTCGGAGAGATGAGAAAGCTCTCCCCCGGCGAGAAGCTGGAGATCAGCAGGCTCGCCCATCAGACCTCGATCAAGAAGGCCAAGATCTCACTGGAGGATCTCATCGACGAGGAGAGGCTGATGACATCCCTGTCCGAATCCCAGCCCGTCATCCCCAAACCCTACGCAGAGACCGCCCTCCTCGCCCACCTGGAGGAGAACTTCTCGCGCCTCGAGAAGTTCGGCAGAGAAAGCGAGGACGACGAGGAGGACGCATTCGGCGCCGAACTCTACGACGAGTTTGAGGGATGGTCAAAGTTCTCCATCCAATCCTTCCGCCTCTTCGTTCGGGAGGCCACCCAGGGCGTGAGCGAGGCCTATCGAGGATACGTCTGATAACGACTGTTTTATGCTCCGAAGACCATTTTTTGAGTTTGGGCCGACAAAGCGCCGTTTCGGGCTGAAGCGTCCGAAATCGATTGCAGAAAACGAATCCCGCTTTTAGTCCTGAGCATTTATATAGTAGTCTTTCCCAGTTAGTGGCCATCAAGATCATTCGAGGAGACCCGATTTGTCCAGCGAATCCAAATTGCATAAAAAACCGGCCGTGAACATAGGCATGGTGGGCCATGTCGACCACGGCAAAACGACCCTGGTGAGAGCCCTCTCGGGGGTCTGGACCGACCAGCACAGCGAGGAGATAAAGAGAGGGATCTCCATCAGGCTCGGCTACGCCGACGCCACCTTCAGAAAATGTCCGAACTGCCCCGAGCCGGAAGCCTACACCGTGGAGGAGACCTGCCCTGGATGCGGATCACCCAGCGATGTCCTCAGGACCGTATCCTTCGTCGACTCTCCGGGCCACGAGACCCTGATGGCGACTATGCTCTCGGGGGCCGCCATCATGGACGGCGCAGTCCTGATCATCGCCGCCAGCGAGCCCTGTCCCCAGCCCCAGACCAAGGAACACCTCATGGCTCTCGACATCACCGGCATCGACAAGATCGTGATCGTCCAGAACAAGATCGACCTAGTCTCCAGAGAGAGGCTGATCGAGCACTACAACGAGATCAAGAAGTTCGTCAAGGGGACCGTCGCCGAGAACGCCCCCATCGTTCCCATATCGGCCCAGCAGAACGTGAACATCGACATGGTGATCCAGGCGATCGAAGAGACGATCCCCACGCCGGAGAGGGACATGGATAAGCCGGCCCTCCTCAAGATCGCTAGGTCCTTCGACGTCAACCGCCCCGGGACCGCTCCGGAGAAGATCGTCGGCGGGGTCATCGGGGGCACCCTCACCCAGGGGGTTCTCAAGCCCGCAGATACCATAGAGATCAAGCCGGGCAGGTCAGTGGAGGCAGAGGGGAGGAAGCATTGGGCGCCCATCAAGACGAAGGTGACGGCCCTGATGGCAGGGGGCGGCTCCCAGGAGGAGGTCACCCCTGGAGGGCTGATCGGAGTTGGGACTCAGCTCGACCCGGCCCTCACCAAGAGCGACATCCTGGTGGGCCAGGTGGCGGGAGAGCCGGATACCCTTCCCCCCGTCTGGAACTCTTTCACCATGAAGATGAGGCTCCTGGAGAGGGTCGTCGGCGCCACCGACGAGGCGGACGTCGAGCCGATCCACACCAGCGAGCCCCTGATGCTTAACGTCGGCACCGCCACCACCGTCGGGGTCGTCTCCAGCGCGAGAGAAGGCGGCATGGTGGAGGTCCAGCTGAGAAGGCCGGTCTGCGCCGCCGCGGGAGATCGGGTTGCCGTGAGCAGGCGGATCGGCGCAAGGTGGCGTCTGATCGGCGTTGGCACCATCAACAAATAAAGGGTCTCGGCTTCTCTGGTGCCGTTTCTCGAAGGGGTGTCGTAAGCTGTATGAAGGTGCTCCTCGACGCCAACGCCCTCATGGTCCCCGGCCAGTTCGGGGTGGACGTATTTGGGGAACTGGAAAGGCTCGGCTATCGCAGCTTTCTGGTGCCGCGTCCCGTCCTCCGGGAGCTCGTGGCGCTCGCGGAGCTCGCCGACTCCCGCCGGGACCGGACCGCCGCCAGGATCGGCCTCGCGCTGGCCGAGGGTTGTGAGATCGTAGAGGCCTCTGGCGAGGCGGACGATTGTCTGGTCGATCTCGCCCTGGAGACCGGCTCGGCGGTCTTCACCAACGATAAAGAACTGAAGAAAAAGTTATCTACTAGAGGTGTTACCGTTATACACCTGCGCCAGAGACGACGGCTGGAGATCGCAAGCGGAAGGAGTTCTGATGTATAAGAAGATGAAGCTTGAGGGGATAGTCAGGATACCTCCTGGCCAGATGGGGGATCCCCTCGAAGACGCGGTGGAGATGGCGCTGCGCAACAAGTACGAGGCCAGGGTGGACAAGACCCTCGGCACCGTCGTGGCGGTGCTGGGGGTGGACGACATAGGCGAAGGAAGGATCCTGGCTGGAGACGGGGCGATCTACTACGATGCGACCTTCGACGCGATCGTCTTCAAGCCCGAGATGCAGGAGATCGTCGAGGGCGAGGTGGTGGAGATCGTGAAGTTCGGGGCCTTCATAGGGATCGGGCCCTTCGACGGACTGCTTCACGTGAGCCAGATCACCAACGAATATATATCGTACGACGAGAAGAATGCGCGGCTCGCAAGCAAAGAGTCGAACAAGTCTCTCGGAGAGGGCGACAGGGTCCGCGCGCGGATCATCGCCATCAGCCTCAACGAGAAGGAGCCCCGAGAGAGCAAGATCGGCCTCACCATGAGGCAGACGGGCCTGGGGAAGATAGAGTGGCTGGAGGCCGCTCAGCGAAGGGAAGAGGCAGAGGTTGAGTTGAAATGACCGAACAGGCTTGCAGGGAATGCCACAGGATCATCGAGGGTCTCGTCTGTCCCACCTGCGGAACGTCATCCCTGAGCAAGGACTGGAGCGGTTACGTCGTGATCATCGACCCGAAAGAGTCCGAGGTCGCCAAGAAGCTGGGGATAACCCTTCCTGGAAGGTACGCCCTGAAGGTGCGATAGATTTGAAGATATTGCGTCTTCCCGAAGAGCTCCGCTCCGAGCTGAAGCCCCCCCTGGGAAAGCTCTTCAAAGGGCGGGGCCAGGAGTGCATACTTCCCATGCAGGATCTCCTCGCTCCCTCGCCGAAGGTGGTCGCGGTGGGCGACGTCACCACCTTCTGCCTCCTCTCCTCGTCCGGGAGAAAGCCCGACATCTGTATCGTTGACCACAAGACGAAGAGGATGCCGGTGCCAGATCACGTTCAGCAGGGGATAGGCGATCTCGACGAGTACGAGAGGATCGAGGTGAATAACCCCCCGGCAACCCTCACCCAAGAGCTTGTCGACGTGATACGAGACCTTCTGGCCGGCGATCGAAGGGTCAAGATCGTCGTCGACGGCGAGGAGGATCTCGCCACCCTTCCCGCCATCCTCTATGCCCCTCTCGGCTCGACGGTCGTCTACGGCCAGCCGAACGAGGGGAGCGTCGCCGTGGTGGTGACCCCCGAAAGAAAGGATTATGCCAAGAGCATAATGGACAAGATGATTGTGGAGGATTGAGATGGATATCAAGGTTATCGAAGAGAAAGAGAACCCGATTTTGAATCGGAGAGAGGTCAAGTTCGTCGTTGAGCACGACGGGCCCACGCCCTCGAGAAAGAGCGTCATCGAGAAGATCGCGGCCACCATGAACTCCAAGGTGGGCCTCGTGATGGTGGACAGCCTGAAGTCCGAGTTCGGAAAGCGCGAGACGATCGGATACGCCAAGATCTACGAGACCGAGGAGAGGGCGAAAGAGGTCGAGAGGGCTTACGTCATCGCGAGGAACGTGCCCGCACCGGCCGCCGAGGCAGAGGAGTCGGGATAGAATGGCTGTAAACGAGTTTTACGAGGTCAGCGGCGAGGCCATCAAGAGGAACAAGCAGACCTGTCCCCGATGCGGGAACGGGGTATTCCTCGGAGAGCACAAGGACCGGCTCGCCTGCGGAAAGTGCGGATATACCGAGTTCAAGAAGTGAGCTTTTCTCCGTGGCCCCTTCCTGGGAGGAAGGGGGCATGCCGCACCCTTTTGAAGAATTCATCGGCTCTTTTATCCCGTCGGTTATTTAAACAGAGGAGGATTAACTACTTGGGGGTGTTTTTGTGGTTGACGTATTATCAGTCGGTTTTGTACCTCTGCTCATCGTTTTGCTGATCCTATATCAGGGGATCAGGATACCTCGAGAGTACGAGAGGCTCGTAGTTTTCAGGCTCGGCCGGTACAGCGGGATAAAAGGCCCCGGGATCACCATCATCATACCGGTGATCGACCGGGCCATCACCATGGACCTCCGAGTTGTGACGATCGACGTCCAGAAGCAGGCGGTCATAACGAAGGATAACGTGACGGTGGACGTGGACGCCGTCCTCTATTATCGGGTCGTGGACCCCGACAGGGCCGTCATCCAGGTCGAGAACTACAGGGTGGCGACAAGCCTTCTCGCCCAGACGACCTTGAGGGACGTCCTGGGCGAGATCGAACTGGACGACCTCCTATCGAAGCGCGAAGAGCTGAACGTCAAGCTCCAGGAGATCTTGGATCGGCAGACCGACCCCTGGGGGATCAAGGTCACGGCTGTGACCCTGCGGGACGTGAGCCTCCCCGAGTCGATGCTGAGGGCTATCGCCAAGCAGGCAGAGGCCGAGAGGGAGAAGAGGTCAAGGATAATCCTTGCTGAGGGCGAGTTTCAGGCCTCGGCCAGGATGGTGGAGGCGGCAAAGCTCTACCAGGGCGCGCCGGTGGCCATCAAGCTTAGGGAGCTTCAGACCCTGGCCGAGATAGCGAGGGAGAAGAACCTGATCGTCGTCACCTCCGGCGGCGAGGTCGGAGAGGCGACGGGCGCGGTGGCGGGACTTACCAAGGCCTTCGGTGAGAGATGAGGACCTCAGCTTCGAGGGGTTCGGCCCTCTCCGGGCCGCTCCCGTCTCTCTTGCCTCTACGGCCTCTGCTGCCCGTCCTCCTTCTCGTCTCCATCGCCATCCTCTATCTCGCAGGCCCGGCCTTAGGCGAGGGGTGCGTGATGGTCGTCGCCCTGGATGATGCCATCACCCCGGCGAGCGACGAGATCGTCGGAGAGGCGATCGCCGAGGCGGAGGGCCGAGAATGCGAGGCCCTGGTGATCACCCTCGATACCCCAGGAGGGGGGCTCGCCGAGACGAAGGAGATCACAAGCCTGGTCGAGAGGACGAGCCTACCGGTGATTGGGTACGTCTACCCCTCCGGCGCCACCGCCTGGTCTGCGGGGACGATCATCCTCCTCTCATCTGACATAGCGGCGATGGTCCCGGGAACGATCATCGGATCGGCCCAGCCGGTCCAGATCGGGCCGACGGGGACCGAGCCGGTGAACGATACGAAGGTGATCAACGCCGTGGTGGCCCTGGCCGAGGAGAAAGCGAGGATCCACGGAAGGAACACGACGGCAGCGCGGGAGTTTGTCCTCTCTAACCTCAACCTCAACGCCGAGGAGGCCTTCGAGGTCGGCGTCATCGAGATCGTCAGCCCGAACCTCGAGTCCCTGATGGAAGACGTGGACGGCATGGAGGCGAAGAACAGGACCCTCGCCACAGGCGGCGCGGAGATCGTCCGGTTTGTACCGAGCTTCAGGCTCCAGGTCTTGGCCGTCCTCTCTGACCCCCTCCTGGCGGGGCTTCTCCTCATCGTCGGCCTTTACGCCCTCATCTTCGGCCTCTCTAACCCCGGCCTGGGGGCGGAACTCGTGGGCGTCATCACCCTGGCCCTCGGTCTCATCGGCCTCGGATTCTCCGTGAACCTGGGGGCCCTCTTCCTTATCGTTCTGGGGCTCGTCCTCCTCCTCGTCGAGCTGAACAGCCCCGGCTTCGGCCTCATGGGCGCGGCGGGGCTCGCCTGCATGATCACTGGGTCGGTCCTCCTCGTGCCGATAGGTTCGACCGACTGGTACACCCCAGCCGAGTACAAGATGGACGCCTTCGTCGCCCTGATCGTCCCGTCTCTCGTCATCGGGGCCTTCTTCGTCTTCGCCCTCTACAAGGTGGCAGAGGCGAGGAGGAGGCCCACCTATTTCGAGAGGATGGAACAAGAGGTCGCCGAGGCCCTGGACAGGATCGACCCCCGGGGCCATGTCATGTACAACGGCGAGTACTGGGCCGCCGAGGCTGAGGAGCCGATCGAGCCAGGCGAGCTGGTCGAGGTGGTGGGAAAAGAGAGGATGGTTCTGAAGGTGAGGAGAAAGGGATGAGCTGAAAATTGTGGAGGCGCGCAATCGGCGGTGTCAACCTGTGAAAAGCGGTTTGCAGCGAACAAAAAGTGTGTAGCTATTTCGGACCTTTCCAGGTAGGGCTGGTCAAGAAGAGGATAAAGTCCATGAATATGGTGCAGAAGCGATTCTAAAACGGACCGCTGCCTGGCGGGTCCGTCACCGGAAACTTCGAAGTGGCGTTGAGTGCGTTGGGATTCCACGGAAAAGCTTATAACGGAACGTACCTTGTTAAACATGTTATTTGGAGAGGTTTGCTCTAGAAACAGTCGAGAGGTGTTTTATTTGATTATTAAACTGAAGTATTATTTAACTATTTTTGCTTCCTTGGCTCTGGTTTCGGTCTTACTCACATCCAACTCGGCCGCCCTGGCCGAGGAAAGCCCTTGGTCGATGTATCGCCACGACGGACAGGGCACGGCAAAAAGCCCGTACTCAGGGCCGGAAGAGCCCGGCTACGAGTGGGACTTCTGGGCTGGATACTTCGCCTATTTTCCGCCAGCGATCGCCGGAGATGGCACCATTTACCTCTCGGCCAACAACCGGCTTTTCGCCCTGAGATCCGACGGAACCGAGAAGTGGAATTCCTCGATCAATATCGATAACTTGGCCCCCGCCGTCGGAAAGGATGGAGCCGTTTACGTACGGGGCGGGCCAGATTTCGGCAACATATATTCAATCCGCCCGACCGACGGGGATGAGGTCTGGAACATCTCCATCGGAAGATCTAACGCTCCACCGAAGACGGGGGACGATGGGACGGTCTATTCAACGGGCGGCGGCAAATTGTACGCCATAAGCCCTCAGGGGGGCATAAAATGGGAGAACGGCGAACACAATTTCATAGGGCATCTGGCCATCTCCGCCGACGGGAGCACCATATACGCGGATACGGGAGGATGGAGGCTCCTGGCCGTCAGCGCTGCTGACGGAAGGGAGGTCTGGGAGGCGGGCGAGTTCAGAAACGTGCCGCACAATCCTGGCGTTGGCCCCGATGGGACGATCTATGCGACCAAAGGCTTCGATTATCACCATCTCGTGGCTCTGAACCCCAGAAACGGCCGCGAAGAATGGGCTGTGGACATAGAGGGGGATGGCGGCCTTCCGGCCATAGACCGCAGCAGGCATGCGATATACGTCATCTCCACCGGGAACGTTCTTTATTCGGTGACAAAAGAAGGATCGCTAAAGTGGAGAGCTGAACTTCCCAGCTGGAACAGCGACGCTCCGACGATAGGCGGTGACGGCACCGTTTACGTCACCTCAAATGGGGTGCTATACGCCTTCGATCCGGAGACCGGCGACGATAAGTGGCAGATAACGGGCGGCGGAGATACCTTCCGCGGGCTGAGCACCTCGCCGAGCATTGGAGAGGACGGAACCCTGTACGTGGGACACGACCGGGGCCTCTACGCCCTCGGCGAGGAGAAAGTTACCGGATACAGGGATAGCAGCTACCTCTTCGTCCACAGGCCCATGACCTGGAACGAGGCAGATCAATACGCAAGGTCCCTGGGCGGCCATCTCGTCACCATCAGCGACTCAGAAGAGAACCAGTTTGTGGATAAGCTCGCTGCCTCCTGCGGCAGGGTTGGTCCTTTCTGGATAGGCCTAAGCGATCATTCTGGTGATGGAGATTTCCGATGGGTCACGGGAGAGACCCTGGCGTTCACATCCTGGAGCCCGGAGCCCGACGGTCTGACCGATAAAGATTATGCGGTGTATAACACCTACTGCTGCAACTCGTGGAGCGCCGTCAACGAGAGCGAGCCGAGGCAGTTTGCGGTGGAGTTCGAGGGGGCTGCTACAGCTCTTCAGCCCCCCGAATCCTGCGCCGCCGGAGGGGCTTTGAAGATCGAGGCCTGGGGTGCGGCGCCTTCGGCGACCATGAACCCGTACATCTCCGGACCCGTCCTGGTCCCTGGATGGTACAACTTCTGGTTCAAAGAGGTTCCGAACGACTGGCAGGTCGAAGGACCCGAGGAGATCGCAGAGGGCATCGTTTACGTATTCGACTTCCAGACCGTGGGGATGGAGGGGCTGGACGTGATGGCCCCGCCCGCCGGAGTGAAACCGCTCGAGGGCGAGGCTTACCTCTGGTTTGCCCGCAATACGGAGCACGAATACGAGATCTGTGTGGACGGCCCGTACGACACGAGGGAGGCGGCCGAAAGCTGACGAGACGAGGGCAGCTTCTGGCCCGAGAGGTGGCGGGGCCCGACCTCGCCGCAGCTTTTTTTTTTAAACAAAAAATAACATACCCAATTTTCAAGGAGCGGTTGTACTGGGCGTCTGGATGGGACGAGGAAGATCGCCGCCGTCAGGACCGCCGAGGTCGCCACCCAGCTCAAGGTCACGGCATCGAGGGCGAACTGGTCGCCTATCGCCGGAAGGGCGACCTTCACAGAGGACCCTATGAAAGGGGTGAGCAAGGATCTGGTCACCGCCACCACCAGGGCCGCCATCTTCTGGGAGGGGTCTTCGGTTATCGTGGGCGAGGGGTATGAAAGAGGGGGAGTTAAGGGATTGGAGGCGGTGAGCAGTGGCCTCGTTAATTATAGTGCTGAACCCAAGAAATAATACTTATTTGGCCAATAGATGGGCCTCTGGATATCGACGGTTAGTTTCAATCTTTTGGTGTAGCACTATAATTATTATCGTATAAAGGTATAAAATGTTTTTCGGAGGTGGTGTGTCTTAAAGAGATCCCACTTGAGGATCTGGCGGCGCTTGCCTTCTCGCTCATCTTTGAAGATCTGCATATATGCTGGTCTTCGGCCTTCTCTCTGCCACTCGCCCCGAGAACATCGCCGATCTTGTATTGGATAACAGAGAAATTCCCCCCCGGATGACGATCAGTCCTCGTACCTGGCGGCGATGGGCATCCTTCTTCCCGTCCCGAAGGCCTTGGTGGTCACTTTCAGGCCGGGAGGAACCTGCTTTCTCTTGTACTCGTTCCTCTTCACGGCCCAGGCCACCCAGTTCACGATCTCGGGGTCAAATCCCAGTTCGATGATCGCCCTCGCCGAGAGCCCCTCCTCGACGTATTGATGGAGTATGGAATCGAGTAGGTCGTAAGGAGGCAGCGTGTCCTGGTCTTTCTGGTCGGGCTTCAGCTCCGCCGAGGGCGGCCTTCTGATGATCTCGGCGGGGATGATCTCGCCCTTTCGGTTGATCTGTCCGGCGAGACTGTAGACCATCGTCTTGGGGACGTCGGAGATGGCTGCAAGCCCTCCGCTCAGGTCGCCGTAAAGGGTGCAGTAGCCGATGGCGATCTCGCTCTTGTTACCGGTGGATAAGACGAGGTGGCCGAACCTGTTGGAGATGGCCATGAGGACGTTTCCCCGTATCCTCGCCTGGATGTTCTCGAGGGTGACGTCCACCACCCCCCAGGCCAGGCCGAGATGGTCCTTCAGGGACTCGACGTAGGATCTGTAAATCTCGGATATGAAGATCTCCTCGAACTCGATCCCGAGGTTATCGGCGAGCCTTATCGAGAGGTCTCTGCTCTCCGTTGAGGTGTAGGGCGAGGGCATCGATACCCCCATGACGTTCGATCCCCCCAGGGCCTCGGCGGCCAGGCAGCAGGTGACGGCGGAGTCGATCCCGCCCGAGAGGCCGATCACGGCCTTCGAGAAGCCGCACTTTATCGCATAGTCCCGGATTCCCAGGACCAGCGCCTTTCGTAGGGACCCGATCTCGTCATCGGCCGGCTGGAGATCGGGATTTCCCTGGACGGAAAGGTCCGCGATCCCCACCGTCTCCTCAAAGGATGGGAATATCTCGATGGCGTTTCCGTTTCCGTCGATGCAGAGGCTGCTCCCGTCGAAGATCAGCTCGTCGTTGCCCCCCACCTGGTTGACGTAGACGAAGGGCGTCCCGTATTTTCTGGCGTGCCTCTGAATGAGGCCGAAACGGACCCGCTCTTTTCCCAGGTGGAAGGGCGAGGCTGAGATGTTTATGAGTAGGGTTGCGCCCATCTTCGCCAGGGCCTCGATGGGGTCGAAGGAATAGAGCCGAGTGGGCCAGAGGGCTGGATCGTTCCAGGCGTCCTCGCAGATCGAGATCCCCAGGACCTGGTCCCTGAAGGGCGCGACGCTGATCTCGGGGGCAGGGTCGAAGTACCTGGTCTCGTCGAAGACGTCGTAGGTCGGAAGAAGAGACTTGTGCTGACAGGCCAGAACCTCCCCCTTGCTGATCAGAAAGGCGGAGTTGTAGAGGCCCGCCCCTTCGTCCTTACCGGTGGAAACGGGGGCCCCGATCACGATGCCGGTCCTCGGAAGCTCTTTCGAGACCTCGACGAGCCGGTTGAGGGCGATCTGGACCTTTCGGATGAAGCTCGCCCTTTTGAGGAGATCCCTCGGGGGGTAGCCGGCCAAAAATAGCTCCGGAAATATCAAAAGGTCGGCCTTGCCCTCGAATCGGGCGAGGGTCTCGACGGCCCTCTCAAGGTTGCCCTCGACGTCTCCGACCACCGGATTGAGCTGTGCCACAGCAACTTTCATCTCAACCTCTCTTCTGAGAGGTATCGCTCTTGATTCTTATCTGAGTTTTGGTTCGTCAGACCGGGCGGACTTGGGGCGGAGGGGGATATATAAATAAAAGTCGTACTTTAAAGCGGTTCTTGCCGCCATTCCCGGCAGCAAAAACATACGCAGAAGCGATCTCATGGCAAAGGTATTGATCTACGGAGCTGGGGCGATAGGCTCGTTATTTGGCTACCTCCTCTCAGAAGTGGTGTTGGAGGGGAATGAGAAGGGGACGGGATCCGCCATCGTTGAGAACGTGGCCCTTCTGGGAAGAAGAGGCCACATCCAGACGATAAAAGAACGAGGCCTCGAAATCGCTTTGGCCGAAGGAGAAAGACCTCTCCCCATCCGGTTCAGCCACACTTTCACCAACCTCGATGAGCTCGATAAATCGGAGTTCGCTCCCGAGGTCGTCTTTGTCACCGTCAAGACCCACGCCCTCCCGGCGGTCTTGACGGAATTGAGAAAGTCGGGCCTCCTGGATGGAAAGCTTGTGGAGGCCGAGTTCGTCCTCCTGATGAACGGCATGGGAAACCGGGAAAGGTTCTGCCTCCCCGACGACCGCATCTTTGAGGGGATCACCTCCGTCGGCGTCGTCTTCTCTGAGGACGGGAGGATCGAGCTGAAGGGGAGGGGGAAGACGGTCTTTGAGGCTGGGATGGGCGATGAGCTGAAGCGGTTCATCGGGGCCAGGCTTGCCGAGAAGGGCTTTCTCGCGGAGTTCGCTGAGGACTTCAAGGCTCAGCAGTGGATGAAGCTCTTCGCCAACGCCGTCATAAACCCGATAACGGCCCTGACGAGAGAGACGAACGGGGTCGTCCTTTCTCCGCATCTGGCGCCGGTCGTCGAGAAGATCGTCGGAGAGTGCGTCGCCGTCGCCGAAAAGGAGGGGCAGAAGTTCGATGGGGGGGAAGTTATAAAGTTCGTCCGGACCGTCGCCGAAAATACGGCAGCCAACACCTCCAGCATGCTCCAGGACGTCCTCCGAGAGAGGCGGACGGAGATCGATTCCATCAACGGATACGTTCTGAATCTCGCGAAAAGGCACGGGATAGCGGCGCCGGCGAACGAGATGCTGTATGGATTGGTGAAGGCGGTCGAGAAAGGGGAGGAAAGGTCCAAATGATCGTAAGCAGTAAATTAGAGATAAAGAGGGACCTGACCATCTATTATCCAGGGTGAGAAAAAGATGCGATCCGAGAAAGACAGGACCGATCGATGAGAACGCCAATCCCCAGAAGTATGAAAACGGTTGAGCCATTTGGGCCAGTTCTGCTAATGTGCGCGATCTTTCTTGATAGATGATCTTCTTGCCGTTGGTCTACTTCGTGATCCGCCAACACGAGCTCTCTCATCCCGAAAGCACTAACATAGCCTTTTATAGTAACCGTTTCCATTTAACTATCGATCTTTATGAAGGGAAGATATCTGGGAATATCGGGTCTGGCCCTGATCCTCGTCCTCGTCTGCACCGCGGCGACTGCAGACGACGAGGCCATCGAAGGCCAGGAAAGTGTGCTCAGAATCTCGACGACCACGAGCCTCTACGATACCGGCCTTCTGGACGAGATGGAAGAGATCTTCGAAGGGATGTACGACGTCGACGTCCGGACCGTCTCCGGCGGGACGGGGATCGCGATCGAGCGCGCAGTGAGGGGTGAAGCCGACCTTATCCTCGTCCACGACGTGGCGAGGGAGAGGACGTTCATCGAAGACGGTTACGGCCTATCGCGGACCTGTTTTGCCTACAACTACTTCATTATCGTCGGCCCCGAGGACGATCCCGCCGGGATCGCGGGGATGACCCCCTCCGAGGCGATGAAGACGATCATGGAGGAGGGTATGGAGAATCCCGACGAGGTCAGGTTCGTTTCCAGGGGCGACGACTCTGGAACCCACGCTCGGGAGAAGATCCTCTGGGATAGAGCCGGCATCGACTACGAAGAGGTCGCAACTCCTGACAACACCTGGTACGTGGAAGCTGGCCAGGGGATGGGTCCGACCCTGCGGATGACAGACGAAATGCAGGGATACACCCTATGCGATACCTCCACCTTCGCAGCATATCGAACCGATCTCGACCTGGTTCCCATCATCGAGGAGGGCGACGTTCTCCTGAACGTCTACGCAGCGATCCCCGTGAGCCCCGCCGCCTTTTCCGAGACGAACTGCGAGATGGCAGCCGACTTCGTCAACTACCTGGTCTCTGACGAGGGGCAGGATCTGATCGCCGAGTACGGGACTGAGACGATCGGAAAGCCGCTATTCAACCCAGCGAGAGGAAACTGCGAGCTGATCGGCTGCACCGGGGACGAATGTGCTCTGACTCTGGCCGAGGATTACTGCATCCAGGCAGAGGCCTGAAAGAAAGATCATAAATTCGATCGAAACCTAGCGAGAACTCGGGTGAAGCATATTGGATGAGATCGCGGCGGGGCTTGTGAGGGCGGTGGAGCTGATCCTGGCCCTCGACCCGACGGTCGTCGAGATAACGGCGAGGTCCCTCGCCATCGCCGTGACATCGACGGCCATCGCCACCATCCTCGTCGTCCCCCTCGGCGGACTCATCCATTTTCACAATTTTAAGGGAAAACGGGCCGTCGTGAACCTCATCCAGACCCTCTACAGCCTCCCGACGGTCACCGTCGGCCTTGTCGTCTTCCTTCTCCTGGCGAGATCTGGGCCCCTCGGAAGCTACGGCCTCCTCTTCACCCCCGGGGGGATGGTGATCGGCCAGACGATCCTGATCGCGCCGATAATGACGGGCCTCACCATCGCCGCCCTCAGCGGCGTCGGACCTGCCGTCCGGGACACCGCCGTCTCTCTCGGCGCGTCGAAGTTCCAGGCGATCTTCACCATCATGAGAGAGGCGAGGGCCGCGATGCTGGCGGCGATCCTCCTCGGATTCGGCCGGGCCCTCTCGGAGGTGGGGGTGGCGATGATGATCGGAGGAAACATCCGGGGCTACACCAGGGTTTTGACGACGGCGATCGCTCTTGAGACCTCCCGGGGCGACATCGAGTTCTCGATGGCTCTCGGGATAATCCTCGTCTCCATATCCCTCATCGTCAACCTCCTCGTCAACAGGGTCCAGGGGAACTGGTGGGCATGATCGAGGCGAGAGGGGTCTGGGCGAGGCGAGGCAGAGCCGATATTCTGAAGGACGTCTCCATCGAGGTGGGAAAAGGCGAGATCCTGGCGATCATCGGCCCCACCGGCTCGGGGAAGACCACCCTCCTCAGGGTCCTCAACCTCCTCGACCACCCCGACGAGGGGAGGGTCTTCTTCGATCGAGTCGACGTAACAGAAGACGAGAGGGCGCGGTTTTCTGCCCGGAGGAGGATGGCCATGGTATTCCAGAAGCCCTCGATGTTCAACCTCACCGTCGAGAAGAACGTCTCCTACGGCCTCAAAATAAGGGGAGTATCCGGTTCTGCCTTTCGGGACCGGGTGAGGGCCGCCCTCAGGGACGTGGGTCTATCCGGCTACGAGAAGAGAAGGGCGTTCAGCCTCTCAGGCGGCGAGGCCCAGAGGGTGGCCCTGGCGAGGGCTCTCGTCACCGAGCCCGAGCTCCTCCTCCTGGACGAGGCTACGGCGAACCTCGACCCCAGGACGGCGGAGACGATCGAGGGCCTCATCCGGGGGGCCAGGGAGAAAGGACTTGCGGTAGTGATGGCGACCCACGATTTGGACCAGGCCCGCCGCCTCGCCGACGGGGTGGCCGTCCTCGTCGGAGGCGAGCTGGTCCAGCTGGGCTCTCCGGAAGAGGTCTTCGAGCGGCCCAAGTCGGAGGAGGTGGCCCACTTCGTCCGGGCCAGGGTTGGGTGGTGATATCTCCCTATTTTTGCGATCCGTATATCGACCCGAACCGTCTTCGCTTCGACCCTGGTCCTGCTATCCTTTTTTAACTTGAAGATGATCTTACTCGAACGCTTCGAACGGAGGTCAAGCTTAATGGCAAATCCAGAACACGTCCATTCTCTCAAGAAGGGCCCAGCAGTTTGGAACCGATGGAGAATCGAGAATCCTCAAGCGAGGCCGGACTTCAAGGGGTCTGACCTCAGCGGGATGGACCTTGAGGGTGCTAACCTCCAGGGCGCAAACCTGATGGGAGCGATCCTGAGAGGGACGAGGCTTTCGGGCGTCGATCTTGGTCGGGCAAAGCTCGTCAGAGCCGACCTCACCGGGGCGAAGCTGGCTGGCGCTGAGCTCAGCGAGGCCAAGTTCGAGGGCTCCATCCTTGAGGCAGCGGACCTCCGGGAGGCGAAGCTCGTCAGGGCCGAGCTGAAGGGCCAAGATTTGAGATTCCTCTCTCTTGCTGGAGCGGACCTCAGCGAAGCGACCTTGGCCGGAGCAGACCTCTCGGGGGCCGACCTCCGGGGCGCGATGATGCGGGGGACCGACCTCAGGATGGCAAAGCTCGTCGGGTCCGACCTCTTGGGGTCCGACCTCTCGGGAGCGAAGCTCATCCGTTCGAAGCTAGGCAGGGCGAATTTGAGGGGAGCTGAGCTAGTCGGTGCCGATCTCAGCGGCGCAGACCTGGAAGGGTCCGACCTCTCGGGAGCGGATCTAACGGGGGCCGACATATCTCGGGCGAACCTGAGGTCTGCAAACCTGGAAGGTGCGGTCATGGAGGGGGTCAAGAGGAATGAGATCTCCTTTTAGAGGACGAGATAGAAGAAAGCAGAATTCGATGCGGATGCGTCTGGCTTAAACAAATTGTGTGCGGATTTCAGAAATCTCCGAATCTTCGTTGCCCAGATTCCCTGATCTACACGAATGACTCTGCTTTCGTTTTCCCCTGAGAGCAGTCACAATGTTTTATCGATTTAAACGAGCCGAAAAACGGGCGAGGGTTCCATCCCCGATCTTCAAGGTCGGAGTATTCGTGACTATCTGCGCACCCGGAATAAATGGGGAAAACATCTTATACGAAGAAGGAAATAAGTTAATATAGTTATTTTGAGTATATCTGGACCCAAACAACACCTAAACAACGGCCATCGTTATTTATATAGTACTCCTGCCGCTCTTCACTGTAATCTCCATAATATTTGTATTATTTTTATGTAACTCCCCGTTGGTCGATGTATATCCACCTGAGCTGTATCTCGATAACTCAACCAAAGAATATATAATAAATATTGAAAATAAAGGTATAAAGATAGATCAGCTTACTGTAGAATGGGGATATGCCACTGGGGAAAGAAAATGCATAGAGTCCGAGGACATCCAGATCTCAAGCCATCCGGACTGCGATCTTGATTTCAATGAGGGTGAAATAATCATAAAGCTGATATCTAGGGAGGAACTTATAAAATCCAATTCCTCTATAATCTATGTTACTGCCAATTCAGGACGAAATAAATGCACTGATTTTATAAAAATAATTTCTGATGGAGCGGGTTAAAATCTCGTTGGGTGTATAATAGGTATTCAGCTCTGGCACAAGGTAGCGGATTATCTGAAGGAGAAGGTAGGTAGTCCTTAATGCTTGAGCAGGAGCCACGCGGCGCGAAGATCATGCGACCGCATGGTATTGAACAAACAGAAAGATCTATATATTAAACAATCAAACAAAAACGCAGAGCATGGACTCAAAGAACCGGTTCCTATGGATGTCGGCGGCGATTTTGGCCTTTGCTGTCGTGGGGGTCGTTTACGTCACCAAGGACTTCATAACCACGATACTTTTGAGCTTCTTCTTCGCCTATGTCCTCCACCCGGTTTATTCGCGCCTCTTCGGCCTCACCGGCAAAAAGCGGATCTCTGCCCTCCTCTCGATATCGATCATCTTTCTGATCTTCCTGGTATTCGTCCTGAGCGTCATCAACGCCCTGGCGACGGAGGTCTCAAACCTCTCCCTCTACCAGGAGTCAATCAACGAGACCGCGAGCAAGTTCGCTGACCAGACCGCGGGGAGCTTCTTCGACTGGACAAGGGCCTTTGCTGAAGATCGCGCCCCGGAGGCGATCATCCCTTACGTCGGCGACCTCCTCGACCAGGCGGAAGAGCAGATCGGATCGGTTCTCGCAGCTCCTGCAAGCCTCCTCGCTCCAGAGGTAGTCCCCAGGGTCGCAAAAGTCGTCACGGGCCTTGCTGACTGGATCGCCAAAAATTTGCCGATCCTGATGGCCCAGTTCGGCGTGGCCATCCTCCTCACCTACTACCTCCTCGTCGACGGGGTCGGATCTGTGGAGGAGTTTCTCCGGCTCATGCCTGAGAGGGCGACAGTCCGTCGTTTTCTTCTGGAGCTGACCTCCATCTACAACAGCCTCTTCAACGTCTACCTGATAAACAGCCTCTTGACGGGGCTGATCGCCGCGTTCGGATACCTCCTCATCGGCGTCCCCTACCCCTTCCTCTGGGGGATGGTCACCGCCGTATTCGCCCTGATGCCCCTCATAGGGACAAGCGCCGTCTACGTCCCCATGGCCCTCTACTACCTGGTAATCCAGGACTACCTCAGGGTGGCAGCCCTTCTGATCTTCGGAACCGTCTTCCTGAACATAATCCCCGAGAACATATTGCGGCCGGCTCTCGCCAAGGCCGGGGCCGCGATACATCCGGCAGTGACCCTTCTCGCCTTCGCTGCGCCGATATTCGTCATCGGGGTCATGGGCGTAATCGTGGGGCCAGCCCTCTACGGCTTCGTCCTCGCAGCCTACCGGACTCGCCTCCATATCTTGGAAGAGGAGGCGGGGGTGGTGACGATCCCGCCGCGGGGGGAGAAGCCCTCAGCGAAGAGTTCCTTCCTCTCCATCGAAGGCCTTCGCCGTCTCGGCCTAAGGGCAAGAGGTTTCGTCTCCTGGCTGACAAGAGGCCGCCTCTGAGCTTTTCTGCCTCGGTTTCGCCTTATGGCAAGCCGTTCACCTGGAGGGACGCGGATAAGCTCCGGAAGCAATAGGTCTTCGCCACCTTTAAGGCCTCCGAGCCCAAGTAATATTTAGAGACGGTGGCGACAGATGATCAAACAAGCTGAAGAGGGCGCTGAAATGAACGACGAGACAACGCCGAGCCTCCTCACCGATAAACAGGTGGAGGTCCTGAAGCTGAGGCGAAAGGGCATGTCCCAGCAGGAGGTGGCCGAGCTTCTGGGGACCACCAGGTCCAACGTCAGCATCCTCGAGAAGAGGGCTCTCCAGAACGTTGCACGGGCGAGGGGCACCTTAAAGGAGTGGATGATGATCCAGGCCCCAGTATCTCTGACAATTCCTGCAGGAACTGACCTCTTCAATGTTCCCTCTCTGCTCTTTTTGGAGGCGGACAAATCCGAGATCAAGCTCGACGTCAGCTCCGTGGACATCGTGGTCCAGATCAAGAGCAAGGTTCCAGAAGCTCTAAAGAAGAGGGTGATCCTCCGGGACCTCGAAGTCGCAGTCACCGAGGGCGGTCAGGTCCTCGTCCATGATGCAGCGCCGAGATAATTCAATAATTATTTAAGGAGTTGGAAGAAATGGCTCGAACTCTTTCTAAAAAGGACGTTGAAATGCTGAAGAAGCTCGCCCCGGAGTGCGCTGACATGACCTGTGTCGGCACCGGGTTTGAATACCAGTCTATCCTTCCCCCCGTCTCAAACCACTACGCCCTCGACGATGACGACTTCGAGGAGAGGCTGAAAAGGCTCGACATCTTCGAGCTGAAATACCTATCGGAGGTGATCCTCGACGGCTCCGAGAGCCTCGGGTGCATCCAGCCCGAGCATGCCGAGATTTTGGTGAGGCTCCTCAAAGAGAGGGTCTCCGAAGAAGTGGGCGAGAAGGTGAGAGCCGTCTACGAGGCTTCGGGGGTGTGTTACTACTGAGCCCCGATTTTGTGGTAGTCTTATGCACGGCGCCGCCGGACAGCTCGGGAGGTCTTGCAAGGCTCATCGTCGAGGAGCGGCTGGCAGCCTGCGTGAACATATCGCAGGTGAGGTCCACCTTCGTATGGGAGGGAAAGGTCGATGAGGCGGCTGAGGATCTCCTCATCGTGAAGACGGAGAGGAATAAGGTGGACGATCTGGCGGCGAGGATCCGGGAGGTCCACCCTTACGAGCTTCCGGAGATCATCGTCCTCCCAATAGCTGGAGGGGACGAGGGTTATCTGGCGTGGATATCCAAAACGGTGAGAGAAATCTCCAGCTAAAAAGAGCCGACCGACGAAGAGGTCTGAGCAATCTCCAGCTCTTACGCAGACCTTAGAAGCTCTGCCGCCTCCTCGAGCTCGTCATCGCCCTTAAGCCTTGCAAGCTCCGATGTAGCCTCCTGGAAACCCTCCAGGGCGTTGAAGAACCTGTCCAGGACGTCGCCGCCGTAGGTGGGAACGACGAAGATGTGGGTGTGGGGTATCCTCCGGCCCCGGGCGTATATCGCCACGAAGTCGGGGCGATAGACCTTCATGATCTTCTGAGAGACGGCTCTCGCCACTCGAAAAAGGCTTTCGACCTCCTCTTCGGTCAGGTCGTGCCACCAGGGAACGTGCCTTTTTGGCACTACTAGACAGTGGCCCTTTGAAAAGGGGTTTATGTCCAGTATCGCAAGGGACAGGTCGTCCTCGCATATCCGGTGAGCTTTCGCCCTCTCTGCCACTATTTCGCAGAATACGCAGCTCTTCTCTTCCTTCGGGTCCAAGAGAACACCTCCACCAAACGCAAATCACCTTTGAGATGCGGTATGATATAAGTTTCCTCCTCAGATCTTCTTCGCCTAATTGGGCACAAGCTAAAAATGAAGTGATCTCCAGTTATTGGTGGTACGCTTGTATCAGCCAAATTAAAAGAGAACCACCGGATTTCGGAGTTGATGATTTTATCGGAGATTACCACCTTCTCACTTCAGCTGGACCCACGTATTCGATCTTCTCCTCAATCCTCTCGACATTTTCCGTGAGCAGGTCCAACCCGCTCAGATCCAGATCCCTCACCACGATCACCCCATCGAACTCCACCGGCTCGCCCCGCTCGATCGCGGCCAGGATCGGCCAGAACCACCTCGCGCGAGTTCTGGACGCGCCAAGCGACGCGCCCCCGCCACCATCAGCAGCATAAGCGCCACAAGCGCCAAGGCCGGGATCGGTCTCGTCTTCTGCCTGCCTCCCGAAAACGAACTGGTGTCGAGGCTATAAAAAGATAGATTCACAGTCCTCGGCCACAAATCTGCCATCTGTTCGTATCTGGGATGGAGCTTGACTGCGGAAATCTTCGCCGAATCGGAGGGAAGGCTTTCGGGGCCGCTAAATTAAATATCGGATATGATGCTTAATAGCACTAAGAGTTACAAAGGGGATTTTAAATGAATACGAAAATTGGCGCAAAATTGATCGCGTCTTTATCGATCCTCATCGTGGCGAGCGCCGGGGTCCTCGCCCAAGATGCGGCGCCGGATGACTTCGCCACTGGCGCGACGGATATCGGGACGGTCGGGGCCGAGGGCGGGAGGATCTCATCCGAAGCATCCCTTGAATATCCCGGCGAGATCGACTGGTTCAAGTTCACTGTCGAGGCACCGACCGCCGAGATCGTCATCGCCGCAGACATGATCGACGACCTCAGGATCGTGATCTACGACGATGAGATGAACTACGTCACCTCCGGCGAGGGGCTTCTCATGATTACGGCCGAGGCCGGCACCTACCTCGTCCGCATCGACTCGATCGGCCTGGAGGAAGGAGACTACTCCATCGCCCTTTCCAACTTATTCGAGGCCGAGCCGAACGACTGCATCACCGACGGGAACGACCTGGGACCCCTGGCGATGATGACGATAGTCGGCGGCTCGATTGAGCCGATGGGCGACATCGACTACTTCCTCTTCGAGGTGAACCCGGAGTCGGAGGGCTACGTCATGATCGCGGCGATCACCACCGAGGGCCTGGCCGCCGACGACGGTGAGGATAATGACGAGGAGGACGACGAGGACTACTTCTACTTCTTCGACGACTGGGAGACGGTATCCCTGGTCCTCTACGGCTACAACGAGAGCGAGGGCAGCTACCTGCCGATCGATCACGGCGATAACGGTGTGGAGGCCCAGCTTGACGCCGGAAAATACGCCGTTCGCGCGGAGTCGGAAAGCCAAGAACCCATATCCGGCTACGTCCTGGCCATAGGCTTTGCGAACTATGAATGTGACGATGAGCCGAATGACACCCCCGAAGAGCCCCTGGATCTTGGGGTCCTGACCGACGGGGTCGAGATCGAGGCGGACGGGTGCATCCTTCCCGGAGACGACGTCGACTACTACGTCGTCGTGGTCGAGGAGGCCCTGGAGGTCGCCATAGAGACTTCGGGAGACTCCGACGGCGACTCTTACCTCTACCTATATGACGAAGAGATGGAGGAGACCGGCAGCGACGACGACGACGGAGATGGTAGCTGGTCCAAGATCGAAGAGAAGCTGGATCCCGGAACCTACTACATCAGGGTCGAGTCCTTCTGGGGCGGAGCCTTCCCGTACACCCTGATGGTTACCGGAACCAATCCCGAATCAGAGGGCGAAGAGGCGTAGCTTTTCGCCCGCCGCCCTTTTTTCTCCTCTTTTTTTGTCTCGTTTCTTCATCACCAGAACGCCATCACCCCGAAGGCTACGAGGAGCATTATCACGTCCCGGAGGCCCGTTGAGAAGACCACCAGCTCCGTTCCGATCCTCGGGCCGAAGATCCCGGCGTGAGAGGGGATCAGCCACCGGAAGGCCCAGGCTATGCTCGTGATGACGTTTCCGATCATCAGGGTGACGACCACCTCCTTTCCCGATAGCTCCCCCGCCGCCAGGAGTCCTCCGGCCACGGTGTAGGCGGCGACGTACCCCGTGAACTGGGCGGCTATGATGCTGAGCCCTGCGGCAGGGAGGGGCAGGTAATTTCGAATTCCGCTCATGTGGATGGTGAGGAGATCGAAGGCCCCGACCTCAATCAGGACCGATACCAGGAACATCATCGCCGTCGTCATCTTCGCCACCTTCATCACTTTTGGCTTCGCGGCCCTCACGCTGATGGCCAGGGCCTCCTTCAGGGGCGGTCGATTCGGGCTCTTATCAGGCCTCAGATACAGGCTTGCGTCTTCGCCTCTACGCTCGCCGATGGCGACGGTGGCCGGACCCCCGCTTTTTCCTTCCAGAAGAAGGCGGCCCGCCACCATCACAAAACCCGTCTTCAAGAGCCCCACCAGCATCAGAAGGCCGAAGTAGACCAGGCCCGTGAAGCCGAGGAGCGGTATCAGGACCGGAAGAAGAGACCTCCAGTGCATGGTGGTGGCGGGAAATGAGTTGACGAGAGAGGCGACGAATAGCTCCTTCGTCTCGATGACCCGATCGTTGTAATAGCCGGCGAGCATAGAGTTCGCGCTGGCCGCTGAGAAGAAGGCCATCATGAAGCTCGCCCCGGCGGCATCGCTGAGGTGTGAGAACCTGGTTATGGGCTTGGCGACGAAGGCTATCCTCTCTGCGGCGTTCAAAACCACGATCAGCTCCGCCAACATGAGGCCCAGGACTACCGGCGGCAGGGACTTGGATAGGAGGCCGAAAGATGAAGCTGCCGATTGGATGAGTATGCGGGCGATCTCCGCCATCTCCGTCATCGGCATCATCTTGTCGGAACCCCTTCTTAAGTAGCACGGATGAAACGATGTTTCATAACTCTGAGGTCCGGATGCCAACCCACGGCGGAATAAAACCGAGTCTCCAAAAGAAATTAGTAACCTGAGCCCCTACTCCGTGATCCATGAAAGAGAAGTGGCTCATGGCCTGTGAAGGCTCCTGGGAGGAGATGAAGCCTAGAATCACCACGGCTCTCGAGTCCGGGTTCGACTGCGTGGTGGCGAAACAGGAAGACGTCGACAAGGTGAGAAAGCTCGGCGATATACTGGTGGCCTCCTTCGGGACCGAGAGGGATAAGGAAGACATAATCATAATAGGCCGGGGGGGCGAGGGGGACGGCTCGGTCCCCCTCCCCGAGGAGTTCGGAGCCTCCCTGGACATCAGCCTCGCTCGGGCCACCGAGGGGACGGTGGCGGGCTACGTCGAGATCAAGAGCAAGAGGTACGAAGAGTTCGCGGTAGAGCTGGGAAAGAACGTCGACTACCTGGTGGTCGTCGGGACCGACTGGAAGGTGATCCCCCTGGAGAACATGATCGCAGGCCTCCAGGGCGAGAAGGTCAAGATCATCAGCGGCGTCAAGACCGCCGAGGAGGCCGAGGTGGATCTCGCGACCCTGGAGAAAGGGGCCGACGGGATCCTCCTCGATACCAGAGACCTCTCGGAGATCAAGAGGGTTCAAAAGCTGGTGGAGAAGGCCGGGATGGCGAAGCTAGATCTCGTCCCCGCCAAGATCACCGAGGTCAGGCCCGTCGGGATGGGAGACCGGGTCTGCGTCGACACCTGCACCATGATGCGCCCTGGAGAGGGTATGCTCGTCGGCTCCCAGTCGAAGGCCGCCTTCCTCGTCCACAGCGAGTCCGAGGAGAGCTCTTACGTGGCGGCCCGACCCTTCCGGGTGAACGCCGGAGCCGTCCACGCCTACGTCAAGGTCGGCGAGAAGACCCGCTACCTCTCGGAGCTTAAGGCTGGCGACGAGGTGACGATCGTCGACAAGGAGGGGGGTACAAAGACCGCCGTCGTCGGCAGGGTTAAGATCGAGAAGAGGCCCCTGATGCTGATCGAGGCCGAGGTGGACGGTGAGAAGATGAGCACCCTCCTCCAGAACGCCGAGACGATCAAGCTCGTCAGCGAGGACGGGACGCCAAAATCGGTCACCGACCTCAAGGTGGGGGATAAGGTCCTGGTCCACTTCGAGGGGAAGGCCCGCCACTTTGGGATGAAGATCGAGGAGAGCATCCTCGAAAGATGAGATGAGGCTGTTGAGAGGGGCGAGAAGCTCGGGTGCGGAATATATGTCGAGGGAATGGTGGACCCCATAAGATGAACGAGAAGAAGAGTGGCAAAAGAAAGCTCACCCTCAAGTGTCTGAAGATCGATGCGCCGGCGGTGGTGGCCGTCCTGAGCGGCGAGGGGGCGGCAAAAGATGCCTCCATTGCTGAAGGCCTCGGAGCAGATCTGGTGGAGGTGAGGCTCGACCTCCTGCCGGGAGATCCGTTAAGGATCATCAGGGAGGTGCGAGATGCGACGCCCCTTCCAATCATCGTCACCAACAGGTTGACCTCCGAAGGGGGCGCCTTCGGGGGCGGGGAGGACGAAAGGATAGAGATCCTGGCCGAGGCCTCGACCTGGGCGGACCTGGTGGACGTGGAGCTATTGGCCGGGGGGCGCGACCGTCTCGTGGAGATGGTGGACTTGCCCGTGATAATATCTTACCACGACTTCGAAGGGGTGCCACCCCTTGATGTGCTCAGATCGATGCTGGAGGAGATCTTTGAGGCGGGGGCCGATATCGCCAAACTCGCCCTGACCCCCCCAGCCCTGGAAGATTGCCTCGACCTTCTGAAGCTCCCCCTGGAGGCGGAGGGCCCGATCTCTTTGATGGGGATGGGGGATGTCGGAAAGCACCTCCGGGCCATAGCCCCGATATACGGCTCGGTCCTCACCTACGGCTACATAGGAAACTCGACAGCTCCCGGCCAGATCCCGGTGAAGGCCCTGAGAGAGGTCATCGACCTTCTCATTGGCGAAAGCCGTTAAAATCCCCACAGGACTGAGGATCCCCACCGGTGCTTTTTTACTTTTGAGGTGGAGGGCGGGCGGAGTAAATTCGACAGAGCCATCTAAATCTCCCGCCCATTTTTGTAAAATATTTGCCAGAAATCTGATCCCATTTCTCACCAAATCATCGCAAATATTGACCACGTTTTTGTAAAATGTTTGTTTTAAATCCGATCTTAGTTCCTGAGTCCGAGATAAAATCTGAGTCATTTCTTTGTAAAATGACACTTATTAATTTGAACTTTCAACCATATGTCAATCCCTTCATCCATATTTCGCTGCAAATATATGCTTGATTTAGATGACATAGAACCCACAAGGTTTATATCAAGCAATTAACCTGGTATAGAGCGCGGATATTTATCAGAGAGAGGTGAGAAGATGGATAAGATGGAAGGCAGTTTTTCTGTCGAGGACATGCAGAATGTCCAGATCAACATCGGCGCGATAGTGAAGGAGGTGGAGGAGTGGGACCAACCCATGGGCCCGTTCCCTTACCCGACGATCGCCACGCTTCGAGACTGGGATTTCAAGCTCATAAACAGGTACAAGGTCTTCTATTCTCCGATCTGCGATAGATGCACCCTCTGTACATACGGCCCCTGCGACCTGACCGGCGACAAGAGAGGAGCCTGCGGCTTAGACCAGGCAGCTCAGCAGGGGAGGATCGTCCTTCTGGCGGTCCTCATGGGCTGCACAGCTCACTGCGCTCACGGTCGACACCTCTACCACTGGTGCCTGGAAAAGTTCGGGGACCTTCCCTTCAAGATGGGCGACGAGATCCTGGTGGACGCGCCCCTCACCAGAACGATCGCCGGGATCAAGCCCAAGACCCTGAAGGAGTTCGGACCGGTCCTCAGCTACGTTGAAGAGCAGGTATCCCAGCTTCTGGCCTGCACCCATACCGGCCAGGAAGGAAACTACCAGGACTTCGAATCGAAGGCCCTCCATGCCGGTATGCTCGACTCCCTGGGCAAAGAGGTCTCAGACCTGATCCAGATCGTGGCCTACGACATGCCTCGGGGCGACGAGGACGCACCCCTCGTCGAGTGCGGCATGGGGACCCTCGACAAGAACAAGGCGATCCTGATCACCTACGGCCACAACCTGGCGGGCTCCGCTGAGGCGATGTTCTACGCTGAGGACAACGACCTGTGGGGCAAAGTCGACATCGGCGGTGTCTGCTGCACGGCCATCGACAACACCAGGATCGGTGAAGGTCTAGGCTACCCCGAGGAGATAAACACCAAATACAGGATGGTCGGGACGAAGGCCAAGATCGCTGGGGCCATGGGCTGGTGGAGGAAGATGATCCGGGGCGGCGTCATGGACTGCGTCATGGTCGACGAGCAGTGCGTCTGCACCGATGCCATCGAAGAGTGCTCAGCCCGGAAGGTGCCCCTGATCGCCACCAACGAGAAGATCATGCTCGGCCTGCCCGACAGGACGAACGACCCCGTAGACGAGATCGTCGACGATCTGGTCAACTTCAGGACGCCGGGCGTTGCCATCATCGACCCGATCAAGGCTGGAGAGGTAGGCGTCAGGACCGCCATCGCCGTCAAGCCGAAGCGGGCCGAGGAGGCAAAGAAGACCTTCCTCACCGAGGAGGAGTTCAAGAAGTACGCCGAATCATGTACCTACTGCCACTCCTGCCAGTTCGTCTGTCCACCTCACATCAAGATAGGCGATGTCGTCCAGGCGGCGGCAAAGGGCAACTTGGAGCCCTTCAGCTCCACCTACGAGATCTGCGTTGGATGCAGAAGGTGCGAGCAGGCCTGCCCCCAGGAGATACCAATCCTCAGCCTATTCGCCTACGCCAACCAGGAGTTCATCAGGGACCACAAATTCAAGATGAGGGCTGGCAGAGGTCCCGTCAAGGACACTGAGATTAGGCGCGTAGGAGCGCCGCTGGTTCTCGGAACGATCCCCGGCGTCATCGCCATCATCGGCTGCGCAAACTACCCCAACGGGACCAAAGAGTGCTACGACATCGCCCGCGAGTTTGTGGACAGGGGCTTCATCGTCACCACCACCGGCTGCATGGCGATGGACATGTCCCTCTACACCGACGAGGAGGGCAAGACGATCTGGGAGCAGTTCCCCGGAGGGTTTGACGGCAGAAACATCTGCAACATCGGAAGCTGCGTTGCCAACGCCCACATCCACGGGGCCGGGATCAAGGTCGCCACCATCTTCGCCGGAAGAAACGAGAGGGCGAACTACGACGACATCGCCGACTACATCCTCTCCAAGGTGGGCGCCTGCGGCGTCGCCTGGGGTGCCATGTCTCAGAAGGCAGCCTCCATCGCCACCGGGTTCAACAGGCTCGGAGTTCCCGCCGTCGTCCAGCCTCACAGCGTCATGTACAGGAGGGCGTTCCTCGGCAGGACCGACAAGAAGGAGGACTGGGAGATCATCGACGCGAGAGACGGCTCCAAGGTCT
>ERZ795048.514-NODE-514-length-40337-cov-8.156174_pt1 | contig 40337 bp, 23 predicted proteins | sample MGYA00375132_ERZ795048 | MGnify/ENA primary metagenome ERZ795048 (study PRJEB30177, sample SAMN05720225) | activated sludge metagenome | isolation source: Anaerobic digester | place: Hong Kong | collected 2014-12-17 ...
ATCTGAATATGTATAAAAGAATGAATCGCCGATTGAAGAAAATAATATTTGTTTCCGATGCCGTAAGGAAAGGCGTTGAATCCAGAGAAGGCTGCGTCGGTGACAAAGGAATTGTTATACCGAATGGCGTAGATATTCTTGAAGGGCCTTTCAAAGAGGGTCTTCTGCCTGAAGAAATAGATATCATAAGGGACAGGTACGGGGTTCCGCCGGGCAGGAAATTGGTTGTTACGCTTTCGAGGCTTGTACCTGAAAAGGGGCTGGACTGTCTGCTCGAAGCGGCGGTTGAACTCAGGAAAGCGGGCAGGGATGATTTTTATATCCTGGTTGCGGGAGACGGGCCTTTGCGCATAGAGCTCGAAGCAAAGGCAAGAAAACTATATGTGAACGATATGGTGAGGTTTGCCGGTTATATAAAAGATGTCAGGAGTTTGCTTTCCGCCTCGGATATGTTTGTTTTATGCTCGCATGCCGAGCCGTTCGGTATTGCTGTTCTGGAGGCGATGTCGGTTGGCGTGCCGGTTATTGTAGCTTCTGCCGGAGGCCCTCTGGAAATTATCAGGGAGGGTGAAAGCGGCCTTTTTTTCAGGCCGGGCGATGCGAAAGGGCTCAGCGATAAGATACTGAAGGTTGCAGACGATAGATTATTATGGAACGAACTTGTACGCGGTGCGAGAAATCGTGTTATGGATTACGACGAAAAGATAGTGGCGGAGTCGATAATGAAAGTTTACGATGAGGTTAGTAAGTAAACAACATGTTTATCAGGATGGATTATTCCGGTTGTTGATTCTGCGCAAACGGAAAATGATAGAATATCGATATCGGGAATAGAGCAATGGACAGGAACCTGAGAGAGATTCTTTTAAGGGAAGGCGATGTGTTCAGACCCAGCCTTGAGAATCGTATAGCGTATCAGCATGAGCGTGATTATTCCCTGTTGACGATATGGATGGATAGAGACCGGAATAAGAATATATTCAGGATTGTTAAAGATGAAGTAAAAAGGCTCAGAGAAAGCGGAGTGAAATATATAAGGATTCTTGATATAGGGTGCGCATACGGGAATCATATATTCATGCTGAATTCAGAGCTTGATAAAGACCCGAACGTTGATTATGTGGGAATAGATATAAATCCCGGTCAATTACAGTTTCCTGTATCCTTTAAGAAATATATACCGGGATATGACAATTGTGATTTTATAATAAGCGATATTGAGACGGGGCTTTGCTTTGACGACGCGACATTTGAGATAGTGCTGTGTTCGGATGTGATGGAGCACCTGGAGGATCTCCCTGCCGGGATGTCTGAGATTTCGAGAGTCTTGAAAAGTGGGGGCAAAATGATTTTTACGTCTCCGCTGAAAAACGGAATATTCAAAAGTATTTCAAACATAATGGATAAAATCAGTGGAGGCAGCCTTAAAAAGAGATATTATGACGGCGGTACGAAACTATCATCTGAAATCAGTAAATATGATGATCCTGAATACGGGCACGGGCATGTTTCGGAAATGAGTCTCCGGGGATATATCAAAAGCGCGGCGGAATCGGGGTTGTTTCCGATTGAAACGATAAAAGCTTCGGTATTCAGCGGAAGCATGATTTTCGACAGGCATCCATTCCTTCTGTCGGCGCTGGTTTTTATTGAGTCTCTGCACAGGGTATTCAAATTTACTTCATGGGCTCATGGAGTTCAGATTGTGTTCGAGAAAAAATGATAACGGCCATTCTGATGACAGGGTAGCGGTTTGGTATTCAATTCACTGATATATTTTGTATTTTTCGCAATAGTTATTTTATTGCACAATATACCTTTGCCATGGAAAGTTAAAAAGATAAATCTTGTTGTTGCAAGTTATATTTTCTATGCCGCATGGAATCCACCGTTTGTAATCCTGCTCTGGATATCAACAATGGTTGACTGGTTTGCTGCAAGAGCAATGGGATCAACGAACTCGGGGAATAAAAGAAAGGCTCTTCTTGGATTGAGTCTTTTTACGAATCTCGGGTTGCTTGCTTTCTTCAAATACGGCGGATTTCTGCTTCTCAACTTTCAGGCTCTGGCAAATTCACTGGGATTCACATATGCTCCTGCGCCTTTTGAAATATTTCTTCCTGTCGGTATCTCATTTTACACATTTCAGACTTTGTCATATACGATTGACGTGTATCGGGGAAATTTGAAACCGGCTTCGTCCTTGCTGGATTTTGCATTTTTTGTCGCTTTTTTCCCGCAGCTTGTGGCGGGCCCGATTGTTAGAGCTGCTGATTTACTCCCGCAGTGCGAGCGTCGGCCTTTGATTTCCATAACACACATCGGCTGGGGATTTGTATTGATTATAATTGGCCTTTTCGAAAAAATAGTTATGGCCGATGGGCTTTTCGCGCCTGTGGTGGACAGGATATACAATTCAAATATTGCTCCGGGATTTATAGATGCATGGACCGGCACAATGGCTTTTTCAGGCCAGATATTCTGCGATTTCGCAGGTTATTCCACCTGTGCTATAGGTGTCGGGATGGTGCTCGGATTCGCGTTGCCGGACAATTTTCGTTTCCCCTACGCCGCGGTTGGGTTTCGTGATTTCTGGAGAAGGTGGCACATTTCTCTTTCGACATGGCTGCGGGATTATCTTTATATTTCGCTCGGAGGCAATCGCAGGGGCGCGGCAAGAATGTATTTCGCGCTGATTGCAACAATGCTGCTTGGAGGTTTATGGCATGGGGCGGCGTGGACTTTTGTGATCTGGGGCGCGCTGCATGGTTTTTATCTGGTTGCTGAAAGATTATCGGCAGGGTTGTCGCGAGGAATAAAAATATTCGCAACTACGCCAGCGAGGTTTGTGGGCGCGATTATTACATATCTTCTCGTGTGTGTCGCATGGGTGTTTTTCAGGGCTCAAAGCTTCGGATTCGCAATCTCGGTTATCAGGTCGATGATTGGGCTGAATGGATTCGGGGCGACGATTATATCGGCCAGGGATTCTCTTCTTTGTATCGCTATTGTGGTATGTATGCTGGTTTCGCAATGGTGCATGAGAAATACAACAACCGAGGAAGCAGTGAAAAAGGTTCCGAGCTGGTTGCTTGCATTGATTCTGGCCGTGGCAATAGTACTTATATTTACAGCGCCGGGGGGAGATCGTGCTTTCATCTACTTCCAGTTCTAAGCTGAGGATTGCAGAAAGGCATTATCTGAAGATAATCGCGGCAGCGGTTGTTATCGCGATATTATTTATGACCACTCTTGAACTTGCGTGGAGGTATCTCGGCTATCTTCCATCGGTCCCGGACAACGATGCTCTCTGGGTTGTCCGGCGGGCGAAGGCTGTTCAGGATGAAAACGTGATCGCTATTGCCGGCTCGTCCAGGCTTCTGATTGGCATTAATACAGGAATTATGGAAAAAGAGTTGCCTGACAAAAGAATTGTTCAGCTCGCCATGAATGGAAGTTCATCAATACCTGTATTTATCGATCTTGCGAATGATGAAAGATTTACAGGAAAAGTTATTTGTGAAATACAATCACCATGGATATATTCGGATGTTTCCACGATGGAAGCGGGCCCGCTGGAAAGGATTGAGGTATACAGGCATCATTCGTATGTGTTGGGTCCTGAAACAGCGATGAGGCTGTTTTTACAGAAGAGATTATCGATGATGCGAACCGAATTGTCTCCTCTGAAAGTTTCGCGACGAATTCTTGCAAGGAAATCTCAAGATACGGTTTTTATGCGGTTTAACGGCGATAGAAGTTACGACATAGAATTTCAGAAACTGAGATGGGCCGCGTTTTTTGCGAGGAAAGGTCCGCTGCTCGATGAAGACAGGGTGGAGGCGGTTCTAAACGCTGTTAAGGACGCGACAGCGAAATTAAGAGCGCGTGGCGGCGATGTTGTTTTTATTAGAATGGTATCTTCCGGTGAAGTATATGAAAACGAGATGATAAATTTCCCGAGAGAAAAGTACTGGGACAGGTTTGCGGAAATTGACGGATTGACTACTATTCATTTCAGGGATATTCCTGAACTGGAGCATTTCGTTTGCGCTGAAGGTTCACATCTGGATTACGTAGAAGCGGAAAAGTTTACAGAGGCCCTGATGAGAGTTTTGAGAAAATCAGGATTTTTGGATAAAAAAATCTAAAATCTGTTAAAATGGAAGCGATGTCGTTTTTCCAGAATTGAAGATCATCTTTGCAGGGGCAGCGCCGGAAATGAGAAAGTGCAGTATTCTTATACCAACATATAACGGCAAGGAAATTCTTCGCGCCTGTCTACCTTCGGTTATTGAAGCAGTGGCCGGAAGAGGAAATATAGATGAAATACTTGTGCTTGACAATGCAGGCACCGATGGGACAGCCGATTATCTGAAAAGCAATTATCCTGATGTTAACATATTGAGACTGAATGAGAACAAAGCTATTTTCGCATTGAATGACGGAGCTCGGGCGGCGGCTCACGATTATTTGTTTTTTCTTAATGACGACATGATAGTCACGTCCAAGTGTATTGATTCGCTCCTGATGCATTTTGATGAGCCGGATGCTTTTGCGGTTACGGGAAAAGTGTATCAATGGGACGGTAAAACAGTGCAGGCGGCTAGAAGGAGGCCGGCATATCACAGGGGATATTTCTGGTATCTCCCGGCGAAGAATCCCGATGACGCTGGGATAACGCTGCATGCACTGGGAGGCCAATCGGTGTTCAGCAAAGAAAAGTATCTTGAACTTGGTGGGATAGATCCTTTGTTTTCTCCGTTCTATCACGAGGATCTGGATATATCATGGCGTGCTTTGCGAAGGGGCTGGAAAGTTATATTTGAACCCCGGGCGGAAATGATTCACAAGGGAGCCGCAACTGCCGGCAAGATGTATTCACAGCAGGACATAAGGACTATAATGCAAAAAAACATGTTTCTTTTCATGTGGAAAAATATTCATGACGATGGCATGATAAAGGAATACAGGAAATGGATTATCCCGAGGATATTGAGGGCGGCTTTCAATGGAGATGCGGTTTTTTTGAATGGATTCAGGCTGGCGCTCGGACAGGCGGCACAGGCAAGAACCGCCGCAGGTTTGATTAAAGATACAAAACTTACAGATTCAGATGTTTTCAATCTGTTCAAATAGGAAAAACGTCTTTATGCATGAGAATAAAAGTGTTGCGCATATAACAGTGCCTTATTTGAGGCCGACTGAAACATTCATCTACGACAGGATAATGAATCACAAAAAATACAGGCCTTTTATTCTTACTGATGAGCCTTTGCAATCTATGGACATATTTCCCTTCGGCGGAAGGATATATACGCTTGCGGGCAAAAATATATTTTCGAGGAAACTGGATGCCGCATTCAAAAGGTTTGCCGGAAGATCGGTTTATTTCGCCCGCGTGCTGGGCGCGAAACGCCCCGATGTCGTTCACGCGCATTATGGTCCGGTCGGCGCAGCGGTCGTCCCGGTTGCGAAATCACTTGGGATTCCACTGGTTGTCTCTTTTTACGGGGTGGATGCTTCGGCTTTGCTTGATCATCCCGATTATATCGATTCATACAGGAAAATGTTCAAGGAGGCTTCGATCATATCCGTACTTTCCGATGATATGGCGAGAACAATATCGGAGGCGGGGTGTCCGCTTGAAAAAATAAGGGTACATCATCTCGCGGTTGATACAGGCGCAATTCATCAAAGAGAATTCACGGAAAAGGATGATAAAAACAGGCTGCGAATATTGAGTGTCGGAAGGATGGTTCCCAAAAAGGGAATGTTGTATCTAATAGAGGCTTTCTCCATGCTTCTCAATTCGGGTGTAGACGCGGAATTGTCAATTTACGGATCGGGCCCGCTTGAAAACGAGGTCAAAAGAAGGACCGCAGACAAAGGGATGCAGGATCATGTGAATTTCAGGGGACACAGGAGCCGGAACGAGGTTTTCGCGGCTATGAGGCGTTCCGACGTTTTTGCGCTTTTTTCCGTAACAGCGCCGGACGGCGACAGAGAAGGCACACCGACGGTTCTGATCGAAGCGGGAGCCGCGGGGTTGCCGTGTGTTTCTACCAGGCATGCCGGTATTCCGGAGATAGTTATTGATGACAGAACCGGTTTTCTGGTTAATGAATTCGATGTGGCGGGATTCGCGACAAGGCTTATTCGGTTCGGAAATGATATCGAGCTGAAGCGTGCAATGGGAAAAGCCGCAAGAAAGAGAATCGCGGGAGAGTTCGATATTAATAAGGTGATGAGCGGAATAGAATTCGATTATGATTCTTTGGCGTAATACGACTCTTGCAGTTTCATTGCTGATATTTCCCCTTTATATTATGTCTCCGACATCTTAAGAATTTTCAACTATTGATAATTGTTGGTTTTATGATATGGATGGTTCATTAAAAAAGGACCTGTCTGGCTAATGCATACTGACTAACATAAATAATTATATATTGATTATCAGAATAAAAATAGAATAACTAAGCCGGATTTCTCACGGAGAAATGCAGGCTAAACGGAGTTTCCTGGATTCCTGCCGACTGCATGCAGGAATGACGGGCGCGTGGGCAGGAAAGCCATTCATGCAGTATTCAGTGTTATTTATGGTAATCTGTATGTATGATGAGTACATATTCGGGATTATTATTTACTGAACCTTCACCCGGCGCGAAGGGCTGGTTTTGTTATAGTTGGATTTCGAAATAAGCAGCAGACTGAATAATGTTGTCAGAAAGCGCCCTGTATTCTGAAGATGGCGCCCCTGTATGAGTAGCTGTTGGAGACGAATTCGTTGTCCGAATACGATGAAAAGTTGTATCCGGCTCCGAGCCTTACGTGTTTCGTAATGTAATAGCCGGTTTCAGCCGAGATGCCGTTGCTGTAATTGAGTTGGGACGGCTGGTGCCGGGTTCTGAACTCGATTTTCGTGTCCCATTTTTCGCTGATCCTGTATTTCATTCCGGTGATCCACAGCGTGGTGTGTACTTTCCCGGATGTGCCCGACAGCCTGCTCAATGTTGTTTTGGATGCTATCTTTTCATTGATCTGAAGCGAGTCCGTTGCATCGAATAAGCCTTCGAACGAGAGCACGTTCGAAACTTCGTCGGGGAGAACGCCGCTGTTGACGGCTGATGTTCTGAGTTCCCGGATTCTCGCGAGTTTGACAAAAAAGTTCACTTTATCATTATGGTCCGGCCTGAGAGCGAGTCCGAGCAGCCCCTTTGTGTATTTGGATTCTGTGGTGTCGAGCCCGAGATCGGTGGATGCGGAATAGAGATATTCCGAAAAGAGTTCGGCGTCATCGAGGTAGATATCGTCTATTTGAAAATTGAAGGCGAAATGTTCTTTCTCGATGGAACCGTTGTTCCTCCTGTATTCGGCGCCGGTGCTGATTTTCGAGTCGCCCGGTAGGTTCAGGCCTGCGGATATGCCTGCCGTATTGGTGAAGTATCTTCCGTTCAGAGAAGACCGTTCCTCGCTGCGTTCCGCGGACATTGAGATGCCGAGCTCTCCGCCTGCGTCGTATCTGTGGTTGATCCCGAGTGTTCTCGATATCGTGGTTTCATCGTCGCGGCTGACCGCGCCGTATTCGAAGAAGCCGTCGGAACTGCCGGACAGCGGAGCGGATGCGCCGGCGTTGATGATGTTCATCTTCTCACCGTAGGTTCGCGACCAGTCGGATGACGAGTTTATGTAAAGCTTCCTTCCGCGTTTCAGTTCTTTCTCGAAACCCAGCTTCCCGCCGCGGCCATAGCTGCTGTTTACAGCTTCCACGCTGAAGCTGATGTCTTTTCTCATTTGATATTTAATTCCGAGCATCGACCTGTGGTAGCGTTCGCTGGAAAAAGAAACCTGTTGACCCAGGCCGGCGCTCATTCTCTGGTTAATGTATTTTATGTACCTTACTATCAGACTGTCGTCGGTTCCTTTTTCGATGTTGTAAGCAGGGGCTTCCGTTACGTTGTGCTTATGAGCGTATTCGGCCTGAAGATTGCTGTTTTTATACTCTTTCCCGATGGACAGTCTCAACGCCCTGTAGCTGCCGCCGCCTGAATTGAGCAGGGCGGTTTCATCGGAATTCTCGAACGAATGCGCCCTTGTGTATTCGGCTTTCATGACGAGATCGCCGTCATCGAACAGCAGGCCTGCTCCGCTTCTCCTTATACCGCGTTCCGAATAGGAGCCTCCCTCGAATTCCGGGTCGATGTCGCTGTACTGGTAATGCCATTTAAGCTTCTGATTCAAATCCAGGTCAAGATGTCCCTTGAATCCCGATCCTGCGGAGTCGTGCAGATTGCCGAGTTCAGTGAAAGAGCGGCCTCCGTCGAGGCTCGCGTATCGCGCGAAATTGCTCTCGGTGCTGCGTCCCAGTTCGAGTCCGAATATCTCTTTGCCGGAATCGCCGAGGTGGAAGTCGACGGCTCTCAGTTCGTGCGTTCCCCCGTCGTTGTCTTCCCTGAGAAACGAGGTTCCGACAGATACGTTTTTATCTATTTTGTGCAGCACGCGCGCCCCGGTGACGCCTGCCATATTGCCGGGAGTGTAATAGCTGTATTCCGCAACCAGCCAGACGGGATCTCCCGAATGGACGGCGTATTCCGTCGAAAGACTGCTCGAATCCGCATACATCGCAACCGGTCTGTAGAGCCTGATTCTACCGGTGATGCAGTCGATGTCGTAATCCGTGCCGTTTATCAGCGTCAGGGATTCCGAGACATTCTCCGGCATGAACGAATTCCTTATCTCGACGGTTATCTTCTCGCTTCCGGACACCACGTCGTTGTGGGGCAGGTAGTAGATAGTGTCGCCGTTCGATCTGAACTCGGCCCGTGCCTGCATCTGTTTCTTTTCTGAAGTGAAAACGATCAGGCTGTCGTTTCTCGGGCTGCCTTCGATGTCCCATTTCCTGTTAAATTCGAATTTAACGCCATGCAGAGTCCGCCTTATCCCGGCGAGGCCTGTGTTCGCGAACTCGACGGAGTAGTTGCCGTAGAGCAGGTTTCCCGAAGCAGATGAGGCGTTCAAATAAAATCTGCCCTGGCTTCCGGCAAGGAACCTGACTCTGCCGTCATCGCCGTATGTCGGGTAATACAGATCATTGTCCATGTCGGGACCGAGCGTAAAGGAATTCCTTTTCTGCGAATCGAACGAGGTTGTGAGCTCAAATTTCTTCAGGACATTGCCTTTATAGAAGAAGGCGTTTCGCCCGTATGCAAGGCCGCCCTCGGAGAGGGATTCGAGATTGGGGCGAAGCTGCTCGCCCGCGCCGGATTTGATTTCACCGGTGGCTCCGTCTATGACAAAGAGGGACAGGGGCCCGCTTTTGCAGTTGTTTTCTCCGCCATCTCCGGTGATGATTCCGAAATTGGCTTTCGAGAGTCCGCCGGGCGTGAGTTCGACAAACAGGGTGTCTCTTGTCGTAGCGATGCTGCCGCATGGAAGCGTGTTCATATCGATTTTTACGGCGCGGTAGCGTGAAACCTCGGATTCGACCGGGATTCCCGGCACGGAGTACTTTCCATTTTTATCCGTCGTGGCATACGTGCCGTTATCGAGGAGAATCCCGGCATCGGGAATCCCTTTTTCACCCGGGTCCTGGATTCCGTTGCCGTTGATATCGCCGAAGACTTTGCCAATCAGCGTCGCCATATCAAGCAGCGGATCTTCGGTGATCCTTATCGTCACGGAGGATGTGTTGGAGAGAACGACGGTATTGATTTCGGCGAGCGCGCTGTTTGTGATGTAGGTGCCCGGAATCGAGGCGGTATTGACTGCGGCCCGGTAATAGATTACGGCTCTGTCGTTGCCGTCGATGTCGCCGACAGGGAGAAGGCGGCCTATTTCGAATTTCACACTGTTTCCGTTCCTGTATGCGGTTACGGGCCTGCCTTCGGAGTCGAACGCCGAGTTGTCGATGTAAGACAGACCCTGTGGCAGCGTGTCTGCGACAAGAACGGGGTGGTTGGGATCGGTTGCGCTCGTGCTGAGATTCATCACTGTCAGGGTGAACGTGATGATGTCACCGACGGAAGCGTATTCCTTGTCTGAATTTTTAACAATGTTGATAGGCACCGAAAGGTCGATCGGGGTGAGGGGGATCCTCATTCCCGTCGGCTGGTTGTCCTGATCGACAGGGAATATCTGTCCTCGGTAAGGTTGACGGATTCCGCTCCACGTGCCGGAAGATTTCTCGACGGGCAGATAAAGATTTTCGAGCGAGGATGAGTTTTCGAATGTGACGGTGATGTAATAATTGCCCGCGGTAATATCGCTGCCGCTGCTGTTCCCGATGAACTCGAATCCGCCCGCGATTCCGGAAGCACCGCTGAACTGTGGGTTCGTCTGCAACTCGGAAGGAGCGTTTGTGTAGAAAGAGAACGGGCCGGAAACCCGGTAGCCGTCTTCATGATAGAAGGTAACGTCGGCACCGTCGATTCTTTCCCCGCTTATCGCGTCATACACATAACCTGCGGGATCGAGAACTATGACGAGCGTTTTCACGCCCCGGGAGTCCGGGGTAATGCTCTGAAGCTGAGATATTCCGAATTCGTCGCTCTGCGAATACGGGTAGCTGTTGAAGCTTTTCTTCAGCAGAATCCGGTATGACATGCCGTCGTACATCCTGCCGATAAATTCTGTCGGTATGTTGCCGTCGGCGGTCGTTACGCAGTTCTGTATTCTGCCGGTGGGGTTGCCGCCGGTATCGAATTCTATTATGGAAATATCCTGCCCTGAAAGCGGCATGGTTCTGCTTTCCCCGGTTGTTGACAGTATATTCACGTTGATCCTTATTTCGTCGTTGGTAATGAGCGTCTGGTCGGTGATAGTGACATTCAGCAAGTTGCCGGCGGTGATGGCGTCGACGTAGGAGGTTGTAATAATGTCGCCGTACAAAACGGATATCGTGCCCGAATCGTCGCCGTCGGAGACAGCTCTCTCGGAAGTGTTGAGCAGCCCGGTGAAAGTCCTGGAATCCGGTGTGGATTCGATGAGCACGAGTGTTTCGGTGTCGCCGGTTGAAGGGTTATGAACGGAAACGGTTACGGTGTCCCTGGCCGACGGGTTCCAGTATGTTTCTTTGTCTTCGAGGACAATGTAAATCGGGTAGCCGAACACAGTTCTGGAACTGGCGTTGAGAACGGCGTCTACGCCGGAGGACACGACGGTAAAGGTGACGGATGCTTGAACGTCGTCTCCGAAAGGATCCTGCGCCGAAACCGTGACGGTGTTGACGGAGTCGTTGAATGTGAAGCTGCCGAAAGTGTACTGCCCGGATGCGTCCGCCGTCGTTGTGAGCGGGTTGCCTGTCACCGGATCATTCATAGAGACAACGGTGAACGGCGAAGTAAGCCCGGAAACCGCCTGAACGTTGCTGTTCACGATACTTCCGTCGACAATGCTGGTGATTGAAAGGGTGATATCGGGATCGTAAAAAATCGAGTGAGTGGTGGTCGCGGTGTTCCCGGCGGGATCGGTCGCGGTGAAAAGCATCGGGTTGTTGCCCGGATTGAGATTGACGCCTGAAAAAGTGAAAAGGCCTGAGGCGTCGGAGACGACGGAAAGCGGAGCGCTTGTGACGGGATCGATGGAAGTGACCGTAGATAACGGGTCGGTGGTTCCGTCAATGTCGATCGGGATCGTGTCTACCACGCTGTTATTTGCGGGCGACGTTATCGTTATGGATACGGAGCTGTCGATGGTGACAGTGGTGACGGCGGCTGCAATGTTGCCGTAGGGGTCGGTGGACGTGGTCGAAAGCGTGAAGTCGCCATCTTTGAGCGGTATATCGTGAATTGTGTAGTTGCCGCCGGAATCCGCTACGGCGGTGAGCGTTTCTCCGTTGAGGGGACTGACGAATACCACCGTGCTGCCGGGATCCGTGGTCCCCGACAGGTCGATACCGGTGACAGTGAACAGGCCCGATGTCGTTATGTTGTTAGTATTGACAGTATCGACGAAGAAAGAAACCGTGGCGGTGGCGAAGTTCCCCGCTTCGTCGGTCGCGCTTACGCTTACCGTATTGGGGCCGTCGGGAAAACTGAACGAACCGAAGGAATACTGGCCGGATTCGGCGGCGGTGGTCGCAATGGGAGTTCCGGTGGAAGGGTGAACAGAATCAAGCCCGGCAATTGGATCGGTTGTTCCGGCAATTTCATGCTGCGAAAAGTTGTAAGTCGTCCCGTCGGCGATTGATGTTATGTTGAGAACGATGCTGAGGTCGGTTTTTATGACATGGGTTGTCACCGCGATATTGCCGACAGGATCAGTGGATTCCAGCGCGAGGTTGTTTATGCCGGTATTCAGGCCGACATCGGGGAATGAATATTTCCCTTCGAAATCAGCCTTTGTCGTAAGGGTATTCCCCGTGCCGGGCTCTACCATCGTAACGGTGGAGTCAGGATCCGTGAGGCCCGATATATCTGCAAGGAGCACGTTGATGACGCTGCCCGTGACCGGTGAGGTAACGGTAATAAAATTGGAAGAGTCAATGTTCACGGTGGCGATATCGGCGGCGGGGTTGCCACTTGAATCTGTCGATGAGACCGAGTAGGTGGTTATTCCCTGCGGGAATTCTATCGAGCTGAAAATGAAGTTCCCGTTCGAGTCGGCGGAAACCGACAGGACCGCGCCGGTTAGAGGGTGCGTGAAAATCACCGAGCTGTAAGGGTCGGTCGTTCCGGTCACATCGTGAGTGTCGTATGTGTAATTGCCGATCGGTGAAATAATGGTAACCGAGTTCGAGTCGTCGATTATCGACGTCGTATCCGAAACGGATTGAGTTCCTCCCTCCGAATTCAGGGCGTCGTTGTATGTAAACGTGATCGTCTGTCCGTTGAGAACCCAGTAAATCCCATCGTTGTTGGTGCCCGCGGCAGTGTTGTAGGCGGTGGGGAATGATACGGTGAAAGAAGCCGAATTCGAGCTCGATTCGGTAAGTGTGACAGTCTCGGTCTCGCCGGTCGAGATGTTGGTGGACGTGATATTGATGGTCTGAATTGAAGACGGGTTGGTGTTCAGGTCGGCGTCATTCAGTGTTATTACCACAGGCTCGCCGGGAGAAACGGACGGGCTGGCCGTGAGTATTCCGGTGACGCCTCCGGTGACATCCGTGTTCGCGGTCAGCACTGCCGGGTTGCCGTTCATGTCCGCGGCTTCATTATAAGTTGATACGATGATATTTCCGGAAACCACGTTCATGGTTCCGTTGTTGTCCGTGTCCGCTGCGGCCCCGAGCGTCGTGTTGAACGTGCCTGTAAAAACGCCTGAATCAACCGCGGTTTCAAAGCAGGTCACGGATTCGGCTTCGCCTGTATTCTGGTTTACCGCGTTGATTACCACCGATTCGATGATCGCCGGGTCGGTGTTCAGGTCCGGGTCGCTGACGGTTATGGTTACGGTATCTCCCGGTAGAATCGAAGCTGTGGATGCGATCGATCCGCTGTAGCCTGGAGGCGCGGTAATGATTGCAAGCGTGTCGGTGACAGTGACGGGAACGCCGTCGGCTCCCGCCGGATCGACATAAGAAGCCAGTATCGTATCGGTGTCTTTGACGACGAGTTTGCCGTCGTTATCAGGCCCCGCAACTGCTCCTTCTTCCGTCGGCAGCAACGCGGTGAAAACGCCTGTGTCCGCGCCGGTTTCGGTCAGAGTCACGGTTTCGGTTTCCCCGGTGGGGGCGGATACTGAAGCGGATATGACTTCGATGGTGTCTGTGGCAAGATTCACATCCGGGTCGTCGATCCTGATGTAAAGCGTATCCCCGGGTTCGGCCTGGGCAACGTCGCCATTGCCTGAGATGTCGCTCACGAATCTTATCGCCGCCGTCTGTGGCGTGATGCCGTAATAATTGAAGAAATCCGAGTATTCCGAGGCGAAATCGGCACCGCTTTCCTGCAGCACGTTGCCCGAACTCGAACTGCCTTCGAAAATCCGGATAGCGGAACTCTCGTCCAGCCCGGTGATGCTTTTGAAGTCCGTGTATGAAAACCTGAAATCGAGAAAATAATCCGCGTCCCCGTTGAGAAAAGTATCGGCCTGAACAATCCTCAGATTCCCGGGCAGGCCCGTCGATACGTGAAGAACCTCGGGTTTGTCCGAAGGATCGCCAAGCGATTCTTTAACCACGTTCTCCCAGAATCCTATCGCTTCAGGATTGCTTATGCCGTCTATCATAATCAGCCATTCATAGTCTGATGTATCGGCATTGGTGTCGAACGCGACGCCCCAGCCGTTGGGCTTGAGCTCTCCCTGGCCGCCCGTGCCCTGCGGACTGCCGTCCAGCCTGAGCCGGAAATACATATAATCGCCGTCGTTGAAGAAGTAGGTCGTGGAATTGCCGGGATCGGAAACAAGGTTTTTGTAGGTGTTCGCGTCGTTAATGGGGTCCTGTTTCGGAACGCCGTTCACAAGAATCGGTACCCAGTCTGCATCGGCGGGGAAAGCTGAACATTCAGATGAGCAGACCGCGATAAATAATAGAAGCATGGCGGAAAGTATTTTTAGTTTCTTCAGCAAAGGTATTCTCTTGTTCTGATTCAAATTATCGGCAATTATCTATAATTTACCGTAAAATGATTATATATCATTTCAAGGTTCAGATTACAGAAAAACAATAATATGGAACACTGAATATTATTGTTGTAATTGTTGTGTTTCGAATAGAGACAATAAGGTTGTTATGTTGATTTGCCGGATATTTCCTTCACCCGGCGCGTTTGACGAGGTTGAGAGTTTCATCCTGTGAGAACTCGACTTCGACATGCGAGTGGCGGCCCCGGATATCGCCCGAAACCTGCACAGGAACCTCGCGGTCAAAAGAAAAATTCAGTACTGTGGGCCGGTCGATCTTATAGTCGTAGATCAGCCGGTTGGGGCGCTTCAGGAAGTTCCATTTCGTGAGAATGAACATTGTGGGCATGAGAAATGCTCCGTACAGCACGAACCTGATTTGAGAGATGCCTTTGCGCGCGAGCGGGAAGGTTCTGAAACCGTATCCGACGAACGGGATTGCGGAGATGCCGCCGCCTTCGTGTTTGCCGCGGTGGATGTGCGTTCCGTCTTTTTCTATGTCGAGCGTGTAGTTCGCGTCGTTTTTGCTGAAAGGGTTATAGAGCTTGCGGCTGAAAGCGTATTTGAATACGGCTATGAGATATCCGAAGAAACCTTTTCTTTTCTGGTTCCTGTAAATCTCCAGGACTTCAGTGTCGCCGCCGAACCCGACGAACAGTGCGAGCTCCGGTTCGTTGCCGGTTTTGACCTTGAGCAGGTTCAGCGGTTCGGTTTTATATTTGTTGTTGTAGAGATTTTTGAGAGCGACCAGCGGGTTTTTGAATTTCGAGCAGAAGGAAACAGCGTTTCCGGTTCCGCCGGCGAGAAACAGCACGTCCGGCCTGTAATCTTCTCTTTCGAGCGATTTTCTGAGCTTGAAGAATATGTTGAAGAACAGCGTTGCGAATCCGTCACCGCCGTCGATGGCTACTTTCGGCACGTTGTTCGCGATCATGTCCCTGACTATTTTCGTGATATCCTCGACCGAGGATGCGTAAGAGATCATGTTCTTCGCGTTTTGTGTTATTGAACCGAGCGCTGACTCGACTATGTTCATTATCCTTTTCTTTTTCACTTCTTCGGGATCTTTACCCGAAACTGTGCTGTGTACTATTATAAGCTCCGGACTGTCACTCATGTTTCTTTTGCCTTTCCGATGTGTATCTAATTTTCCGAATTGATAAACGACCCTGTGGTTTCAATCTGCTTATAGATATAAATCTTCTAAATAATACCAATTCAAAGAATTTTATTAAATCAGCCCTGCGGAGACAAATTTTAGCATTTCATGGATGCCCGGACAAGAGAAATATTTAACAAGCATTTCTCGAATATTCGAATTGTTTATTTGAAATGGTATTTGATAATCAGGTATTTTAAATCATTAAGCTGTCTGATCTACGGTGTTGGAATTGTGTTTTGTTGTATATCATACTGAGTCCGGCTCGGGAGGTTCCGGAGCTTTACATTTTATGGTATTAACTTATAATTAAGATATACAATTATTTCAATTTTGAAATTGAGACACAGGAACCAAGGTGGTGGTTGAAATTCTGAAAATCAACCTGAATCCAACCCCGGGCCGCTGACGGTTTCGTTTGAGCCATTCCCCAATATAACCAAACAGAAAAGACAGACGGCGGAGCATACTCAGGCATAAGAGTGTTGCTTGAATGTTTTCACATCATTTTCAGCTTGCCAGGTGTGAGCATGAGCAAGTAAAGGAGGTGAGAAAAATGCTGGATGAATTGAGAGAAAGAGATAGTTTCACCAGAGGGTTTGTAGATGAGAACGGGCATTTCGTGGAAACCTGTGTGCCGGACCACGAAGTGCCGGAACCCGAAGAAGAAAAGAATGTGTATGAGTGTGTATCATCGTTTGATATGTGGCCGAGGAGAATAAGCATGAGATACACGCCAAAGCTCGACAAAATTCATTATGTTTCGGCGAAAACGATTCTATTCAGGACGTTTTATTCCGGGCACAGGAGGTGAAATCACTTAGTAATGAGTGAGGCAATAGAAGTCATAATAATATTAATAACATGTTGACCCGGGGGCGTGTCCTCCACGTCCATGGCAAAATGCGTGCATAATTCCGGATCAAAAATATTACAGAACAGTCAATGTATCAACAGTTTTATAATGCTGTACTCAAATCATTATTATTGTATTTGATGTATTGAGCTTCAGCCTGATGCAGATGAATACCGGATCTATTTTGTGATGTTTTGAAATATAAAACGTAACTGGTAGTATTATTGAAAGAGCTTATGCCGTAGTTGATAATGATATATTATCAGAATGAAGTCATGCGGAACTGATATATTTATCAGGAGCAGATACAGCGGGGCAGGGAGATATTAATGAGATATGTGAGAATGGACCCGCCGGGCACGTGGTGTTTGTATTCCGCGCTGGAGTTGATGCTTCGGGGCGTGGCGGGAGGCAGGTTTCTCGAAGTGGGAGTGGGTTCGGGCGAGATGTCGCGGTGGATGCTCGAACGTGGGTTCGAAGGCGAGGGGCTGGATTTTTCGGAGCGGGCGGTAAGCATAGCCGGCAATACTCTGGCGAACTACATTGATTCGGGAAAGTACCGGCTGAGAAAAGCGGACCTGATGGATGATCCCGATACCGGGAGCGATTTCGATATTGTGATGAGTTTTTTCGTGATCGAGCATGTCGAGGATGAAAAGAGATTTATGGATATGCTGAGAGCGAGGTTGAAACCGGGAGGCATGCTTATCATTTCGGTTCCGGGTAGAATGGATTGCTGGTCTGTGGAAGACGACACGGTAGGGCACTTGAAGCGTTACGAGAGAGAAGGGCTCGAAGAATTGCTTGCAGGAACCGGTTTTGTGGACATCGATGCATGGTCCGTATCTGTCCCCGTGTCGAATCTTCTCCTGGGCATGAGCAACCTGGCGATTTCCCGAAGCGGCGAGGAGAAAAAGAAGGACGATCCCATGACCGAACAAACACAGGAGAGCGGCATAAGGGACGTGCCTTTCAAAACTGTTTTCCCGCCGGTGTTCAAACTGGTTCTCAACAGGTATGCGATGTGGCCGTTCATGGCGTCGCAGAGATTGTTCTTTAAAAGCAACATGGGTTTGACCGTGCTTGCGCGTGCGAAAAAGCCGGTGTGAACGCCGGCCGGTTCCGGCTGCTTCCGATTGATTACATAAATTATTCGAGAAGAATACCCCGGTGCTTGCACCGGGGTAAGCCTCAATATTGTTCACTTAAGGTAAAACCCTCCCGCCCCATGAAACCTCCCTGACATCATGTCCCCTGGATTCCGGGACTCGGGCCGAAAGGTCTCGGGCCGAAAGGTCTCGGGCCGAAAGGTCTCGGGCCGGAATGACAAGCTTAAGTTAACGGTATAGCAGTTACCCTGGATTTCTCACAGGGAAATGCAGGTTAGGATTGCCGGTGTTGTATGGTAATATTGCGGAGAGAAGAGAAGCGCGCTTGCCGCGCTTCTCGTCGAGAAGTTTTGAAAGAGTTTGAGAAAACTTTTTCAAAAGTTTTCTCACGTATTTTGATTCCGTTATTACATCATGAAAGATGTTCGGTGCGCTCGATGACTTCTTTCTGGATCTCGTCGCCGAGCTCGGTGAAATATGCGCTGTAGCCGCCGACTTTAACAATGAGGTCGGCGTACTCGCCGGGATTCTCCTGCGCGGCACGCAGCATATCCGCCGAAGCGACGGTCGGCTGCAATTGCGCGCCGCCCATCGAAAAATACGATTTCATCAGCGCGATCCATTTATTTCTTGTCGCGTCGTTTTTCCCGACGGCAGTCGGGTGGAACTTCATGTTCACGGCGCATCCGAGAACGTCGCGGTAGTCGAGCGAAGCGATCGAGCGCAAAGCGCCGGTCATGCCGTTTTTCTCGACATTGAACGGGTTGCAGCTCGCCGCGTAAGGGGTTGCGGCTTTACGCCCGTCGGGGGTTGCCGTTGAAATTCGCCCGTCGATCGTATGGGTGGTCATGCTGATCACGTAAGGCACAAATGCTCCGCCCTTGAAGGATTTGTACCTGTAGGTATCTTCAAAGAGCCGTGAAGTAACGCTTCGCGCGAGATCATCGACCTCTTTGTAGCCATTACCCCACATGCCGTCTATTGCGCGAATCCTGTCATGCAGTTCTTCGTGCCCCATGTAATTATTATCAAGAGCGGCGATAAGCTCGGCGAAGGTATATTTTTTTTCGTCGAAAACGAGACGCTTTATCGAGTAAAGTGAATCGACAACATTAGCAATGCTGTTTATGAACGAAATGCCGGATAGATCATAAGTGGAGCCGCCCGCGGTCATATCTTTGCGGACCTGAACGCAGTCGTCGAGGAATGCCGAAATGTATGGCGCGGGCATTTGCTCCGCGAACACGCGGTCCCTTATGTTCGAAGCCTCGGCGAGCCTTTCGACCTGGTAATGCGCCTGCTCCACGAAAGCGTCGACGAATTCTTCGAAGGTTTTGAATGTTTCCGGATCGCCGGTTCTTTTGCCCACACCTTTTATGGTTCCCATGAGCGTGTTCGAGTCGCCGTTGCGAAGTGTCATATCCAGCACCCGGCAGAGAAGAAGTGCATTTGCGCTCATGCCGCCCGTTTTCCCCGGGCACAGCATTTCAACGCATCCCATAACCGCATAGTTGCGGGCGTCCGGATCGGAGAACCCGCGCCTCTGCATCGCCTCGATATTTACATCGTCGTTGAAAAGAGACAGGTTGGAACTTCCGCTGTAAAGCGTGTCCGCGATCGCGGTGAAAAGTTCGTCGGGCGAATCTTTGTGGATACGAATGGAGACATTAGTTACGGCGCGTGATTTTTCCGCGGCGTCGATGAAAACGTAGGTCAGGTCATTTGTGCCGTCCGCGCCTTCGGGCGTCAGGCCGCCGATAGTGATCGGGGTGGAGCCGAGATAGCGGTGGTAAAAATTGCTGAGAATGTTCGATTCGGGCCGGATATTCTGCGACATGAGCTTGAGCAGCAGTTCCTGGATCAGCTCGCTTGCCTGCTCCGGGGTGATCGCACCGGAATCAATATCATTTTTATAGTAAGGATAGAGTATCTGGTCGAGCCTGCCGAAGCAGTGAAGGTTGACGGGGTGGGCAAGCTCGACGGCTGTTTTGAGCGTCCATGCGGCCTGAAGCGCCTCGCGGAAATTCTCCGCAGGGTGCAGGGGCGCTTTTTTGCAGATTCGGCATAACTCTTCCAGCTCTTTTTTAACTTCGGGATTCGATTCTGCTTTCGCCTTGCGCTCAACCTGTTCGGCGAGCCGCTGCGCGAAAATGATCAGCCCTTCGAGCGCGATCTCTACAGACCTGAGAAAATCTTTTTCGTCTTTTTTCATGCCGGAATCGCCGGATAGCTGCTTCCTTACATCGTCCAGCATTCCGAGCAGGCCCTGTTGAACGGCTTTTTCGTGCGCGAGTATGACATGACCCTGGTACGAAGCAATCGTCGCACAGGTGGAAATCATCATTGTCTGGAACGACGTGTTCGCCGGCAGCGCCATGTTGAAATCTCGCATCTCACCAGTGATGAGATCCGATTTCATAACCTCGCGCTCGACATGTTCAACGACGGATTTGCCTTTCCAGTACGGCAGGAGATCTTTAAGGAATTCGTCCCTGTCATCATCACTGATTTCGAACCTGTTGATTTCCCTTTCCTGCATGGTTTTGATGCCCATGTTCATTGGCTGTGAGCCGGCGGACTTTGTGAGTTTCAGGTTTTTAATAAAATGCCTGACGAACCTTTTGTCTATAAGGTATGAAGAAGTATCAATGAGCGATTTCATCCTGAATTTCATAAGGGTGCGGGTTGTGAGTTCGGTTCGAAGCACATTGTTGAAGACGCCGCGCTCGATGTCGATCGGCATACCGAGAAAATTCTCCGTCCAGTAACCGGCGATTCTGTCGTCGGAATCGACATAGTGCGTCATGTTCTCATAAACATTTTTCATGCACATTGCAATTTTGACGCCGGTCGCGAGATCGGAAGATTCAAGCTCGCGCCATTTCTCCGTATAGTACCTGGCGCGTTCGACTGAGATCACCGGGACATCTATGTGATATCTTTTTTTGAGTCTTTCGATGCGACGGCAGGCTTTTGAAGATGTCGTTGTGTTCATGTTGTTCACTCCTGACCCGGGGCTTGATTATTTTCAGTAATATAACCATCCAGCATGGAGTCCACGATCAGGTGGATATGCTGTCTTCTTTCTGCGAGAGCTTCTTTCCCCATCGGGTCGGTATTGAATATGCTGCCCAGGATAGGGGAGTAAGTATAGTAATTGATGGCCATGCCGAAAAAACTCGTGAAAAAATGCTGTTTCGACGCGGGCCCGCTGTCCGGCAGAAATTCTCCGAATGCATTTGTGCCCCATGCATAAAGAGGTGTCATGTACGCTGCAATCTTTTCAAGACTTTTGGAGCCGGAACAGACTTCGCGCTGGATAAGCTTCGGATAGCCGGGATTACGCTCGACGAAATCGAGATAGGCGTCCACGCCGTTGTGGATAATGGTGCGTATATCGCCTTTGGCGCTTATCGCCGACATAAGAGCCAGCGATTGCGCCTTGTAGTAGTCTTCTAAAACAGTATCAAACAGGATTTGTTTGTTCTTGAAATAGTAGAAAACGAGGGCTTTGGCGACGCCCGCATGCACGGCTACGTCATTGATGCTCACGCCGTCGAATCCCCGCTCGATAAAAAGTTCCTCGGCAGAAGAAAGGATTTTCTCGTAAGAGTCGTTGCTCTTGTTCTTATTGTCATGTTTTTTTATTTTGGTTTTCATCGACAGATTATAATACAAAAAACCTTTCTTGACCGAACGGTCAGCCTGTGTTATTATATTAACCGATCGGTCAGGCCGTGTCAATGTCTTAATGAAAAAGGTGACGAAAATGAAGGTAATGGTAACAGGAGCGGATGGGCTGCTGGGCAGCAATCTTGTTAGGGCGCTTTTGGAAAGCGGATACGAAGTGCGAGCGATGATTTACCCGCAGAGCAGGTCCACGACGCTTGACGGGCTGGATATCGAGCGCGTCGCGGGCGACGTACTGGACGCCCGGGCGGTAGACGGCGCGGTTGAGGGCTGTGACGCGGTGATGCACTGTGCGGCATCGACGGCGTTGTGGCCGCCGAAAGATCCCAAGATAACCGCTATTAACGAGCAGGGCACGGTTAACGTTCTCGCGTCGGCGGAAAAGCACTCGGTAAAGCGGATGGTCCATGTCGGTTCTGCGAGTTCCTACGGTTTTGGCACGAAGCAGAACCCGGGGACGGAGGAATCGCCTTACGCATACGAGGATTCGGGGCTGGCGTATTTTCAATCGAAACACAACGCGCAGAAACTTGTGCTGTCGCACGTGGAGCAGGGGAAGATAGACGCGGTTGTGGTGAACCCGACGTTCATGCTGGGGCCGAATGATTTCGGGCCGAGTTCCGGCAGGCTGATAGCGCGGTTTGTGGACCTTCAGCTACCGATCTACCCGCCGGGCGGCAGAAATTTTGTCGATGTGCGGGATGTCGCGCGCGGCATGGTGCTTGCGCTCGAAAAGGGAAAAACGGGTGATCGATATCTTCTCGGGCACAGGAACATGAATATGAAAGAGTTCTTCGACCTCGTGGCGGAAATCGCCGGCGTGAAAAAGCCGCGTATTCCCGCGCCTGTGCCGCTCGTAATGTTTACCGGCGTGCTCGGCTCGCTTGCAGCGGCTGTAACAAAGAAACCGCCGGAGGTGTCGATTGAAATTGCAAGGAACTCCTGTACCGGCTGCTATTACAGCGCGGGCAAGGCGGTCGCCGACCTGGGATTGCCGCAATCACCGATCGAAACCGCAGTGGAGGATTCATACCGGTGGCTCAAAGATAACGGATACATCAAAAGAACATAAAAGGGGAAATTGAAAATGTCGAGCAGAGCATTCGAAGGAAAAGTCGCGTTGATAACAGGCAGCAGCAGGGGAATCGGGCTTGCGACGGCATGCAGGCTCGCGGGAATGGGAGCAAAGGTTGCTCTTAACGGTCGGAACGAAGAGCGGTTGAAGCGCGCTCTAGAAAAGGTTTCGGCGATATGCCCCGAAGCAATCGTCGTCGCGGGCGACGTGTCCGATCCGGAATCGGCAAAAAGGATGATCGAAGAGACGGTCGAGAAGCTTGGCGGACTTGATATCCTCATAAACAACGCCGGCGTTTCGATGCGGGCGGCGCTTGAAGAACTCGATGCCGAAACCTGCGGAAACGTTGTGGACGTCAATCTGAAGGGTTGCATATACCCGACATTTTTCGCGCTCCCGCACATTAAGAAAAGCGGCGGAAGCATTATATTCATATCGAGCATCGCCGGGCTTATCGGGCTTCCGACGGCGTCGCTTTACTGCGCGACAAAGATGGCCCTGCGCGGGTTTGCGGATTCGCTCAGGTGCGAGTTGGAGCCGCAGGGTGTGCATATCGGCACTGTCTATGTCGGCTTCACGGAAAACGACCCGGACAAAAAAGTGATCGGCGCGTCGGGTGAGATGATCTCCCCGGGCAGATCGCCGCATGGTTCGAAGGATGATGTAGCGCGGGAAATAGCGAAAATGCTGATGAAGCGGAAGAGAGAGGTCAAGCTCACGCCGATAGGGAAGCTTGCGAACGTGATATCGAGAGTTTCGCCGGTAGTTGTGGAGAAGACAATTATTTTCAGCAGGAAACACAACATCAGCGAAAAGCTCGGCATCAGGTAAGCAGTCGGGTTGGAAGCCCTTCCTTCAGATGGCTTTCATGGTACACGATCCGGGCAGGAAAGATAGATACCGGTAATGTTTTCCATTCCATTTTCGTACCCCTCGTGTGGTAAACACTGGGATAACCCCGGGTGACATGCACAGGCCCTGTGCATGAATAAAACACAATACATCGTATTTAACCCTTCTCATATCAGCAACTGCCCCGGGTGGCATGCACAAGCTCAGCTTTGTGCATGGATACCGATCCTTGATACAGCCCGGCGGTTTTCATTTGCATTTAATCATCGGCATTCGGCATCGTCTCTGTTCTGAAGAGGGGGGATGCGGGGAGCAGTTAAAATGAATATTCAAGATTATTAATGGTATCCCGCACCAAACCGATGGCCTCCGATTCCTCTCGCCCTGAGAGACTAATCTTCAGGCTGTTAAGCTGCAATATGTCCACATGGCGTTATTCCTGGAAGTTATTTAATTCCACTGTTAATATTTATTTGAGTAGCATAAGCGATGTTTATTTGCCCCACCGTGCAGGAAGAAAGACCAGTCAAATACTGCCGTCGCCGGTTATAGGCTGGATTCTTTTTCCGCAATTTTGATGGAAACAATATTGCTCAAGGTGAGGACCATGAAATCGGCTACGACTTTGTGCCCCGCAGCGGCCCAATGGCCTTCCTTGAGATACAGATTATTCCCCATGTTTAGTTCTCGCGCTAGTGCCGGAGTTAATGAAAACAATGGCTGCCTCAATCCCGAGGCAATTCCGCCAATGGCTTTTTCATATATGGAAATTTCTCCGCTTAAGCGGTATTCGGCTACTTCCCAGCGCGGCGGAAAATAAAAAACAGCGAAGCTTGATCCGGATTGCAGAGTATCATGCTTGAGCCTTGTAAGGAGAGCACCAGTGGTTTTTACCGACTTCAACGGCACCTGGTTTTCACTGCCGGCGACAGACTCCCCTGTCATGGTGTTATTGACGGGATGCACGAAGCTGTGGTTAACAATTGCGTTTGCGATAAACTCTTTAAGAAAAACGGCAAAATGGGAATTGCACAGAAACCACTTATAAAATGGGATGAAACGCATGACGTTCTTCATTCGCTTAAGTGGATTTTGCGGTGTTCGCGGTTCCAGATCTCCGGCGTCGTTCAGGACATAGTAATCACCTCGCATATTATCCCCGAAATCATTGAAGTGGAAGCCCAATACAACCACATCCGGTTTGAGTTTTTTGCTCAAAGCCGTTAATTCACGAAGCTCGTAATCGGTTCCCTTGCCAGGATTGCCCGCATTTATTACTTCAACGGGATAAGTTGCCGTCGAAAGACTTTTTTCTATCAAGTATGCAAATGTATCTTCGTTGTTCACGCCTGTGCCGTAAGTGTAAGAGTCACCCAACAGCAGGATGCGAATTGTTCCTTTTTGTTTTGTCGACGGGTAATTTCGAGAGCAGCGCAACCCAAGTGAGTTGTGGCTGAAAGTGAAATCGTATGTTCCTTTTAAACACCGCCGGCCATGCTGGTCTGGTACGGGAATCAATCCGCGTTCGTTATCGTAAGTGAACCACGAAGGCCCCAAGGACTGTGGGCGAATGGTTCTCACGATAATTTCACAGGCGGCAAAAGCTACCGTAAGGCCTAAAGCTACAGCCACTATGGGGAATGCAATTTTTCGAAAAGTGGATGTTGAATCCCGAATCGTCCCCATTATTTCTTCCATTATGAATAAATCGTATAAATTATACTACCATATTATCATACTACAGCAACGAATCAAATATGATGACAGTATTTTTATCGCGTGCTCAATTATGATTACTACACTGAACCTTTGTAGAGCGCACTGATTTCTACTCAATTTTCACTCCCAGTTTGTTACAGAAGTCGCCAATTTTATTATTGCCTGTCAGGCAGCTTATTTCCGGTGGCATTGAGTGACAATATTCAAAGTCAATAACCCCGGGTGACATGCACAGGCTCTTTGCATGAATAAAACAAAATGCATCGTATTTAACCCTTCTCATATCAGCAACTGCCCCGGGTGGCATGCACAAGCTCAGCTTTGTGCATGGATACCAATCCTTGATACGGCCCGGCGGTTTTCATTTACATTTAATCATCGGCATTCGGCATCGTCTCCGTTCTGAAGAGTTGGGATGCGGGGAGCGGTTAAAACTAATATTCAATATTATTAATGGTAAGCGGCAGTTGTTTTTGATTCATGATAACTACGAAAAGCTGGGGAAACCTTGAATTCTGTTGAGGGAAGCACAGCCACCCATCTGTATATTTCTACATGGTTGTTTGCCTCACAGCGCACGACTTCTCCCCGACTCCACGCACCCGGCCACCTTCTTTAATATACATGATTTCAGTTTTGAAATACTGAAAAAGATGCCGGGATGATGTATTATTATTAAAAATCCTGGAGACGGTTTTAATGATTTTCACAGTAAGGAGCGGAAAGGCAGTAACAGATGAAATATTGTCCAGATGCGGATATGAGAACCTTTTAATTGTTGCCGACCAGTCAGGTTTATACGATGATCTCCCATGTGACAGGAATGGAGAGACTGACTCTGTCAGGGTCAAAGGATATTCGGAAGAATCAAGATCACAGCTCGATGAAGCTGTTTTTTTAACAGGCCGGACAATTCTCAATTACATTAAGTTGATTCACGACAGTTCAAATGATTTAATCCTTTTTGGATGGGGAGAGCATGAAGATATAAGTACTCTTTACGATGTGATATTCGAGGATCGATATGAGGGAATGTATTACCAGCCTGAATGTTATAAGTCTCAAGGAAGAGGATATGTGTATTCTTATATAAATTTCGGATACGAGGAATGGGCTCTCACCGAACTTCTCGAAACGGAATCGAATCCATTTGTTTTCGATGCATATTTAGCCGGTATCGAAGTTCCAAAAGAAAAGTCCGAGGAACTGGTGAAAATGAATTATTTCGACGACGGAGATAAAGAAATGATTTTGAATGGAGGCATTTCTGGATTCTGTAGTATCAGTGATTTCGATGGAGTCGAGTTTTTTTCAAAAACAAGAAAACCAAATGAAATTATTGAATATTTAGATAAGATGATGAGCCCGTCCATCAGGTTTATAGACAAAAATACGACCTGATCCCTGAAAATTCTTTTGCTGATTCACAATGCGAGATACAATTTCACAATTATAGGCTTGTTACGCAAATCATCAGTTTAATGCTGCGGCAGGTATATTTCCGTTTCTGCTGACTCGGCACTTCATACTGGCTATCTCTGAATCCCTTCTTGCGGTTATGGCATTGTTGCCATAAAGCGTGGAAACATGTGGGACGAGCTGGGAGTATGGTGCTGAAAGCGCATGGTACATTTTTTTAACTGCTTGAGTCAGAGAAGCGTAATGTGATGCTGATATGGTACAATATATAAATACATGCGGAATGAACAGGTATATAAACGGAGAGATTGAGTATAGCTGTGAAGTTCAAAATTTACATAACTATTATTTTTATGTGTTTTTTTAGTGCTGTTTCGTTATGTTCCAATCCTGATAGTGATAATTTGATGCCGCTGAAGCATATTATGTTCCGGCCTTTCCATTCATATGAAATGAGTGAGCTGATGCGGAAATTCAATAAAAAGAAAAAGTTCGAAAGGAAAATTGAAAAACTGCCGGTTTACGAAATTGAATATTTTCCTGGAGATGAAGAATGGATCAAAAACTTTGCTGCGAATCATCTGAATTTGACCGGAGAAATTGAGTTCGATAAAGCAGATGGGAAACAAATATTCGAACTAAAAACTGGTAAGTGGTGGTTTTCGTATGAGCATGATAAAGCAAAAATTGTGTTGAGAAATATGGATTATTATGAAAAGCATTCTTTTGAAGCTGAAAGCAAAAGGAATGAACGCATATCAGCTAGTTTGTATAAAGGGATTGCCGTTGACGCTTTGAAGGAATTCAGAATCTTTGATGATAATATGGTTTTCGATTATTTAGGATTGCCTGTCTATGATTCGGATTTTCCATCGGTTGGACTGAATTGTGTAATATTTAAAAAAGCAATAAATGGATTTGAAACATATGGGAATGATATTGATGCCGAAGTGTGTATTTCAAACGAAGGCGACATCATAAGAATCAGTAAGTATATGTTTGAGCTTGAGGAATATGGTGATTTCCCGTTGAAAACTCCTGAAGAGGCATATGATGATTTCAGGGCAGGAAACGGAATGACAGGATTGTATCTTGATACGAAAAGCGATTTTGAGATAGATGATATTGAAATCGGTTATTATTTTGAGAAAGAATCTCCGTGTTTCGTTCAACCGGTTTATATATTCAGGGGAACCGGACAGATGGGAATCGGTCAGATGGATGATAAATATCGCAGATTGACGGGAATTACAGAAGCCATCAGCGGCGATTATTATTTAAAAGAAGATATTACCGAGTAAAAAAGATTGTATGTTTTTGTGTTTTCAGTTGATTTTCCACCCGTTTTAAATTCCTGATCTGATTCAGTCATGCTCATTTTGCAGATCAGTTGTGGAATGATACCTGTGATGAAGTAAGTATGTTAGCCCGGATTTCTCACAGAGAAATCCGGGATAGAGCAAGTGTTTTGCGCGTGTCTGTATTCTTGCTGATTCATGCACAGAGCAAAGCTTGTGCATGGCACCCCGACGCTCCGGCACGGAATTACAAAATTCTTGTCAGAACGAAATTGACTTTAAATATTGTCACACAATATTACCGTAAAGAAACAAACTGACATACAATAATAAAATTGGCGACTACTGTAACAAATCGACAATTTGAATGTCGATGTTTTGGCTGTAGGTTTCGTGGTAAAATTGCTGTAATCATTTTGAAGAACAAAAGGGAGATAGAAAAAATGCCAAATGGTCACGGGGGCATTCCTAAATATAAATTTGTTCCAATTACAGCAGGAGCGTTTGTGCTTTCTGTCTATATAAAAAACAGGACTGGCAACACTATTCCGATTGTCACTGGATATATTTTCGCAATACTCACATCTTTGACATTTGCATGGGATCGATTCACACATGATGCCAGTGAGTATGATTGGGGATACACGACAGAGGAGGAAAAAAAGGCGGCAATTGGAAAATTTAGAATCGCTTTTATTTGTTATGGGCTGATAGCTATTGTTGTATCAAGTTTGATTTTCTTTTATGAAGATTTCTCCCGCTTTTTACAGTAATCACTCGCGCACGCAAAATGAAGATTTCCATTAATAATATAGAAGGTTCATGTTAACTGCTACCGACAACAGGCGGCTCGCCGGGTGCGTGGGGCGGGGGAGAAGTCGTGCGCTGTGAGGCAAACAACCATGTAGAAATATACAGATGGGTGGCACCCACAACCCTGTTGTGGGTGTTGCTGCAACCCCATTCCTGATAACATATAGATATGGTTCAATCCGGGCATAACGGAAAAAGGGTCAGAAGGTACAACATACCGGGCAGTTTTCATGAACTGACGTTTTCATGTTACAGGAACATGAATCTGCTGAAGTCCGAGCGGGCGTGTTCAAATCTTGCGAGGGCAATAATCCAGGCGTGTGAAAAGCTTGATTACAGGGTTCTTGCCTATGTATTCATGCCCGATCATGTTCACCTTCTTGTGAAGCCGTTGAAAGAAGAATATTCGATATCCGTTTTCCTGAAATCAGTGAAGCAATCGACTGCCAGGAACGAGCTTAAATATCTCAGGGAACACGAACCTGATAAGGCGCGGTTGCTGCTTACGCATCAGAAATACGGAAAATACAGGTTCTGGCAGGATGGAGGAGGATATGACAGGAATATCATCAAAGAAAGCACCATTGAAAAATCAGTGAATTACATTCACGAGAACCCTGTGCGCAAAGGGCTTGCAGGAAGCGCTGTGGATTGGAAGTGGTCCAGCGCGAGTGATTGGATTGAAGACAGGAAGGGTATCATTCCCGTTGAAAAGGGGTAGTTATCAGGCGGCGCACCCACAACGGGGTTGTGGGTGCCACCCCGCTGATGCCTGCCTGTGCTTCCCTCAACAGAATTCAAGGTTTCCCCGGCTTTTCGCAGTTATCATGAATCAAAAACAACTGCCGCTTACCATTAATAATATGGAATGTTCATGTTAACTGCTACCGACAACAGGCGGCTCGGAAAGCACAGAGAATACCTATAGGCGAGGCGGAAGCATGTCGGCTAACGGTACACACAACACACTACCGGCTTCAAATCACCAGGCGGCGTCACTTGAAAATTCCACGCTGTTGCTTCCCTCTCCCCACGCACTCTTTCATTCATACATCTCTCAAAATACGTCGTAATAATAATAGAAGTCCATGCCCCAGCACATGAGGGAGCCCCCGGTGGTTATGGCACAGACCTGGGGTCCGCCTGTGGCGAGGAACTGCACGGGGGAGGACAGGTCGGTGATGGGCACCGGAGTATACGATTCGTCGTCGGTGCCATCTGCCAGCATGTATGTCCCGTTGTAGCCCCAGCAGGCGACCGACTGGTCCGAATAAATGACGCATGTTGTCATTCCGCTTCCAGCGGAAATGGTGGTTGCCGCGGAGGAGAGGCCGTTTACCGTCACCGGTGTATACGAGCTGGATGTTGTACCGTTGCCGAGTATTCCATAACTGTTGTTGCCCCAGCACCGTGCGGTGTTGTCTTCGAGAACCACACATGAGTGCTCGGAGCCGCTTGATATGGTGATTGCGCTGGTGATGCCTGTTACGGTTGTTGGGACGTTGTAGTTGATATAATTGCTGGTGCCGAGCTGGCCCGAGGCGTTATAGCCCCAGCATTGCACGGTGTTGTCTGCCAGCAGGGCGCAGGTGTACCTGCTGCCACAGTCGATGGCCGTGGCGTTGGTGATGCCGGACACTGATACCGGGACGTTGGAATCAATGTTGGTGCCGTCGCCGAGTTCGCCCATGTAATTACTGCCCCAGCATGTCACGCTTCCGTCCATCAGCAGAGCGCAGGTGTGTTGATTGCCGGTGGATACTGCAATTGCGTTGGTGATGCCGGACACTGTTACCGGGACGTTGGAATCGGTGTTTACTCCGTCGCCGAGTCCGTAGGGTGTGCTGCCCCAGCACTGGATAGTCCCATCCAGGAGGAGTGCGCAGGAATGGTTGCCGGAAAGAGACACGGACACGGCGTTCGAGATGCCTGACACGGATACCGGAGTGCGAGACCTGATGTAGGTGCCGTTGCCCAGTTCGCCGTACTCATTCATCCCCCAGCATTTCACGCCGCCGCCATCGACGGCGCAGGCGTGGTGTTCGTCGGATACCGATACAAACGTCGGTGATGTTAGATCGCTCACTACCGTCGGTGGGAAGTAATGGGAGGTGCCGTCGCCGAGTTTACCGTACCAGTACATGCCTACACACTGGCGGTCACCGTCGGCGAGGATGGCGCAGGTGACGCTGCCGCCGGTTGATATGCTGTCTGCAGGTCCGGAGAAAGCGGTGGCATTCACAGGCACATATGAATAGTCGAAGCCGGATGCCCCGAGTTCATCATAGTAATTGCTGCCCCAGCATTGAACAGACCCGTCGTTCAGCAGGACACATGTTTGTTCGTTCCCGGCGGTAACAGCCAGAGCAGCGGAGGAGAGACCGGTGACGGAAACAGGTGTGTTTGAACTGGTGGTGGAGCCGTCGCCGAGCTGGCCGTAGCTGTTGTAGCCCCAGCACCATGCTGTGCCTTCGGACAGCACGCCGCATGTGTAGGATGAACCGAGGTCGATATCAACTGCCGTGGATATGCCGCTGACTGTTATGGGCACGTTTGAATTTGTGTTGGAGCTGTTTCCGAGCTGGCCGGAGAAGTTGTAGCCCCAGCATTGAATTGTTCCGTCGTTCAGTATGGCGCAGGTATGGTCATTCCCGGCGGCGACCGCCAGTGCAGCGGAGGAGAGACCGGTAACTGTTACGGGCACGTTTGAACTGGTGTTGGAGCCGTTTCCAAGCTGGCCGGAGTTGTTGTTGCCCCAGCATTGAATCGCACCGCCGGTGAGAAGCGCACAGTAATGCTGCCCATAGGTACTTACTGAAATCGCTGTAGTAATGCCACTGACCTGAACAGGAACGGAAGATTCGGTAGTGAACCCGTCACCAAGCCCGTAGTTGTTGTATCCCCAGCATTCCACAGTGCCTTCTGAAAGGACTGCGCATGCGGACTGGTATGACACCGCGATTCCAACTGCAGTGGAAATGCCGCTGACCAGAACAGGAACGGAAGATTCGGTAGTGAACCCGTCACCAAGCCCGCTGTCTGAGTATCCCCAGCATCCCACGGTTCCGTCATTGTTCGCAACGCAGCCGAAGTCCGAGCTGCCCATGGCTACGCTTGCCATCCTGGTTGCGTAAGAGCAGGAGGAGGAAAGCGTGCCGGGGTTGTTACATGTTTCGATAGTGCTGAAGTCCGAATCGTCGCAATCCGAGTCTACATTGCAGGTTATGGGCGCGTAGGAGCACGCGGCGCCAATGATACCCGGGTCTGAACATGTATCGATCGTGAGAGCATCGGCGTCGTCACAGTCGGCATCCGCGGCGCAGGCGATAGTTATATTGTCGCAAATGGAGGTTTCGAGCCCCGGGTTTACACATGAGTCTACGGTCAGCGGGTCCGAATCGTCGCAATCCGAGTCTACGTTACATATTATGGGCGTGTGGGAACACGCAGCGCCGATAATGCCGGGGTCTGAACATGTGTCGATCGTGAGCGCATCGGCGTCGTCACAGTCGGCGTCCGCGGCGCAGGCGATAGTTATATTGTCGCAAATGGAGGTTTCAAGACCCGGGTTTACACATGAGTCTACGGTCAGTGGGTCCGAATCGTCGCAATCCGAGTCTGCGTTACATATTATGGGCGTGTGGGAACACGCGGCGCCAATAATGCCGGGGTCTGAACATGTGTCGATCGTGAGAGTATCGGCGTCGTCGCAGTCGGCGTCCGCGGCGCAGGCGATCGAAATGTAACTGCAAGCGGATGTGCTGGTGCCCGCGTTTGTACAGGTATCAATCGTAAGTGCGTTATCGTCGTTGCATTCGGCATCGGAACTGCAATAAACTGTTTCGTTGGTGCAGGAAGAGTCTATCGTGCCCGGGTCAAGGCACGTATCCATCGTTTCGGTATTGTCGTCGTCACAGTCGGCATTTGTGTTGCAAGCTATTGGTGTGTTCGAGCAGGCGGCGCCGGCGGTTCCCGCATCGGAGCATGCATCGATAGTCAGAGGGTTGCTGTCGTCGCAGTCGGCGTCGGATGAACATGTGGCAACCACGGTGATGCTGGCAGTGGAACTGAAAGATTCATAAGTAGCAGTGATCATCCCCGTGCCGGCCTGTGAGGCTGTGAACAGACCGGTGGAATCAATGGCGCCGAGGGGTTCTGTGTCCAGTGCAAGCACTGGTATCAGCCCGGTAATGGGCAAGTCTCCGGCATCCACTACGGCCACAAAAAACTGGAATGTTTCGCCTGCTTCGACGGTAGCTTCCGACGGGGATAACACGACACCAGCCGGAACGCTTGCGTTTGAATCATAATTGATAATCATACCCGGTTGCATCTCGTAATATGGGACTCCCGAGGAGTACAGGGCTGCCACATTGCTTTCCCACTCCGCCAGAAGTGCAGGCTCGATGTCGGCAAGCCGGGAATCGTGTTCTTCCGCATAGTGAACAGCCGCGTTGGCGAGGGCAGTGCTGGCCTGATCAACCGTCACCGTATGTATATCTCCCTCCGTCACTTCCGGTACGATCGCCCTGACCGTTTCAACGGCGGTTCCCCAGTTCGCAGCCGCAGTGATGAGGTGGTTTACACCGATGGGCACGTTCAGCAATGACACCCTGGCTGCTCCCTGTTCCAGGCTGATGGAAGTCGACGCCGACACGGGCGGGAACTCGGTGTTGTCAACGCTGTATATCCCTGTCAGGGTTATTAACACATCCACCGAGGTGCTCTGTGACTGGGCGACAGAACGGCCCGAGACGCGCCCGGTTAAAAGAACCGATGCCGCTATCTTGCCCGCCTCACGGGACGCACTGGTCGAAGCAGGGTTCGATCCATTGCTGCCCCCGCAGCTCGATATTCCTATTACAAGCAATATTAAAGTAACCATGCACACTGATCTGCTCACGTTGAGCATCGTTTTCATGTTTATTCTCCTGTATTCAGATGGATAAAGGCTTCGACGCAGCCTTCTGCGAGTTGTTTGGCATTCCCCATAACGAGTTTAGCACCGGGTTCTTACCCGCTTCCTTATATAATGCTCCGAAACGGTTTTTCCGCCGGTTGCATGAATGCCGAAACTTGCAAGTATTTTATTCAGAATGCATCGATAGAAGAAGCAGATTTCTAAAATATTTCTGTCCGTTTTTAATACAAAATCCAGGAGGGATTTGTGGCTATTATGTTATGCATTTCAGTATGCTCAATGTTTATAATATTGATATTTATCAAATACCGGCAGAAGACCCCGTTCGTTAGAGCGGGGATGAATGCCGACCTTGCCGGGAGTTTGAGGGTACGAAACCCTCAATACAGATTGACCGAGACTCCATCGGCAAGTGCCACGGGCGTAAGCCCGTGGGTATCTACTTTACGGTGAAACCAGAAATTTCGAACTGGAGATTTGCTATATAGACAATTTCATTATTGTCTGTCAGGTTGCTTTATTACAATGACATTGAGTGACAATATTCAAAGTCAATAACCCCGGGTGGCATGCACAAGCTCAGCTTTGTGCATGGATACCAACACCTGGTACTGCCCGGCGGTTTTCATTTACATTATAATCATCGGCATTCGGTATCGTCTCTGTTCTGAAGAGTTGGGATGCGGGGAGCGGTTAATATGAATGCTTAATATTATTAATGGTATTACGTAGTTGATGTTGGAATCTGATTACTGCGAAAAGTGGTTTCAGTGGATTCCGTGACCGGTTCGAATACCCCATTCGGACATACAGTGATACAATGTTTACAGCCGCGACAGTTCTCGGCATTCCGGACAACCACATGCCTATGAAACCACATATCCATCTTACCCAGCACATCGTATTTACATTCATCGACGCACATCCAGCAAGCCTCGCATTTTCTTGTGTTGACCCGGATATATTTCGTGTTTTTCTTACGCGATCTCGCTTTATGGTTCCTCATTATATTTCATCCCTTTTTATTTCTAACCTCAATTTATCCATATCCCATAAAGCCACGCAGCTTACTTCGGGGTATGGTGTACGAAGGTTGCAGTAGATCACAGGTGCACATCTTCACTTTTTTCCTATGGTTGCAGATGTGAAAAACAACTTCCTTCAGGTCTTCGAATAACCATGTTCTTATTTTCTTAACTTTGAGCGTGGCAAAAGCTTTATACAACACTTTTTGAAACCATAAGACAAAAAAGACACAAAAACATAGAGCTAAAGCCACGTAAACACAAGAATCTGCCTGAAATATCGAATTCTCATTCATCTTTCTTTTTCTCTTCAAACATTTCGACTACTTCATTTGACATAAGAATTATACTATAGTCATAAAGAATATTGAAACATTATGATCTGCTGATTACTGCGTTTCTGTGAAGCAACATTCTTAAAAAGCAATCATCCCTAGACTGTCGATTTATCACAGAAGTCACCAATTTCCTTATTGTCTGTCAGGTTGTTTATTCACGGCAATGTTCAAAGCTAATATCTTTCAATCAGGCTTGTAATTCCGGGTCTAGGGCCGGAAGGGCTCGGGCTGGAAGGACAAGCTTATAGTAATTCTCATAATAAAAACAGATTCACAACTCGATCAGAAATCACAAATACAAAGATAGTGTGCCATGCACAAAGCTATTTCCTTTGTGCATGTATTCAAGTTTATTTTTGAGAATCACTATAAGTTAACGGTATTGGGATTAGAGCAAGTGTTTTGCTCGTGCCTGTATTCTTGCTGATTCATGCACGGAGCAAAGCTTGTGCATGTCACCCGGCGGTTTTCCCGGCACCCGGAGACTTATCGCGCCAATAAATGGAGAACAGGGAGAAGTCTCATTCTGATGAGAGTTTCTCATAAGTGTTAACTTGATAACGTTTTGCTTAACAATAAAAAATACACTAAGCCGGCAGGAATCCAGAAAACTCCTTTAGTTATTCATAGTTATTCTGATGATCAATATAATTAACCCTGATAACTTGAACAATATCTTTCAATATGGTTATATTTAGCATGTTGAAAACGGACCTGGGGAGGGTTTTTATGAGAAAGTTGCTGCCTGGTATTATCTGCCTGATGGTTGTTTTTTGCGCTTCTGTTTATGCAGAAACAATAAGGATTTATGTTCCCGCGGATGCGAAAGCGCCGGTTCTTAACGGTGTCAGGGTAATGAAAGAGAAATTGAAACCTCTGGGGATGGATATTCAGAAGTTCGAGGGATATGGGGACGTTGAATCGGGCGATCCGATGATTATCGTTACGGACCTCTCGGCCATGCCGGAAGTGAAGGCTATGCGCGTAACCGATTTCGACCGCGCGGTGAAGCCTGAAGTCCCTAAAGGCCCCGAGGCGTACGCGGTAGTGAGAAAAGGAAAAGTTGTGTATGCCGCAGGTTCCGACGAAGTCGGCACCATGTATGCGATTTACGATATTACCGAGCAGCTTCAGATGATGGGGGCTGATGCGGATATCAGCGGCGTGGAATTCAGGGCTGAAAAACCATACATGGAACTGAGGGCGGTAAACCCGTTTCTACAGGTGGACGCTTTTAACGATCAGAACTCGTGGTATTACGATAAGGAGTACTGGGAAACATATCTGGACGAGCTGAGCTGGGACAGGTATAACCTGCTTGATTTCCATGCCATGTATGAGTTGATTTCGACTTTTTTCCCGAACTGCTATCTGTATCTTCTTTATTCGGATAACTATCCCGATCTGGGAGTGGGCAAAGAGCAGGCGGCGAAGAATCTTGAAATGCTGAACTGGATTGTCGACCTGGCTCTCAGCAAGGGGCTGCACACGTCACTGATGAGTTATCACGCAAGCTGGAAGATGACGTCGAAGGAGCAGGTCGAGGAGCCTCCGACGGAAGTTTTGCAGGATTACACCGCGGAGATGGTTAAAAAGATAATTGAAGAAGTTCCGAATTTGTGGATGGTGGGATTCAGGATCGGCGAGTCGAGCCAGCCTGCGGATTTCTTCGACAAGAGTTATGTTAAGGGAATCAAGGAGGCCAACCGTGATGTGTTCATGTTCACGCGCACATGGCTGGCTTCGTCCGAGCAGGTGCTTACGATACCGGAATCGTATCCGAACAGAACGTTTCTCGAAATAAAATATAATGGTGAGCAACTTGGGTTGCCGTATCATGCAATGACGTCCAACAGACGTGGCGAGGCGCCGAGTTACACATGGGAGTCTTATTCGAACTGGCCGCGCAAGTACAAGATCCTGTGGCAGGTGAGAGCGAACGGAACACACAGGCTTTTCAGGTGGGGCGACCCGGATTTCGCGGCACGGTGCATGAAGACGCAGACATTCGTTTCGGGCGCGGGATTCACGATGGAGCCGATGACTTCATACTATCCGCCGACCGACTTTTTCTTCAAGTCCGAGTTGAGTTACGACTTTTTCAAATGGGATCACCAGAGGAACTGGTTCTGGTACATGGTGTGGGGAAGAAACGCCTACAATCCCGAAACGCCGAAAGAAGTGTGGGAAAACAGGTTCAGGCAGCATTATGGCGATGCGGCTGATGATGTGCTGGAGATGATGACCCAGATGAGCCGGATCGTGCCGCTTGTGTACTCCTGGAGATGCCTCGGCCCGGATCACAGGCACATGGCTCCCGAGTACGAGACCGGCGGCACGCTGAAGGAATTCATGCTGAACTTCCCGCTCGATCCGGAGTCCATCCGCTCTATCGATGAATATGTTAATCATTATCTATATAAAGACGATTTGATTCAGGCGAAACTCGGCCCGTTCGAGGCCGCTGATTTGCTGGACAGTTATGCGGATGCGGCGATTGCCGCGTCTGATCGCGCGAAGGACAGGATCAATCCCGCCAACAAGGAGTTCCAGAGCCTGCATCTCGAAATGACGATGCTCAAGCATCTCGCGAGGTATTACAGTAATAAAATCAGGGCGGCGACATATCTCAATTTCTACGATAAAAAGAAAACTTATCCCGAGTTGCAATGGGCCAAGAAGTACGCGATAGAGGCGATTAAAGAGTGGGAAATGCTTTCCGAGGTCGGCGAGGATAATTTCCGGGAGATTCTGGATACGCTCAGGATGCGAAGGTATGTCGATAAGCCGACCTTCACGTGGGGCGAGCTCAAGCCGAGGCTGATGCGTGATGTTGATATACTCAATGATGCGGATGAAGATTTCAGGAACATGATGAGTAATGATCGTTACAGGATGATCGTCAATCATGTCCCGACGTTTGTGTCTCTTGTCGGCAAACCCATGAAAGTTTCCGCCACGGTGATCGGGTGTGACGATCAGACCGAGGTGTTCGTTGCATACCGGGCAAAAGGGCAGGAGAGTTTCAGCAAAGCAGTGATGCACAGAGACGGCGACAGCCCGTCGTTCGTGGGCGATATACCGGCGTCGGTCGCTTATGGAGAATTGGAGTATTACATAGCGGCGCAGTCGGGTGGAGATAAAGGGAGATATCCCGGCAAACAGGTCGCGCAGTCTAATTCCATCCCGACTCTCGATATCGAGGATTACACGGATGGGTTCGCGAAAGAGCTTAAAAAGGAAGTCAAGAAACGTCTGAAATATGAAAAGAACAAGTATGTGAACGTAACCTTCGTTACGGAGTTCGAGCCGCCGAGAATCCGTGTTGAGAATGTGAATGTCAAACAGCAGGGAAAGAAAGTCGAAGTTGTTGTTGCGATAGAGGATTCAAGCCCGATCCAGCAGGTGAAGATGTTCTACAAGAGGGTTCCGACAATTTACTCATGGCAGGAAACGAAAATGGAACCGATTGGTGACGGTAAATTCTCGGTTGAGCTTTCACTGAACGAAGAAGGAATGCTTTATTATTTCCATGCTTCCGACGCGAATTACAATTCAGCCGCGTATCCGAATTTCCTTGAGGAGACTCCGTATCTTCTGCTTGATTCGTGGGATCCCGCGATCAACCCGTATGCGGAATAATATTTTTTGTATTCGACAGCAAAGCCCCGGTTTTTCAGCCGGGGCTTTTTTTTGCCCGCGTTTGTGAATATGGACTATAATTCGTTTTGAGAATGATTGATTATATTTAAAGTAGAGCCGGGGGATTTTATAGTTGCCTGAAGTATTGTTCACAAAGAGCCGTTTGCGTATCGATGTGCCGGGTGGCACAAGTGTGCTCGAATCCGCGAGACGGGCGGGGATTGAGATAGCGGCGAATTGCGGCGGAAGGGGAACGTGCGGAAAGTGCAGGGTACGGATATCCGGAGATATCGGGCCGCCGTCCGAAGAAGAAAAAAAAGTCCTGTCCGACGACGAACTGTTGAATGGTGTCCGGCTTGCATGTCTCACTGTGGTGAGCAGCGACCTGGAGGTAGAAGTTCTCGGAGAAACGCTTGATTCCGCTGTGCGTCAATCGGCTATGGAGTATGTTCAGGGCGAAGGATTTGCTGCCGACTATCGAAGTGCCGGGGCGCACGCGAAGTGTTCGCTCGGGGTCGCGCTCGATATAGGAACCACAACGCTTGCAGCGCGTCTTTTCGATCTTTGCTCCGGGAAGTGCCTGTCGTCGGCAACCGCTATGAATCCGCAGAGGTTGTACGGCTCCGACGTAGCCGCCAGAATCAGCTTTATAATAGAAAACGCGACCGGGCTTGATGTTCTTGGAGGGCTTGTCCGCAACAGCGTTCAGCGAATAATCGAGTATATGGCTGCGGAATCTGATGTTTCGATCGGCGATATATCGAGAGTCATGGTTGTGGCGAACCCGACTATGATGAACATATTTCTCGGGGTCGATCCAAGATGGATAGCAACGGCGCCGTTTGCCATGCCGAATTCAGGCTCGCTCGTCATGGCCGCCGGTGAACTGGGCCTTGAATTATCGGATGAATGCGGAGTATATATCCTTCCCGCATCAGCGGCTTATGTCGGAGCCGATGCTTTAGCCGCAGCCGTGAGGGTGAAACTGATGAAATCGGGACGCCCCGCGGTCCTCGCCGACCTTGGAACGAACGCCGAGATAATATTGACAGATGGAAACAACATATATTCATGTGCAGCGGCAGCCGGGCCGGCACTCGAAGGCGCTCATATAAAAAACGGAATCACGGCGACGGACGGCGCGATCGACAGGGTTGAATTCAACGGCGGTCTGAATGTGGGGACAATAAAAGGCGCGCCCGCGACCGGGCTTTGCGGGACGGGGCTGCTGGATGCAATAGCAATGCTGCTTGATACGGGACTGATAGACTCATCGGGCAGAATGGCGCAGGCTCAGTCGCACGGGCAGCCGGATGCTCTTGCCCGCAGAATGAAAGGGGAAGGCGCTTCGAGGGAATTCGTGATAAGCGAATCGGGAGAGACTGCCACCGGCTCTGATATATGCCTGTCGCAGAAGGATGTCAGGGAAGTTCAGCTTGCAAAAGGCGCTATAGCAACAGGTATCGAGGTGCTGATGGAATCTGCCGGGGTTCATGGCGGTGACCTTGAAAGGATTTATCTCGCCGGAGCGCTCGGAACTTTTATCAAACCCGGAACGGTGTTGAGAATCGGGATGGTACCCGGTGTCGATTCTGAAAAGATTGTTTTTGCCGGGAATGCTGCGCTCGACGGTTGCGCGGAAGTGATGCTTTATAATGAGTGCCTCGACGATATTATGGAAATTGCGGACAGTGCCGAATATATAGAATTATCGGCGGTAGAAGGTTTTTCAGAAAGATTTGCCGCGAACATGCATTTCTCACCGGCGCAGGTTAAAAATCGTGATAAGGCTGATAATTCCAGGAACAGCAAGTGAGTGGTGAGGGAGCATACTGTTGAGTATGTGACCGATCCCG
>ERZ795048.518-NODE-518-length-40003-cov-7.746646_pt1 | contig 40003 bp, 34 predicted proteins | sample MGYA00375132_ERZ795048 | MGnify/ENA primary metagenome ERZ795048 (study PRJEB30177, sample SAMN05720225) | activated sludge metagenome | isolation source: Anaerobic digester | place: Hong Kong | collected 2014-12-17 ...
CTGAGACATAGTGGCCCCGTCAATATGTGATATTATTCACAAATACTTGCCCGGGTCGCTTTTACCGCTTAATTTACTGTTTTATGTGCCTTTTTATTTGCTGAATTATTTGTGAGATATATTTATTACTGTTTTATGCCCCAAGTACGACATTTCACAATGCATTTTTTCTCTTTAATCAGAGAGGGTTTTGCCTGTTTTATGCAGCGCTTTTTCAAAGTGATGTTATTTTAATAGAAAGAATTTTGAAATCTGAATCGCTATATGTGGATTATGATATAAAGAGGAGCCCATTATATACCATGAATAACATTGCATATTTAATACTTGTTACAAATATATATTTCTCTTATGATTTAACTGTCAAACAAGGGGTGCCGCTATGCTCGATATGTTTTTTTTGAAGCCTGAAATTGCTCAGTCAAAGTATGTGAGATTTCCATCAATAATTTTAAGGTTGATAACATTCAGGTTTTTGAAGGATAAAGCGCTTTTAAGGTTCAGACCGGATTCCGGGTCGGTTTTCCCACGATGGTTGATGTTCATGATTGCATTTCTGGTTCTGTCTTCAGGAGCGAAAGCATTGACGTTTACAAAGGAACCGTATTTGCAGCATGTAACGAAAAACTCGATTATTATCTGCTGGGAAACAGATGAGCCGTTTTCTGCGGTTGTCAGATATGGTGACACTAAGCAACTAGGGCAGTTTATAGATATACCGGGCAGAGAGACTTTCCACGAAGTGACACTTACAGGTTTAAAAGCTGCAACGGACTATTACTTCATGGTTGAAGCGGGAGAATTGAAGTATAAAGGGAAGTTCCGAAGCGCGCCGAATTCCGGAGACCCTTTCAGAATGGTTATTTACGGTGATTTCAGGGTTGGGCCGGTAGAGAATACGCTTGTGAAAAGGATGATTAAAAAGAAACCCGTGGTTGTTGTTACGCTTGGCGATTACCTGAGTGACGGGCAGGAACCGACACTATGGCCGCATCTTTTCAGAACGATTCTGCCTATTGCGAAAAAGTTTCCTTATTACGTTTCGTTGGGCAATCACGAGAAAGACAGCTCGATGTATTTCAAATATTTTGCTATGCCGGGAAATGAAAGGTGGTATTCGTTCGATTACGGAAATATCCATTTTGTAGCCCTGGATTCCAATTCTCCATACAGATACAATCCCGAGCAAAAAAAATGGCTGAAAGAAGATCTCAAACAGGCAAGAAAAAACATTCAGGAAACGCCGTTTATCTTCGTGTATTTTCACCATCCGCCGTTCGGGACAGGGAAGAGACACGGCGATTTTGAGCTAGCGCAGACATGGTCGCCGATTTTCGAGAAATATAAAGTGGACGCGGTGTGGTGCGGGCATGAACATCAGTATGAGAGGATAATGGTCAAAAAAGTTCTTTATATAATTTCGGGTGGCGGTGGAGCAGCCCTGTATGATTTTGTATATGACGACGCATTTACGGTTAAAAGAGCAAAAGAGTATCATTACATGCTTCTGGACGTGAAGAAGGATGTCGTTTATGTAAAAGCGATTTCACTTGAAGGAAGAACCTTTGACGAATTTGAGATTATTAACCGGCAGTTGAAACAGTCAGATAAGGCGATATCGGAATAAATCAGGTTTGCAACCGAGGCGATGCCTGAATTGATTTTCAATGTCCCCGAGCATGACCTTCCGTTTTTTATCGAGGCATAAAAAAAGCGCGGTATGCAGCCGCGCTTTTGGGTATCTTTTCGTGCCTGGATTCTTTAAACCGTCATCAGTGTCATTCCACCCGTGATATTGATTGCCTGTCCTGTCATATATGATCCTTCGTCGGAAACGAGGAACGCGACCACGGCGGCTATGTCTTCCGGTTTTGCGATTCTGCCGAGCGGGATTTTTGCCTTTTCCTCTTTTATGACGTCTTCGATATCTTTGCCGAACGCGTCGGCTTTCATCTGCCAGCCCATGCGCTCCATGTCAGTATCAACCTTGCCCGGGCATATCGCGTTGACGCGAATGTTCTGCGGAGCGAGTTCCAGCGCCATTGTCTGGGTAAGCGAGATCACGCCGGCTTTTGCCGCGCTGTATGCGCCCAGGAAGTGTATCGGTGTGTGACCTCTCCAGGACGAAGTGTTTATTATCACGCCGCCGTTTTTGTACTTGATCATTTTCTGAACAACTGCCCTGGACATTAGAAAAGTTCCGGTGAGATTGATATCCAGCATTTTTCTCCAGTCGTCAGGAGAAATAAGAAACGCGAGGTTCATTCCGAAAGCTGCTCCCGCGTTGTTGCACACTATGTCGAGCCTGCCGAATTTCTCATCGACTTCATCGAGCATTTCATTTATCAGCTTATCGTCTGTAATGTTCACGTGGCATGCGAGCGCTTTTCGCCCGAGGCTTTCCACTTCGGCAACCCTGTCCTGAAGCTCTTTCCATACCTCGTCATCAGGCCCCTTGTCTTTGCATAGATCCGCGAAAACGATATCCGCGCCGTCGGATGCCAGTTTATAAGCTATAGCGCGACCGATTCCCTTTGCGCGTGCGGAACCCGTTACCAGTGCTACTTTTCCTGAAAGATCACCCATGTTGAATTTTCCCCTCTCCTTAATGAACTTTACCCAAATTTATACCTTTTGTTTCCGGAAGTGTAAACCAGATTAACAAAGCAGCTAAAAAAGGACCCAGGGCGAGAATGCACACGGCATTGCCGATTCCGCCCACTTCGGTGCTCAGTGTAGCCACGAGAAACGGCGCGACAATCTGTGCGGGACGACCCAGAAGCGAGTTGCACCATGCCGTCGCATTCGATCTCATCGCGGTCGGGAAAAGCTCTGCGTTGTAGGTGCTTGTGATGGGAAGTATTGCAAATATGAAGAACATCGCTGCGACAACGGAAGGGATCATCATCGGGCCTGATGAAGTGAACGCCCATATCAGCGAAACAGCGCTGCACATGAAAAATATCAGTCCGGTGATTTTGCGCCCGAGGATATCCATCAGGATTCCGCTCACTACATAGCCGGACATTCCGACTATCGACGCGATCATCATTATCGGGCCGACTTTTTCAACACTCCATTCTCTCTCAACTTCAGCGAACACTATCCAGTGATAGATGATTCCGGCATAGCTCAGGTAACCCAGAAACCATATCGCCCCCACAAGAATTACGAATTTCCTGCTGGGCGTTGTCCATATATGCCATAGGGAAGGTTGTTTTTCTATCGAACCGGATTTGATCATCTCGAAATGTTTTGTTTCTTTTACGTAGAACAGAAGAGCCGGCACAAGAAGAATGGGCGCGCCGCCCAGCCAGTACATCATCTTCCAGCCGTATGCCGGAATTATTTTTCCGCCGATAAGGAGCGCCGCTCCACCGCCGAGACCTCCCGCGACCTCCAGCAAAGCGACACATGTCGCCCTTATCCTCGCGGGGTATTCTTCGATGACGATTACTATGGCGGTTCCGAACTCGGTCACGAGAAATGATTTAGCGAGCAGTTGCATTACAAGGTAATATTGCATGCTCGGGCTAAGTGCGGTAAGCAGGCTCAGCGCTCCATATCCGAATACACCGGTGATGAGAATCGCTTTTCTTCCGATTTTATCGCCGAGACGTACTAAAAAGAATCCCAGCATTGCCCCGCCGTTTATGACTGCGAGAGTGTAAAGCACATTTTTTATTTCACAGTTGAATTCGCGTGAAAGCGGCTCTATCACAAGGCTGATTACAAAAAAATCGTATCCCTCGCAAAATGTTGCGATGCAAAGGAAAGCCATTAAGCCTATCAGGTATGATCTGGAACGGCCCGAGCCGTTCTCTGTTTCCATCTCGTTATTCATATGTCCAAGGTTGTCTAAAGAAGCTGAATGTAAAAATAACTTAAATAGATTGCCAAATCAAGGAAATTTTAATATTTGTCAATATTGCCGGTATGGTTGTTTTCATGTAACGAACAAATTAAAGCCGGGTGATGTACGGTTCGTGTTCCGGTATATGAAAATTATTGTGCCTGCGCGATGCTTGAAATACGCATTCCCGATAATCTAAAATTCATAAGTTGCCATGACGAAAAGTAAAACTGAAACATTCCATAAACACATTCAATCCGTGAAGTTCGACGCCTGGTATGGAGTTGTTTTTTTGCTGTCTCTAGCGGCGAGGCTGATTTACTTGTGGCAGGCCGGAGATTCTGTGTTTTTCGACGCTCCTGTAATCGATGCTCAGATGTATGATAAGCGAGCGATTGATATGCTGACGACTGGTGTTGCCGAACGCGCTTTTTATCAGGCTCCGCTGTACAGCGCATTCCTTGCAGCAATTTATTTTTTATTCGGGCACAACTATCTGGTGCCGAGGTTGATCCAGTGTGTTCTGGGTGCGTTCAATTGTGTTCTGATCCAGTGGCTCGGCGTCAGGCTCGGCGGTAGAAAAACAGGAATCGCCGCCGGCCTGATCGCGGCTTTCTACGGACCTTTCATATTTTTCGAGATGGAATTGCTGCGCCCGGTTCTTGTGATATTCCTTTCACTATCTTTTATCTGCTGTCTTCTAATGTATGGAGACTCGAAAAAAATATGGATGGCCGCCGTTTCCGGGCTGCTGTTCGGGCTTTCGGTAGTTACACGTGAGAACATTGTCGTTTTTATTCCTGCCGCATTGATCTACCTGTGGATCGCATCGGGTAAAAGGGTGATGACGCCGGCGATATTTATTCTGGCCGCTATTATTCCGGTGGTTCCGGTTACTGGGAGAAATTACGTTAGAAGCGGAGATTTCGTGCCTGTTTCATCACAGGGTGGTATGAATTTCTATATCGGAAACAGTAGCGATTCCGAAAGGCTTACGGCGCTTCAGCCCGGGATCGAATGGGACCGAATGGCTTTTTCCCCGAAAGCCGAACTGGGCGATAATGCTTCATCAAATGAATACTCGTCATGGTTCGTAAGAAAAACATTAAGAGATATCCGTGAAGAACCGTTTATATGGGCGGGTAAAATCGCAAAAAAAATATATCTCGTATTTTATGCGGAGGAACTGACCCCCAATACGGACATTGACTATTACAGAAAATTATCATGGCTGTTGAGAATACTTATAACCAGGGCGGGGCCGGTATGGATTCCGATGGGATTGCTGTTCCCGTTTTTTGTTATAGGGCTGGCAGGGCAAAGGCCCGGCGGCGAAAGATCCTTGCTGTTGAGTTATGTAATACTTTACGCATTATCTATCGCGGTGTTCCATGTCAGGGCGCGTTACAGAATACCTGTCGTGCCGGTGATGATCCCTTTTGCGGCATCGGGAATATTTATATTGCTGGAAGTATTTAAAAAACGCGAAACCGTGCAAATACTTCAATTTTCGTTTTTATTTCTGGCAGCTGCTGTTTTCGTGAATGCCCCGCTCGTGGATGTGTCTTTTGCTGAAAAGTTTCCGACCGACTATTTTATCGCGAAAGCTCTCGATGAAAAGGGCGAGACGCGGAAGGCTCTGGCGCAGTATGAGAAAGCGGTTGCCGCATACCCGGATTATGCGGAACTTCACCACGATTACGGGCAGGCGTTGCTGAGGGCGGGCAGCGAAAAAGACGGGATGAAACAGATGGAACTGGCCGGAGAAATCGCGCCGGACTCGGCATTCATAAGGAAGAATCTAGGGCAGTTGTACCGCAAACTGGCGGATAAGTATGAGTCGATGGAAAGAAATAAGGAATCGAGCAAAGAATATATAAGGATGGCAATATCGGAATATGAACATGCTGAAAGAATTGATCCTTTTGATGTATCGATAATATATGACCTTGCATTTCTGTATGAGCAGGCGGGAGAACATGCCCGGTTCATCAAGGAACTTAATCGGTATGTCGAGCGGGCAGGGAACAGGAAAGAGGAGCGGGAATGGGTAAAAAGGGCACGGGAATATCTGGAAAAAGATAGTGGAACGGGAAGCGCGGGAACGGGTATTGAGCAGGACGTTTTGGGTTTAGCGCAGATGTATATAAAGGCCGGCAACTATGAAAAAGCGGTGGAAAAGTTGAGGGAATTAGTGACGAGAGAACCGGGTTCGGATTCGGCCTACGCGATTCTGGGCAATGCGTACAAGAAACTGGGCAGAACGGAAGAATGTGAAGAAGTCTATAAAAAAGCAATAGATTTGAACCCCGATAACCTGATCGCTCAAAACAACATCGCGAATCTTTACAGGGACACGGGCAGGTATTTATCGGCTGAGAAGCACTACAGGGAAGCGCTTAGAATTTCACCCGACAACAAAGTGGTCATAAAAAATTACATCGAATTCCAGAATATAAGATCAAAACAGTTTGAATAAAGAATTTATGCTGTATAATCATGTTTGAATATTCCTGTTGTACAGGTTTGACATAAAAGCATTAACCATTTATTATATTTCAACTCTGTACGGTCTATTATTTGCTAAAGGGCGATTGTTTTGAATGATGAATTAAGAGAAAAGATAGAAGGACGGGTGAAGGATCTTCCGACGCTTCCGTCTATTGCGGCGCAAATATTCAATGTCACGAATAACCCGGAATCGTCTGTTGACGATCTCAGTGAAGTCATAGGAATGGACCAGGTGGTGGCGGGGCGTATCCTGAAGGCTGTAAATTCCGCATACTACGGTTTCCCGAGAAAGATAGATACTCTTTCAAAGGCAATAGTAATACTCGGATTCAATAATGTGAGATCGATAGCGCTATCCGTGTCGGTGATGGATCTTTTCTCCGGAGCCAGCCCTACAAAATTCAATTACTCGGAGTTATGGAAACATGCGCTTGGAACGGCGCATTGCATGCGCGCGCTTGCGAGAAAACATGATCCGAGGAGCATCGAGCAGTATTTCGTCGCCGGGCTTCTGCATGACATAGGATTCATTGCAATGAATCATTGCTTTAAAGAAGATTTTATGAATGCTGTTAATAGTGCGATACAACAGAACAGGCCTTTTTACGAAGTTGAAGTCGAAAAGTTTGAATTCGATCACACCGATGTAGGCAGGTTTGTTGCGGATAAATGGCTTCTGCCGGGAACGCTGTCGCAGGCTATAGGGCTGCATCACAGGCCGCATGAGGCAGAGGAAAATATAGATATTATCTACGCCGTGCATGTAGCGGATATCATATGTAAAACAAAAGATTACGGTGATTACGGCGACAACAAGACATTCACCTGGAAATCGATTTACAAACCCGCAGCCGAAATGTTCGGCATATCGGAAGAAGGGCCTGCCGATGAGCTTGCAGGACTGATAGACGAAGACCTTGCAGAAGCCAGCGATTTTTTAAGCGTTTTCGATAAAAAGCATTGAATCAAAGGTCATCGAAACCGATTTCGTACATTTTATCGTAATCAGCTATTTTCCCGTTTTTGAGATGTACTATCCGGTATCCCCATGAATAAGGCTCTCCGCCGCCGATGCCTGCTGCTTTTGTCAGGATCTCCGTTAGTTTGTCGAACTGTTTGATTTCGTTGTAGTGCATGTGTCCGACGAACAGGTTTGTGCAACCGGCTCGCGTGAGAAGCTCGATAAATCTTTCCGTACTCGGTCCGGGCACTTTGACCTGGGGCATGCCTATCTTTCTTCCGCCCATCAATGTTTCGATCGGTATGTGTGTATATGCTATTATCGTTTTCCCGTTGTTGTATGCGTCTTCGAGGTCTTTCTGAATCCATTTCGCCTGGGTCGGGCTTATCATCGCGTTTATGACAGTTCCATAAAACCCGTTTTCTTTATCGCGCCTGTTGCGGTATTTTGCCGGCCAGTCATAAGTGTTGATTCCGGTGAAGTGAAATTTTCCGTAATCAAAGGAATGATATGTGGGCCCATAAGCGGACTGCCAGAATTCCAGCCCGTTTATCTCACGACCGTCCTCCATTTTGGTCGTATACATTTCATGATTTCCCGGAACGATGTAAACAGGAACGGTAAGCCATTTCGAAAGCATATCGAAAGCCTGCACGTAGTCGCGGTCATAAGTTTCGGGATCAAGACCCAGATCACCCGAAAGCAGAACGAATTCAGGGTTCTGCTTTGAAACGTCCTGAAGGAGTTTCTGCCTGATGAGAGTCATGTTTTTATTCTTCACATGCTGTACATTGAAATGTATATCCGTAAGGTGAACGAAATCGAATTCATCTTTGAATTCATCAATGACTTTAACGGCATGGAGTTGAGTATCCCATGAATATTGCCCGAAACTTGCGGTGAGATTGTAAAGAGCCACGGGAGTACCGGAGGGAACTGTTGCGGCAAAAACCGTTAGTTCTTTCTTCTTTCCAACAGCTTTAAAATCGAGGTTGGCCTGCAAGCCGGTATCGTTAACTCCGACAAGAGAAACCTGTGTCAATTCCAGATCCTCCGGCAACATTATTTCCATGGGAAACGAGTCGCCGGCTTTAACGATTGCCGGATGCGCAAAAACCGGCTCGCGGATTTCCCGAATTCTCATTACGGGCTCTGATAACGCAGTAGATGCGACCAGCAGCAAAATGAAAAGCGTCGTATATTTCGCAAGTTTGTTTGTCATAATCATGACACCTCTAATGTAAGTTATAGATACAGCCAAATAATGTCAATCCAGATCGGTATAAGTGATTTCGTGTGTTTCCGTTCCGGTAATTTTATTATTGAAAACTCGTATGATCCTGTATCCCCATCTGGGATCTGAGTCTCGGTTTGTGTGACCCGCGCCCAGTGTTAGCATCTCGGTTGTATTTCCAAGTTTTCTCACTGAATTTATATGGACATGTCCGACGAATACATGTGAAACGCCTGCTTTTTCGAATATTTTGAGAACCTTGTTGTACGTCGGCCCGGGCATCTTTTCCTGGTTTACCGTGCCGATACGCCTTCCGCCCTGTAAAAGCTCTACGGGGATGTGCGTATATATAACAATGGTTTTATCCGACCCGGCAGCCTTTGCCATGTCCGACTTCATCCATTCCCATTGTTCCGGCCCAATATATGCAAGCCCGGTTGTGCCGGCTCTTTTTACCTCTTCGTTGTATCTGTCGCGCCATCGAGCCGGCCAGTCGAATGTGTTCAGCCCCATATAATGCATCCCGTCGTAATCGAAAGAGTTGTACGCCGGGCCATAAGAAACATCCCAGTACGATTTGCCGTCAATATCACTGGTTTCGGTTTTGTCGATGTAGAATTCATGATTGCCGGGCACCATGAATATCGGAACGCTCAATTCCTGCTTGAATCTCCTGTAGCTGTCTTCGTAATCCCTGTCATAATCTTTCGGATACAAACCGAGATCGCCCGAGAACAGCACGAATTCCGGCTTGCTTTCTTCGATGTCCCTGAGAAGCTGCTGTCTGATGGCATTCCTTTTCTCGGGCATCACTTTTCCCGCATTGAAGTGTATATCCGTCAGATGAATGAAGTGGTATTGCTTTTTATACTTTTTGATCACCCGCACGGAATGAGGTTGATTATCTGTGACACCGTTATCGAACTCGGCTGCAAGATTGTACAAACCTTCGGGGACATCGCTCGAAACAATCGCTTTATAGCTTCTTATGCCTTTTGAGTCAGAAGGATTTTTCAGCTCCAGCGGGAAAGCGTTCGAGTTGTTCTTGATATCTACCAGAAAAATGCTTTTCACCGGCAGGCTATCCGTTTCCAGTTTCAGGTCGAAGCCCGATCCTGACAGCACTATTGCCGGACAGGAGAAAAGCGGCTCTTTAATCTGGTTGATTTTACGGACTGCGGAACATTGTCCGGCACTCGCCGAAAATATTACGAGTAATGCCGCGAAACAAATAACATTAAGCGAAACTCTGTTTCTTGATATTTTCATTGTTCTCACCATGCTTTCCCATTACTGAGAAACAGGTTGATTTTTGTTTTTACCGCCACCTTCATTTCATTGATCCCCGGCCTGATAATTTTTCTCGGATCAATAACATTTTCGTTCTCAACCACGAAAGACCTTATGCCATGCGAGAAGGTTTTCTGTAACTCGGTACCAATATTAATTTTATGAATTCCTCTCTTGATAACTTCGGGGTAGATTTCATCGGGAACACCGGAAGCGCCATGCAGAACAATAGGCACGGGAACAACGCTCGCAATCTGTTCGAGCCTTTCGAGATCGAGACGGGCAGTTTGTTTTCTCATGCCGTGAACCGTTCCGATCGCAACGGCCACATTGTCGATTCCGGTTTGCTTTACAAATTCCAGCGCTTCACCGGGAACCGTGAGGAGTTCTTCGTCGGAAGTCGAGTCGACACCGATTTCGGAGCCGCCCACATGCCCGATCTCGCCCTCGACGCTGATGCCTGCTGGATGCGCGATTTCGACCACCCGTTTGGTCATGGAAACATTTTCATCGAACGGTAGCGATGAACCATCGAACATAACTGAAGAAAAGCCGCCCACGACGCATCTTACAATGAAATCAAAATTCTTACCGTGATCCAGGTGTACCGACAGCGGCACTGAAGCTTCCCTTGCCATTCTCGGTACCGCTTCGAAAAAGAAAGCGTCGCCTGCATATTTTAAAGCACCCTCGCTTACCGCTATTATAGCTGGCGCTTTTTCTTCTTCCGCGGCCTCGATGACGGCTAACACCTGTTCGAGGTTATTTACATTGAAAGCGCCTACCGCATATCCGTTCTCTTTTGCATGAGTCAGCAATTCCCTGTTTGTTTTAAGAGACATAAGTTGAATTCCTTTCGCAAGAACGCCATAAACAGAATAATTAAATATATGCGAGAATCGGGCTTGTTTCAATAACGAATTGTTACAGTTGATTATTTACCGGGCCGATTCGCTCTTCAAAAATACGCCTGAGTTCAACGGTTCCCTTGTCCGTATTTTTTTTCATCTGATCGAGCATTGCCTTTTCGACAACCGGGCCGATCACGGGAATATTCACATCAAGATTACCGAAGAATTTTCTGCGTGCGCTGTTTTCACCGGTTTTTTCCCACTGGCTTACAGTTTTGCAATTGATAAGCTTCTTCAAATAATGAGGGGTTATTTTTGTCTCAAACCTGTATTTTTCGTTGTCCCATACACTGCTTTCTATAAAACTCAGCATTTCAGGTTTGATCAGCTTCCGGGCGATTTTGGGTATCTGGCCATGAACATTCCACTCGAATTTCTTGTAAAGCCTGGTTCCTTCCCATCTTCGCTCGATCTGTTTTCGTTTCGTAACATTTGGCAAATCATCGAAATTCACGAGTTCTTCATCTGCCAGCAGTTTTGCTATCTCATCGATAGGCCAGTTGAAATCATCCAGCATATTGAAGTTCATAGTCGGCATGACCTCCGTTGCATTTATTAAATTTATAATGGTATGTTCAACGCAGATGATTTATCAGGATTCGCTTTTGGATTTTGACCGGGTTTTTTTCTCGACAAAAACCTTATCCAGCAATTCATCGGCAGTTTTAACATAAATTATTTCAAGGCCCGAAAGGTCCTCTTTTTTAATGTCTTCGATATCATTGCGGTTAGTCTCAGGAACAAAAACGGTTTTTATTCTCTCACGCCGGGCAGCAAGAAGCTTCTGTTTCAGCCCGCCGATAGGCAGAACCGTTCCTCGCAATGATATTTCGCCTGTCATGGCAATGTCTTTTCGAACCGGCTTCTGAAGAAACAGAGAGAGCAGGGCGGTAAACATTGCGATGCCCGCTGAAGGGCCGTCTTTAGGGACGGCACCGGCGGGGACATGTACATGCAGATCATATTTATCACTGAATTTCTCTTTAAATTCCATCCTGCTTCCAAGAATTCTTGAATATCCAAGCGCAGCCTGGGTCGATTCTTTCATGACATCTCCAAGCTGCCCGGTCAGAATCAACTGACCTTTGCCTTCCATGAGAGCGGCCTCTATTATAAGCACTTCTCCGCCTGTTGGAGTCCATGCCAACCCGTTGACAACACCTATCTGATTGCGACGTCCCTGAACTCCCGAATAGACTCTGGGTGGCCCGAGATAAGTTTTCACATCCGCCGCTGATATATTGAAATTCTTTCTGGAGCCTCTTGCGACTTTTGCCGCCACTTTCCGGCACACGCCTCCGATTTCACGTTCGAGGTTTCTGACCCCGGCTTCTCTTGTGTGTCCCCTTATTATTGAGCGCAGTGAACTTTGTGAGAATTTAAGCTGTGATGATTTCAGCCCGTTGCCTTCTATCTGTCTCGGGACCAGATATCTTCCGGCAATTGCCATTTTTTCTTCTTCCGTGTAACCCGCTATCTGAATAACTTCCATGCGATCCAGCAGCGGAGCGGGAATCGTATCAAGAACATTGGCGGTTGTTATGAACATTATTTTCGAAAGGTCGAATGGAACATCGAGATAATGGTCGACAAAAGTAGAATTCTGTTCGGGGTCGAGCACTTCGAGAAGCGCCGAAGACGGATCTCCGCGATAATCCGCGCCGATTTTGTCCACCTCGTCGATCATGAATACCGGATTAATCGACCCGGCGTTTTTTATCCCGTTGATAATCCTGCCCGGCAGCGCTCCGACATAGGTTCGCCTGTGACCCCTGATTTCAGCCTCATCCCTTACGCCGCCTACTGAGAGCCTTATGAATTTTCTGTTCAGCGCTCTTGCGATTGAATGCCCGAGTGATGTTTTCCCCACACCCGGAGGTCCGACAAAACACAAAATAGGACTTCTTGATTCCGGGTTAAGTTTTTTTACTGCAAGCGATTCGACGATCCTGGTTTTTATCTTATCGAGCCCGTAATGATCCTGGTCCAGCACTTTTCTCGCGTGATTGAGATCAAGCCTGTCTTTTGTGGATTTATTCCATGGCAGTTTTATCATCCAGTCGATGTATGTGCGAATGACGTTAGCTTCAGCCGCGTCGGGATGCATCCTCTCTAATCGTTCAAGCTCCGCGACGGTCTGTTCCCGCGCTTCCACAGGCATTTCCGATTCCTGAATCGCTCTTTTCAGTTCTTTAATCTCGGATGAGCGAGGATCATCCTGTCCCAGTTCCTTCTGTATGGCTTTAAGTTGTTCCTTCAGGAAATATTTTTTCTGAGTGTCCTCCATCTCCGACTGAACATTGCTTTTGATCCGGTTCTGAATTTCGAGGATTTCAAGTTCATTTGATATCAGCCGGGACACGAATTCGAGTCTTTTTTCAGGATCCAGTTGTTCGAGAATATTCTGCGCGTCCCCGGTTTCCGTTTCCATTACAGATGAAACAAGATCCGCGAGTTTGCCGGGCTCTTTGAGATTTCGGATCATTGTAATGAATTCCGGGGGCAGGGATTTACCGAGATGCACAGCTCGATCCAGCTGATCTCTGACATTACGCATTAAAGCCAGGATTCCGGGCGCGAGCTCGATTTTCTTTTCATTAATTATTTGTACCGCTGCGGAAATATACCCATCTTCTTTAATCTCAAAACCGGCGGCTTTTCCCCTGAACAATCCCTGGGCCATTATTTTGATTCCGCCTGAGGGAACTCTCATCATTCTTAGAACAGAAGAAACTGTGCCGACCCTGTACAGATTATCCGGCCTGGGATCTTTATCACCCTGTTTTATGTCTTTGATGCTGACTGCAAGAATAAAATGGTCTCCCGCCATTGCGACATCAATGGCTTTCTCGTTTTTTTCTCCCTGAACAAGAAACGGGACAACCATAAATGGATATATCATTGTTCCTGATACCGGAACAACAGGCATGATATCCGGAATTTCTTTCATATCATCGTATAACTGGATTTCGCTCATAATGCACTTGTCTCCCGGGTATTCTTAAATCTTCGGTAACACTACTGTCAGAATCCCGTTGTCTAACTTTGCATCGATGTTTTCCTTATCCACTGAGGATACGATTCTGAATGTTCTTTTGAAACTTCCATATGAACGTTCAACGCAGAAGAAACTCAACCCTCTGAGTCCTTCCAGCTTGTTTTTTACGCCTTCGATTGTAAGGGTGCCCTCGATAAAAGAGACCCTGATATCACCTTTTTTTACTCCGGGAATTTCAACGATTGCAACTACTTCCTTATCGGTTTCATAAATATCGACAGCGGGTTCCCATTGTATTCTCTTCAGGGAATACTCTGTCTTGTCCGGGAAACTTGCCTGACCGTTGCCGCTGAAATTGTCTGCGCCAAAAGGATTCTCCTGCATATCAATCCTCCTCCAGTATTCTTTCAAGAGTATTCTTGAAAACACCTATCTCAAATGGCTTAACAAGATAACCCGCCGCGCCGGACTTATAGCCTTTTGACACCTGGTCATTCTGCCCGGCTGCCGTAAGCATTAAAACTGGAATATCTTTTGTCGCCTCGAAAGATTTCAGAGCTTTGCACAAATCAAAACCACTCATTTTAGGCATTGCAATATCAAGAAGCACAATATCAATCTGTTCATCTGAAAAAAGTATCTCGAACGCCTGGAGTCCGTCCTCCGCAGACAGGGTGTTGTATCCGTTTTCCGTAAGAATATCTCTCATCAGGTCAAGAAAATCCCTGTCGTCATCAACAAGAAGGATTGTAAATCTCCGCTGTTCATGATTCTCCGCCATAAACTCATCTTTTGTCGGCGATATGTCCTGCCTGTCGTGAACTTTGCTTTGTATCATATCAATATCATGAATCAAATCCGAGTTAAAGAATGGAACTGTAAAACAAAAACAGCTGCCTTTCCCTTCTTCGCTTTTATCAAGCCACAACTGGCCATGGTGATTTGATATTATTTCTTTTGCTATAGAGAGCCCAAGCCCCGAACCGGAATGTTTCCGGGTATCTGTTCCATCTACCTGATAGAATTTATCGAAGATGTTTTTTGAATATTCCTCTCTTATACCGATACCGGTATCTGTTATGCAAAACCTTGCGTAGTTGTTATCCCCCGGGTCTGCCCCCGCTGTAATCTCTATAACTCCCGAGTCTGTGAACTTGACGGCATTTTCTATCAGGTTGTTAGCCACTCTCTGCAACTTTTGTTTGTCTGCAATTATCGGTTTCAGATCATCCTCGCAGGAAATCTTCAGTTCTAACCCTTTTTGTTCTGCCTGAGTTCTGAACAAAACTTCAGTTTCAGTGAGTATTTCATGAATGTTGACTTCATCGAGTTCGAGTTCGAGTTTACCGGCCTCGATTCTCGATAGATCAAGCAAATCGTCAATAAGATCGTTCAGGTTACGGCAACGCCTGTTCAGAACTTCAACTGCTTTTTCCTGTTTTTCAGAAAGAGGCCCGAGCTTTTTTTCGGCGAGCATGGAGGAGTACATTTTAATCAGTGTAAGTGGTGTTCTGAGCTCATGTGATACAGTTGACAGAAATTCGTTTTTGACCTCGTTTGCCCGTTTGAGCTCCTCGTTCACACGCAGCATGTGTTCTTCGAGCTGAACTTTATCCGTCAGGAACTGGAACAACACCACGGCGCCGATAATATTGCCGCCGTCTCCTTTCATCGGTCTTATATGAACATTGAATACAACCTGGTTCATTGAATCCGGCAGTTTTTCGTATATCCTGTCGTTTATATATACTTCACCCCTGGACAGGGTGTTCTGAATTTTCTCTTCTGTAGATTCGCCTTCCCATTCCGGAAATACATCGGAAAACCTCTTGCCGACAATATCTTCACCGAATCTCATGTTTTTTTCCATCGCCTGGTTCGCGTTGGTTATTATTCCACCGGTGTCGATGACGACTATTCCGTTTGCGATATTTTCGACTATGGCTTCACTGAATTTCCTTTGTGCATCTGCTTCCTGTCGTTTGTTTTCTCGATCCGAAACAACCGCCTGCCAGTTTTCCGTCATCGAGTTGAGTTCGTTCGACAGTATTTCTATTTCATCATTTGTTTCTACATTGAATTTTGATGTTAAGCCTTTTTCATTTAATTCTTTTATAACATGAATCAGTTTATGCAGCGGCTTAACTGCTCGATTAACAGAGAAAAACACAAGGATCATAATCAGAACAACCATGAGCAATGTTCTGATGAACCATGTTTTCCATGTCTGTTTCACGAAATTGTTTATGTGCTTCGTTGAAAAAAGCAGTTCGACGCATCCCCGGTATTCACCATCTACATTTACAGGTGCAATTACAAGCAGTTCTTTATTGCGGTCTCCCGTCAAATCTGTCCAGATGTAATCAGCGGATTCGCTGCCTGTGAGTTTTATCTTTTTGTCTATTAATTTCAGAACGTCGGAATCCATGAGCATCTGGCCGGACAGTGATTCGTCTGTGTCCACAATAAAAGTGTTTTCATTTGAGATTATTCCAAAATGAATTATTTTTTTGTTTTCGATCGTTGATGGGAGCTCGTTGATCAGTTCGTAATCATTCGTTGCCAGTGCCTGCTTTGTGATCTTGCTGATAAACATCGCTTCCTGTATTCCCGAGCTTACGAAGTTGTTTACCAGTTGTTTTTTCCGGCACTCTATTCCGCTGAGCGCAAACAGGAACATGACAGTAATAATTATGGCTGCTATGCCAACCGCCATCCTGACGGATATTCCTGATCTTCTCATTAATAACTCACCGGTCGCCAGATGTTATCTTGTATCAAAAGCTTTGTAGCCCTGGATTTATATTCTTTATTCTATAATGAATTTCAAAATGAATAAAGGTTATAAACAATTATTCTACAAGTTCAGAAATGAATTTTCTCAAGTTTTTTGTCTCCACCAACCCGTTCACAAGTACTCTTCCGTCCCCTGAAATTCTGAATTCAAGTTTATTGCCTGTGTTCGATAGCTTGTTTTCAACATTTTTGTATCTGTCTGTTAAAAAATGATATTTCTGGTTGGATGATCCAACCCATGGCCTTCCTGTGTCGGATTTGCTCTTTATAAAAGGCCCGGCTATAAGAATATCTGTAAGAGATAACAGGTTGAGTTTTCCGCTGTCACCGGAATCGAGAATTTCCGCCAGTTCGTAGCCTGTGAATGTAACAAGAGACAGGCCCCGGGCCTTAATTAATTTTCCTAATTCAGAAAGCGGGGCCGCCTGCGCGAACGGTTCGCCGCCGAGATATGTAACGCCCTCGATTTCCCTGTTCGATAATATCAAATCCGCTAATTCTTCGACATCGACAGATTCGCCGCCGTTCTCATCCCATGTTTCAGGAACCGCGCAGCCCTCGCATCGAATAGGGCAGCCCTGCACATATACACATGCCCTTGTTCCCGGGCCTTCCACTTTTGTTTCCGGGATAAACCTGTTAATTCTCAATTTCATCAGAAATCAACTATCCGCCCGCGTCCTGTTTTTGCAGAGTTTTGTTGAATCCCGGCATCAGGGCGCTTGCTTTTAATGGGTTTGAACTCGACCCGGCTTCTTATTCTTTTCACTATATATGGTTTCAGCGAGAGATCTTTCGAGAACTGATCAATGGATTTGTAACCCCCGATTTTTATTCTCTCAGCGGCTATTCTTTTCGCCATGATCAAGCCTATCCCGGGGAGACCCGCAATAGAATCGACATCGCTGTTGTTGATATCGACACGTTTTTGATTGATGTCCGGGCTTGTTTCCGCATTGCCCGGATAAGGTTCCGCGCTGTTCGCAGTCAAGTCGTCTTCCGCCGGCGATGGCGGGGAGGCGGTTTTAATAAATGCGCCACATCGCTTGCAGTATTTATGGCTTTCCACATTTTCCGTTCCGCAGTGATTGCACTTCATTGAAAACATTCCTCGTTAAAGCTTCATTTATCGTACTTGATATTCTGGCGATTTATCTGTTCCTGAACTGTTTTCTCCGTCATGTAAAACTCGGGTTTGTAATCGGTGCGGGCGGCTTTCGCTTCGAGAATTTCTTCAAGAATCTTTATATAATCAGCGCAGCCGGGGCCTGTTATGTTTTCGGTTTCAGCCCGCACGCTGCCGTCCGGGAATATTTTTATCTTTATCTTTTCTTTCATCTATCCGCCGTCCACAACAAAGGTAAGAACTATCGAGTTGTCTTCCCCGTTTTCTTCCGTTTCGAGAATCAAACCTCTCTCGGCAGCTCTTTCAACAAGGTTCCGGTATACCCGGTCCTGAACGTTCATTGCATACAGTTCCTGTAGTTCATTACAGAAATTTTCCGCGATATGCCTTTTTAGATACCCGTGAAAAACAATTTCATAAATGCCTTCAGGATTCTTAATCACAGAAAATTTGTAATCGCCGTATTCCGCTGAAATCCTGTCCTGACCGGCAGTAAACTCACAACCATAATCACCGAGGGCTTTGAGCAACATTTCCCGGTCTTTCATCACGGTTCTTATGGTCAAGTTGTTATATGCCGATGGTTTATTCAGGATCCTTTGTGAATACTCCCTGAGAGTCTGCGGCGTATCGGGGTCAAATTCAACTCCGGCTCCCGCCAATCCTGTTTGTTGTTTGTTGTTTATGTCGTCGATAATTTGTTGTTCTTCGCGTGTAAGCGGTTTGAACTCATCGGAAACATTGCCGTCGCTCGTGATTACTTCATGCGGGATAAAATGAGATTGCATGTTTTCTCTTTTTTGGTTCAGCCATTTTGATTTCACACCGGCATGAGCGAGCGCATCCGACGCTTTCAGCGCGATATACATAGGAATGAATTCGGTGGCAATGCTCAAAGTATAATCACCCGTTTTTTGTCATACATCTATTTTCCTGCCGCCTCTTGTACTGAGTGTCTCGTCGATTCCCGATCCGGCATCTACGCCCCGCTCCTCATCAACGCAAAGCTCGTCCCGGGGTGTTGCGGAAACAGCCCTGACGTTTGCCCATTCCCGTATCCTGATTATCTGCTCGCCCTGGGTGACCGAGAGAGGAACGGTGAACTTTATGGCCTTTTCGAAATCCCGCATCGTTATGCTTCTGTTTTCCGCGTATGCCTCGAACAGCGATGAAATAACAGCCTGTTCTATTTCCGCTCCGGAAAACCCTTCAGTGAGTTCAATAAGTCTTTCGAGGATTTCTCCAGTTACCCTGAAATCGCCGACGGCTTCCTTGAATCGAAGTCTTTTCTTGAGGTGAACCGTGAATATGGCTTTCCGTTCCGAGGACGTCGGCAGATCGACAAAAAATATTTCATCAAACCTGCCTTTCCTCATGAACTCGGCGGGTAACAGGTCGATATTATTCGCGGTTGCGATTACAAAGACCGGTTTGGTTTTTTCCTGCATCCATGTGAGAAACGTTCCGAACACCCGTGACGAAGTTCCGCTGTCGCCGGATGAAGATACGCCGCTGAAGCCTTTTTCTATTTCATCGATCCACAGGATTGAAGGCGCGACCGCTTCGGCGGTTTTGAGCGCTTTCCTGACGTTCTCTTCGCTGCTTCCGACAATACCGCTGAATATTTTCCCGATGTCCAGCCTCAGCAGCGGCAACTGCCACATCGCGCTCATAGCCTTGGCGGTGAGGCTTTTGCCGCAGCCCGGAACCCCGACTATCAACATCCCTTTGGGGGCGGGCAGGCAATATTTCCCGGCCCTGTCCAACCAGGATTTATTTCTTTTCGCGAGCCATTTCTTCAGGTTTTCCAGACCACCGACATCGTTCATGTTCAGGTCTGTTTTCACGAATTCGAGTATTTCGCTTTTTTTGATTATCTGTCGTTTCTCTTCGAGAATTGTCTCAACGTCGTTTATGTCCAGTTTTCCGTCGTCGACCATCGCGCGGGCGAACGCATTTTCCGCCTCCTTCAGCGTGAGGCCGAGCGCCGCTTTCGCCAGCAGTTCTTTTTCTTCCTGTTTCAGGTCGATAACTATCCGCCCGGTTTTCATGTTCGCTTCAATCATTTCGTTCAAAAGCTCCGTCAGCTCTTTGAAATCCGGGAGGTCGAAATCCAGGATGGTGATATCTTTCTGGAGTTCTTCCGGCAGAACAACGGAAGGTGATATGAAAATAACGTTCTGCGGGCTCGGGTTCTGCTTGAGGTTGATGGCAAGATCTCTTAGCCGCCTGATAAGTAAATTGTCCGCTGATCTGCCGTGACCGCCGAAATAAATATGGAAATCCCGCAGTATGAATACCGCCGGTTCGGTGTATTTCTCTATAAATTCGAGCGCTTTAGCCGGGGATTTCGTGTCCGGGCCGGGGGCGGGTTTGTCTGCGCTGGTAAACCCAGTGGTAAGGCTCCACGTAAATACATCTCGCGGCGTTTTTATAATATTTTGATTACCCGATATATCCGAGATTATCGACTGGAATCTTTCTTCCTCCCACGACGGGATGTAAATGTAAGGGAATCTCGCTTTCAGCAGTCTGGATAGAGTAATTTTGAATTCGTTCATTTAGAAGCCTGCTCGAATCGTTTATTTGATCAGGAATAAATTCTAACATAACGCTTTTCTTCATGCACTAGCCTGCGTTTAATGCACGAATACAACCAGGCTGCAGAAACCAAATATTTTGACCATAAACATGACGAATGGCACGGCACTGTTTAGACTTATAAGGAAGACAGCGTAAAGGCGGGCCTGAATGGGAGGGACAAAAATGGAAGACAAGATTATGGAATCGCCGGATGTTCTGGTGGTTGGCGGGGGAATAGTAGGGACAGCTATTTACAGGGAGTGCGCGAAAAACGGGATGGACGTCCAGCTCGTCGAGCGCGGTGATTTCGGCGGCGACATAAGCGCGGGTTCGACGGAGATGGCGCACGGCGGGTTCAGATACCTGATGGCGTTGTCGGACTGGCCGCTTGTTTTCGAATCGCTCACCGAGCGGGAACTGCTCAGCATTAACGCTAAGCATCTCGTAAAACACCTGAATTTTTATATGCCGGTTTACAGGGGCGACGGCACAACGTTTGATTTCTGTATACCTTTCATTCCCAAGTGGCCGATAAAAATCGGAAAGTATTTCGGGCTCGGCATGTTGATGATGCAGGCCGGGATGATCCTGTATAAATTGTTCGCGGTAATCGGCCTGCTGTTTAAAGGCTTCAAGCCGAACAACGAAGAGATCGGGTACAAGAAATACAAAAAAGACGAGATGCTGAAGATCGGGCCCGAGTTGAACGAACAGGATCTGGTCGGAGGGTTCCGGTTCACGGATTGCAAGATCGAGGATGTTGAAAGGCTTGTAATCGAGAACGTGATATCGGCTGAAAAATACGCGGCTGCAAAAAAGAACAGAATCCATGCCGCCAACTATACAGAAGCGGTCGATTTCGAAAGAGGTTCCGACGGGAAAATCACATCGGTTACCGTTAAAGACAGAATCACCGGTGAAACCCAGGTTATCAAACCGAAAATTCTCGTGAATTCTACTGGAATATTCATTGATGAAGTGTTGAAGAAAACAAAGATGAACGGCCCGAGGGATCTCGTGAGAAGAGTTTCCGGAATCCATCTCATAGTTCCCCGGTTCTGGAAATCCAGCGACCTTTCGGAAGCATACGCTTTCTGGATCGACCAGAAGATTCTTTTTGCCATTTCAAAGGGCGAGGGCAGGATACTGGTCGGAACCACCGAGAGAGATATTGATATCGAAGAGGGGATCAATCACAACAGGACATTCAAAGCCGACATCGAGGAAGTAGCCCGGAAGTTCAAAAGCAGGTTCCCGGCATATAATTACAATCCCGAAACGGATATTCATTATACGAGAGTCAGGCCGCTTGAGTTCCAGCCGACTATGACGGACCCGAAGGCGGCATCAAGACACGATCTTATCCACTGGCACAAAGAGTCTCCGAATATGGTGTCGGTGAGCGGCAAGCTCGGCCCCGCGAGACATCTCGCGGAAATAATCGCAAGGGGAGTTTTCAACAAGCTTGGAAAGAGCGGAGCGTTTACGCCTACGTTCAAAGACAGGTTCCCGGGCGGCGAGATAGAAGGCACATTGAAAGAATACACTGATGCGCAGCGAAACAAACACGGTGATATCGATCCGAAGATGATCTCGAACCTGATCAACAGGTACGGCAGCAGGTATGAGGAAGTTCTCGAATATGCCGGAGGGCCGGAAGATCTTGTTCCTGTCGGCGGCGCGCCGGCGGCTGTTCCCATTTGTGCGATAGTGTTTGCGTTCGAGAAAGAACATTGCAGGAAAATGTCCGATGCGCTGACGAGAACCGGAAACACAAAGTTTTTCGGCGAGGGGCTGGACTGCATTGAGAAGGCCGCCGCTTATGCCGGCTCGAAGCTGGGATGGGATGAGGCCAGGGTGAAATCTGAAATAGACGATTACAGGGAATTTATTAAACAGCGAAGAGAAGTAGTTGAATAATTATTCTACTTAAATTTATATGAAATTGATAAATATGGCTGCGTTCAGAACTGGCGCAGCCATATCATTATTATCACTATCAACCCGAAAAAGATCGGTATCAGGGCGCGGGTGGTAACACTTACGGAACTTTTGGCGCCATAGGTTTTCCATTTTTCAGGGTACAGGCTGTCGCTCGGGCCGGGTGCGCCGTCTCCGAAGAATCCGAACAGGCCGTCTATTTTTCTTATCATTTGTTCCAGTGAGCAAATTCGACTGTAGTTTTTTACAAGGGAATATATGATAACATCTGTAATAAAGACAAAAACCAGTGTCGCCACGCATTTTGCAATTATTCCGCTGAACAGTTTTTCCGATGGTGGATATGTGTTTAATATCCGAATGGAAATGATGTAAAAAAGCATAGCAACCGCACCGATGCAAAGATCAAAACGTCTTCTGTCAATCAATTCGTTCTTGTGTGCCCTGTAAGCTTCGATAAGAAACAGATGATTTTTGTCTTCCATGGCTAATTCTCCTTGAAGTAAGTTTTCCGCCCGGTACGACAAACAGAAAGTCCGATGATACCCATGGATGCAAAACGGCGGTTGTTATTGAATGTGCCTGTTGATTTTAAGATATCCGAAATAGGTTTTACGGTCAATGATTTTTTATTGCATGTTGATGCCGCTTCATGTTAACGCTCGCCTGCCTGCCTGCATATACTCCATTCGTGAACAACAGGACAGCCTGTTGATACGGACCGTGAAATTACATAAGAATTTTCAATGTTACCAAAATACATGTCGTAGTAACTCTTTATTCTGCTGTGCTTGGTGGGAACTACAATGGCTTTCTCGCCGGTACGGAATGTCACATTGTAAGCTGTCCAGTAATCGGAAAGCGAGTATTCGATATTCGATTGCACAAGATAATCAGCGAGATCGCCGTATTTATCCGGCGGTGGATTGTTGAAATACTCCGCCGTGATCAGACCGGCGCCATAGAGATTGACGGCGGATATGGCAATGATCGCAAAGGCGGCTGCCGCTCCCGCAATCCTTTTGCGCCCGGCGCTGAATATCATTACAGACATCCCCGCCGGGATAAGGATGACCAGAAGAATGTATCTTATGTGCATGACATGCCGGAACTTCTCTCCCATGACGATGAATCCCGCGCATGATGAGATACCGATAAGCAGCAGATATAAAGCGAACGAATATTTTCGTGAAACCAGTTTCTTGTTTTCCCTGAAAACCACGCCTGAGAAAACGCAGACAATCACGGCGTACATGAGTAACGCAGTATATCTCATGGCACCCGAATTAAGGATAACCCCCGATGTGATTTCATACTGTTTCGGGTCGATTTCCTTAAGTCCCAGAACGGCGGGCAACAGATTCGCACACAGGAATTTTATGTTCGACGGGATGGAGGCGATGAATCCGCCGGAGAAGTTCTGCCCGGCGCTGTTGGTTATTATGCTGTCACCGGGGATAAAAGACAACGCTTTAAGAGCCAGGAATGCGATTATAAAATAGCATGCCGATTTCAGCAGGCTCTTTATTTCTATTTCTCTGTTGAAAGCCTGTATTGCTACCAGCCAGAAAATGCCGTACAGAACGAATTCCCGGTTCATGAACCCGATTGCGGCGATGATCCCGAGCGCGGCGGGCCTGCGCCTGAGAATCCACATAAGAATCATGAACATGAAAGGTTCGATGTTGCCGCCCTGGGCGTCGGACAGCCTGCACGAGACAAGCGCGTTGGGAACTGCGAAAAACAGCGATGACAGAAATGCCTCGTGAGGCTTCAGCCCGCATTCCCGGACAAGCACGGCCATCAGCATTATCAGCGTCGCAATGTTCATTACCAGGACCGGCATTTTAAGCTGGGTAATCCCCTGTCCGAAAACCGCGAAGACGGGAGCCGCAAGAAAGGATTCCAGCGCAAGCATATAATCGAGCCCGTAAGGATAAAGCGAAAATGATTTAAACTCGGAAATATGTTTCGCGAGAAGTCCGGCAAGCGCCTGGTCCGAGTCGAAACTTATCTGGTCGAAAAACACAAACACGTATCTCGATAACAGCAACACCGTCAGCGCTGCCGTTATAAAGATTATTTGCGATCTCCGATCTTTCGTACCCATAACCAGTCGTTCCGTCCGCAGCAGGGAATATATGACCGGGTCACGGCATCAGCTTTTGGGCTGTTTTATATCGAGTATCTCGACGTCGAAAACGAGATTTTTGCCTGCGAGTACATGATTGAAGTCGGCTTTCACGGTATCGTCGCCGATTTCAACGACGACGAATGGGATTTCCTGACCCTGGTCATTTGTCGCCGCGAGCATATCGCCGACCTGGACTTCAATATCTTCCGGAAATGAGCTTTTGGGAAGCTCCCTTATGAGGTTGGGGTCAACTTCGCCGTAGGCATTTGCCGAATCCACGCTGAATGTTTTTTTATCGCCGGGCTGCATTCCCTTTATGTTGTCGATGAAGCCGGGAATGAGCTGCGTTTCCCCGACATGCACTTCCAGAGGCGAATCTTCCGCTGATGCGTCGATTACAGTTCCATCTTCCAGTTTCACTTCATAAGACAGTTTTACAGTTGTTCCGATTGCTACTTCCGGCATAATGTTCTCCCCTGAACTGCGGCCAATAAAAATTCGCCCCATTTTTTGATAACCTTAGCATAACTATCGGCTCAGCACAAACTATGATGAACACAACAAAAAATATATGATGTTTAACTCTCCGGGCATTTAACACTTCATGGTTTGTTGCTATAATTAGTTTTCAGTAACAGGTTCGGAAGGTTTTCCGCTTTGATAAGATTAGGCGAAATTCTTAAAACACGCTCACCTATTACGATACTATTGCTCATATCGGGAGTGGTTGTGCTGGGATGGTTCATCCACAGCACACTTGTAATATGGGGCTATATAATTATCTCGATAGCAATAGCATATCTTCTCGCGGGACCGGTCAACAAACTCTCAGACAGAGGTATCCCGCGTACAATATCTATACTGATAGTTTTTTCGATAATAGCCGGGTTGATAGTCTTTTCGCTTGTTATGCTGATTCCGACCCTTGTGGACCAGATAAATAAATTCGCCGACGAGTTCCCGAAATATGCGGATCAGGCGCAGTCGCACTTCAAGATGTTCGATGAGTGGCTAGCGAAATCAACGCTCCCCGACGAGATCAAGGAAATGCCGGACAGGTTGTTGAACGGTGTCCAGGAATACAGCGTCAATTTCCTCCAGATGGGAATAGCCTGGGTCCTTGGATTATTCAAACAGATTTATGCCATAATCATCATCCCGCTTTCGGTTTTCTACATATTGAAAGACGTCCATGTGTTCAGAATTCTTTTTATCTCTCTCTTTTCCGATGACAAGAAAGACGGCGTAAGAAACATTCTGGAAAGAATGGACACGGCTTTCGGCGGATTCATAAGAAGTAGATTGAAATTATGCCTTGTTGTTGGAGTGGGCATGGTTGTTCTGCTGAGTATTTTGAAGGTTCCTTATCCGTTCATACTGGGATTGATAGCCGGGATATGCGAATTCATCCCGTACATCGGTCCGATAGTCGGCGCAATCCCGACCTTGATAATCGGGATAATGTCGGAAAAGTTCATAGTGGCGCTGATAATTGTTTTAACGGTCCAGATTCTAGAAAACGTTGTTTTTGTTCCGAAAATAATGGGTTCCGAGATGGGATTGCACCCGCTTGTTGTAATCATTGCTCTTCTTGCGGGCAGCAAAATTGCAGGAGTCGGCGGCATGGTGCTTTCGGTTCCTTTTGTCGCCGCGGTAAAGATTCTTTCCGAATATGCTGCAGAACAACTAAAATTGCATCAGAGATTCCTCGAAGCAAAAGAGGCGGAGGAAGTCGCAGCCGCTGAAAGAGCCGCATCAGCGGCGGCAGAAGAAGATGCCGCGTTGAAAGAAGCGGGTAAAACACAGGAAGACTCAGGCTGATCCTCATCCACAATAAAATGGTATTACTTTCCACATGGCTTTGACGATAGCACTTTTAACGGCGCTTGAGTAACACGGCGCTACCGGCAGAACAAGTGTGCTTCTGGTAATTTCCTCTGCGACAGGGCATTCATTATCTTTGCAGTTGTATTTCTCATTGCGAAGACCGCAGCAGAAGGGACATGACTTCGGATAAACTTTCATATCTTTGAAGAATTCGACACTGTATATCGGCCTCGGGTAAACCCACCAGACGGGTATGTTCTCGGCGCAGAGCGCACTGTAAATCCCATACGTTTCTTCAATGGTTTTTGTTTTTAGAACAAACGGGAAAAGGTGGTTGGCCGAAACGATTCCTTTCTGCGCGTCGATAAATTCGATCGGCAGCCCCGTCAGCTTCCGTCTGAAATATTCAGCGGTTTCCGCCCTGTACCGGTTGAAATCGGGCAGCTTTTTGAGCTGAGCAAGCCCTACGGCGGCTGACATAGCGGGCATCCTGTAATTGTATCCGAGCGTTACATATTCATATTTGCCTTTCATGCCGATGTGCCTGATTATCCGGCATTTTTCAGCGAGCGTCCTGTTATTCGTAACAATTATCCCACCTTCTCCGGTGGCCATATTCTTGGATTCCTGAAAACTGAAACAGGCGAGCTTTCCGAAGTTTCCAACCATTTTTCCGTCTATCGTTGCGCCGTGAGCCTGGCACGCATCTTCGATAACAGGAATATTGTGTCTGCGCGCGACGCGGTTGATAGCTTTCATTTCGGCGGGCATACCGAAGATATGGACCGGAATTATCGCTTTTGTGCGGGGAGTGATTTTTTTCTCTATCTCCACCGGGTCTATGTTGAGCGTGTCGCGCTTTATGTCGGCGAATACCGGCAGCGCATTCTGCTGAAGTACCGCAGACGCGGTCGCTATGAACGTGTACGGCGGGACAATCACCTCGTCGCCCGGTCCGATATCGAGCGCCGCGAGCGCAACGTGAAGCGCGGCTGTTCCGGAATTGACCGCTATCGCGTATTTCGCGCCGCAGTAACCGGCGAACTCATTTTCGAATTTCTCGACCACATCGCTGGACAGCGATGTCAGCTTCCCCGATTTTATTACTTTTACAACTTCGTTGATCTCGGTTTCGTCCGTGAGGACTTTCTGCTCGGGAGGATGTTCTCTAACAGGTTTTCCACCGTTGACCGCAAGATCTTTCGCTGCTGTTTTTTTCATCGAATCGCCGCTCCAATCAATAATGAGTGATGGTTCCGTCACGCCTCGCGCGATTAACGGCATAAGAGAAGAAAAGAATGCCGGCGGGAACAATAAACACGCACAGAATGGCAAAGAATATGAAATCATGCGATAGTTCTGCAAAGGAAGCTCCGCTTATACAGGCATCTCTCATCAGTCTCAGCGTGTAGGTGATGGGGATGAAGGCTGCGATTTTCTGGAGCAGGGCGGGCATTACTTCCACGGGGAAGAAAACGCCGCCCAGGAATGCGGACGCGAAGCTGATAAAGACGTTTATCGGGTCGCCCCGTTTGAATATCATTATGAACCCCGCCGAAATCATGCCGATGCCGTTGAACGCGGCGAGCGACAATATCAGAATCAACGGTATCGCAGCCCAGTTGACCGCCGGGTAGTTTGCGCTCAGGAGGAATACGCCGACGACGAAGTACATAATAAGATGCAGGCCGCCGTATATGAAATTCCAGATCATGCGTGCCGTCATCACAAGATGGATAGAAGTAGGCGATGAAAGCAATATTTCCAGCGTTCCTGTCACCTGTTCGTTCCTGATGGTGTTCGCGAAAGTGCTCATCCCGACGTTCAGAAAACCGGAAAACGCTATGCCTATGAGAACGAATGAAAAATAATCGCCGCCGTACCTTTCCAGATACGGAACCTGCTGTCCCGCAAATACTTTTGCAATGAAATAGAATATCGAAGAATATACAATGACGGTGACGATCTCGATGAGGAACTTCATCCTGTAGCTGAGCTCCTCGATGAAGTCCCGCCTGATAAGAACATATATTTTCCACAGGATCGTTTTCATAAAAGATTAAAACCGGATATATCTTCCTTTTCGGGAGATGTATTTTTCAAAATCGCGAGAAGTTCTTCGGCCCGTTCGGGTTTCCCGGAATAAATCTGTCTTCCTGAATCGATAAGCACTACATTGCCACCCAGTGAAATCGCATCGTCCAGATTATGGGTTGCCACCACGACCGTTCGTTTGAATTCCTTCACTATGATGTCTCTTATCAATTGAAGTTGTTTTATGTGAAGAATCGGGTCGAGTCCGCGCGCCGGCTCGTCGAGCAGAAGAATCTCCGGGTCGTGGATCAGGCACCTCGCGAGCGAGAGCCGTTGTTTCATGCCGCTCGAATATGTCCTTACCGGCATGTTTATCGATTCACCAAGCCCGAAAAGCTCGGTAAGCCGGTCTATCCTTTTGTTCAGTTTCGACCGGGGAGTGTCGTAAAGCGTACCGAAAAGAACCAGGTTGTCTCTCCCGCTGAGTCTCCAGTAGAAACTTCTTTCATCGCCGGTGACGAGTCCTGTTCTTCGCCGTACCTCAACCGGTTTGCGCATGGCATCAAACCCGCAGACATTCACTTTCCCTGAATCCGGGACTATCAATGTCGAGAGTATTCTGAGGAGCGTCGATTTTCCGGCCCCGTTTCTTCCGACGAGCGCCGTTAACCCGCCTTGCTCCGCATTGAAGCTGAATCCGTCCAGAGCAGTTGTTTCAACGGATCCTGCAAAAGGATTCAGTCCGGGAACCCTGAATAATTTTGTTATGTTTTCGGCATCAATCATCCTGATTCTGATATTATGTTAAATAGTATAAACAGTCAAATTCATAGAATTAGAAAAAGAAAGCTTATAAATTGACCCGACAAATATTACTGGTAAAATGTTAATAATTCATTCAAATATGATACGCAGAGTGTGGGTACAAATTGAATATAAGAGATGGGGCAAACAGCTCAATCATGACGGATGATTCTTATTTGAAACGCGACGATATCGACAGCCTGAAAAGCAGGTTCGAGAACATGAAATCAGCTTTCGATAATTTAATCGAAATGAATCCTTATTCTGTGGCGTTGTTCGATAAGGGTGGTCATTTCATAAAAGGCAACAGCGCGTTTTATAAAATGTTTCATAACCAGCCGCCGGCTCCGGAATACTCGATATTCGAGGATGCGCTTATTTTGAGCTATGGGCTGGGTGAAAAACTTGAAGGTCTGAAAAATGGAAACGCATTTGTTTTCCCGACAATGCTTTTCAGCCCGCACCTGGTAAAACCCGAGTATCCTGAAATTCCAATATACATCGAGGGTGTTGTTTTCCCGTTAGCGAACAGCAACGGGGAAACAGAACAGATTGTCACGATGTACAAAGACGTGACGGAAAAAAAGAAATATGAAAAAGAATTAAAAGACGTAGTAAGCAATTTCAGCATCATTGTTGAAGATTCCGCATATGCGTACGGCAAGCTCGATCTAGAAGGAAACATAATATACCTTAACAAAAGGGCTGAAGTAATTACGGGATTCAATAAAGAAGAGCTTATAGGGCATAAAATGAGTGAGTTTCTCATGCCTGAAGATCTTCAGCGCGCTGATAACGATATGAAGCTCGCTTTGGAGCAGCCGAATGACGGACCAAGAGAATATCCTGTAACGTGTAAAGACGGAGCGATAAAGCTGCTTGAGATAAACACGGTTCCTTATAAAGAAGCCGGCGAAATTGCCGGATTTCAGTTCACGGCCCTCGATATCACAACGAGAATGGAAGCGCAGGATGAAATAAGAAAACTGAACCAGTTCCTTGAAGTGGTAATAGATAACGCGAACGTATGGCTTAACGTTCTCGATGAGAATGCGAATGTGCTGATCTGGAATGAAGCGGCAGCAGCTATAAGCGGTTATGCCAAAGATGAAGTGGTAGGTCACTCGATGATATGGGAATGGCTGTATCCGGATGCAGCATATAAAAAGAACATAGTCGACAAGGCGAACAGTATTATCAACCGTGGAGTAATGGTCGAAGGATTTGAAACCTGCATTACCACAAAAAACGGGGATAAAAAAATCATTTCGTGGTATTCAAGAAACATCCTTGGCACCGATGGGGCATCAATAGGGTCGGTGGCTCTCGGCAGAGATGTCACGGAGCAGAAAAAAGCGGACGAAGCGCTAAGGGATTACGGGGCGTTCCAGTCGGTGCTTGCCGACGTGAGAGGCGTTGGTTTTGAAGAATCTGAAGAAATGTTGATAAGAACGTTCCTGAAAAGCACGAAGGAGAATTATTCTCTTACTTTTGCTTTGTATTCCAACTACGAGAAAGGGATAATACAGCCTTTGTGCTGGTTCGGAAAAAACATATCGGGCCTGTCCGATGTGAGAATCAATATTCATAATCAGTTTTCGGATAAAGACGTAAAAGCGATGAGCAAAGCTGTGAAGCAGGGCAAGCCTTTCGGCTATCAGGATCTTGTAAATGATGAATCAATATCGGAATGGAAATACTTTTTGGAAGCTGCCGGGTTTTCATCCAACCTTGCATTGCCCGTTATGGTTGAAGGACAGACGGAGGGCATTGTAATCCTGTATTCTTCAGAAAAGTATTCTTTCCCGCATGACCGTTCCGAAAGGCTTTTTCTTCTGGTTCGGGAACTTGGAGCGATATTAAGCGAATGGAGAAGAAGGCAGAGGACGATTGATGAAAACGAAATGCTTATGCGCCAGCTTGTCCAGGCTCAGAAGATGGAGGCAATAGGAACGCTGGCGGGCGGGATGGCGCATGATTTCAATAATATCCTGGCGGTGATAATGGGCACCTCGACGTCTGCTCTCAGTCAGATGGATGAAGGAGATCCCAATTACGCGAGATTCGAGAGGATACTGAATTCATCGAGACGCGCAAAAGAATTAACGATGAATCTTCTGACATTCGCTCGCAAGGAGAAGCTCAACGTCGGCGTAACTTCGATTAACATTATCCTGAAAGAAATTAACGATATGATAAAAAGGAGCATATCGAAAAAAATCATAATTGAAACCCGCTTCAAAGAAGAACTGTCCAACATAAAGGTTGACAGCAACCAGGTGCAACAGGCGATATTGAATATCTGCCTGAATGCATGCGACGCGATGCCGGACGGAGGCGTTTTGAGAATAAGCACCGGCATCGAGACTTTTGAATCTCTTGACGAAAAGAATTTCCCTGAAGCAAATCCGGGAGATTATTGCTATGTCCAGATAAGAGATACCGGCAAAGGAATTCCCGGTGATATTCTCAATAATATTTTCGATCCGTTTTTCACCACGAAGCCGAAAGGAGAAGGTACAGGGCTGGGACTGTCAATAACGATGGGCATCATCCAGAGCCATAACGGGTTTATGACTATAAAAACAAATGAGGTTGAAGGCACAGTGGTCAGGGCGTATCTTCCAGTTACGGAAGAGAGCATATTAAGTGACAGGAAAAACAATCTTGAATTCCCCGAGGGCGATAACGAGACGGTAATGATTATCGATGACGATCCAGATGTGCTTGATATGATAGTTGAAGCAATAGAGATCGAAGGATATAACAGTATAGTGGCAAACACAGGAAAAGACGCTGTCGAGAAGTACATTGAGCATTCCGGTGATATTGATGTAGTAATGCTGGATATAATGATGCCTGATTTGGACGGCAACGAGATTTACCGGAAACTCAAAAAAATTAATCCGGAAATAAAAGTTATCGTATGCTCGGGCTACAGCCTCGACGGAAAAGTTGGAGAGCTGGTGCAATCGGGAACCAATTTCTATCTACAGAAGCCGTTCGACATGCAGGAACTCTGTATTATGCTACGCAAAGCAATAGACAGTTGAGCATATCATTGTGACTTTCCGAAAAATACAACCGTAGCGCGTGAAAACTACTTTGCCGGGAAAGCTCCGTTTTCCTTTATCCTCTGGTAAAGATCTTTATATTTTGTTTTTCTGTTTATTTTAGCTATCAGCCCGCCCAGGATTCGCGCCGGCCAGTACATGGCTTTCATATCAATCAGTTCGACAAGGTTTCCGTCCGGGTCGCGTGTGAAAACAAAATCCGTTCCCAAATTGTTTTTGACGGGACAAACAAATTCAATTCCGCTTTCTTTCAATTTTTTCATCACGTTCGGAAGCTTTTTCACATCCAGCGCAAGGTGCGTGATGCCGGGCCTGTTCCACACCACATCCTGATGTTCTCCGCCGAGAGGATTAAAATGGAACAGTTCCACAAACCCGCCGTTGCCTGTCCTGAGCAGGAACAGTGTTACTTTCGTCCCGTCCGTCATGCCATAAATATCACGAACCTGATCTTCCGGAACGTCTATGGCTTCAAGGAGCGGAATCCCCAGAATTTCATGATAGAATTTCAGCGATTTCTCGATATCCGTACATGTTATTCCTGCCTGTGCCAGTGATCTTATCATCTTTAATCCTCCTGTAGATGCCTGCTGCTAGATTATATAAATATTTGTCCCGAAGTGACCAGTATTATTATGTCAGGTACCGGTCACTGAAGAAGTTCGCTCGATTTCAGTTCCCTGAATTCCTCGACAATAAAGCTCTTTGTGAAGATAGCTGTAACCGCCTGCATAATAAAAGAAACAGGAAGATCGATAAGCGTTTCGACAAGTTTTTTCTGGTTATCGTCGAGCAGATGTTCCATCTGGCTCCTGTGAGCCCACAAAGCGCTGAATTTTCGCTTGAAAAGATTGCCGACCGGCACGAATACGTTGGCCTTTTTATACGGATTGAAAAGCATCATGACGGGGCATTGATATGCCTCAAGCCCATTTTTAACCTGTTCGGGGAAAAAAGTCGGCAGGCCGCTGAATGAGTTCGCCCTCAGCGCTCCGACAGCCGACGACCTGTGATCGGGATGAATTTTGCACTCCGGCCATTCGGTGTCGAAACAGAAGATCATTGCAGGCCTGTACTTCCTTATCAATTCCGTCAGTTTCTCCTGAAGCTCGATAGTCGGTTCGAGTTCGCCGTCGGGATAGTCGAAATGAATCGTTTCCGATACGCCGAGGATGCTGTTGGATTCCTTTTGCTCTTCTCTCCTGATCTTCACAAGTTCATCAGGATCGATACTGGAATCCAGTGTTCCCTTTTCTCCTTTAGTGCAAACGACATATATGACGTTTGCACCGTTATCAACCAGTCTGCACACGGTGGCGCCGCAATTGAAGTCCGCGTCATCGGTATGGGCCTGAACCACCAGTATGTTTTTATCCTTGAACTTATGGAAATTGATAAATGGGGCCATAATCGCACCACGCTTCCTTTTAATTAATCATGGGAAAAGTGCTTCAGACAATATCCTTGAGGCTTCTTATCGACCAGCCCAGAGGTTTTTGCTTCACAAAATGTCCCTTGCGCGCTTTTTCGAAAAGTTCCATTCCCACGCCGGCATGATAATTGAGCATTGCTTCACCGGCCTCTTTTCTGGCTTTTGAAGGATCGCCCTGATACGGATCCATCTCCGGATCGCTTATCCATGAGAGTCCGCCCGCCAGGAATCTGAAATCCGTTGACTCGTCGGTTGCTCCGAACATGCCGAGAACCTTTGATATTCCCGAAAGAAGATAATAAGGGATCTTTTTAACAGGTGCTTTGGCGGTTCCTGTTTCTTTCCATATATCCCTGATTTTCTCAGGTGCAACGGCCAGCATCAATGATGTTTCATTAGTTCCGGCATGCGAATCTTCTATATCCCCGCACTCTCCCGGCCCGAGTCCTGTTTTCTCTATCAAATCCGGATCATGATCGACCATTCTCCTGAAAACCGTCAGGAATGGCGCTATTACGTAAAACCCTTTTTTCGCAAGTTTTCTTGCGGCAAGCTCTATGGCGAACTGGTGATGCGGGCCACCGTGATTGTCGGTGAGCACCCAGTATTTGAATCCCATTTTCGATAACGTCAGGCCGGTATCTACAATCAGGTTATAGATGGACTGGTATCTGATTTTCATCGAGCCTCTGACAGGGATGGCATCGGAGCCTATGTACAGCGTGGGCATAATCACAATACTGAATTCAGGATATTTTTCCGTTATTTTGACGGCGATCCTGTCCCGTATGTTTTCGGCTATAAAAACATCCGTTCCTATGGGTAGATGTTTCCCGTGTGTCTCCAGCGGAGATATCGAGGACAGGAACACAGTGTTGATGCGGTCCAGCTCATCCAGTTCGTTATAGGTCATTTCTTCATATCTATATTTTTCCATGCAATTAAATTAACACCTGGAAAGATTTTTAGCAAGAATTTGATTCCGTGTGAATCCATGAGGACGGGAAACGAAACCGAATTGCATTTTTGCAATCGGCATGACATATAATGTAGAATTAATATTAATAATCATGCGGGAGGTTAAAGATGAAAAATATTATTGCACTGATTTTAATAATATCGGTGGCTTTTTGTATTCAGGGTTGCGCAGGCTGCAAAAAGGAGCCGGAGAACAAAAAGGATGTTGTTGTCGAGGAAGAATTCGAGGAGTATGAAGAGGATACGGTACAAATGGAAGATATGCAGGAAGAAGACAGTTATATGGTTTACACGGTATATTCGGAGGAAGTCGATGAGCTGGTCGGCAATGGAGCAAAAATTATTGATGTCCGGGAGGCGGACGAGGTGAAATCGGGCCCGAAACCGATACCGGGCTCAATTCTGATTCCGATGAGGCGCATTCAAGCGCATTTGCGCAGACTTGATCTTGAAACAACTTATATAATTGCATCGGAAGAAGAAAGTATATCGAGAAGAGCGGGAATGATTATGGCGAGGGCGGGGTTTAATCAGGTTTTTGTTCTTGAAGACGGCATCGATGCATACTGGAGGGCTCATGTGGACATAACGCCACCGGAGCTGAATGAAAAAAGCAGGCCGATGGCGCCGAGAGGAATGAGAGGCCCGGGACGAATGTAACCGTGAAAACAGTCTTTTTCTCATTCCATGTCTTTGTGGCACAATTACGGTATTATTATATGGTCAGGGTAACTTAGTTTATAACAACATGCGGGGAATATACTATGGCTGATAAGCAACTTGTATTCATCGACATCGACGGGCTTGATCCAGGAGTTCTTTATGACCTGATAGATGACGGCAGCACCAACATATCAAAACTGGCACAAAAATGTCTTCGAGTTGAAAAGGCTTCAACTGTTTTTCCCGCCGTGACACTCTCTTGCCAGGCGTCAATGTTTACGGGAGTTTTCCCAGCCGGACACGGGATAGTGGGCAACAGCTGGTTTGACCGGCATTCCGATCAGCCCGTCTACCGAAGGTATACAACCGCTAAAACTGCCGCCGGCACATACGGTTTCGGTCTGTTCGGGTTCCCCACAATTATTCTTCCTGAAAGGCCTGAACTACAATATGCGAACAATGACCTGAGCACAAACATCAGGACTGTTTACGAAATGGCGCATGATAAGGATATCGAAAGCTGGCAGGTATTCAATCATTACAGCCGGGGCGTGGACAGATGGATAAAACCGACGAGGCCCGAGATGATTTTATTCGCTCTGTGCCATGAAGAATTGATCCACAATCGCAAGTGGGACAAGGCGACATTCAATCATCTTTTCAGGATCATGAAAACAGAGGGAAGGATTCCTCCGTTTCTCGTGTTCTATATATCCGGACTGGACAACCACAGCCACCAGTACGGACCCGAGACTCAGAAACCGTATTTCAAAGAAGTTCTGGACCCGCTCTTTGGTGATTTGATTAGGAACCTGGAGTCATTCAGACCGCTCGATGAGATAAATTTCATTATCACCTCGGATCACCGGCAGGCTACGACCATAAGGGAAAAAGAATATGTGATCCGTATGGAATACCTTTCGGAGATAATGGATTCCGTCCCCGGCGGATACAGTCTTTTCGACAAAAAGGAAGTCAGGGACGGCGACACAGCGGTTATCTGCACGGAATCCGGCACGGCGCAGATTCATCTCATGAACAGGCGGACCCGGAAATGGCAGGATAAGCCGGGGTTCGAGGAAGACGTCATTCCGGTGGCTGAAACTTTTGAAAAACACAAATCGGGAGATTTGCCGTTTGTCGATATCATACTGGTGCGGCCCGAATTCAAAGCCGATTACCAGGTGTACGACGGAGGGAAACTCGTAAGTACTGATGAATATTTCGATGGAAAAGACAACGAATACCCGGATGCCGTTAGGAGAATAAAAGGTATAAACTGCGACCGGAGCGGCGACCTCATCGTTCTGCTCGATTACTCGAAAGGGTATTATTACGGCGACAAGCTTAAAGCCGGGGAGCACGGGAATCTCCACGAAGTCGATTCACTGATACCTCTGGTGGTGTCGGGACCCGGCGTGAAGGAAACAACCCTGCCGCGCGCGGGGATTGTGGATGCGGTGCCGACGGCAGCTAAAATTCTCGGATTCGATGCCGGGGATGTCGATGGGGTTTCACTGATTTGAATCCGGCTTTCTTGAGAGGAAAATAGTGCAGATTAAAAAACACCTGCTGATTTTTACGATAATATTTTTTTATGCGACATTTGCTTTCGCGCAGGATGATTATGAGTCCGAAGAATCTCCCGTTTCAATGGTTCCGCAGGCGATTGTGCTGAAGAGCAAAGCAATTCTCAAAGACCAGTTAATGCCTTACTTGAAGTCTGTTAAGGTGGAACCGGAGAATCCCGTGGCAGGCAAGGGATTCGCACTCAAGGCAGACATCGGATACAAGGGGCAATTGCCGAATGAGAAAACGGCAGTTGCAAAAGCGTATTATTCAAGGAATCCGGGCGGGAAATGGAATGCCGAAAACCTGGTAAGGCTGGAAGGCGGACAATCGGTATGGGGCGGAGTAATTCCGGGCTCGCCTGCGAAATCCGAGGTTACTGTTGCTTTGTTTACAGCGGGAGAGAAAGGCGGCGCTCTGGCGGAATTAGGATGTAAGGTAGGCAGATGGACTCCCGGCGATTCATATTATAAAGAAGACTGTCACAGAGTTTCGAGACGCGACTTCGGCGTCTGCCTTGAGAACAGGGAGCCGAGAACATGCATGTTCCCCGCGGCAATGGACACCGCGCCTTATGATGATCATTCGATGAAAATAGGCGATGACTACGACATTGTGGATTTCAGGGTGGGCTATGACGACAGGTTTCTCTATGTCGATATCGCTGTACAGAAAAGCATATCACCGGGGAGCATAACTCCAATTTCTCTAAATTCTTACTCTGTTATGATATTCAACCCGGAAATAAGAGAGATAGCGGGAGAAGGCCTGCCTTATGGCGGAGTAATGGCGAGATTTGTGCCTATGGGAATAGAGGCACCTGATTTTGTTGATGCTTGCAGTGTCGTTATGAACGAAAACGGATCGGATATATTAAAAGAAGATGTGATAGAGTGCGAGGCAAAAGACCCGCACGTTTTTTTCAAAATCAACAGGAATCTTTGGGGAGAAAAAACGCCGGATCAGCTTGCGGTTTATGCTCATACCGGAATTATCAGGAAAAAAGAACTGGATGAATATAGTTTCGTTGATTTGACAGACTTGACACGAATTCAATTCGGGGCAAGAAAATACAGGATAATTGACGATTTTGAAACAGTTAATAAACAATAATATTGTATAAAAGATATTTTATAATATATCTGTTATCTTTTTTCCTTGTAAATTTTTATTTTATAATCAAGAATATAGGCTGTGTAATTGTTTACACAATAGATGATGAGTGAATTTACTTTGGGTAAGATGCTAATGCCAATGGCTTCGAAATTTTTTGCGAAGAAAAGAATACTGATTATTGGTAGTGATACAAAAGCAATAACGATACTCAGTTCAAGACTTGTACATACAGGGTTTCAGGTCCAGATAGCAAATGAGACCGGGGAGATTTATCGGTTGCTGAAAGGCAAGCCCCCTCAATTGATTTTGCTGGACTCGAGTATGAAAGAGCTGGATAGTTTTGATCTGCTCATGAAGTTGAGAAGTGAGAAGAGGTTCAGATCAATTCCAATTTTCATTCTTGCATGTGAAAGTGAGATTGAAAATATTGATAAAGCGCTCAACCTCGGAGCAAATAATTACATAGTGAAACCTTTCGACCCTATAGATATTATGGAAAAAATAAAAAAAGCTGTCGGTAAAAAGTGAGGCTGATTTGTCTGAGGTTAACGTAAAAAACAGCGCTAAACAGGGCAAGCACAGTCCGCTTGAACAGACAAAAATCAGGTTCAGGCTGATTATCGTTATCCCGGTTATTACAACACTGCTGGTTCTGGGTGTCGGCTGGTACATGATTGAACTGTCAACAAGGGAACTGTTAATCAAAAGCACGCCCGAAACCGTTATGCAGTACCGTGCAAGTGTGCAGACGACGATTGAGCATTCCACGATAGCAGTGGTGGTGGGGGGGATTTTTTCACTGGCAATAGGAATTGTTATGGCCTATGCGATAACAGCGCCTATTCGAAAGCTCACTGATGACACCACGTCTATAGCGAGAGGAGACCTTTCCAGAACAATACATCTGAGTGGAGACGGCGAGATAGCAATGCTTGGTTCGGCGTTCAACAATATGCTGTCATCCATCAACCAGTATCTGTTACAGACAATGTCCGGCGGTGTTGTTACGATAAACGACCGTGGCGAGATTACATCCATAAGCGCGGACGCGGAGGTTATTCTTGGTTTTAACGCACGGGATATGATAGGGCGGGATATCAAGGATATGATTCCGTATAATCGTGATAACAGAAAATTCCATAAAGTAATTTCGGAAACTCTTGAACAGCGGCAGACTTTCTCAAGCCAGGAAATGACGATTACCACCGACAGGAGAGAAGCTATCCCGATCTCGATATCGACGTCTTTCCTGCGCGACCACGATAATACTCTGATAGGGCTGATAGTTTCTTTCGAGGATGTCAAACACCTCAGGAAAATCCAGGAGCAGATGCGTATTGTAGACAGGCTTACGATGCTTGGCGGGCTTGCGGCGGGCATTGCCCACCAGGTTCGCAATCCGCTTTGTTCCATAAGAGGCCTGGCGCAACTGCTTAAGGAAAACTCTGAAACAGAATCTTTGCTGACTGAATATTCCAATGTCATCCTGAGTGATGTTGACAGAATCGACAGGGTTGTAGACAGGCTGCTTAAATTTATTCAGCCGTCTTCATCGAGCTGGAGTTTCGAGTCTCTCAATGAAATAGTGGATGACACAATCCTGTTGTCAAAACACGAAATAAGGAAGAAGGAAATCGAACTCCAGATTGACTATGACGATGATTTGCCGATGATTCTCTGCCAGCGCGAGAATCTGATGCAGGCTATTATGAACATAGTGGTCAACGCATTCCAGGCAATCGACATCCAGGGCAGGGTGTCCATACGAACGAGAAAATCAATAGGTGAAACAGAAGACTCGTTCGGAGAGATATGCCTTGAAATATCGGACAACGGAGGCGGAATAGCGCCGGAGGACATGGATAGGATATTCGATCCGAGCTTTACCACCAAGGAAGACGGATCTGGTTTCGGCCTTGCGATCACAAAACAGACGGTTGAGATTCATGGCGGCAACATAGATTTTTTCAGCGAAAACGGTGATGGCTCAACTTTCACTATCTGGCTGCCTATTAAGAAGCAGCGGAATGGGGAAGCATAGCATGATGAGAGAATACGGGAACAACAGGATACTTATTGTAGACGATGAAAAAAATATGCGGTTTTTTCTTTGCGAGGCTTTGAAAAAACAGGGTTATGAAGTGACTACCGCCGAAAACGGGATTGAA
>ERZ795048.519-NODE-519-length-39965-cov-5.464420_pt1 | contig 39965 bp, 38 predicted proteins | sample MGYA00375132_ERZ795048 | MGnify/ENA primary metagenome ERZ795048 (study PRJEB30177, sample SAMN05720225) | activated sludge metagenome | isolation source: Anaerobic digester | place: Hong Kong | collected 2014-12-17 ...
AGGGCAAGTCCGGCGTTCGTCTCGAAACAACCGACAATCTTCATATGCCTCCACCAGGCGATGTGCGCATTGATGACCCGCAAAAGCAGAAAAGAACCTATGAAGTCGCTCCGGCTGGTAACGCCGTCATCATGGAAGAACAGCTCATAAATTCCGGTCAGACGGTGATGGATTACAACCTCATGACCAATCTATACCAAAAGAACACCGGCATGATTTACACCGCGCTCGGCCGCCAGCGCTAAGGCATAAGGAGGGATAGATAATGGGAACCGAACTTTTAAACGCTATGCAAATCTCCGCCAGCGGCATGCGCGCCCAAGGCACGCGCATCCGTGTCATCTCGGAAAACGTCGCCAACGCCAATACAACGGGCGAAACACCCGGCGCCGATCCTTACCGCCGCCAGACCATTTCATTCAAAAATGTACTGGATCGTGAGGCAGGTGTTAAGAAAGTCGAGGTTAACAAGATAGGCGAGGATTACGAGGATAAATTCAAACTCAAATACGAACCCGGCCACCCGGCGGCTAATGAAGAAGGCTATGTGAAATATCCAAATGTTGAGCCGTTGATCGAAACCATGGACATTCGCGAGGCTCAGCGTTCATACGAAGCCAACCTCGGAATGATTGAACAATCGCGCGGCATGATCATGCGCACAATCGATTTGCTGCGTTAATGATTGGCGCGTATAATAAAGAGCAAGGAGTAACCCCATGGTGGACAAGATCATAGACCCAAACATAGCGATGAACGCCTATTCGCGTTCGATGAATATCGCCCAAGGGGCCAAAGGCGCAGATGAAACGGACTCTTCCGGCGAAAGCGGAGGCGCTGGCGGCGTCACGTTTTCAGATTTTCTGAAACAAAAAGCCAGCGAATCTGTAGATACAATGCGCAAGAGTGAGGAAATGTCTGCCAGGGCTGTAACCGGCGAAGCCGACCTCACCGATGTTGTGCAGGCCGTCACTGCCGCCGAACTCACCCTCCAAACCGTCGTTTCCGTCCGCGATCGCATGATTTCGGCTTATCAAGAGATTATGCGCATGCCGATTTAGCAGCTTGCTTGCGCATTCTGTTCGATTCAGGCTAACCTTTTTTCATGAACGACGAACAAATTCTCGAAACAGTCCAGCAAGCGCTCTTGATCGCTATCCAGATCGGCGCGCCGGTGCTGCTCGTTGGCCTTGTGGTCGGGGTGACGATCGCATTGGTCCAGGCCCTTACGCAAATTCAGGAAATCACCCTCGTTTTCGTTCCCAAAATTCTCGCTATATTTCTGGCCATGTTCATTTTCCTCCCCTCCATGATGAAAACTCTAAGCGTGTTCATGGAAAGCCTGGCCGATAAAATGATCGGGCTGGGCTAGCACGTGCGTCATTGCGAGGGAAGCAATCCAGATATGAAACAACCGGCTGTTTATATATTGGCGAGTAAAAGAAACGGTACGCTTTATACGGGCGTGACATCTGACTTAGTTACAAGGATATATCAACATAAACAAAAAGCGATTGATGGATTTACCAAAAAACACAACTGTACATTGCTGGTATATTACGAAATATACGACGATATGGAAGAAGCTATAAAACGCGAAAAGCAAATTAGAAAAGCAAATTAAGGTGGCTCTAGAAAGAAAAAGCTGGCGCTTGTTGAGGGCCAGAATGCTCAATGGGATGATCTCTATGAAAAAATCACGGCATAGAAATTCTGGATTGCTTCGCTCCGCTCGCAATGACGCAGAGAGGCTGTAGTGGAGTCAGCCATCGAAACATTCCTGACCACCTCCGTTCTGGCCTTCATGTTGACCTTCGTCCGTCTGGGCAGCGCAATCATGATCATGCCCGGCGTTGGCGATTCCTTCGTCTCGACCCGCATCCGCCTGCATATAGGCGTGGCGCTATCTTTTGCGCTTTTTCCGCTGGCTATGCCCTATATGCCCGATCCGCTGCCTTCGACCTTTGGATTACTCGTGCTAATCGCGATGGAATTTGTCATTGGCCTGTTTATCGGCACGATTGCGCGGGTGCTCATGTCGGCGATGGATACCGCCGGAATGGTGATCTCGATCTCCTCCGGCCTTGGCAACGCGCAAGTCTTTAACCCCTCTATGGCCACGCAAGGCTCGCTGGTTGGCGCGCTGCTCTCGGTCACAGGCGTAGTCATGTTGTTTCAGTTTAACCTGCATCACCTGCTGTTCATCGGCATCATGGAAAGCTATGAGATGTTTCCTCTGGGTGCTATCCCTGATACCGGCTCAATGGCGGAATTAATGTCCCGCACAGTTTCGGCCAGCTTTTCCATCGGCGTCAAAATTGCTGCGCCCTTCATCGTCATGACACTGCTGATCTATGTCGGTATGGGCGTTCTCTCTCGGCTGATGCCGCAAATTCAGGTCTTCATTCTCGCCCTGCCGATGCAGATATTGCTCTCCATTGCCTTGCTTGCAATGGTACTCTCAGCAGCCGTAATGTACTGGATTGCCCAGTTTGAACAAGGCATGGTCTTTTTCCTGCGCGCTTCGGGCGGTTAACGCTGTCGTTATTAAACGCCCCCTCTCCCTTGAGGGAGAGGGATGCTATCGCTTATCGAGGCAATGCCAAGATTAGCGTATAGCTGGGTGAGGGGGATAAAACAAAATTCCCCTTCGAATCTCCGCGTAAAAACTTCGCGCCCTCTGCGTCTTTGCGGTTAATATAAATTTGTGTCCATTTGCGTTCATTCGCGGTTAATATAAAAACATGAGCGACAATCAGGAACAAGACGACGCCCAGAAAACCGAAGACCCCACCCCAAAAAAACTGGAGGAGGCTCGCAAGAAAGGCCAGGTCGCGGTATCCAAAGAAATCAATAACTGGCTTATGCTCTTTGCTGGAACAATCCTTGTCGCCCTGATGGCCCCGTTCGCGTTCACGAATCTGCTTGAAATCCTCAAAGCGTTTATAGAGCGTTCCTATGCCTTCCCCTCCGCCCCCGGCGGTATGGGTGTAATACTGGGCGGCGGGCTAAAACAGGTTCTAATGGCGCTGGCTCTGCCATTGGCTTTTTTGTTTATCGTCGCTTTTCTCGCGCCATTTGTGCAGGTCGGCCCGCTCTTTGCCCCCGAAGCTATAAAACCCGAAATTAGCAAGATTTCTCCGATCAAAGGCTTTAAACGCCTCTTTTCCATGCGCTCGCTGATGGAGTTTGCCAAGGGACTGCTTAAACTCGCCATCATTGGCGTGGTCGGCGTGATTATCATTTATCCCTACTTTGACAAGTTCGAACATTTTATCGGCCTGCCCATCCCGCTGCTGATGGGAGAACTTAAAAGCCTCGTCGTGAGCCTGATGATCGGCGTTTTGATCGTGCTGGTCGTCGTAGCCGTGATCGATCTGGTCTATCAACGCCACGAACACGCCAAAAAAATGCGCATGACCAAACAGGAGGTCAAAGACGAATATAAGCAAACCGAGGGCGACCCGCATGTCAAAGCCCGACTGCGCCAGCTTCGCTCTGAAAAAGCCCGCCAGCGTATGATGCAGGCCGTGCCGTCTGCGGATGTCGTCATCACCAACCCGACGCACTATTCCATCGCCCTCAAATACGACCCCGAAACCATGGAAGCGCCGCTCTGCGTCGCCAAGGGAATTGACGAGATTGCCTTGCGCATTCGTGAAGTCGCCAAACAGCATGATATTATCTTGTATGAAAACCGGCCTCTGGCCCGCACGCTCTATGACACGGTTGAAATCGACGAAACTATTCCCGTTGAGCAATACCAGGCCGTCGCCGAAGTCATCTCCTTCGTCTTTAAACAAAAAGGAAAATTGCACTAGACAAATTAAGCAAGGCGGAGTGTCACAGTGTCGTTCTGTACAGCAGGGGCTTCTTGATCCGGCTTAAGTTCAGGTGATGATTGCGGAGGCTCTACAACCGCAGGATTTGCAACCGCAAAATTCTGGAAATTCTCGCTGGCAGGATTCCCCCCAATAAGCATATTCTGACCTTCATCTGTAAAACACATTTGCGGCGTTCCCCGCCCCAACTCCCTGATCTCACCGACCGGACTTTGCTTTAGAATTTGATCAAGAGCATACGGTGAACGGCCCCCTTCAACGGGGCAGGCCAAAGGCGCCTCAGCACCGGCAACCTGTGTTCCTTCAGACTTTGAATCTGGTACAACAACACCGTGTTTCTGTTCCATCTTCAGCTTGTAGTCCTCAAGCTTTTGCGTGAATTCCTCAATGGGCATGGTGCGCAGCTGCTCTTCGGTCAAGTTCATGGCTTCTGCCGCCTTCAACGCCGCCCCGCGGGTTTTGTCGCCTTCTTGCCCGTCGGTCAATGCCTGACCGGCTTTTGGATGCCCGTCAGGATAGGTGCCGACACTAAATCCGGCCGCGACCAGAGCGCTTTGCATCTTCCTGACTTCTTCGCTGGGGGCAGTGCGCGGTTCGACAACCTGAGTACCACGCCCGACAATCGCCATCCTGCCACTGAGCTTCATCTCCGTGCCGCCCGTGATATGGATGACGAGTGGTTCAGATGCAGGCTTTGCAGGCTCGGGCTCTGTTGGCGCGGCAGGCGCTGCTGGGGCAGCGCTAACTTCAACAGAATCCGATTTGAGCGTATCAAACGCTTTGCGGATTGCGGGTTCATCGTACTTCCCAATAAGCTCGCGCACGTTACGCACGGCGTTCATAGAAGCCTCGATCATGTACCCAGAACGGCCATAAGCACTCCCGGTTATATCCGGATGATCACCAACGTCTTTAAGATAAAGCGCGACGTCGGCAAAAGAAGAAGCATGAGGGTTATCTGCGTGTACTTGTTTTAACAGCGCTAATTCTTCATCATAATATTGCTGTGCGCGGTTAAGGAAATTCTGCTTGGCGTCTTGTGAAAAATCTCTGATTTCACCTCTAAGCGTACCATATCCTGTTTTCAAATCTTCCAAATTATTATAGGGCGGTCCGGCGGAAATTGCGTTCTCAACACCCTGTTGTAGTGTGCGGGCACGCTGAGTAAATGCATCAAAGGCATTATGATCGAAAAGCGGCTTGCTTGTATCAAAGACCTCGGGACGTTTATCAAGCAGCGCAGACGCATATCCGCCGGTGGGCAACACTATTTCGTGGCCTTCAACATCGAAAAGAGTATTTTGATAACCAAAATTCTGGGTGAGCGCACGATCCGTGTCTCCAATTTTATGAGATAAAACCTGCAATTCATCATAGCCCTGATACTTCTGCTCTATGTTTGTCCGCGCGGTGGACATATGGTCATAAGCTTCCAGAAATTTTGCCTGAGAACTGTTATCGGCGGGAAGCATATTGGTGAACAACGTGAAGGCTTTGGTGTCATTATTCAATTGCGCTCTGTCCTGCTCCGGCATGGCATCCTCATATCGTCCCAGACTGAGGAGTATCTCTCTTGCATTAACGTCTGGGTGTTGGGATTTAATAAGATCCTGCACCCCCCTTTCATGACTATGCTTGTAGCTGACTGCTTCTTGAGGGCTTAATTGAGGTCCCCCAACAGCAGAAAATCTGTCATCAACATATGCTTGAAGATCGTTTATAAGGGATTCAGGGTCTCCCTGTCCCGTATCAATGGCGTGAAGAGCCGCATTGATTTTCTGATTCAACGTGTCGTTGTTTTGCGAATCTAGAAGTCTCACGGTTGCAATTTTTACGCTTGTTTCATACGTATTGCCAAATACACTTGGATCCTGCGCGTAAAACGCCGTGAAATTATCATAGGAACTTGCCGCCATCTTTACCCTCTTCTCAAATAAAACTATGTAAATTGTAGAGGGAAGGGGTTAATTTTTTCTTAACAATTCCCTAACGCACTGTTCCTGTGGTAAAAAAGACATATGAGCCTGGATCATTCTGAATTTATCCGCCGCCACCATAAAACAGCGCAAACGCAAAGCCCGCCCGGGCCCGTTCGCCGCCGCCATGACGGGCTGTTCGCCGTGATTCTGTTCACGATTTTCGCCGTGTTTCTCGGCTATATCCTCACCCTTGCACCGCTCTCGCAAGACATGAAAATCATTACATCGATGGCTTTGGCTCTGTGCTGCCTTGTCGGCTTTATCCTTTATCGCGGCTATCACAACCACCGCCAGCTTGATGAAGAGCTTGAGCTGGTCCGCGAAGTCATGGAGGGCTCACGCGGCGCGCGCCTGATCATCGACAGCGCCGACAATACCCTCTATTACAACCAAAAATTCGAGAGGCTTTGCCGCGGCGTCGGCCCGCCAAGCTTTTCCAGTCTGCTGCGCCTGTTCGACTACAGCGACGAAGTCGCCGCCCATTTTCGCCTTCTCACCGATCAGGCCCATCGCGGCCTAACCGATTCGATCGAACTGTTCTCCCGCTACGAAGATCAGGAACGCTGGCTGCTCATCACCGCCCAGCCCATCGCCGGGCGTGCCGGCTATGTCCATTGGCGCATCGACGATGTCACCGAAAAACACACTGCCGATACGGCGATCCGCGCCGAGCGCGAAAAACTCATCGACTTCACCGACAATGCCCCGGTCGGCTTTTTCTCGGTCGATGAAAAGGGCCGCTTCGTCTTTGCCAATGCCACCTTCGCCCGCTGGCTCGGCGAGGATTTGCAAATATTGCTCGAATCCGGTCGGCTCCACACCTACATGCTCAATCCTCCGGAAGACGCAAACCCCTACGACCTGATCAAAGAAGGCACCGCCCGCCAGATCACCGAAGTGCAAATGAAGGGCACGGCCGGTAAAACATTCCTCGCCTCCATCAATCAGGTGATCGTGCGCGAAGGCGCTGGCCCCGATGGAAAGCAAAGAGTGCGTACCCGCGCCGTTGTCCACGACCTGACCACAGAAAGCGAAATGCGTCAGGCCCTGAAGGCTTCAGAGGACCGTTTCCAGCGTTTCTTCGACGAAGCTCCCGTTGGCATCATCCTCATTGATGAAGAGGGAAAAGTTGCAGATTGTAACGCCGCCTTCGCCGGCATCATCGAAACGCCGATTGATAAAATCGAAGGACAGACCTTTAACGACCTCATCGATGAAGAAGACCGCGACGAAGTCACAGGCGCGCTGGGCCGCATTGAAAAAGGCCAGCGTCTTGATGCCCCGCTCGAAATTTCCCTGAAAGGCGCCACCGGCCCTGTCGAAACGCAAATGCACGCCAAAAAATTCAAACTTGATGGCCGCACCGTTCTGCATTTTATTGACCTGACAGAAAAAAAGGCGCTCGAAGTCCAGTTCGTCCAGTCGCAAAAAATGCAGGCCATAGGCCAGCTCGCCGGCGGCGTCGCCCACGATTTTAACAACCTGCTCACGGCCATCATCGGCTTTTGCGATTTGCTGCTGCTTCGCCACAAACCGGGCGACCCGTCCTTTGGCGATATTATGCAGATCAAGCAAAACTCCAACCGCGCCGCCAATCTCGTGCGCCAGCTTCTCGCTTTCTCGCGTCAGCAAACCCTGCGCCCGCGCATCCATGATGTCAGCGATATTCTTTATGAGCTCTCACACCTCATTCGCCGCCTCATCGGCACGAATATAGAACTGGAACTCATTCACGGCGAAGCGCTTGGCCCCGTGAAAGTCGACGAAGGGCAGATGGAACAAGTGCTCATCAACCTTGCCGTCAACGCTCGCGATGCTATGGATGAACATGCGCGCGAAGGTGCAACCCTGACCATCGAAACGCAAAACTTTACCAACCGCAAAACCAAGAAGCTGATTTCCGAAGAGCTCCCGCCAGGCCACTGGGTTACGATTAAAGTCAGTGATACCGGTTGCGGCATTGAGAAAAAGAACCTCAGTCGTATTTTCGAACCCTTCTTCACTACCAAACAAGTCGGCGAGGGCACCGGCCTTGGTCTGGCCACTGTCTACGGTATTATCCGCCAGACCGGCGGCTTCCTTGATGTCGAAAGTAAAGTCGCTACTAAGGACAAAGAAGGTGGCACCAGTTTTATCATCTACCTCCCGCGTATCAGCAAGGATGAAGCTGAGGCCGAGGAAGAGCATCCTGAAACAGAGGAGGTCGAAGCCAAAGACCTCACCGGCACAGAGCGCATCTTGCTGGTCGAAGACGAAGACGCCGTGCGCACCTTCTCCGAGCGCGCATTGACCAATAAAGGCTATGAAGTCCTCACCGCAGATAGCGGCGAATCGGCGCTTAACCTGATGGAAAAACAGGAAAATCAAAAGATCGACCTGCTGGTGACCGACGTTGTTATGCCCAATATGGACGGCCCAACTCTGGCCCAGCGCATGCGCCAGACCTCACCAGGGCTCAAAATCATCTTCATGTCCGGCTATACCGAAGACAAACTCAAAGACCATATGGGCGAAAACATCTTCTTCCTGCCCAAACCTTTCACCCTCAAACAACTCGCCGCCAAGGTGAAAGACGTACTGGGGGATTAGGTGCTGTTATTGCGAGGCATAGCCGAAGCAATTCATAAATAAAAGTTCTTTTTTTGTTCTTTTTTGTTGACGAGAGAACAAAATGTGTACATTGTTGTCCTCAAGATTACTTGACGCCTTGGCGGCCCTGAATTGCAACCGCTAGGAATTTATGCAAAAAAGGAGAGAACCAATGTCCGTAACGCCCTTAAGAAAAGACGATGAAATGACACAAAATTCTGCCGAGAAACAAAAAGCGCTCGACGCCGCCTTGTCGCAAATTGAACGCGCCTTCGGTAAAGGCTCAATTATGAAGCTCAATGGCGAACAAAACACCATGAACGTGGAAGCTATATCCACCGGTTCACTCGGCCTCGATATTGGCTTAGGGATTGGCGGCCTTCCTCGAGGGCGTATTATCGAAGTCTATGGCCCGGAAAGTTCCGGTAAAACCACGCTCGCCCTGCATGTGATCGCCGAAGCGCAAAAGGCCGGTGGTACTTGTGCTATCGTCGATGCGGAACACGCGCTCGACCCCGGTTATGCCAAAAAACTCGGCGTGAAGGTGGATGAATTGCTGATCTCCCAACCCGATGCCGGGGAGCAAGCGCTCGAGATCACCGATACGCTGGTCCGTTCCGGGGCGCTGGATGTACTGGTTGTGGACTCGGTCGCCGCGCTCGTGCCGCGCGCCGAACTTGAAGGTGAAATGGGCGACGCCCACGTCGGCTTGCAGGCCCGCCTGATGAGTCAGGCTTTACGCAAACTGACCGGGACCATTGCCCGTTCGCGCACCATTGTAATTTTCATCAACCAGATTCGCATGAAAATCGGCGTGATGTTTGGCTCACCTGAAACGACGACTGGCGGGAATGCCCTGAAATTCTATTCCTCTGTGCGTCTTGACATTCGCCGTATCGGTCAGATTAAGGATAAAGACGAGGTCGTCGGCAACCAGACCCGCGTCAAAGTTGTCAAAAACAAAATGGCTCCGCCATTTCGTCAGGTCGAATTCGACATCATGTATGGCGAAGGAATATCCAAAATGGGAGAGCTTCTAGACCTTGGTGTGGCTGGTAACGCCGTGGAAAAATCCGGCGCTTGGTATTCCTATGATGGCCAGCGCATCGGGCAGGGACGGGAAAACGCCAAGACCTTCCTGCGGGAAAATCCAAAAATGGCCGAAAAGCTAGAAAAACAAATTCGTGCCAATGCGGGGCTCATTGCTGAAGATATGCTCACCGGCCCGGATAATGACGAAGGTCCGGAATTAACGGCAATCGAACCGGAAACTCATCCGGATGATAAGAAAAAAGCATAAATTAGGGTCTGGACATATGCATCCCCGCGTAAGCGGGGATCTGATCCCCCCCCCCCTAAAAAAATCAAAAACGAACTGAATAACTCAAAAAGCTTTTATAAAACAGTGGGATAACTAGCCTTTTTCGCGCATAATGCGCCCTTTTTGCTTATCCCAATCGCGCTTTTTCTCGGTTTCCCGCTTATCGTATTGCCTCTTCCCTTTAGCCAGCGCAATTTCAATCTTCGCCATGCCGCGTGCATTAAAATACAGCCGCAGCGGCACAATCGCGTATCCTTCCCGGCTCACCGCGCCCAGTAATTTATCGACTTCACGTTTATGCAACAGCAATTTACGTGGCCGCTTTGGCTCATGCTGCAACGCCTGGCTGGCTTGTTGATACTCAGGGATATTCGCATTAAACAGCCAGATTTCTCCATTCTTCGGCCCGACATAAGCCTCCTTGATATTGGCTTGCCCATGGCGCAGTGACTTCACTTCCGTTCCATGTAGCATCATCCCGGCCTCAAACTTGTCCTCCAGCGCATAATCAAACCGCGCCCGCTTGTTATCGGCCACCGTTGCATTGGTCGACAGTAATCCGGATTTCTTCTTTTTACTCATCGTCGAGTACCTTCGGCAATGCCATCGCCAACGACTTCATAATTTATAATTGTTTCCATCGATCTCGTCCCAACTAAATCTCATATCTTCGGGAATTTGAGAGCGAATACCCAGGCTGAGAACATGGTCTTCAATTTGGTGAAAGCTCATATTTTGAAGATTGTGAGGGCGGCGGTGACCGTAAAAAGGCTCCACCCCGCCTCCGTAAAGAGAGGCGCTGTGTTTTTTAAAAGTGTTCCCAAACGGGCTTTTCTTTTTGCGTTTTTTCTTTTTTGGGGGAGGGGAAAATTCAGCGAATTTTTCTGCAATGGTTTTTTCTATCCATTTCCGGTCGTCATCACTGAGACTCATATGTTTCTCCTCGCGTTATTTTTTCAGAATTCTCAAAAATACATTCTTCCGTTCTGGGTTACGTTCACGCCGCCGAAGCCTTCGACGCCACCGAAAGTCCCGCATGCGCCAGCGCCGCATCGACTTTCGCACGGGCGGCCTCGCTCGCCGGAATCAATGGCAGACGTAGTTCATCACGACAAAGCCCCAAACGCTGCGCCGCATATTTAACCGGCGCGGGACTGCTCTCGCAAAACAGATCACGTGCCAACGGCGCAAGCTTGTCGCGCAGCGCTGCAAAGGTTTTAAGATCACCAGCTTCCCACGCCTCGACCATATCCGCATGCATGCGCGGCGCAACATTGGATACAACGGAAATCACGCCATGCCCGCCTTGCGCCAAAAACCCGGCCACACAATCATCATTCCCGGAAAGCTGACAGAAATCCTTGCCGGCCATCGCCACCAGTTCAGCCACACGCGCAACATTCCCGGTGGCGTCTTTCACGCCCACAATATGCTTATGTTTAGCCAGTGTTGCGATGGTTTCATTGCCCATATCCACAACGCTGCGTCCGGGAATATTATATAGGATCATCGGCAACGCCGCAGCATCGGCAATCGCGGTAAAATGCGCAATCATTCCGGCCTGTGAGGGCTTGTTATAATAAGGCACAACGCTTAAATGCGCATCGGCACCAGCATCTTTGGCTGCAACAGACAATTCAATCGCTTCACTTGTGGAATTCGAGCCGGTTCCGGCAATAACAGGAATTCTCCCCTTGACGACATCCACACAGCGCTTAACTATGGCCATATGTTCATCATGCGACAAAGTTGGCGATTCACCCGTAGTTCCGCAAGGCACAAGCCCGTGCGATCCTTGCTCAATCTGCCATTCCACCAGATTATCAAACGCTTTCCAATCAATTTTACCGTCTTTAAACGGGGTGACCAGCGCGGTAATAGAGCCTCTAAACATTGTTCGTCTTTCGTGTTTCATCAGTCAAAATCGGTCCATAATCTATCTGCTCTGACACGCAGATGCAAGAAAATCAGCGCTCTAGCCGTCATTTTCAGCATATTTATTACCGCCAGTGCATTTCCCAAGGATAGCCCCATCAACCGGCTGCAATCAGCGCGCGCACAAAAACAGACCATTCGCGCACTCCAGCTTGTCCATCAGGGGCAATGGAACCTGGCGCATGATGCCTTCGCTGAAACCCATGATCCGCTAGCTTCAAAACTATATTATTGGCTGATTTTTTCACAAAAAGGTGATTTCGAAAATTATGTCCGCCTGACACAGTTTATTCGAAACAATCCGGAATGGCCCGGCATAGACGAACTGCGCCGCAGGGCGGAAGAAAAAATGCCGGAAAACTTACGTCCAGAGGAAATTTTAGCATGGTTTACAGATTACAAACCAAGTACTGCGCGTGGCGTTGATCGCTATATGTTTGCAATGATCACCACAGGGAAAACAATCGACGCCAAGAGCTTCCTTGCCGATTGGTGGGCCAGCACGACATTGTCACGCGATGATCAGCGGATGATTTTCAGGAAATACAACACCTATCTCGATCGCGCTGCCCATCTGCGCCGTTTTGATACCATGCTTTATCGTGGACAAAATGTGAACGCGCGCGCTTTGGCCGGCGTTTTAGGGCAGGGCTATCCGCAACTCGCCGAAGCTCGAATCGCCCTGCGCGCCGAAAAAAAATCCGTAAGCCATCTGATCAACGCCGTACCGCGCAGCTTGCAAGGCGATGCCGGATTGCTTTATGAGCGCCTGCGCTGGCGGCGCAAAAACAATCTCGATATGCGCGCCGCTGAAATCCTCCATCGCCCGCCACCAATTGAAAAAATTCAAAATCCAAAGGATTGGTGGACAGAGCGGCATATTCTCATCCGCCGCATGATAGAAAAACGCCAATACAGAAGCGCGGCCCTGCTGGCTTCCAAACATATTCAAAAACCCGGCAGTTTTGAATATGCGCAAGGAGAGTGGATGGCTGGCTGGCTGACCTTGCGTTTTCAAGATAACCCCACACAGGCCTATCAGCACTTCGAAGCGCTCTACCAAAATGTTCAAACCCCGGTCAGTAAGTCTCGCGGGGCCTATTGGGCCGGACAAGCGGCTGCAAAATTCACAGACCCGTCAATTTCTAAAGACTGGTACGAAAAAGCCGCCAGACACCAAACAACCTTTTATGGCCAGCTTGCAGGCGCAAAGCTGGGGCAGGATGGCGCTTTTCCGGGTGCTGCGCCGCCCAAACTTGATGACGCCGAGCTTGCCGATTTTCAGCGCACGGAGCTTATTCAGGCCGCGCAGCTTTTTGCCCGTGCCGGCATGCAAGAGCAAAGCAGCCGTTTCTTATGGGCATTTGTAAAGCATGAAGGGAGTGCCAAGGCCTATAAATATGCTGCCGAGCTTGCTATTAAAAACGGTCAGACGCACGAAGCTGTACGTATTTCGAAAGAGGCGACTAAAAAGGGTTTATTCCTGACGGCGCAGTCATATCCTGTTATTACACACCAATTGCGTGATATTGATTTGGAGTGGGCGCTTATCCACGCGCTTATCCGTCAGGAAAGCATGTTTGATGTGAAGGCGCAAAGTCCGGCAGGCGCTCGCGGTTTGATGCAACTCATGCCTGCGACAGCCGAGGAAACAGCACGTAAAATGGGCATTGCGCATAACACCGTATGGCTCACCAGTAATCCGCAGCATAATATTCGTCTCGGCGCACAGTATTTATTCGATATGATTCGGCGTTATGACGGTGCCTATCCTCTTGCAATTGCGGCCTATAATGCCGGCCCAGGGCGCGTTGACCAATGGCTCAAAACATTTGGCGATCCACGTACCCGAGAGGTTGATTGGATCGACTGGATAGAAATGATACCGATTTATGAAACCCGTAACTATGTGCAGCGCGTTATGGAATCAGTTTACGTCTACAGGTTGCGATTGCAGAAGGTTCAAAGACCGTCCGAAGCGCCTCTTCATATCGCCCTGACGCAGCAATAAAAGACTTGATAAAGCAAGGGCTTAAAGAATTACCTCTGCATTTTTATATGTATTTTAAATAAAGCGTATATTTTTTTTATGATTTTTTCACCAAAATAAGCTAAAGTATAGGTTGTGGGGTTCGGGCTTTATTTATTAAGCCGCATTATATTGGGGGAAGGACTATCATGAAGCTGCTGCTCGCAGATGATCATACGCTTTTTCGTGACGCGCTTGTTCAATATATTGAACGCTCTGATCCCGATGCGGAAGTATCCGTAGCAAAAGATTTCCATGGGGCCTATGAGCATATGCAAAAGGACGGAAAGCAGGATCTTATTTTGCTGGATCTTCGTATGCCGGGTATGGACGGGCTGCAAGGCTTTGAAAAAATGCGCAAGGCCTTTCCTGAAACTCCAGTAGCTTTGATGTCCGGCATTGCGGAGCCTGAAGATGTCCGCGCCGCAATGGATTTAGGCGCGGTTGGTTATTTTCCCAAGACGCTTTCTGGAAAAGCCTTGCTGCAAGCAATTGGCCGCGTTTTAGAGGGGGAAATTTTTATTCCCACAGATCATAAGACGCAACAGTTAATGCCCGCATATTACAATGATATCCCGCTGTCAGCACCTGCCTGTGAGAATAATGTACCGCCACAAGCAAAACAGCCGGAAAAGAATTTTAAACTAACACCCAGAGAGCAAGAAGTTCTTAAACACCTCACGACTGGAGCATCTAACAAGGAAATAGCCAATCATCTTGGCCTGAAAGTGGTAACGGTAAAGCTCCATGTGCGCGGTATTTGCCGTAAACTTGAGGCAAAAAATCGGACGCAGGCAGCACTCATCGCCCGAGAAAATGGTCTTGCGCTGGGCGCAGGGTAGGAGCTTAAGAAAGCGCGATGTTAAATTTTTTTCGCCGCTATTATCACCTCTTTTTATTTATTCCCGGTCTTATCATTCTAGGTGTAGGGATGCTCACCTTGCATACATCCATAAAGCTTTCATCTGAGCAAAATCTGCTTCGTCAGCACTACCAGATGATTTTAACCCAACATCCTGGATTTTCAGATTCGGCTGCCGGACGTAAAATAAAAATTCTGACTAAAGGCGTCCAGACTCAAGAAAAAAATCTTTATTGGTCTGTTATAGCGATTGCGCTCACAGGGTTTTTATTATTGATCATAAATGCCGATCATCTGAGGAAACTGGTCGAAGCCAATAAATAACGGCAAAAATCGCTCAAACTTTTAGAACACAGGTTGGCGGCGATTGAAGCATCTTTCGAAGGAATTGCTATCGTCGACCCGCAAGGGCTCCTCACCTATATGAACAAGGCGTTAGCGGATATTTATGGCGTAGCTGAGGAGCAAAAGGAAGACTATATCGGCCATTTCTGGCTCAAATTATATAGCGATGAAAATCAGGCTTACATAAAAAATCACGTACTCCCACAGTTTGAACGCGAAGGGTTCTGGCATGATACATCAAAACTTTTGCGTCGGGATGGCAGGGCAATCACAGCAGAGTTGTCTATGACCCGTCTGTCAGATGGTGGCTTTATTGGTACGGCTCGCGATGTAACTGAAATTGAAAAAGCCAGCGCCGAAAAGAAAGAGATACAAAATCAGCTCGCACAGGCCCAAAAAATGGAAGCCATAGGGCGTCTTGCCGGGGGGATCGCACACGACTTTAATAATATTTTAGCCGCGATAAATGGCTATGCCGAATTTTTGACAGAAGATTTGGACGAAGATAGTCCGCAGAAAAAATATGCAGACAATATCTTAAAAGCAGGCTATCAGGCCCGCGCTCTCATCGACCAGATACTTGCGTTTTCCCGCCGTCAGGATGGCGATGTTGAAAATATTGATTTGTGTGGACCGTTGAATGAGAGCATCTCCATGCTGAAAGCAACGCTGCCCAAAAAAATCGCAGTACATACGGACATTCAGGTTATGCCCGCGCCAATAGAAGGCAACGCAACACAGATTGCACAAGCAATTATGAATCTGTGTGTAAATGCGCGTGACGCAATGCGCGATGATGAAGGGGTTTTAAGCATATCTCTGAAAACCGTCGATGTGATGAATGATATTCCTATGACGTCCGTGAGTGATGATCTGCCTGCCATGGAAGACACGCCGCTTATCAGCATTGAAGAAGGAGAGCAGGGCCAGACTTATCTGCATTTTGGAACGGTAAGCCGCAACCATCAATATATCAAGCTCTCAGTTTCCGATACCGGCACAGGCATGAGCCGCATGATAATGGAACATATTTTCGAGCCGTTTTTCACCACCAAAGACGTGCACAAAGGCACTGGTCTGGGGTTGGCCAGTGTACACGGGACAATGACATCCCATCGCGGCGCATTGTTTATTGAAAGCGTATTGGGCAAAGGCACCAAATTTGATCTTCTGTTTCCCTTAAGCAAAGTGGATGAACAAAGCGAAACAGATATAGACATGCATGAGCTGGAAACGCATGGAGGTCTTGTTTTATTAGTAGAGGATCAAGACGAAGTACGCGAAATGACAAGCACCATGCTCAAGCGTTTGGGCTACGACGTTGAAACGGCCAGAAATGGGCTGGAAGCTTCAGATATGCTGTGTGAAAAGCCCGGAGAATATGATCTCGTGCTAACCGACCAAAACATGCCAAAAATGACCGGAACTGAACTCATTCGTCAATCCAGTTTTGATTTTCCCGAATTGCCGTTTGTTATTTTGACAGGCTATAGCGAGGAAAAGCTTCTTGAATTTATGCAAGAACAACCGGCTCTAAAAGACGTTTTGCGCAAACCTGTAAGCCAGAAGATTTTGGCCAAAACGCTGTCTGAGGTTTTAAAAGGAACTGCGAACAGCCCAACGAAAAAAGCCGCCGCTATTTAGCGTCTGCGCCCTTCATAAAACCATGTCCCGAGCATCAGCGCGAGTATAAGCGTCAAGGAAAGCCAAAGCGTGATCGCAGGCTTCTCCTCGGCGCCAATCACATTGAAAGCCTGGGTATCTTGCAATCCAATCCAGTCTTGCCCGCCGTAAGGGCCGTGGCGCATCATCCGCAGACGTGGGCGCGGCGTATCTTTAAGCCACAAGGCTTTTCCCCGGCTATGCTCCAAAAGCGGTTGAAGCAATTCAGCGCTACTCAAAACATTGCGAAATTCCGGCGGATCAACTTCGCCAACCACCGCAAAACGTAAACCGCCATCTGCGGTCTCAAAACGATAAATGCCGTTTTGTTTGGCCCGGTGGAAATGCTCCAGCAAACCATTTTGCGTAGGGGTTAAAGCAAGTTCTTCTTCACGGCCATCGGGCGCGCGCATTTTGACAACATCTTTGCTGCGTTCAAACGCCGCCCGGCGTAAAATCAATGTATGCCCGTCTACGCGTACATCCAAAATCTGCTCATCAAGCTCCGGCTCTTTCATCAGCCAGTGCACGACGCGCCGTAACAGTTCGCCGTGTGGCCCGCCGCCTTCATATCCGCGTGACCACAGCCAGATATGATCACTGGCAATCTGCGCTGCGCGCCCCTTCCCAACATGATTTAAGATCAACAAAGGGCGCTCATCAATGCCGTGCATCAACACATGCCCTTTAACATTCTGCAAGCCAATCTGACGTAGCCATGGCCCCCAGGGCGTTTTTTTGTCTTTGCGCATGCTGCCGCCCCCCGACCAAAGTAAACTGCGAGTTACCGGGTGACCCTGGCCGAGAGTTGTGATTTTGGGAGTATAGGCCTGCTCATAAACCTGGCCATTGGGAACGCCCGGAAGAATGTCGCGCAGCGCCGTATAATAAATCGAATCTTCGCTGGCATAGGCCGGACCGCTGGCCTCCAAAAAGGCTCCGCCTTTCTCAACATAGCGCGCGATATTACGGAAATAATGATCCGGCAAAATACGGTTCAGTCGGTATCGGTCAAAAATGATCAGATCAAAGTCATAGAGTTTAAGTTCGAACAATTCACGAAATGGAAACGCGATCAGCGACATTTCATTTTGCGGCGTGGCATCGACTTTATCGGGCTCACGCAAAATCGTGAAATGCACCAGATCAACACTGGGATCTCCGGTCAGAAGATCGCGCCATGTACGCCCGCCCGCATGCGGCTTGCCCGAAACCAGCAAAACGCGCAGCCGGTCACGCACACCTTGAAAATCAATTGCCGCCCGGTTGTTGCGTTCTGTCAGCTCGCCAGGCAAAGGCTCAACAAAAAGTTCAAACACATTTTGCCCTGCATGATGCACCGGCAGGCTCATCGTGTGCTCTTCACCGACGCGGGCTACATCGCGGCGTACCGTACCGTCGCTCATTTGCAAGCTCACCTGCACATGCGTTTCGTGCAAAGCGCCGCTATCCTCTATACGGAACCGTACATCGATGTCCTGCCCGACAATGCCAAAGGCCGGGGCATTCGTGACAACAATCCGCCTGTCCGTTTCGTTCTTTTCACCGGTGAGAAGCAGATGAACCGGGCCGTAGGATTCTTGAAGCTTTTCAACATCTGGAATGTCGTGAACTTGCCCGTCGCTGATGATAATAACGCCTGCACGCCGCCCTTCCGGCACATCGGCCAGAGCGGTTTCTAAGGACTCAAACAAGTTCGTGCTGCTGGCTAGCGCGCCATCATGTGGTCCCTTCACCAAACGCATCTCTAAGGATTCATTACGCTCAATTGTATTTTGCAAATACTCCAGAGCATCAAGACTGCGCACTTTGCGTTGGCCGAAATCCTGACTGGCGCTTTCATCAAGGACAACGGCAACGACGCTGGGAACAGCCTCTCGTTTCTCGGTATGCACAGACGGCCCGGCCAAAATAAAGAGAAAGAATGCAAAACACAGCGCACGAAAAATCGGAAAGCGCCCGGCGGTAAAAATTTTGGCCAATACCAGCACCAGCGCCAACAATCCAAACGTACAAAGCATCGCCTCAGGGATAAGAGGAGTGAAATGCAGGCTAAGCGATTGAGCACTTAAATTATTCACGGGTGGCTCCTTCCGTTTCTGGCAGGGCTGCCGCGTCCCAAACGCTCCAGGATATGTGGAACATGCACTTGGTCAGCTTTATAATTACCCGTAAGCGCATACATCACAAGGTTAACCCCAAAGCGCAGCGATTGCTCATGGCGCGGAGTCATGCCGCTCAAATATTGCTGCCCCCCACGCGTAACGATATTAAGCTCTGCCCAGGCGCCAACCCAGTCATGAGAGCCGAGAATAACGGAAGACACGCCATCCCGTCCGCCTGCACTTTGTCCCTCAACCCAAAGCGGCGCGCCTTCATAGCGCCCGGGATAACTTTTCAGCAGGTAAAAAGTTTTATTCAAAACATGGTCTTCCGGTAAGGGAGAAAGCGGCGGAATATTCAAACCGCTTAAAACCTTGCGCAGGGCAGGCGATGATTTCTGCCCGTCGCGCGTATCGACTAAAATACTGCCGCCATGATCAAGATAAGCCTGCAGGTTTTGCAGTGCTTCGGCGCCGGGCGGTTCTTGCGCGGCGCTGATCGGCCAATAAAGAAGAGGATAGAATACGAGCGTATCTGTTTCCAGTGAAACCCCGCGCACATGTTTGGGTTCAGCCGAAGTGCGCATATTCAAAGCCACCGCCAGAACCTTCAGCCCCTTTTCGCTGAGCGCGTCAATACTGACATTGCCTGTGCGGACATAAGCCAGTGTTAAGTCTTGCGATTCTTGCGGAATTTGCGCACGGGCCGGAGCGGAAAAAGCCAGCAGTATCAATACCGCAACCGTTTTTCCCTTAAAAGATAAGCGCGGCCATTTTGCGCTCGAAAGAAACAGCATAATCAGCGCATCGAGCAGGAATAAAACAAAGGCTGCGCTCAGCAAAAGCGGCGCAAGATCCTTTTCAAATGCCCGGTCATAGGTTTTAAGCACCATTCCATCACCGCCAAGACTTGCACGCAGCGGTGGCAAATGATCACCGAGATTAAGCGCTTTTTGCAAACCGCCGCGCCCATAAAAACCGGGCGGATGTTGCGGCATTGGCGTTTGTTTCTCAAAGTCAGCCGCATCAATCGGCAAAACATGCGCCGCCGGGCTTTGCAAACTGCCAAATCCGTCAAGCATTTGAACCGGCTGGAGCATGCCGCTTTGATCAAGACTCAAAGCCCCGCTATGACCTGAAAATTTTAACAAATGTTTGAGAAGCTGGACATAAAATCCTGAAAGCGGCAGGTTCGACCATTCCGGCGAGGCCGTCGTATGAACCATAACGATCAGCCCGCCGCCACGCTGCGCCGCCGTGATCAGCGGCGTTCCGTCTTCAAGCTGCATCCATGTCTTGTCCTCCAGATCGGAAGAAAATTCCGGCAGGATTTGCCCCGATACCCGCAAATCTTCATCCGCATCCAAACCATAAAGCGGGCTGTCCGGAGCAATCGGCGTGGCGGCAAGAGGCTTATCCCAACTCAGAGAGCTTTTAACGTTCCGCGCTTCGCTGCGCAAAGGCGTCGGCACAAGTGTGTCTTGCCCGCGCGCCTGTGTTGTCATGGTTGGTCCGGCAAAGCGCAGCAGCAAGCCGCCAGCCTCGACCCACGCACTTAACCCGTTGAGAGTTTCCGGCGGAAGAACGCCAATATCAGGCAACACAATCATTGACGGATCTTGATCTATAATTTCACCAAGCGGCCCTTGTAAAAGCGTGGTGTAAGGCTCCAAAGCTTTAATCAGGTAAAAACTGTCTTCGGTCAGTTGCGACGCCTGCGCCGCTTCTTCCGGTGCGATGATAGCCACTGTTTTCGGTCCGCCGCTTGCGTCCATGAAATAATGCGCCGCCGCTGTATTTTGTCCGGTAATACGAAATGCGCTGGCCTGATTTCTTTGGGCCTGAGGCAAATCAAATGAAACGCTAACGGGAAAAGATTGCCCGTCTGTCTCCACGAGCTTGTCATCAAGGATTTTCCCTTGCGCGCTTAAAAGCTGCACCCGCACCGGTGCGTTCGGCTCCAGATTATGCGGCCCATCAATCATAATTGACGGCTGGCTATGGAACTTCTCCGGGCTTTTTAGACTCAAGGGCAAAGAGCCCTGCGCCGGAACGTGAAATATGACTTTTCCATTCTTGCTCTGCGCCGCCAAGGCCCTGATCAAGGCAGGTTGTCCGGGTTTTTCAAGCCCGTCACTGAGCCATAATACGTGCGCATCGGAAAGATCAGGCAAAATGCCGCGCAGCGCTCCAAGTGCTGCAGGCCAGGGGTATGGCTTAAGAGCGCGCACGAATGACAGCGCATCGCTCACCGTCACCGGCCCATAGACCTGCGGGGCTTTTGTATCGGCTTCAGGAGCGCTGGTAAGAATAGTGATATTTTGTTTTTGTCGTCCCGCCTGTTCAATTTCGCTGATGGCCGCGCTTTGAATGTCACCCCAGTTCTGCGCAGCGCCCCAGCCGTTATCAATCATTAGCAAAAGCGGCCCATTCGTGCCTGCGCTTTGCGAAGGGTTCAACACCGGCCGCGCTAACGCCAGCAGCAATAAAGCCGCCATCAACAGGCGTAGCAGCAAAATCCACCACGGCGTATGGCTCGGCGTATGTTCTTTCGGCTCTAACCCGTCCAGTAAACGTACAGCTGGAAAGGCGACCGTTTTGGGTACTGGCGGTGTAATGCGCAGCAGGATGTAAACAACAGGCAGGGCCAGCAGGGCCGTTAAAGCCCAAGGGTTGAGAAATGCCAGCGATCCGAACAGCCCGCCGATCATTGCGCATTCTCCAGCCAGATCTGCAGCACCGTTTCCTCCAGAAGCCTATCGCTGGAATGCACAATAAACTTCCAGCCCCAGCCGGCGGCCAATGCTTGTAAATCCTGAAGATGCGCTTCCATCCGCGTCTGATAAGCCTCGCGAATATCGCGCGCATTATCAATCATGACGCGCCGTTCGCCTGCCATGTCTTCAAAATGAATGCGCCCCTCATAAGGCAGGGCCAGTTCTGCTGGATCTAAAATCACAACCATCCAGCCATTGCGTGTGCATTCGGCCAGCGGTTTAAGCGCCGCCCTTATATTTGCAATAGGTTCGAGAAAGTCGCTTAAGGCATAAAAATGCGCATGGCGTGGAATAGAAATCGACCGGGGCAGGGCGCATGGATCTGTGCGCATCAAGATATGTTCAAAGCTGCTCAGCGTTTTTTCAGAATGGCCTGGTCGCTGCGTTCCGGCAAAACCGATCATCTCTCCGCCGCGGCTATGGAGTAGCGCTAGCGTCAGAGCTAGCACACCGGCAACATGTTTTTTATCAAAACGACACGTATCGGATTTAAAATTCATATCTGCGTTGCGCTTGGTCCAGAAAAGACAGCTTTGTGCGTTATGCTGCTCTTTCTGGCGAATAAAGATTCGATCCCCCTTCGCGCTTTGCCGCCAGTCAATTGCGCACGGCATATCGCCCGGCTGATATTCACGGAATTGCCAGAACGCTTCACCCGCACCGGGGCGTTTGCGCGGATTGGCCCCGTGCAAAACATGAAACGCAGTTTTAACGGCCAGCGCCCGCAAATCGGGAATCTGCGCAGCAGCGCGTTCAGCTTCAGATCTTAAGGGGAGCAAGCGCATGAGCTTATAAATTTTCGCTTAAGTTCCTGATAATATACGCTTCGTCCAAAGCTTCGCTATGAGCTTTATAATTTAGCGCCATGCGGTGTTGCAAAACCGGCACGGCAAGCGCAATCACGTCATCAATCGAAGGCGCGCTGCGCCCGTCGAGCAAAGCCCGCGCCCGTGTCGCCAGCATTAAAGCCTGCGAAGCGCGCGGCCCCGGCGCCCAGCTCACATACTCATTAACCAATTCAGGAGAGCTCTCACCGGGCCGGGCAGAGCGCACCAGCTTCAAAATCGCTTCAACCACTTGTTCGCCAATCGGTATCGCCCGTACGAGAGTCTGTATATTCAGCAAATCCTGAGCGCTCATCGCTTGCGCGGCGCTGGCTTGATCTGTGCCTGTTGTGGCCAAAATAATATCGCGCTCTGCTTGTTCGTCGGGATATTCAACATCAACTTGCATCAGGAATCGGTCAAGCTGCGCCTCGGGCAAGGGGTATGTCCCTTCCTGCTCAATCGGATTTTGCGTCGCCAAAACATGGAATGGTTCGGGCAGCATGTGAGTTTCTCCCCCCGCACTGACGCTGCGCTCTTGCATGGCTTGCAGCAGAGCGCTTTGTGTACGGGGTGAGGCGCGGTTGATCTCATCGGCCATCAGTAATTGTGTAAAAACCGGCCCCTTGATAAAGCGAAAGGCGCGGCTGCCCCCACCTTCTTTTGAGTTGTCATCTTCCAAAACTTCCGAGCCTACAATATCGGCGGGCATCAAATCCGGCGTACATTGTACCCGGTTGCTGTCCAGCCCCAGCGCTGTCGCTGCCGTATCAACCAGCAGGGTTTTTGCCAGTCCCGGCACACCGATGAGCAGCACATGCCCGCCAGAAGCCAGCGTAATGAGTGTGTTGGCCACGACATCGCTCTGTCCGATTACAATCTTCTCGATCTCGGTTTTGGCAGCCTGCAGTTTGGCAGCGGCTTCGTCGAAATACTCTTCAGGTTTAGGGGCGGCTTTGGTCACGGAAAAACTCCTGCTTTGAATGCGAACAAAAAGTATATTAAGGGTATTAAGAGATTTGAAAAGGGTGAACGCACATTTATGGACCAAAAACCTGTATCGATGTTAGAGCCGCAAGACTGGATGAAGGCAGACGAAACGCAGAGCGTCATGAAGGCGCTGGGGCAGGGGTATGCCTTGTTCGTTGGCGGATGCGTGAGGAATGCGCTGCTCGGACAGTCTGTCGATGATATCGATATCGCCAGCGCCTTAACGCCAGACGAAGTTACAAAAAAACTGGAAGCCGCTGGCATCAAAGTGATTCCCACAGGAATCGATCACGGCACCGTAACCGCTGTCACGGGCGGCAAACCGTTTGAAATTACCACCTTGCGCAAAGATGTTGAAACAGATGGTCGCCGTGCGGTGGTGGAGTTTTCAACCGACTGGGCAGAAGACGCCCGCCGCCGTGATTTCACCATGAACACGCTGCTGATGGATCTGGAAGGAAATATTTACGATCCTTTGGGCTGCGGGCTCAAAGATCTGCACGCCCGGCGCGTCGTGTTTGTCGGCGACCCGCGCAAGCGCATTGCCGAGGATTATTTGCGCATCCTGCGCTATTTCCGCTTTCACGCGCTTTATGCTGATGGCGCGCCTGACGCGCAAGCTCTTGCCGCTTGCCGCACCGCCGCCGATAAAATCGCCGCCCTGTCCAAAGAGCGTATTACGCAGGAATTTTTCAAAATCCTTTCTGTTGATGATCCGCTCACGGTTTTAATATTGATGTTTGAAAATGATATTTTGAAAGAATTTAAAACGCCTGAATATGATGAGAGGCTGCTCAAATCCCTTTGTTATTTCCAAAAGAATTACGGGCTTGTCTCCATCGCCGCGCGCCTGTTGATTCTCGCCGGATTCGCAGAAAAAAACCTCAAAGCCTTCGATGATTTTCTTTTGATTCCCAAAGTCTTCAAAAAAGATATTGAGAATTTGAATCAAGTTTTGGCCCTGCCGGATCTTAAAGACGATCACGCCGTTAAAGTCGCCATATATAAACATGGCCGCACCGCCACCGCGCAAGGATTGATGATCGAACTGGCTCTCGACCGCGTCATGAACGGCTATGCCCCTCAGGCCGTCAAAATTATTCAGAATTGGGATATTCCCGATTTCCTGCTCACCGGCGAAGACCTCATCAAAGAAGGTTTCAAACCCGGCCCACAGCTCGGCGAAGAACTCCAGCGCCGCGAAGACGCGTGGATTAAAGGTGGGTTTAAAAATTAAAGCCCCATGAACCTTACTTGTTCCAAACCCCTGGCGCCTCTTCGAGAGCAACGCCGTTATGGCTTGCTTCGACAACCCGATAATATGTGCCATCTTGATCTGCAAGGTGTGTGCCGTCTACGGGCTTTAAAACAAGAGGTTCTGTGGCTGTTTTTCGATCTTCATTTAATTTTTTTGATGCTGCCTCAAATTTTGAACTCATTTTAATTAATGCCTCCGCCGCTTATTATTTTCAATAATAGTATAAAACAGGGGTGTGAAATAGCATGCCTCGCTCAAGAAATGCAACAAAAAAGTATAAAGTGGTATTATTTATTAACTTTGATGCCTACGGCCACTTCACTTCCGGGGGCATCGACATCAGGATCGCCTCAGTGTTTCCGCCGGTTTTCAGGCCGAATTGCGTCCCGCGATCATACAGCAGGTTGTATTCGACGTAGCGTCCGCGCTTGATCAGTTGAAATTGCCGCTCTTCTGCGCTCCAGCCTTCATTCATGTGCGTACGCACGATTTGCGGGTAAATCGCCAGAAAGGTCCGCCCAACATCCTGTGTATAGGCGAAATCCGCCGTCCAATCCCCGCCAGTGTCCGAAGAATCGAGATAATCATAGAAAATCCCGCCAACCCCGCGCGGCTCGCCGCGATGCGGCAGGAAGAAATACCGGTCGCACCATTCCTTATGCGCCTTGTAATAATTCGGATCATGCCTATCACAGCATTCTTGCAAAGCGCCGTGAAACGCGCGCGTATCATCTTCATTCGGAAACATCGGGGTTAAATCCGCCCCGCCGCCAAACCATCCCTTGGAGGTCACAATCATCCGCGTATTCATATGCACCGCCGGCACAAGAGGGCTTTGCATATGCGCCACCAGAGAAATCCCGGACGCCCAGAACTGCCCGCCTGATTTGTTGGCCCCCGGCACCCGCGCCGCAAACTCTTCGGAAAAAACACCGTAAACCTCTGAAATATTCACCCCGACCTTTTCAAACACGCGCCCCCGCATGATAGACATTTCACCGCCGCCCTTCAGGATAGAACCCGATTCATTCGGCTCGTCGTTGTTTTCCCGGGCCCACGGGCTGCGCTCAAACGCGCCGGGCGCTAGATCGGCTTTATTGCTACCGGAAAGCTCGCCTTCAATCGTCTCAAACTCTGCGCAAATATTATCGCGCAACCGCCTGAACCAGACGCTGGCCTGCGCCTTTCGTTCATCCCAATCGTTCATACGGCGCTCCATCGCGTTTGCCTTAAAGATTCACCCAAAATCATAGAACTCGCATTGACAATATTCAACGAACGCATCACCCCATGCATCGGAATGAGCACTCGCGCATCGACCGACTCATGCACCTCTTGCGGCACGCCTGCGCTCTCGCTGCCGGCCAGTAAAATATCATCATCACGAAATTCAAAATCCACATAGGGCACAGCCGCTTTCGTGCTCATAAGCACAACCCGTCGCCCCTCATGCGCACCGGTAAAGGCATCCCATGATGTGTGGCGCACAATATTGACATGGTCAATATAATCCATAGCCGATTGGCGTATTTTACGCACGTCCCACGGAAAACTACACGGTTCAATAACTTCCAGTCCCACATTCATACAGGCGCAAAGCCGGATCATGGCCCCGACATTTTGCGGGATATCCGGTTGGTAAAGAGCAATTGAGAGCATAATGACCGCGGTCCTTCATTTCATTGTGTGTAATTTATAAAATATATCGATGGAATAGTGATAGAGAAGGCTTGATCATTTATAAAGAGAGAAGTAAAAACAATGCGTTCGAACATTCCTAAATAAACAAAAAACAGATAAAATTATGACAGCAGATAGCAAAGACCGGCGCGATTTCCTGCAACTTACAGGTGCTGCTTTTGGCGCCGTGGGAATAGCCTGTGCCGCCGCGCCGATGATCAATTCCCTCAACCCTGCCAAGGACACATTGGCATTGGCGACCACCGAGGTGGATATTAGCGGTATTCCGGTTGGCGGTTCCAAAACCGTGATGTGGCAGGGGAAGCCGGTCTTCATCAAACACCGTACGGCTGAGCAGATCGAAGAAGCCGGAGAGGTCGATATTTCGACACTAATTGACAAGCAAACCGACGAACAGCGTGTAAAGAAGCCTGAATGGCTGGTTGTTGTTGGTGTATGCACCCACCTTGGCTGTATCCCCGGCGGGCAAAAACCCACTGATGCGCACGGCGAATATCATGGCTGGTTCTGCCCTTGTCACGGTTCGCACTACGACACATCTGGTCGTATTCGCAAAGGCCCGGCCCCAAAGAACCTCATGGTTCCGCCATATGAGTTCATCAGCGATACTGTGATCAAAATCGGATAAAAATAAGAGGGTATAAGGAGAAAACCAATGGGCAGCACTGAACGCGCAGAATTCAAAAACCCCCTTATAGGCTGGATAGACGAACGTCTCCCGGTTTTCACGTTAATGCAAAAAGAATATGGCGTATTTCCAACGCCCAGAAACTTTAACTATTTCTGGAACTTTGGCGCCATTGCCATGTTCATGCTGATCACGATGATCGTCACCGGCATCGTACTGGCGATGCACTACACGGCCAACACTGGGCTGTCCTTTGATTCGGTCGAGCGCATCATGCGCGATGTGAACGGCGGCTGGTTGATTCGCTATATTCACATGAACGGCGCATCGTTCTTCTTTGTTGCGGTCTATATCCATATTTTCCGCGGCATGTATTACGGCTCTTACAAGCGCCCGCGGGAATTGCTATGGATTCTCGGTGTGGCGATCTTCCTGCTGATGATGGCCACCGCCTTTATCGGCTATGTGCTGCCATGGGGCCAGATGTCCCTGTGGGGCGCCACCGTGATCACCAACCTGTTCTCGGCCATTCCGCTGATTGGCGACAGCATCGTGACACTGCTCTGGGGTGGTTTCAGCGTCGATAACCCAACTCTGACGCGCTTCTTCGCGCTGCACTATCTGCTGCCATTTGTAATTTTTGCGGTCGTCTTCTTACATGTCTGGGCGCTGCATGTCACTGGCTCTAACAACCCGCTGGGCCTCGAACCGCAATCTGAAAAAGACACGCTGCCTTTCCACCCTTATTACACAATGAAAGACAGCTTCGGACTGGTTGTATTTCTGGTCATCTATTGCGTCTTTATCTTTTATATGCCCAACGCGCTGGGCCACCCTGATAACTATACGCCCGCCAACCCGCTGGTCACCCCCCCGCATATCGTGCCTGAATGGTACTTCTTGCCGTTCTATGCGATCCTGCGCGCGATTACCTTTGAGATTGGTATCCCTTTTACGGAGATCACAATCATTTCGGCCAAACTCGGCGGTGTGATTGCGATGTTTGGCTCCATCCTGCTGTGGTTTGTGATGCCGTGGCTCGACAGTCACCCGATCCGCAGCGCGCGTTTCCGCCCGCTCTATCGCTTGTTCCTGCTGCTGTTGCTGGTTGACTTTGTCTTTCTCGGCTACGTGGGTTCACAGGCCGCTGACGCAGAGATATTCCACATTCCGCTCAGCTATTTCGGCCTTGGTGCAACCGGCTATTATTTCGCCTTCTTCATCGTCATCCTGCCATGGCTCAGCAAGTTTGAAAAAGGTCGCGAATTGCCGCCGTCCATCCATGAAGCCGTTTTGGCCAAACACGCAAAATAAAAGGATATTAAGAACAATGTATAAAAAAAGTCTCCTCATCCTTTTTGTTCTGCTGGTTCTACCGGTTTCCGGCGCGTTTGCCTCTGGCGGTGAAACGGTTCACCCACCCAGCCAAAGCTGGAGCTTTGACGGTCCGTTCGGCACGTTTGACCGGGCTGCGATGCAGCGCGGCCTCAAAGTTTACCGCGAGGTTTGTTCGGCCTGTCATTCCCTCAAGCGTGTTGCTTTTCGGAATTTGACCGATCTGGGCTATAGCGAGGATCAGGTTAAGGCGATTGCTGCGGAATATAGCGTCATGGATGTGCCTGATGAAGAGGGTGAGGTTAATGAGCGTACGGCGTTGCCGTCCGATCGCTTTCCCTCACCATACCCGAATGATAACGCCGCCAAGGCTGCCAACAATGCCTTGCCGCCGGACCTGTCTTTGATTACCAAGGCTCGTCATGACGGACCGAACTATGTTTACGCAATTTTGACCGGCTATGAAGAAGCGCCGGCAGAGGTAGAACTTCTCGACGGCCAGCATTATAATGAATATATGTCCGGCCACGTTATCGCCATGGCCCCGCCTTTATCCGATGGCGCTGTCCAGTATGAAGACGGAAGCTTGCAAACAACTGGGCAATATGCTCACGATGTTGTGCAATTCCTTACCTGGGCTGCTGAGCCGTCTTTAGAAGCGCGTAAGCGCACAGGCGTGAAAGTCTTGCTGTTTCTGCTGGTTTTTGCTTCTATTTTTTATGGAATTAAAAAGAAAATCTGGGCAAGTGTACATTAGGTTGTGCCTTCACTAGGCTTTACTAATGAAAAGCTGGTAGTCTGATAAAAACGAATGTTTCCGGGGCTCATTCGTGAATATGTACTTGCATTTGTACGGGGATAGTTAAAATGTCAACCAACGCCCAAAAGACTGCTCAAATCGACAAGGAATGTGCAGATAAGACATGTGCAAAAGAAAAGCTTATTCGCGCCAAGTTTTACCGGTTTATGGCGATAGGTTGCATGTTGTCTGCATTCGTCATCTCTGGCTATATCTTTGAAATTTTAGGGCATGGAAATCCGGCCTACATTGTCCACAACCCTCTTGTTGTTCTTTTGTTGCTTTTACCCTTTTTACCAGCGGTATTTATGGCTATCCTGTCGAAGAGTAGGCGAGCGCAAGCTATCAAAATTTTACAGCCTTACTATGATAAAAAGAATGCAAGCGATGTGCGCTGTCTCAAGGAAAGCGAATAACACCTCCAACAACAAAGTATTTTCCTATGCGTGATACACAGCAAGAAATTATCCACTTCTGGTTCGAGGAGCTAGAACCCCAACAATGGTTCCAATCCAGCGCGGCTGTTGATGCGGAAATTTTAGAGCGCTTCGCCCTTACACACGAAATGGCCGATGATGGGCTCTGTAATCACTGGGCGGTGGATGCGGAAGGCTCGTTAGCGCTTGTTATTGTTCTGGATCAATTCCCCCGCCATATGTATCGCGGCCAGCCAAAATCTTTCGCCAGCGATGAGCGCGCGCTTCTGGTCGCCAAACAAGCCGTGCATAAAGGATTTGATCAGATATTAGAACCGGTAAAACGCGGTTTTCTTTATCTTCCATTTCAGCACAGCGAATCTCTTTCCGATCAAATCAAATCCGTTGAACTGTTTGGTGCCATGGCCGAAGACAACCCTGCCGGGGATATGTATGCCAGGCGTCACTACGTACCGATCGAAAAATTTGGCCGTTTTCCCCACCGGAATAAAATTTTAGGACGGGAAAGCACCGCCGAAGAAATCGAGTTTCTTAAAACGCATAAGGGGTTTTTATGAGCAAGTATGAAAACACACTAAAAGCGCTGGGTGTAAGAACAGACAAAGCAGGATCTTTAGAAGTCTTCTCCCCCATTGATGACTCGAGCCTCGGTAAGGTAAAGGAGCACAGCTCCAGCGATATTGAGGCCATTGCCAGGAATGCTCAAAGCGCATTTGAAGACTGGCGCAAAGTTCCGGCTCCTGTGCGCGGCGAATTTGTTCGCTTGCTGGGAGAAGAACTGCGCACGGCCAAAGATGATCTCGGCAAACTCACAACCATTGAATGCGGCAAGATCTTGTCCGAAGGCCTTGGCGAAGTCCAGGAAATGATTGATATTTGTGACTTTGCCGTGGGTCTGTCGCGCCAGCTCTACGGCCTGACGATCGGCTCGGAGCGCCCAGAGCACCATATGCGTGAAGTCTGGCAGCCTTTAGGCCCTGTGGGCATTATTTCCGCCTTTAACTTTCCCGTCGCGGTTTGGTGCTGGAATGCGGCTATCGCACTGGTTTGCGGCAATTCTATCGTCTGGAAACCATCGGAAAAAACCCCGCTCACCGCACTGGCCTGCCAAAAGCTGTTTGACAAAGCCGCCGCTAAATTCAAAGTATCCGGCCATGACATTCCCGATCACCTCTCACAAGTTTTGATTGGCGGAGCGCAGGTTGGCCAAGCCATGGTCGATCATCCGGCATTTTCGTTGATCAGCGCCACAGGCAGCGTCCCGATGGGCCGTGCAGTGGGGCAGGCGGTTGCCAAAAGGCTGGGCCGCAGCCTTCTGGAGCTGGGCGGTAATAACGCGCTTGTTGTTGCGCCAAGTGCCGATCTTGATATGGCTGTGCATGCCATTCTTTTTGGCGCGGTTGGCACGGCTGGTCAGCGCTGCACTACCACCCGCCGCCTCATCGTACATGAGGATATATATGGCTCGTTAATTCCGGCGCTCCAAAAAGCCTATGAACAAATCCGCGTCGGCAACCCGCTGAAAGACGGCACACTGGTCGGTCCGTTGATCGACCATGGCGCGCTTGATCAGATGATGGAAGCTCTTGAAGAGGCGATAGAGCAGGGCGGTAAGATTTTGGCAGGCGGTGAGCGCGCTCACAGCGATGAGCCGGGCACCTACGTCCATCCGGCATTGGTTGAGATGCCAAAGCAGACCAAAACTGTTTGTGAGGAAACCTTCGCGCCGATTCTCTACGTCATGAAATATAAAACGCTCGACGAAGCGATTGCTTTGCAAAACGCCGTGCCGCAGGGGCTATCCTCGGCCATCTTTACCAATGATGTCCGAGAAGCCGAGCGCTTTCTATCCGCCACAGGCAGTGATTGTGGTATCGCCAACGTCAATATTGGCACCTCCGGCGCGGAAATCGGCGGCGCTTTCGGCGGTGAAAAGGAAACAGGAGGAGGGCGTGAAAGCGGCTCTGACAGCTGGAAAACATATATGCGCCGTCAGACCCAAACCGTCAATTATTCAGATGAATTGCCGCTGGCCCAGGGCGTGCGGTTCGACCTTTAATATTCATAGTGGGAGAGCAATCATGCGTAATATCCTGATCATTATACTCCTTGTTCTGAGCGGGCCTTCGACTGCCGCCGAGATATCATGTCTTGAAAGGGTTTAAAGGCTGCATCCATAAGATTTAAAAAACCACAGATCAATGCAGATGAACACGGTTTTTTTGGGGGTGTCATTGCGAGGAAGGCCGAAGGCCTGACGCGGCAATCTATCCCTGAAATATGTACAAGAGATGGATTGCTTCGCGTACGCTCGCAATGACGAAAAGAGGTTAATCTTCTTCAGACGAAGAAGAAAACTTCTGTGCATCGCCAAGAAAGTTTGAAAAATCAAACCCGCCGGAGCTGGAAGAATCATCGCTTTCCTCAGGTTGAGACAATGACGCCTGCTGCTCGGCGAGGCGCTGGGCTTTTACTTCTTCAGGGTCTTTTCCTTGCGCCTTCAGGCCTTTATCCGAAGCCTTCTCATATTCCTGCCACGTGCACAGCCCCAGCTCTGCCGGGTGGCGTGGCCGTAAATTCGGCGTATTTGGATGAGTACGCTCACGCACTGCCGTGATGGTTGGCTTGGTTGTGCCGACAAGCTTGCAAATCTGTGCATCGGAAATTTCGGAGTTGTGCTTGAGAATATAAGCAATCGCATCCGGCTTGTCCCCACGCTTGGAAACAGGTGTATAACGCGGTCCCTTGGCACGGGTCTTCACGGGAGGCAAGCTGCTTTTCGCAATTTTTAAATTCGCTGATGGATCTGCCTGACAGCGCTCCAGCTCTTCCTGCGTGAGTTCATGGCTTTCCATCGGGTTGCGTCCCACAAGCCCGCGGCCAATCTCGCCATCAGCCAGCGCCTCAATTTCAATTTCGGTCAGCGCCGTAAATTCCGCAATTTGCCTAAATGTCAAAGCCGTATTTTCAATCAGCCAGACAGCTGTTGCTTTTGGCATCAATAATTGTCCGCTCATATTCACTGCAGTTGCCATGGTAAAAACTCCACAAAAATTTGTTCTCGCCCTCGTTCCAAAAGGCCAGTTTATAAACATAGTATTTAAGGGAACGCCCCATATATAAGCGCGCTTTCATAAAATTACCAGAAAAATTTTAAATTGATTTCGCTTGCTGCCATGCGTATCGTTTTCTAAGTAATGTTTGATGATGACCTGCCAAAGCCCAAAGTGGCTGAATTTCCCCGCAATTTGGAAAACATGTCGGTTTCCGAACGGGAAGAATATATTGAGGAATTAGAGGCCGAAATCACCAAGGTCGAAACAGACATTTCCAAAAAGAAAGCCTCTCACGAAGCCGCCGCTTCCATATTTAAATCCTAATATTAAAGGTTTGCCATGCGCATTGAAGAAAGCACGAAACTCGATTTTAAAGATGTCCTCATCCGGCCTAAACGTTCAACGCTCTCCAGCCGCAAGAATGTCGATATTGCTCGTGAATTTACGTTTAAATGGAGCGGTAAGAAGTTCAATGGCGTACCCATCATTGCCGCCAACATGGACGGCGTCGGCACATTTGCCATGGCCAAGGCCTTCGCCGAGGACGGAAATGGCTTGAGCGTAGCGCTGCACAAGCATTACCCCCTCAAAGAACTGCAAAAATTCTACGGTGATGCCGGTCATGGCTCGGTCTGGTATTCCATCGGCATGGTCAAGGAAGATGAAGAAAAACTCGATGAGTTTATGAAGGCTGGCCACCATCCGGATAAAATCTGCGTTGATGTTGCCAATGGTTATTCCGAACATTTTGTCGATTTTGTCAAAAGCATCCGCAATAAATACCCGGATCTGACCATTATGGCTGGCAATGTTGTAACCGGTGAAATGGTTGAAGAACTCATCCTCGCAGGCGTTGATGTTGTAAAAGTCGGTATCGGACCGGGCAGCGTCTGTACAACACGTAAAATGACTGGAGTAGGCTATCCACAGCTCTCCGCGATCATCGAATGCGCTGATGCCGCCCATGGCCTTGGCGGTTTGATCTGCGGCGACGGTGGGTGCACCGTGCCGGGCGACATCGCCAAAGCCCTTGCCGCTGGCGCGGACTTCGTTATGCTGGGCGGCATGCTCGCCGGGCATGATGAGAGCGAACAGAAAATTGTCAAAGAGGGCGGTGAAAAATTCTTGCAATTCTATGGAATGAGCAGTTCGACCGCGATGAAAAAACATAAAGGCGGCGTTGCGGAATACCGTGCCAGCGAAGGCAAAACGGTTAAGGTTCCATACCGCGGTCCCGTTGAAGCCAGTCTGCAAGACATTCTTGGTGGTCTGAGATCAACCTGCACCTATGTTGGTGCACGCCAGTTGAAAGAGCTTTCAAAGCGCACAACATTCATTCGTGTATCCCAACAGCTCAACACCATTTTTGGAAATGAATAAATTACCTCTTTAGGAAGGTTGCGTATCGACGAAGCGCTCGTTAATCTGGTATCTCATTGAGTGAAACAGGGAGACACGCCATGTCAGATGAAGTAAAACAGCGCTTACAAGACAGCACTGCCAATTGTTTGAAAGCCTATGATGCCTGGGACGGAGACAAGAAAAATGCCACCGCGCGCGAAACTCTGCAAGACGCCGTCCATGAGCTGCGCAAAGTCGCCTCGCGTCTGGAAATTGAAATTGCTGTAAGTGATCGCAAGCAGATGACACAAAAACCTATGCCGATTCCCGCCCACCGCGATGCCAGAGGCGCGCAAAAGAAAGATGATGCCGACCTGAGCAAAGGCAACGAAAAAAAGTCTGATAACCCTAAGCCAAAGCTCAAACCTAAAAAAGATGAGAAAAAACTCGAAGGCGATGAAGAATAGGGTTTACGCCTGATCTTTCAATGCGCGCAGTTTGGCAAAATCTTTTGCCGATCCGGCGCGTAAAAACACATTGGTCTCTTTTTCAGTTTTTAATAAAACCGGCAGCGTTGATTTTCCTTGTTTACGCAAGGCACGGACCTGTTTGACGCGCTCTTGCAGTTTTGCATTATCTGGCGCAATCCTTAAACAAAATTCCGCATTGGCCAGCGTATATTCATGACCGCAGTAAACTTGCGTATCATCGGGAAGTGCAGCAATCTTTTGTAACGAATGCCACATTTGTTCGGGCGTGCCCTCAAACAGCCGCCCACACCCCATGGAAAATAGCGTATCACCTGTAAACACCAGCTTGTTCTCAGGAAAATACAGGCAAATAGCGCCGCGTGTATGTCCCGGTGTTTCGAGCACATGCAATGCTTCACCGCCAAATTTAAAATTGCTATCCTCATCCAGAAAAATATCCATCTGGGGAATGCGGGCGGTTTCACTGGCCGGTCCGGCAACCGGGCAGGGATGCCATTTGAGCAGGCCGGAGGTCCCGTCAATATGATCCCAATGATGATGCGTGATCAAAATCACATCTGGTTTGAGACCCTTCGCCTCAAGTGCTGCAATCACTGGCCCAGCCTCGCCGGGATCGACAATCGCAACGCTGCCGTCATCGCCTTCTAGCAAATAGCAGTAATTATCCTTATGAACCGGAATGAGTGTGACGTTGATCATAGGGGCTCTCCCGCTTTTTCTTCTCTGGTCATGAGCGCATCAGCCAGCCGTCTTTCCGCACTCCCCGGTTTGAGAGGCTGTTGCTGGCTTTCATGCGGTGCCCAGCCGATCAGATATATAATCTCAAAGCTCGCCGTGATCCGTCCGTCTTTTTCCGTAAAATGTTCCTGATAATACTGTCCCGCGCGCGTGAAAAACGCTTTGCCTGGATTAATGCGGCTGCGCGCCGCAATCACATTGCTCTCCCCCATGCCGCGCAGATCATGCATGAGCTTAAATATGTCCTCATAACTCACTCGCACAATATCCGAATCCACCACCGGCAGGGCAAACCCCGCGCGCTGAAGCAGCCCGCCCATCTGCTGCTTATCCGCAAATGGAAAAACCCGTGGGCTTGCGCCGCCCTTTAAGGTCAATTCTGTTTCCATCAGGCTTTCGCGCAACTCATAAAGCGTTTCACCACCGAACATCGCCGCCATAAACAACCCGTCGGGCTTGAGGCTCTTGCGAATCTGCACTAGCAGGCCCGGCAAATCATTGACCGCATGCAGGTTCAAACAACTGGTGATCAACGCAAGGCTTTCAGGTTCAAAGGCCAGCGCTTCAGTCTCATTGTCAAAGTCGTGCGCAGACAAATTATGGCGCGCACCAAAGTCGCGCCGAACATCGCCCAGCCGATCGAGAATTTGCCCCCAGGCCATATCATGTAAAAACCGATATTGATCAAAGCTCGAAGCAGCGCGCCGGCGCGCTACGCGTCGCGCATCAGGGTCAAACAGAGTGGTATTGTCATTCGGCTTCACCATTTTTCTGGGCGCGGCGTGAGGTCAGGTTCGTTTTCTACCACATCCATAAACGCCTCTAACTCCGCCTCAAATTCTTTTTCCTGCGCTGGAGAAATCTCCTCTGCAGCGTAATTAGGCTCATCAGCTTGAGGTTTGGGGTCTTGGGGTTTTTCTTCAATGGGCATCGGCGTGTTTTGCTGATGGAAGGCCTTGTGCTGTGCTTTCTTTACATCCTCTTTTTTCTCTTCCAGCCGTTCTTTGAGCTGCACTTCGGCCTGATATTTCAGCTTTTCCTGCGTTTGCGCTTTCAGCACTTCCAAAGAATTATAATTCAGCGGAATCGACCAGTCCGGCTCTTGCCCGGCAAAACGCTGCTGTAAAATCGCTTTGACCTGCCGCTTGGCATCCAGACGCATTTCCTCATGAAAATACCGGTAGGCCCGTGCCACAGCCAGCATGAAATGCGGTTCTTTCGAGAGTAGACGCTGGAGCAGCATCAATTGATAAAACGGCAAAAACTTGGTGTTCGGCCCCTTCATCGCTTCGGCAGGGGCGGCCACAACAAACGGATGAATGCGGTGTGGTGTCATGCCGACATGGGTAAAATAACTCTCCCCCAGCTTAATAATCTTGTTCGGCGTTACGCCAAACTCATCAGCCAGAAACTTCTTCATCATTTTGAGGTTGGTCACTTCGGCCGGCACGTTAAAACTCGGCACCGAAATTGTTAGCCCGTTGCCCTCATGCCGCTGGGGTACGGGTAAATGATGGGTAACCACGCCTGCATGCACGGTGTTTTTTTCATCTTTCGTGAGCGGCAGCACAACAGCCGTATTGATTGTCTTACCGTCATGAACGATGAAATCAACGCTTTCAGCCGATAGCCCCGATATGCTCCCGCGGCTTTGCCCCTCTTCAACAAAGGTGGAATGCACGGAACGCAATTGTCCGGTGGTGCCTTTAACCTTTTTAAAGCGAAAATCTTCTTCGCCCATTTTTGTCAGAAGATTTTTTACATCAGCTTTTTTATTGATTTTCGAAACCTGTAAATTGAGTTGCCTTGATGTCCACGTTTCTGCGCGCAGTCTCAGATGATGAAACAAAGACAGAATTTGCATCTCCAGCCGCGCATTCGGAATCATTCCCACCGTAATAGCGTTCAGAACCTGCTGCGCATCCATTTCGCGCACCACGCCTTTGGCCTGAAATTTTTCTACGCCGATGACCTTTTTCGGCGTCACCGCATTTTTGCTAGGGCATACCCGCAGGTAAAAAGTGTGAATGCGTTCATCAATATAATCGGGCGCAGGGTAATAATCAGGCCCATGTTCGATAATCGCATTAGCCTCAGGTTTTAAGCCCAGATAATCACGCGCGAAAAGAACGCTATGCTTAACATCAAACGTTTCGATTGATGAAATCGCTTCTCCATCGACAGTAATGGCTTCCGCCATATGCCCGGACCAGCGCCGCTCATCAATATTCACTCCGCCGCGCGGCACGGCGTTGGTGATAGAGCGCGCCACCCCGTCGTGCAGGTAAATTTTCAGCCGCCCTTCTTCATCAACGCGGTAAGGAATGACCTCGCTCACATCAATATCCCGGCTCACGACATCCATGATTTCACCGGTTTTCTCGTTGCGCATGGCGGTGATTTTGAGCTTTCCAGAATCCGTTGAAGACGGACGGCGCTCCTCAATATGCAGGCTCTTACGTTCTGCCATCTTATAAGCCACAGCAACATAACAAGTTGGCGGATCACCCAAAGGCGTACCATCATCCGCATATAGGCGAAAACGCCCTTCAAACTTTTCCTTAATCAGATCATCATCCCAATGTGGGCCGGAATATTGCACCCGCGCGCCGAGTGCACTGAGTTCTTTACGAAATTCCATTGGCGTAAAGAACGTGTATTCTTTTGGCAGCTCACTTTCCCAGTGAGAGCGATCATCCTTGCGCATAATAAATTCATAGGCCCATTTATACGGCAGGCGAAATAGCCGCGTACGTGGAAACCGCTCAGGCAGTTCTTCAAGAAAAAACCCGCCGCAGCCCGCATCTTGACGGGGACGGGCATGTTCTGCATACCATACCAGAATATCGGGGGGAGAAAGACGCGCAAGGGTCTTGCCCGTGCTTGGCTCATCAGGCATTTCAAGCAGAACAAATTCTTCCGGCGGTGGTTTCGCAAAATCGCGAATAAACATCACGCCGCCTTTTTTCAGCATCTTGAATTGCTTACGCAGCGTATCGCTAACAGTTTGTTCGCTATAACGCGAATTCGAAAAAATCTCGTGAAGGATATAAGAATTGATAACCGCATCAACGGATTCAGGCTCAAAAATCTCCGAAGAGGCATCCCCAACTTTAAAATCGAGATTAAACAGTTTATAGATCTCTTTGGCTTTGTTCACCTGACGTTTGGCCTTGTCCAGTCCTGTGAAGTGCACCTTCGGATTCATTGCCGCCATAGCATAGGTCATTGCCCCATCATCGCAGCCCATATCCACCACATGTGCCCCTTCATCCAGTAACAAGTGCGACAGTGTAAACCATGCTTTACTGATGACGGCAGGCTCAATATCTTTCAGCAGCAAGTTGCGCTTCTCGATATAACTTTCCGCTTCTGTTTCCAGTTTTTCTGCCATAGCGACGCACCATAGCGATTTTACGCAAAATATTCAAATATATAAGCGTTAAACAGCGCTTTTTTCGTCATTGCGAGCCGAAGGCGAAGCTATCTATCTATCTGCCATTGGATTGCCGCGTCAGATCTGACGGCCTTCCTCGCAATGATGCCCCCAAAAAAACCGTGTTCATCTGCATTGATCTGTGGTTTTTTAAATCTTATGGATGCAGCCTTTAAACCCTTTCAAGACATGCTCATGCAAGCGGTAGACACCGTTTTGCCGCCGCGTTGCGTGGTCACGGGCGAAACGGTCGATCAGCAAGGTATGCTCAGCCCTCAGGCCTGGAATACGCTTGAATTTATCACCGATCCCGTATGCGCTCAGTGCGGCTTTCCTTTTGATTTTGAAGTCGAGGAAGGCTCGCTGTGCGCCTCATGCCTTGATCGCCCGCCACCTTTTGATCTTGCCCGTTCGGCTTTGAAATACAACGATACTTCACGTGATCTGGTTTTGGGCTTTAAACATGGCGATCAAACCCATATTGCGCGGGCTTTTGTGCTATGGCTGGAAAAGGCCGGGGCGCGAATACTGGAAGAAGCCGATATACTAATTCCCGTGCCGTTACACCGCTGGCGGCTTTTATCCCGGCGTTATAATCAGTCCGCAATTATGGCCTGTGCGCTGTCAAAGGCGGTCAATATTCCTGTGGAATATCATGCTCTGCGCCGCACCCGCGCTACGCCCGTGCAGGGGCATCTGAAGGCCGCTGAACGTCACAAAAACGTCAAGCGCGCCTTTGCGCTCTGCCCGGATCGTGAAAAAATCATCCACGGAAAAACGGTTGTACTGATAGACGACGTATTCACCACGGGCGCGACCGTGAAGGAATGCACGAAAACCCTGCTCAAATCCGGCGCAGCCAAGGTGCATGTGCTGACATTGACCCGCGTTGTACGTGAAGGTTTTGGATAGGCCATAATTATCCATTTGCCTTGGCATGGGCGCTGAACTACTTTTTAATTCGTCATCCCGAGGAGTTTACGACGAGGGATCTCATACAACATGTTCTCGACCTTGCGGCGCTGTTTGTAGAGCGCTTCGTCATATGCGCTTTTGATTTTATGGTTCTTCTTCGGCGGGATGCGCGGCTCAATGCTTTTCTCACACAATTCTGTTATGGATCCCAAGCTTAGAAGACATCAAGCGCTGTACGTAAAACAACGAAATTGCCGCTTGTATAAAAGAGATGATTCGTTAAATTGATCCACGGTAAGTGGGCTCCAAGCCCTTCACCAGGTATATTATATAGGTTCTTTGTGAACGTAACGCACATTGATGTTGATGCTGGCCAGATGGAAGACAACTATAATTTAAAATTAGTTTCATTTGTCCTAGTCATAATTATAGGCTTGATGATGTGCCTTTATTCCCTTGTTGCCGGTTATTGCAGAAGGAAAAGGGGGGACGAATATACTTTGTTACACCAACATTACTTAGAGGTGGTCTCGGTTCTTCGGCCAGCTTTGCGGCGAAGTTAAGCTACGATCG
>ERZ795048.523-NODE-523-length-39890-cov-30.606226_pt1 | contig 39890 bp, 28 predicted proteins | sample MGYA00375132_ERZ795048 | MGnify/ENA primary metagenome ERZ795048 (study PRJEB30177, sample SAMN05720225) | activated sludge metagenome | isolation source: Anaerobic digester | place: Hong Kong | collected 2014-12-17 ...
GATATTATTACAATCGACAGGGACAAATGCAACGGGTGCGGACTCTGTGTTACCGGTTGCCACGAGGGAGCGCTTCAGCTAATCGACGGGAAGGCGGTTCTTATCAGCGAGCTAATGTGCGATGGACTTGGCGCCTGCATTGGCGACTGCCCCGAGGGCGCAATTACCGTTGAACATCGTGAGGCGGAAGCGTACGATGAGGTTCATACAATTAGCAAAATGGTTGCAAATGGCAAAAACACAGTTGCTGCACATTTGAAGCATTTGAAAGATTACAACGAGAAGGAGTATCTCCGCCAGGGAGTTGAGTGGCTACTGGCAAACCAAGATAAATTCAACTTTAAAGTTGAAGAAGTTCTTCATGAAGTTCACAACCATAAAAAAGTTGATGCCTGCGGTTGTGGCGACAATGGAACTCAGGAAAAAATACAGGTGCAGCAACACCATCACAGCGGTGGCGGTTGCCCCGGTTCAGCAGCACGCGCATTTGGGGCAGGAACTGCAACGGCAACTCCTAACGGCAACGGAATGGTTTCTGGAAAATCGGAGCTAACTCACTGGCCGGTTCAGCTGCATCTTATCAACCCAAATTCGGGACATTTTAGGGGTTCAAACCTGCTGTTGGCAGCCGACTGCGTTGCATTCTCGCTCGGAAATTTCCACAGCGATTACCTGAAAGGTAAAACATTGGCAATTGCCTGTCCAAAGCTCGACTCCAACAAGGAATCGTATGTTGAAAAAATCACTGCGCTTATTGATGATGCACAGATTGATACAATTACAATAATGAAAATGGAAGTTCCCTGCTGCGGAGGTTTGCTTCAGCTGGCAAAGTTGGCCATGGAACGGGCATCGCGAAAAGTTCCAATTAAACTTTTAACCGTAGGAATTCAGGGAGAAATTTTGGAGAATACTTGGGTGTAGATGGAACGCTGATGACGCGGACCCGCCTGCCGTCGGGCAGGTTTAGCAGATTAACACAGATTTTTCGTTTTTTGAACAGTCTAGTAGGGACAACCGACAACTCAATCAGCCAATCAGCCAATCAGCCAATCAGCCAATCAGCCAATCAGATATTTTTACTTAATCAACAAAAAAACTTAAAATCATGAGCATGTTTTGTCACCAATGCCAGGAGGCAGCAAAGGGTACAGGTTGTACCATAAAGGGTGTTTGCGGAAAATCCGACGATTTGGCAAATACCATGGATTTACTTATGTTCGTAATCAAGGGATTAAGCGTTTACAGCACAGCCCTGCGCGAGCAGAAAAAGTACGAGAATCCAATCGTAAACAAGTTTATTTTCGATGGACTTTTCAGCACCATCACCAACGCAAACTTCGACAAGCAGGTGATTGCCAATCGTGTAACCCGCGGATTGGAACTACGTAATAAGCTTCGCGAGGAAGCTAAAAAGCAGAATGTGAAAGTTGACGAATCGTTCGAGGGTTGTACCTGGGAAGGCAAACCTGAAGAGTACGAAGCCAAAGCGTTAACCATTGGAATTCTGGCCGAAACCAACGAGGATGTTCGTTCGCTTCAGCAGCTAATTACATTTGGCGTAAAGGGAATGGCGGCTTACGCCGAGCATGCGTACAATCTCGGTCACGAGAATGTTGAGGTTTACGCGTTCATGCAGCGCGCGCTGGCAACTATAACTCACAACCGTAATGTTGACGAATTGGTTGCTCTTACCCTCGAAACCGGAAAGTTTGGTGTTGATGTGATGGCGCTGCTCGACAAAGCTAACACTTCTAGCTACGGAAATCCAGAAATCACAAAAGTGAATATTGGAGTTGGCAAAAATCCCGGAATTCTTATCAGCGGACACGATTTGAAGGATATGGAGGAGCTGCTTGCTCAAACCGAAGGAACCGGAGTTGATGTTTACACTCACAGCGAGATGCTACCCGCAAACTACTATCCGGCTTTCAAAAAGTACAAGCATTTTGTTGGAAACTACGGCAGCAGCTGGTGGAAACAGAAGGAAGAGTTTGAAACCTTCAACGGACCAATTCTTTTCACTACCAACTGTATTGTTCCGCCAAGGGAAAATGCTTCGTACAAGGATAGAGTTTTCACAACAGGAGCATCAGGTTATCCTGGAAGCAAGCATATTCCTGAACGTGAAGCTGGAAAGCAGAAAGATTTTTCGGAAATAATTGAGCTGGCAAAAACTTGTCAACCTCCGGTTGAGATTGAAAAAGGTGAAATTGTTGGTGGATTTGCGCACGCGCAGGTTTTCGCTCTGGCCGACAAGGTCGTTGATGCAGTGAAATCGGGAGCAATACGCAAGTTTGTTGTTATGGCCGGATGCGATGGCCGCATGAAGGATCGGAGCTACTATACCGAGTTTGCCGAAAAACTTCCAAAGGACACCGTAATTCTCACCGCTGGTTGCGCAAAATATCGTTACAACAAGCTACCGCTTGGTGATATTGGCGGAATACCACGCGTTCTTGACGCAGGCCAATGCAACGATTCGTATTCATTGGCAGTTATCGCACTAAAGTTGAAGGAAGTTTTTGAGTTGAACGATATCAACGAGCTACCCATTGCTTACAATATTGCCTGGTACGAGCAGAAAGCTGTAATTGTTCTGCTTGCTCTGCTGTACCTTGGCGTTAAGAATATTCACCTCGGGCCAACACTTCCTGCTTTCCTGTCGCCAAATGTTGCTAATGTTCTTGTTGAGAACTTCGGAATTAGCGGAATTAAAACCGTTGATGAGGATATTAAACTGATGATTGGATAATTTGTAATTTTAGTAACCCTGATAGAATCTATACCTATCAGGGTTATTAAATAAAACTTTAAAACTATGATAAGCGAATTTCCCAAAGGAGCAAAATTCAGCTTCACAAATGAAGTTGATTACAGCAGTGGTGGAATTGTAAGCAAGAATGTGCTTAAACGCCCAGTAGGAAATATATCACTTTTTGCATTCGATAAAGGTGAAGGTTTAAGCGAACATACTGCCCCATTCGATGCAATGGTTCAGGTTGTTGAGGGGAAAGCAAGAATTATTATCGGCGGAACTCCGCATGATTTAGAGGCAGGAGAAACTATTATTATGCCAGCTAATATTTCTCACGCATTACAGGCCACAGAGCGTTTTAAAATGGTGCTGACGATGATTAAAGAATAGTCATCTTTGCATTGAATATAGTTTAAGTAACAAACATTACAATCCTCTGCTTGATCCCATTGTATTGATTATTTAATATCATCAATAATATTTGGTGTGAATTAATTTATTAGAAATAGGTTGACTTGTGCTGGTTTATTTGTAAATTGGAAGAGCTGAATTTAAACCAAGCCTTGTATGAAGCAACGATTTAAAGCATTATTACATCAACTTAGTCCCCCTGCACAATGGCGAATTCCTGTAATTATTGTTGCCGGGATTTTTATGGGCACTGCTGTTTTTGCATTTTATACATCCAGAGCATGGTCCTACGCATCCGATGATCCTGCAACCTGTGTAAATTGCCATATTATGAGGCCAGAGTACGTTACGTGGCACCATTCGCCCCACAGGGAGCATGCCACATGCAACGATTGCCACGTCCCTCATGATAATGCTTTCAGAAAGTACTACTTTAAGGGAGCCGATGGTATGCGGCATGCTACCATCTTCACTCTTAATACATACTCCCAAACCATCACCATGCTTGCGCCGGGGCGCAAAGTGGTGCAGGAGAATTGTATCCGTTGTCACGGAAACTTAACCGAGATGGTAAAGGCAAATGTAACCTATAGCCAGATAGTTGAGGGCAACGGCCGTTTGTGCTGGGACTGCCATCGCGATGTTCCTCACGGAACAGTAAAAAGCCTGTCGTCAACTCCCTTTGGAAATGCTCCAGTCCCAAAATCCGATACCCCGGAATGGCTTAAAAAGTTAATTAAGTAACCCAAACCCTAAACCAAATAGAAACTGACATGAAAACTCCACTGAGTAAAAAGATAGAGCAGCGTCCATGGATTGGCTGGATGCTATTTCTCGGTACAATGGCTATTGTTTTTGTGCTTGGATTGCTTGCCGCTAGTATTGTTCAGCGCAGAACTGAGGCAAATCTTATGAATCAACCAAAATATGTTTTGGCTGATTTTGAACCAAGAAATGAGGTTTGGGGACTTGCTTACCCCCGCGAGTACCAAACATACTCGCAAATGGCCGACACATCATTCCAATCTAAGTACAACGGGAGTGAAATGCGCGACGCTCTTGAAGAAGATCCAAGAATAGTGATTCTTTTTGCAGGTTATTCTTTTGCAAAGGATTACAATCAACCCCGTGGCCACGTTTATGCAGTTAAAGACATTCAAAATACGCTAAGAACAGGAGCACCTCAGGGCGAAAACGATGGATCGCAGAATTCAAGTTGTTGGGCTTGCAAGAGTCCCGATGTTCCAAGGGTGATTAACCAAATGGGTGCGGCTGATTTTTACAAAACAAAATGGTCGGCAATGCTTTCGGAGATTGTTAATCCAATTGGATGTGCCAACTGCCACGAGCCACAAACCATGAACCTCAGGCTCTTTCAGCTTCCATTCATCGAGGCGTATCAAAGGCAGGGTGTGGATGTTACAAAATCAACCCTTAACCAGATGCGAACTATGGTTTGCGCCCAGTGCCATGTTGAGTATTATTTTAAGGGTGATGGGAAGTATGTAACTTTCCCGTGGGACAAGGGAATGGATATGGAGCAGATTGAGGAGTACTACGATTCGTATAGTTTCTCCGATTGGACCCACTTAGTTAGCAAAGCTCCAATCATCAAGGCGCAGCACCCAGATTTTGAACTTTTCCAGCACAGCATTCACTACCAACGCGGAGTTTCATGTGCCGATTGCCACACCCCTTACACCACCGAGGGAAGTCAGAAAATTACCGACCATAAGGTTCAAAGCCCATTGAACAACATGGAGGCATCGTGCATGGTTTGCCACCGCCAATCGAAGGAGGTGCTGATTAAGAATGTATACGACAGGCAGGATAGGGTGTACAAGGGAAAAATTGCCCTAGAGGATTTACTTGTTAAGGCACACTTTGAGGCACAATTTGCATGGCAAAAGGGAGCAACCGAAAAGGCGATGGAACCAGTGCTTAAACTTATTCGCCAGGCACAGTGGCGCTGGGATTTTGTAGCTGCCAGCCACGGAGCATCGTTTCATGCTCCTCTCGAGAGCATGCGTATCATTGCCGATGGTATCAACAAAACCTCTCAGGCAAGGCTCGAACTTTCACGCATTCTGGCAGAGCTTGGCCATAGCAAGCCCGTTCTCATCCCCGACATTAGCACAAAGGCTAAAGCACAAGCAGCCATTGGCCTGGAAATGGATAAACTAGATTCGGAAAAAAATATTTGGAAGGAGACCAAACTTCCCGAGTGGCTCAATAAGGCGAAGGAGAGGGAAAACCAAATGGCAATGCCAGAAAAAGTAATGTAGGATTGACATTGAGTTTGAGCGAACCATCATTTTATAGCTAAGAAGCAGTAATCGCCTTTTATAAATATGAATTACGAAAACAGTACTAAGGGAAAAGCAATGTGGTCTTTTCCTTGGGGTTATGGGGAGGGGTTGGTGTTTGCCTTTGGGTTCTTGGTAATTGGATTGTTAATGGAGCTGGTCAATCCTTTACACCATATTGTTCCTCCTCAATTTCCATTTAATCTTATCTACATTGCACTGCTTGTATGTGCCACAGTAATTATGTCTATTTTATGGGGTAAAAATCCGGTTGTGGTTTGGCTGTCATCCATAAAATCATCAGTTTCCGCAATTATACTTTTTTCATTCCTGGTGTTTTTGCTTGCATTGATCCCCCAGAAACAGGTTGAATTGCCTGTTGGGCTGCATGTTATAACCAGAACATGGTATTTTGCGCTTTCTGCGCTATATCTCACCATTACCCTTGGCTTCGCTATTGTTAAAAGAGTTTACCCCATAAATCTCAACAACATTGCCTTTACTTTGAACCATTTGGGTTTGTGGATTTGCATTGTTGCCGGATTGTTGGGTTATGGCGACAAGCAGGAGGTTACCATGCAGGTAAATAAAAATCAACTTGTTTGGTTTGGAGTAAATGAAAAGGGTAAAAGCGTTGAATTACCTATAGCCATTAAACTTGAGAAGTTTATTGCTGAGTACTATACACCCAAACCAGCCTTGATGGTACGGGGAGAAGATATGCTCATTTATCCCGAACAGCATTCTGATATCTCCATCGATAGCACATTTTGCATTGGAAAATTTGAGGTTAAGGTTCTGAGGTATTACCCTAGAGCATACATCTCCGACAGCAGTTTTGTTAATGCTCCAGGCGTTCCCTACACCGGCCCGGCAGCCCTTGTTGAAATTAACGTATCAAAAAATGAGGCACTTAAGGGATGGGTTGCTCCTGAATGCTCCTCATTTGCAGAAAGATATCTGACACTAAATCCCGATACAATTCTGAGGTTGCTACCTGCCGAACCCAGGTACTACGCATCCGATATCCTCTTTTACTCAAAGAGTGGTAGAGCGGAAGAGAAGCACAAGATTGAGGTTAACTCTCCGCTAAGATCTGATGGCTGGTTTGTGTATCAGTACGGGTACGATAATCGGGCTGGTGTCGATTCGGATTACAGCATTTTCTTGGCGGTCTTCGATCCTTGGTTGAATTTGGTTTATATGGGAATGCTTATGATGTTGGCAGGAACAGTTCTCATGTCCCTCAAATACTTAAGAAAGCAACCCAAAATTTAATTCATAAACCATGTGGCAATTTTTTAACTACATATCGTTAACAGCAATAATCCTTTGGATTGTAAGTATTGTTATTGTTCTTTCTCCTTGGCAATCAATATCGCTTCGAAGGTTGGGATTAGCCTTTTCGTTGACTGGTACAGTTCTTTTGGTAGCATTTATTTCAGCACTTTGGATTGAACTTGAGCGTCCTCCAATGCGCACGATGGCCGAAACAAGGCTTTGGTACTCACTTTTTATGAGTATTGTAACCTGGTTCATTTACCTAAAAACCAATAATAAGCCAATGTTTGTGCTTGGATTTACCATGTCGGTTGTTTTCCTTGTGGTAGATATGATTCACCCCGAATACCAGAGTAAATCCCTGATGCCTGCATTGCAGAGCGCTTGGTTCATCCCCCATGTTGTGGTGTACATGATATCCTATGCAATACTCGGAGCAGCAAGTGTATCAACACTTAAAGCGTTCTATCTGTACAGAAAAAATCAGGATGTTGAAAGCGACATTGCCCTTTCCATGCAGCTGGTATATCCCGGATTTGCCTTCCTAACCAGCGGGATGCTGATGGGGGCTTTTTGGGCAAAAATTGCTTGGGGAAACTACTGGGCATGGGATCCAAAGGAGACATGGGCCTTGCTCACTTGGTTTTTCTATTTGATACTGATTCATATCCACAAATTTTTACCACATAAAAAGAGGCTTATCCTGTGGCTTCTTGCGCTATCATTCATTGTTCTCATTATAACCTGGATGGGAATCAAATATTTGCCCAGTGGCGTGCAAAGCATTCACATTTATGGAGGTTGAGTTAGTAGTTACAAGAATATTGATAACGGAAATAATAACTATTTACGATGCCAAAGGGTTCTCTTTTTCTTCAAGCGACAAAAGATGTTTGTTGTGAAGTATCCAAATTGCTATAGGAGAGGGATATTGCAGATGTCAATAAAAAACAAAAGCCCACAAAACGTAGAGTTTATGGGCTTTTGTTTTTTATATAAAATTCAAATCATTGCAAAAAAAATGATTTCGAACAGTTTAGGTTCTGATATCTTGATGTGGTTTTATTAGAAAGAAAGGTTTAACCTCAAGTAAACGTTTCGTCCGGGTTCAATGCTAATGGCTCCGCGGTTTGTCGATAGGTGGTTTGTGTAACTTTGGTCAAGCAGGTTGTCAATCCCGCCAAAAAGTTGTAGCTTCGAGAATCCGAGGTTTATTTTTACAGAGTTAACAGCAATATCGATACGATGATACCCTTCTGTTACCTGTTCTCCATCGGAAATTTTATCCTGTTTAGCTGCGGCAACCAGGGTTGTTTCAAATGATCCGATTTTAGGAAGTGAGTATCGAATCCCAATTCGTCCGTTTATCGGCGGAATAAGGGGTAGGTTAGTGTCCATTTCGGTATCTTTTCCAATAATGTAAGCTCCTGAACCAAAAAGAACAATTCCTGAGTAGGCGCTATACTCAAACCCAAAATCGGCACCGTAAAGCATTGCTTTGCTAATGTTTGCATTTACCAATGCAGGAAGGGTGTCAATAATTCCCTCGGAGGGTCCCGTGTTTATGGTGTAAATGAACTCACCGGGAACCTCAACTATCATATCCGCTAGCCAGTTGCTGAATGCACCAATCTGAAGTGATAATCCTGGTTTCCATATTCTGAACCCCAAATCAGCAGAGTAACCGCTCTCAGGTTTAAGTGCTGGGTCACCCAAACGAACCATATTTCCTAGATCAATGTACTTGAATCGCTCCTCGAGCGAAGGTGAACGGAACGACCTTGCCAAATTGAGTGAAACATCAATATCCTGAATTATCGAGAACAAAACTCCCGCATTTGCGCTCCACGAAGTGTTGTATTCCTTGCCTTCGTTAAATGTAATTCGTTGGTTTGTAGGGGTTTCGTTAAGAACCCCGTTCATTATAAGATAGTCAATATCAAAACCTTGCTCGTTTTCAACCTTGATTCCATCGAATCTTCCCCCAATAACCATTTTTAACTTGTCGTTCAGTAGTTTAGTTTCATTTTGAACAAAAAATCCGGCGCTCCCAAAGGTTGAGGTAGGGATTGGAGTTTCTCCTCTTACCATGTTATTGGTAACAACCAATTCGCCAGCTGGGTTAAAGACTTCAACTCTAATGTTCTTTTCACGTTCTGTGGTTAGCTTTCGTTGCCAAACATCAACCCCGGCTATTAACGAATTATTTTGTAGTATGTTCCAGGTTGTTTGTAATTGTGCTCCGTTGGTCAGGTGTTCCCCCGAGGGTGTAACAAGTTCCGGTGTAATACGTTGAATTCCAGTTGGTATGGTGATTTCTGTAACGGAATTTGGGATCATTGCTACATCGCGAACAATATACTGGTTAAAAAGGTTTACCTTGATACCACTGAGTTTCTCTGAAAAATTCTCAACTTCGTAGCTGGCAGCAAAAAGTTGTCGGCCGATATCACTGTACGTTGCAGTTGCTGGTCCTGGGAAAGCATCTCCTCCTGGGATTCCCACATCAGCACCCCAGTTTCTTTGGAACTGAAATTTTAGCGTATGGTTTGTCAAGGGTTTTACTCCTAGTTTTACTGCGATGTTATTCGAGGTAAACTGGCTGTTTTCAAGAATTCCCTCGGGCGTTCTAATATCGTTGGCATTATTGAGGGTTCCGCTTACTCTTACGTACCACTTTTTACCACCGGCGTTAATGGCCACGTGTCCGGTTTTCATCTCATTGGCAGAAGCAAACCCGGAAATAAAGTTTCCAGAAACGTAGGAGCTATTAGAAAAATGACCATCTTTCGTTAGAATGTTCACTATTCCACCCATTGCGCCGGTTCCGTATAACGATGATTGTGCTCCTTTTACAACTTCAACCTGTTCAATCTCATTCACATCAATCATACTTAGGGATGCGGTTAGGTCGGTTGCTGTTTCAACTCGATTTCCATCAATAAGTGTAACCAAGCGGTTCTCCGAAAGTCCACGGATATTAACGTTTGTAGCCCAAACTCCATCACCTCCCAGGGCAATTCCCGGTTCTGTTGCCAGAACGTTTGAAAGAGTTACGGACGATTGTCGTTGGTAATCGTATTTCCCAATAACAGCAAGGGGAGTTGGCAGCTCTTTTATTCTACGGTTTACACGTAAACTCGACACTACAACCTCACCCAGGGAGATTGGCTGGGGCGATAGAGTGAAGTCTTCTTTTGAGTCGGCGTTCAGATGAATCTCGAATTCTTGGGTTCTGTAACCGATTATTCGAAGTGTAAAAATGTAGTTCCCGGTTGGGAGGTTTAACGTGTATGTTCCTCTTGAAGTTGAAATTGTTGAAAAACTTTTTGAAGCATCCGGTGCGATTGGTACAACCTCAATAGCAACATTTTCAATTGTTTGGTTTGTGATAGAATCACGTACAGTTCCGGTTACACGGAGTTCCTGAGCCATAGTGTTCAACGAGAACACGATTGCCAGTAGGGCGATGGAAATTTTTTGTTTATTCATTCTGCATGTTCTTTAAAAGTACCGATTTAACATGAATGCCTTGTAATCGGCCAAGCTGGCCGGTTAATGAGCCAATTTCGTCGGTGGTACCTTCAAGAACAAGAGAAATAACACTTTGGCCATTGCTGCGGGGCAGCCCTTGGCGTCCAATAATAATTTGGGAATGCTTCGAGATGATGTCGTTCAGGTGTTGAACGTTCTCGCGAGTCTCTATTAGTATCAGTGCGGTTCCTACTCTCTTTTCCATCAGAATACCTCCGGATTAGATTTTAAAATTTCTGTAAATCCTTGATTAGAATAAACTTCGTAATCTTAGAATGTAAACAGAAAGTCTGTTAATTCATTCACAAAAGTATACTATTTTTAATTAATACCAAAATCATTCCTGTAAAGAATCACTTTATAAGGGTAAAATTTAATTAATGCCTGAACAAGTTCTATTACGAAATAGTTTAATTTTTGCTTTTGATAATACTTCGAATTAAATAGATTTGCATAAAGAATATGAGAGGATGAATATAAAAGGAATTCTTGCCGTTTTGCTTGCACTAGTGCTTGTATCGTGTAATTATTCGATAAAAAACACCGACAAGAAACACGTTACCTTTGCCACGTTGAAAGGTCCCTCATCGATGGGAATGATTAAAATGATTGACAGCCTGGCGAATGCTGAGAGCAATGAGTTAAAAGTTGAAATTCTGAACGAACCTATCCAGGTGCGTAAACTCGTAATTGATGGCACTGCCGATTTTGCTGTGCTACCAACAACCATGGCAGCCATTATGTATAACAAAGGGTTGGATTACAAGCTGGTTGCAATTCCGGTTTGGGGAACTCTGTACCTCTTCGGGAGCGATACAACAATCAGGAGCTGGAGCGACCTAAAAGGTAAAAAGGTGAATGTGATGGCCAAGGGGATGACCCCTGATGTGCTATTTCGGTACTTGCTAGAAAAAAACGGGATTTCTCCAGGAAAGGATATTACCTTAGATTATAGTTTTCCAACCCACATTGATTTGGCGAATGCGGTTGCTGCCGGGCAAGCTACACTAGGTGTAATATCGGAACCATTGGTGAGCCTCGTAATGCAACGGAATAAGGAAGTTTACCCAATTTTCGACCTAAACCGTGAATGGGGGAATGCATTAAATATCCCCATTGCCCAAACGGCTCTGATTGTTAAAAAAAGTTTGATAGAAAAGAACCCTCAACTTGTAGAGCAGGTTGTTTCCTGTTACCGAAGTTCGTCGCAGTGGGTAAATTGTTACCCCGATAGCGCAGCTGAATTGATTGTTAAGTATGGCATTTTACCTAATGTTGAGGTTGCTCAATGCGCGATACCCCGTTCGAACATGAAGTTTGTAAGGGCACGTAGTGAAATTGAACGAATTGGTGAGTATCTTGCAATTTTTTACCAGATGAATCCCGAAATTATTGGGGGAAAAGTTCCTGATGAAAATTTCTACTACTAAGAATAAGTATATAAGTTTACTTTCGGTAGCTTTCATGCTCATTATTTGGAAGTTACTAGCAATTCATTTCAACTCCGATTTCGTTCTCCCTTCTCCAGAAAGAACGTTTTTTACAACCATCGCACTTTTTACCGAAAAACAGTTTGTTGCTATAATTGGGGCAACTATTTTAAGGGGTGTATTAGGGTTTGCAATTTCTTTAGTATTTGGAGTTGGGGTTGGTATTTTGGCGGGGATTAGCCCTGGTTTTAACGCATTTTTAAAACCAATCCTGGTTACAATCCGATCAACTCCGGTAATTGCGCTCATTCTCCTGGCGCTTATATGGTTAAGTTCCACATCTGTCCCAATTTTTATAGCAATCCTCACTATGTTCCCTTTCATTTGTACAAATGTGATTGATGGGATTCGAAGCGTTGACCATAACCTTGTTGAGATGGCAAATTTTTACAAGGTAAAACAATCGCGCATTGTTCGTGATGTATATATTCCAGCCATTATGCCATTTGTTATTAGTGGTGCATCTAGCGCAATGGGAATTGGATGGCGGGCAATTATTATTGGCGAAGTTTTAAGTCAACCTCGATTTGGAATTGGAACTGTGATGCAGAGTGCCCAAACTTTCTTAAATGTCGATGCAGTAATTGCATGGACAATAATTGCTGTTATTGTCAGCTACCTTTTCGAAAAAATAATTAGGTGGGGCGAACGTAGAATTGTAACCTGGAGAGTACAACCATGAGCATGCAGATTAATGGTTTAAACAAAAGTTTTGGAGAGATTTCGCTTTACCGCGATTTTTCAATCAGCTTCTCAGAGGGAACCATTTCCTGCATTCTTGGTCCATCGGGCTGTGGAAAAACTACATTACTAAATATTATTGGTAAAACACAGAGTTTTGAGAGCGGCCAGCTAGTTGGATTTGATAGTAAAATTATTTCATATATTTTTCAGGATCCTCGTTTGCTCCCATGGAAAACAGTTGAGGAGAATGTTGATTTCGTTCTTAGCCACGATTTGCCCTTTGGGGCAAGAAAAAAAACTGTAAACCGGTTTCTACGTTTGGTCGAACTCGATAGATTTGCCAACTACTATCCCTCACAGCTAAGCGGTGGTATGCGTCAGCGGGTTTCCATTGCCAGAGCATTCGCTTTCCCTTCCGATTTAATTCTGATGGATGAACCCCTTAAGGGTTTAGATATTAAATTAAAGTTGAACCTTATTAAGGCCTTTGCCCATATATGGGATGAGGATAAAAGAACGGTTGTTTTTGTAACTCACGATGTTGAAGAAGCCTTGTTGTTGGGAAACGAAATTTTTGTGTTAAGTCAGCCACCGGTTACCACCAAAATGCAACGAGTAGTTGATACGCCTATTCTCGAACGCTCACTTAATTCTCCTGAATCAAAGGCAATCAAAGAAATTTTGATTAACACGCTGGGGGAGTAGCATTACTTCTCTTTTTTGCTTTCGCAACTAAAATATCTCGTTTAATTTTTTTTTCTATAAATTTACGGGTTGCAATTGATTTTGCGAAGTAAAAGATTTGAACCCCAGAATTAACTTCTTACAAATGAAAACAATTATTGAACTGTTCGAGGAAAGCGTAGCTAGGTACTCTGGCAATCCGTACATTTGGGAAAAAACAAACGATAAGTTTGAATCAGCATCATACTGCGAAACTAAGGATGAAGTTTACAGGTTGGCAGCCGGTTTGATTAGCCTTGGAGTAAAAAAGGATGATAAAATTGCCCTGCTTTCGGAGGGCAGAAAACATTGGATTATTACCGAATTGGCAATTCTTTACACTGGTGCAGTTAACGTTCCCCTGAGCATTAAACTCGAAGGCCCCGATTTGCACTTCAGGTTGGAACACTCCGAAACCAGCATTATTTTTGTGTCTGGGGTTCAGGCAGGCAAAATTAAAGGAATTAAAGATAAGCTACCTTTGGTAAAAAGAATTGTGTACTTCGACTCGCAGGAGAGCTACCAAGAGAACGAATTACACATTTCTACAGTAATAAAAATGGGCGAAGAGTTTCTGGCTCAGTCGCCAGAAAAACTTACCGAAGCATACAAAGCAGTAAAACCCAACGATTTTGCAACTATTAGTTACACTTCCGGCACCACCGCCGACCCCAAGGGCGTAATCCTTTCGCACAGGAACTATACTGCTAACGTAGAGCAGGCGCTCACATTAATGGATATTCCACAGTACTTTAAAACGCTGTTAATCCTTCCGCTCGACCACTGCTTTGCTCATGTGGCAGGAATTTACTCGTTTATGGCAATGGGCGCAAGCATTGGAACTGTTCAGCAGGGGAAAACCCCAATGGACACCTTGAAGAATATCCCGATAAATATCAAGGAGCTAAAACCACATCTTTTGTTGAGCGTGCCTGCATTGGCAAAAAATTTTAAGAAGAATATTGAAGCTGGTATTCGGGCGAAGGGCGCTTTTACCGAGAAACTTTTCAACAATGCCATCAATCTTTCCTACGCATACAACAAGGAAGGCTACAATAAAGGGAAGGGGCTTACATTCATATACAAACCGCTGCTTTGGCTTTACGATAAAATCCTCTTTTCAAAAATACGTCAGGTTTTTGGAGGTGAAATGCAATTCTTTATTGGTGGCGGAGCATTGCTCGATATTGAGCTGCAACGATTCTTCTATGCAATTGGAATTCCTATGTTTCAGGGCTACGGACTTTCAGAGGCAACACCAATAATCAGCTCCAATTCACTAAAACGCCATAAGCTGGGCTCATCGGGTTACCTGGTTACTCCCATTGAGCTGAAAATTTGCGACGATAATGGGAAAGAATTGCCCGTTGGGCAAAAGGGTGAGATTGTGGTGAAGGGAGAGAACGTAATGATGGGCTACTGGAAGAACGAGAAGGCAACAAGCGAAACAGTACGCGAGGGTTGGCTCCATACCGGCGACATGGGATACATGGACAAGGATGGTTTCCTTTACGTTTTGGGTCGTTTCAAAAGCCTTTTAATTGGTAGCGATGGCGAGAAGTATAGCCCTGAAGGAATTGAAGAAACGCTTATTCAGCATTCAAAGCTAATTGATCAGGTTGTTCTTTACAACAATCAGAATCCCTACACAACAGCGCTAATTGTTCCTTCAAAGGAAGGGATTAAAAGAGCGCTTGCTGAGAGAAATGTTGATTCATTGTCGTCTGAATTTGCCAGCGAGGCAATTAAACTTATTCAGGACGATATTGCGTTATTTAAATCGGGTGGAGAATTTGAGGAACTATTTCCCGATAGGTGGCTACCAGCAACATTTGCGATTCTTTCCGATGCATTTACCGAGCAAAACGGGCTGGTAAACAGCACGCTAAAGGTTGTTCGTGGAAAAGTGGAGAAGAAGTATATGGATAGGATTGAGCACATGTACACGCCTGAAGGGAAGAATACTCATAATGACAAAAACCTTGAAGCTGTTACTAAAATTATGGAGTAGAAGCCCGATAGCGCATACAAAAAGCAAGAGGGTGTCTCAAAAGTTCATTGTGTGACTCTGTGAAGGACACTGAGAAACTCTGTGAAATTTATAATTTATTGTATCACAGGGTATCACAGAGGAATCACAGAGTTCCACAGAGTAGTAAATCTAATCCTTTTTAAACTTTTGAGACACACTCTTGCAATGTAAACAAAACCGTTAACCTCCTACTGAACTGCAGCCAGCGCATCAATTGAGCCCCAGCCAAAATCTTCGTTACGATTTGGGTATAGCGAGGCCGATTGCTTCATTTTCTCGTAAACCTGAGCGCGAGTCCAGGTTGGATTTTTGCTCCAAATTAGCGCAGCAATTCCTGCAGTTGTTGCTGTGGCAACCGATGATCCGCCAACGTAGTTGCGGGTATTCTCATAGAATCCGTTGCAAACCGTTCTACGGTTCGGGTCGCTTGCACGCTGCATAATCACTGTGAAATCAATTTTGCTACCCTTGTGGCAAACGTCACACTCGGTATACCCTGCACCATCGGTAATTCCGGTAGCAGCAACGGTTTCATCCATGTTAGCAGGGAAAATTACTCCAGCCCAATTGGTGAACGATGTTGAGGTTCCGCCTGCGGCAACAATCATTTTTCCCTTCGAGTAGGCATACTGAACGGCATCCTTTATGCTGTTTACGGTAAAAATGTGGCCAATTGACATGGAAATAACTTTTACTTCGTTCCTGTTTGCCAATTCGGTAAGGGCCCGGCTTACGCCGCGCTGCTCGTGGTATCCATCGAGAACCACGTCGCCAGTTGCACGGTACGCAATAAGATTGCAGTTGTAGGCTACGCCTACAGGTAGATTCCTATTGTTACGTGGTGCAGCAAGGGTAGCGCCCATTAAGGTTCCGTGGCCGCACTTGTCGTTTGGTCCGTCGGTTTTGGTTGACCAGGGCCAAATGGAATTTACGTAAACACCATACTTCTGAATGGTTCTACCAGCAGAGTAACCATTATTGAAATTTGAACCCAGAAGCGATTGTTCTCCAGAAACTCCAGTATCGATAAGCCCAACAGTAATTCCGCTTCCGCTACTGTAGCTCCATGCGCTTGGAATGTTATGTTTGTAAAAAGTCCACGATATTTGGCACCCGGGCGATGCGTTGGTGTAATCGCCGGAGTTAATGGTTTCAGGGTCGGTATTGCAGCCCGAATCGCTTTTCACCATGGTTTCGTAGGCGAAGTAGCTGTAACCCGATGGCTCCATGTAACGGATATTTGGATTTGTTCTTAGCTTTTTAATTGTCTCCAATTCCGTTACGTAAACGTCAATAAAGTTTAGTTTTTTTGCAGATGAGATAAGAATGCTCTCGCTTTCTTGTTTTGCGCTTGAACTATTCTTTTCAAGTTTGGTAATTAACAGAACGAGTTCGTTTTTTATGTCTTCTGCTTTCTTCGGATTTGCTTCTGTAAACGGCTCATCGCTATAGCCAATGGTGAGCACGTTATTCCCATTTACTACGGCGCTCCAGAGGACATGTGCATCAACCTTGTTCCAGTTGAAATCGCCTTCTTTCTCAAGCGTTTCTCGAATTATTGCGTTAATTTCTTGCCCGGTAAGAGCTTTTGGGTTTATTTCAGGCTGAGTGCCGTTATTCAACTCAGAAATTTCTGAGCATCCCCAGAATAATGATGCAACTATAAAAGTAGCAAGAATGGTAAATCTTTTCATAGGTTAATAGGGTTAGGTTTAATAATCTGTACTGGCGTTTAATAAATACATAATATTCATAAACAAATATAGAAAAGTAATTTAAATCACAATGGTTTTTCTGGATATTAAATAATAGTTAATTTGATATTGAGGAGCTGGTTGTTATAGTATTCTAGGAATTTGCATTATTTTTAAGTTAATTTATCAGTTCTTATCCAAAATAAGTTTGAGTTGGCGTTAAACGTTGAAGCTTCGAAGTATCTAACTATTTCCAGATTCCTTTTTTTATGAAAGTCAGCAGGGGTATTCAACTGTTGAGTACATTGAATAGTTCAATAAGGATCTAGAGATGTAGTCTATCCCTGTAAGCACTCTGTAAACAGTACTTTGTAGTAATGAAGTTTTAGGTTTTTTTGTTTGTTGCGAACAACATTTTATAAAATTTGTTGCTTGTTGATGAGAATTGTAAAGTTTATGTATTGCAAAGAATTTAGAAATAATTAGAAAAAAAAATAATCAATCCGCAAGTTTTTTTAATTGAAGTTGTCAAACAATGAAAGTTTAAACTATACACAAGTTACAGTAACAAAAAATATTTTTTGAAATAACTAGCACTATGTTAAAACACATTTTTACTACTATTTTACTACTAAACGTTGTAGCAAGTATATTCGCTATAGATCCGGGTAATGCATCAAGCACAACCCCAGGAAATGTGAAGGGTTTTGTTTACGATTCTCTTTCGAGGCAGCCATTGGAGTATGCAACAGTATCAATATACCGAACATCTGATAACTCGTTGGTTACAGGGACAATAACAGATGCGAACGGATTTTTTAGGGTAGCAAACATGGAGCCAGGAAACTATGCACTTGAAATTTCATTTATTGGATATAACAACAAACGCATTGCAAATTTTGAGATAGCACCAAATAAGAGAAACTTCGATTTGGGGCAAATTATTCTTCAATCGGCCGATAATTCGTTGGAGGAAGTTATGGTTGTTGCCGACCGGCCAACCATGAAGTATCAGATTGATAAAAAAGTTATCAACGTAAGTCAGCTGCACACTTCCTCGTCGGGAACTGCAGTTGAGATTTTGGAAAATATTCCTTCAGTTACAGTTAGCATTGAGGGCGATGTAAGTTTACGCGGAAGCGGAAGTTTTACAGTTCTTATCGATGGCAAACCCAGCATCATGGATGCAAACGATGTGCTGAATCAGATTCCTGCCAGCCAGATTGAGAATATCGAGATTATTACGAACCCTTCCGCAAAGTTCGATCCCGATGGAGTTGCAGGAATTATCAATATAATTATGAAGAAGAACAGGCTGCAGGGAGTTAGCGGAGTTGTGAATACAAATGTGGGAACTCATGGAAGATACGGAGGCGATTTTCTGGTAAATTTCAGGAAGGATAGGGTAAATTTCAATATTGGCGCCGATTTTAATAAGCGTAGCATGATTGGAAATTCAATTTACGAAAGTGAAACTTATCAGGCCGATACTACATACCTATATAATACAGGTGAGTTCGACAGAAGCGGAAATTCGTGGGGATTGAAAGCGGGAATTGATTTTAATATTAATCCAAAAAATACTTTTTCGATTGGTTACCGCTTAGGGGATAGAAATCGCGGTGGAAGTTCAACGTTGGATTACGAGGAGTGGAATTCTTCAGATTTAATCAATAAAACTATTTATGCCAGCGAGGAGGAAAGCAACAGAGGAGGAATTCATCATAATCTGAATTTTGATTATAGAAAGGAATTTAATACAAAGGAGCATAACTTGCTAATGCAGTTTGTTTGGGAAACCAGTGAATCTGAAGATAAATCGTTAAATCTTCTTTACGATAATCTGAACACCATTGTACAAGGCCAACGATCAGTTGAATCGGGTCCGGAAAAAGAGTACACTCTAAAGTTAGATTACACGTTGCCATTTGGTAAGGAAAGTAAGTTTGAAGCAGGATACCAAGGGAATATGGAAATTTCAAACGAATTTAATGGGATGTACTTGTACAATATCGCAAACCAAACTTTTGAGTTTAACGATCAATTCTCTAAAGATGTTGATTACAGCACTACTATCCATGCAATGTACTCTTTGATTTCAGGAAAGTTGGGAGGTCTTGGTTACCAGTTTGGACTTAGAACTGAGCATACAAATCGGGTAATTGATTTGGTTGGCGAACCTGATGAGTTTACGCTAAATCGATGGGATTATTATCCAACGGTTCACTTCTCCTACAATCTTCCTGCCGATCAGGAAATAATGACCAGCTACACTCGTAGGCTTCAGCGGCTGAGAGGTTGGTACCTTGAGCCATTCTACACCTGGCACGATGCGTACAATATTCGAATTGGAAATCCTGATCTTGTTCCTGAGTATATCGATTCTTACGAACTAAGCTACCAGAAAAAGTTCTCGAAAAATGTGATTTCTGTGGATATGTACTATCGTGTAACTCACAATAAAATTGAAAGTATCAGAAGTATTTACGATGATAACGCGAATGTTTTTCTTACAACATTCTTTAATGTTGGTAAAGATTACTCGCTGGGAACAGAAGTTATGGTTGGTTTCGATCCGACAAAATGGTGGCATTTTGATTTGATGGGAAATATTTACGATTATAAGCAGGAAGGAACATTTGATGGTAGAGATTACTCTACATCAAGTTTTAACTGGAATGCACGGTTAAACAACTCATTCAAGCTGGCAAAATTTACACGCCTGCAACTTACAGGAATGTATAACAGTCCAACAGTTACTGCTCAGGGTGAGCAGAAAGGTTTTATGGTTACAAACCTTGCGCTAAAACAGGATTTCTTTAAAAATGCGTTATCGCTCACATTGCAGGTTCGGGACATTTTCGGAACCATGGGACACGAGCGTACGGTTCGCGATATCGATTTCTACACGTACAGCAAGTGGGATCCAAACACTCCAATTGTTAGCCTGACGGCAACAATCAGGTTAAATAATTATCGTCCTGATCGGAAGCGCTCGCAGCAGCAATCAAATGGCGACATGGAGGATATAAGCGGAGGTGAAGGCGAATTTTAAACTTTAATTTTCTTTGATAATTATTGAGGCCATTGATAGAGAACCGCCAATTACTTTATCGTTGAAAATTGAAATTTGATCCTTCTTTCCTTGAAGCGCCAACGAATATAGCAAAGGCAAATAATGATCAGGACTGGGAATAGCGTTTGTGAATGCTGTTCCCAGTTTTTTATAGTTTATCAGCGATTCGTGATCGTGATTTTTCATATACAACTTCATCCGCTCGTTGGCTTCAATGGCCCAATCGTAACCGTACTCAGGACGATTTATTTTGTTCCAGGCTACCAAACCCAAATTGTGAACCATATTTCCGCTTCCCACTATCAGAATTCCTTTTTGGCGGAAAACCGCCAGTTCCTTTCCTAACTCGTAGTGTTGCTGAGGAGTTTTGTTGAAGTTTAGACTTAGCTGAATAATAGGAATTTCGGAATTTGGGTAAAGATGTTTTACAACGCTCCAGCTGCCATGATCGAGTCCCCAGCTGTTGTCAAGTTCAATGCTTGTTGTTTGAACAGCATTCTTAACTTCGCTTGCAAGTTGTGGATTGCCTTTAGCCGGATATTGAACTTCGTAAAGTTCACGTGGAAATCCTCCAAAATCGTGAATGGTTCTGGGATTTTCCATTGCTGTAACCAACGTTCCGTTTGTTTCCCAGTGCGCCGAAACGCAGATTATTGCTTTTGGAGTTGGAATCTCTTTTGCAATTGTTCTGAAACCCTGCACAAACTCATTCTCCTCAATTGCATTCATCGGACTTCCGTGGCCTAGAAATAGAACCGGCATTTTTGGGCTGTTATCTAACGGTCCAAGTATTTTTTCAACTTCGTTCATAGCTAAATTTTTAAAATTACCACTCCATAGGAACTTCCATAATCAGCATTTCGCTTTCAGCGGATTTTGAAACAATTTTAATTGAGTTGCTTTCGGTAATTTCCACTCCATCTCTCTCGCCAAGTTCAAATTCCTCGACTGAAAAATCTCCCTTGATTACAAAAATGTAAATTCCATTGCCGTTTAATTTGAGTTTGTATTCAGTGGAAACACCTTCATAGAATCGGCCTAAATGGAACCATGCATTCTGGTGAATCCAAACACCTTCGTCATCGGGGTTTGGTGAGAGTATTTGCTGAAATTTGTTGTGCCGATCATTCGCATTTAGCGTAATTTGATCGTAACGAGGAGTAACGTTTTTCTTGTTTGGGAAAATCCAAATCTGCAAAAATTTTACAGGTTTGTCGTTGTTCTTGTTGTACTCGCTATGCGTGATTCCTGAGCCGGCGCTCATAACCTGAATATCTCCGTGCTTGATTACTGAAATGTTTCCCATGCTGTCGCGATGCTCCAGATCGCCCTCGAGCGGAATGGAAACAATTTCCATGTTATCGTGAGGATGAGTTCCAAAACCCTCACCGGGAGCAACAAAATCGTCGTTTAAAACTCGAAGTGCTCCAAAGTGAATTCGTTCAGGATTGTAGTAATTTGCGAAGCTAAATGTATGCCTGCTATGAAGCCAACCGTGATTTGCATCGCCACGGGAGCTGGCTTTATGAAATATTGTTTTCATCTGAAAAGTTATTTTGTATATAACCCCACAGAATCAAATTTGTTTGAAATAAAATTAAGCTTAAGGTTGATATTTTGAAAGTTACAACTTGATTACACTTGCCACAAAATTTTCATGCAATCCTGTAAGTTTACAAATTTTAGCTACATAATTACCTTCGATATTCAATTGTTTCTTAAGAAATTCTAAAGATTCACCAACTTCGAATTTTTTTTTCAAATTTGTATTAAAGAGTAACGCATTTGCTTGATATTATTTTTGAAGATGATGAAATCAAATGATTTTGATTTTAAAGAATTGCTAAGTAGTTCCAAGATAATGGCTTTATCTTGGAAGGAGCCGTACGCTTCACTCATGCTGCATGGGAAAATTGAAACTAGAACTTGGCCAACAAAGTATAGAGGGTTGGTGTTGATTTGTGTAAGCAAATTGCCTTACAGTAAACAACAAGTTGAATTAATATCGGGAGTTTACCAGCAAAACAGGTTAAATGAAATTCTAAGAAAAAGCGATTGGAAACCTGCGACTAATAGTGGAATGGCAATTGCTGTTGGTAGATTGCTTGAATGTAGAGCAATGAAACCGGTTGACGAGGATGATTGTTTTGTTAGTTTCAACCCCAATTTATTCTGCCATTTTTATGTTGATGTCAATCCAATTAAACCTTTCCCATGGAAAGGGAAACCGGGTTGGAAAAATGTTCCGCAGGAAATAATTCGGAAGATTGAATTTTTGTAGAAAATAATTGAAATCAGTAGTCAAGTTTTAGTTCTGTTTGTTTCTTTCTGATTGAAAGCAGCTGAAAAATAATTATTCCTCCCAGAATTATTATTCCACCGGAAATTTCTTTGAAGTTTAATGTTTCCGACGCAAATATCCAGGCAAATAGCGCTGCAAAAACTGGTTCCAGCGTAAAAATTATTGCAACTGTAACCGTATCAACTTGCTTTTGTGCCCAAACCGAAACAAAGTAGCAAAAAAGTGTTCCGATAAAACCGAGATAAATCATTGTAATGGTTTCGTTTGTAGATAACTGAAATGTTACAGGTTGCGTACTTACGTAAATTATTAAGCTGAAAAGCGAAGCGAAAAAGAATTGGTATGCAATAAGTGGTAACGTTTCTGTATTTTTCACATATCTGCCAGCTAAAGTAAGATGCCATGCTAGCGAAAGTGTCGTTATCAATGTGATTAAATCACCAATATTTATTTTTGTTTCGCTATCGTAGGTTAACAAATACAAGCCAGCGAAAACAATTAATAAAATGATTATCTCCTGTGATTTAAGTTTTCTTTTGTAGAAAAAGAAAAGTATCATGGGAATAATCACAACCGCTGCACCTGTGATAAATGCGCTGTGTCCGCTACTTGTGTATTTTAGCCCGATTGTTTGTGATGCGTAGGTGGTGGCGAGGAGGATTCCCAGCACCATTCCTTTTAAAATAGTTTTCGGATTCAGGAGTGATTTTTTATTCTTCAGATACACAAAAAGAAGCATCGGAATAGCAGCCAAAAATGTACGAAGGAAAACGATGTAAAATTCGTTTACGGTAATTACGGCGTCTTTGATTATAAAAAAGGTTGATCCCCAGATTATTGTGGTTAGTACGAGTAAAAATATTCTCATTTTAAATTCCTGGATTCGTTGCTAACTTGTATAAATCTTCAAAAAAATTGGGATATGATTTGTTAACAGCGTCTGCATTTTCAATTAATACTTCACCCTCTGCCGCGAGAGCGGCAACAGCGCAGGCCATTGCAATACGATGATCGCCATGCGATTGAACTTCACCTCCCATTACCTTCCCACCAAAAATCTGCATCAACTCACCGTTTATTTTAATATCAACTCCAAGTTTTGCAAATTCTTCCTGAAGGGTTTTGGCCCGGTCGCTCTCCTTACTTCTTAGCCTGCTAACTCCCAAAATTCTCGATTCGCCCTTGCAGTGCGCTGCAAGCGCAACCAGCGGAGGAAAAAGATCGGGACAATTTGTTGCATCGAAATGGAAAGGAAATAGAGATTGTTTGCAAACTTCAACTCCATCGTCGAAAATTGAAATCTTAGCGCCAATCTGCATCAGCACTTCAACTATCGCTCTGTCGACCTGCTTGCTTGTGAGCAAAAGATTCTCAACTTTTACTCTCCCTGCAATTGCTCCGGCAACCAGCATGAATGCTGCTCCGCTCCAGTCGCCTTCAACAGCAAATTTTGTTGGAATATATCTTGAACCAGCCTTAACGGTGAAAGTTTCGTAGTTTTCATTCAGAACTTCCACACCAAATTTTTTCATTACGTCGATTGTCAGATCGATGTAGGGTTTGCTTTGCAGATTTTCAACTCTGACTGTCAAATCGTTTTGCGCCAGTGGCGCAGCAATTAGAATTCCCGAAAGAACCTGCGAACTTTTTGACCCGTCGATTCTTGCAAATCCACGAGCTATTGGACCTTTAACCGAAATAGGAACAGTTCCGTTGGTTGTATTGCAATCAACTCCAAGTTGCTGCAGCGATTGTTCAATAATTCCCATTGGCCGGTTTTTCAGTGTTCCGGTTCCGGTAAGCGTAACTGGCTGGTTAAGTGTTGCAGCAATTGCCGAGAACATTCTGATTCCTAATCCCGATTCGCCACAATTCAGCGTATTGTTTGGGGTTGAAATTCCTCCGTTAATAATCAGTTTATCTGCTTCAGTTTCAATTCTTGCACCTAAATCGCTGCAAACCTGAATTGCGGAGATTACATCGTCCGATTTTCCGGGTGAAAAAATAACCGATTCGCCGTTTGCCAATGAAGCGATGGCAATTGCCCTCTGGGCAACGCTTTTCGATGGTGGAGCAGAAATAACTCCCCTAACTGCCGAAGGCTTTACTAATCTCCTCATCGGTAATTTGTTTTACCATTTCTTCAGCCAGCCCCGAGGAATCAACTAAAAGGTCAAATCTTTTACTTATAATTTCTTGAATTGAAGTTTGACTGGTCGTTCCAATTGTAAGATTATCAATAGTTAGCGTGTTTTGTAGTCCTTGCTCCATAGTTCTTACCGGTGGCTCCATTTCGGTAAAAAGTTTAAATGCTTGCGCTGCTTGAAAAAGAAGCCATTTTTCACCGGGAATTACTTTCGCTCCATTCTCAATTGCGATATCCGAAGCAACTGAGCCTTTGTACGATGCGTCAAGAAAATAATCGAATTCAATATCTTCTAGAAAACTAGGGTTGGCTTCTGGCAGAAGCGTTGAAACAACAATATCAAACTCTTCGTTGGTATCGAAATCGTTCCAGCTGATGGTTCTGCATCCAAAATCGGCCGAAATTGTTTCGGCTTTGCTTTGGGTTCGGTTGCAGATGGTAACTTCTGCGCCTTTGTTTATCAACCCGTAAACTGCAGCCCGGGCGGCTCCGCCTGCACCCAACACCAAGCATCTCGATTTTGTTAGGCTAACTCCCGCGTTCAGGAGCGATTCGGTTACTCCGTAATGGTCGGTATTGTGGCCAATAAGCCTTCCGTTCTCGTTCACAATTGTGTTTATTGCACCAATTTTTTTCGCATCATCAGCAGTAAAATCAACAAAATCAAAAATTTCCTGCTTAAAAGGTGCGGTTATATTTGCACCGCTTAGGGGCAACGATCGTATTATTTCAACAATATTTTTTGCTGAAATCGGGAGAACTCTTGTATAGAAATCGTTTGACTGTAATCCCGAGAATGCTGCATTGAAAAGCTGTGGACTTTTACTGTGAAGGATTGGATTGCCGAAAACGGCAAAGAGGTTACTTTTTCCCACTGGTAAATTGCTCTAAAAGATTTATAATTGTGCTAAGTTGATTCTCATCAAGCTGACCGGGAGCCGTTTCTTTTCCTGGCAGCGATGCGTAGGTAAATGGTGCGCCCATTAACGGAGCTGTAACGCGTGTTATAATTCCGCCCGAACCCATGCCAATGGCGATAACATTTGAAAAGTCTGCGTAAAGTCCAAGAATTCGGGCGCTATCCTCCGATGAAGCTACTTTGCAGGCAACTTTTACATAATCCCCACCATTTTTAATAGCATGTTTAATAATTTTGTGTAGCTCCTTCTTATCGGGTGTTTCCTTAAAATTATGGTACGAAATAATTACTTTTTTATTAAGCTGGTGCGCCAGCTCAACTATCGGTTTTCGAAACTTACTCTCAAGTTCGAGTTCAATATCAACGTATGCAGCACCCCAGCGAAGCGCATTGGAAAGGGATTCTATCCGTTTTTTGTCGGTTAAGTTAGTTTTACGGCATGTAGCGATAAGGTTGCTATGTGATTCAAAAATAGATTTTAATTCCTGCTCGGTAATGTTTAGTAAATCGAGCCTAATCTCAGCAAAATCAATCCGTTTAAGTTGTTCGGCAATTTCGTTGTAGGAAAGATCGCCGATGCTAACGCAAATTTTGGAATCTTTCATCAAAATAGAATTTAATGTATATAATTTTTGATAACCCTTTTTTACAAAGATACTTTTAAGATGGTTTACGGGGCAAGAAATTGAAAAAAAGTAGGGAGGTAAAACCATTTTATTTGTTTTTTGTATATTTGAAAGAGAGCCAAAGTGCTTGTGGAATAAGGTTTTCCAGTAAGCAAACGTTGTAGGTGGTAGTAATTATTTTTCACTCGAAAAAAAGGAACTATGAAAAATCTGTCCGAATTAGTAAAAGGAATGAAGCAAAAATGGTTTTTTCTATATCTGCTTGTTTTTGTTGCAGCAAGTTTAGTGCTGAATGTAAAAGTTGGCCTCTCCCAGAATATTCATGAACCCGATGGTCTAAATATGCCAGGAAGTTGGTGTGAGCCATGGACTAATCTTGAAACGTGTTTAGCTTTTGCTAACGGCACGCAGTTTGAAGGAGGTAGAATTGAAAAAAAATCTGTTGGAACAACTCGTTGGCAAACTATTTTCAGCGTTGCTGAAACCGGAGCAGACGTGGTTGGTGGAGCATACAATTGGTTATTTACAAGCGGGCCTTCAACTAATTATTATCAGAATAAATGGGCAGGGATAAATGTTGTTTTTGATTTAATTCAGGATTATACCTATAACACTGGTTCTGACAATCAAATTTCTTTGGCAAATGGCAAATGGTACACAATGAACTGGAAGGATTCGGGCTACGAGAATACCAGCGCCATTTTTATGGAAACTTCGGCCGAACCGGTTTCAATTCTTACCGTTTCCGAACCGGTTGGCGAGGTTGATGCCGATACGCCCGTGGATATTACAATCACAACTTCAGCCATTCCAAGCGCCGAGGAAATTTTCTACCTGCGTTACTCTACCGATGGGTTTACAACTTCAACTGCAGTAAAATTTACAATGACCGACGCCGAGGGAACTGCTCAAATTCCCGGTCAAACCTACGGAACAACAGTTGAATACTACGTTTTCAGCTCAACGGTTGATAATGTAACTTCCGATTTTGACATGTACACAATTCACCTAAATAATGGGAGCGGGGCGAACTATACCTTTGCCGTTGGTGATCCGGTAATTAGTTGGGGAAACCTTCAGTTTCCCGAAAACGGAATCATTGAAAAGGAGAGTGAGTTTGTTGCCTACGGCAGGGTTACCGTTCCAACTGTTACCGGATCAGGCGCTCCCGCTGAGGGTCCGGAAAATCTTTCGGCATGGATTGGCTTTAGCGAAACAAATGCAACCCAAGTTACCGATTTTGAATCGTTGGATTGGACTTGGATTGCCGCAACTTACAATACCTATGTTGCTGATTATGGAAATTCAAGTCAGTATTCCGCCGATATTGGAACCGGAATTACAATTTCCGGAACGTACTACTACGTAAGCCGTTTTCAGTACGATGGCGGTGACTTTTATTACGGCGGTTTTAACAGTGGTGTATGGAACGGAACATCAAATGTTGCTGGTGAGCTTACCGTTGTTGACCAATTTTTCCCGGTAAATTTTGAGGTTACAAACAACAGCGACGAAGTTACCGAAGTGAAAATAAAGGGAACTTTTAACGCGTGGACTTTGGTTCCCATGGTAAACAGCTCCGGAAATATTTGGACTTTCACCGTGGATGTTGCTCCCGGTTCGTACGAGTGGGGAATTGCCGATCAGGATGACACCTGGCTTTTAACCAGCAACCTGCAATTTTCTGTTGGAGGAGACGGAACGGTTACCGGCGATGCAACCTACATTTACCCGCCACCAACTTTTGGAATCAGGGATGACGAAGGAGTTAATCTTCCCTCATTAACTTACTGGTTTACTGGTGAAGCTGTTGATATTACGGAGAAAGGCGATGAGTTTGACAGCAAAAACCTTGGTTCAATTTCTGATTTGTACTTAAAAGGTGCGAATATCAAAACGTGGAAATCGGGCGAAGGAAATGTTACCGCTGCAAAATTTCAGTATAAACTATGGAAAACAGCTGAGGCAGAACCCGATAATTATTCCGAGCGGAATGTTGGTTTCACCTCGAATGATGGTGATGGCAACCAAACTTGGGCTGATTTTGGCAGCCAGATTAGTTTGACCGAAGGGCTTGAGCAGGGCGCGTATAGCGTAAAAGTTCGTTTTGAAGTTGAAGGAACCGGAGTCCCAGGCGATACGCTGAACGGCCCATTCACGGCAACTTTTACAAACCTTCCAAGCGCTGAGGCAGAAATTACTGGTTTCTCATTCACTCAGCAAACAGGTGTGGCAACAATCAGCAGCGAAAACTCAAGGATTGATATTGAGGTTGCAGTTGGAACTCCTGTTACCAGCTTAACTCCAACCATAGAAATTTCAGATTTCGCAACAATTGATCCGCTTAGCGGAGTTGCACAGGATTTTACCAATCCGTTTGTTTACACAGTTACAGCCGAGGATAATACAACCGAAAAGGAGTGGACAGTTTACGTTACAGTTGCTCAGGAAATGAGCAGCGAGGCTGAAATTACCGGGTTTACACTTGAGAAACAAACCGGCAATGCTGTAATAAATAGCGAAGGTGCTACAGTTACAATTGAGGTGGAGAATGGAACGGATCTTACAAATTTAACACCTACAATTACAATTTCTGTACTTGCTGAAATTTCACCGGCAAGTGGAGTAGTCCAGGATTTTTCAAGTCCTTTCGTTTACACAGTTACCGCTGAGGATGATACTGAAAAGGAATGGACTGTAACCGTTACCGAAGCCGAGCCTCCCGCACCAAACTACGGAATAAGGGACGACGAAGGAATAAATCTGCCAACAATTACCTACTGGTACAGCGAGCAACCTACGGATTTGGTTGAGAAGGGAGCCCAGTTTAACGAGAAGCAGATTGGCGAAATATCCGCATTGTATATAAAAGGCGCATCAATAAAAACGTGGAAAGTTGAGGGTGGTAATGTTACCGCTGCAAATTTCTCCTATAAAATATGGGAAAATTCCTCAACGGAACCTGAAAGTTACACGGTTCGTTCGGTTGCTTTCTCAACCAACGATGGTGATGGAAACCAAACTTGGGCCGATTTTGGCGATCAGATAAATATTGCCGATGAGCTGGAAGCCGGAGACTACAACCTGAAAATTCTATTCAGCATCGAAGGAACCGGAATTCCGGGAATAGCTGAGGACGGTCCGTTTACTGCAACTTTCAGCAAAGCTGAAGAGCAAATCCCCGGAATTACCTATGCAAACCTTCAGCATCCGGAGTCGGGAAGTTGTGAGCCGCAGAGCGAATTTCTGGTTTTTGCCCGAGTTTACATCGAAGGGCAAACTGGCTCAGCAGTTCCAGAATCTGGCGTTGAGAATCTTTCCGCATGGATTGGTTACAGCACTACCGATGCAACTTCAAGTATCGATTTTGAAACGGGTTGGACTTGGATTCCTGCGTCGTATAATGTTTACGCTGAAGAATTTGGGAACAATAGTCAATATTCTGCTGATTTGGGATCGGCAATTGATGCCGAGGGAACATACTACTACGTTAGCCGTTTTCAGTACAACGAAGGCGATTTTGTGTACGGCGGATTCTCGCAATCAGGCGGCGGATTCTGGGATGGAGAAACAAACGTTTCGGGAGTATTAACTGTCGAAAATCTTCCCGAACCTGAAATAACATGGGCAAATTTGCAGCATCCTGCAACCGGAATTATTGAACCCGAAGCCGATTTTACAGTTTACGCACAGGTTCTCGTTAACGGCTACTCGGGTTCTGTTGCTCCAGTTGAAGGAATTGAAAATCTTTCGGTTTGGATTGGATATAGCGATGCTAATGCAGTTGAGGTTGCCGATTTTGGTACAGGTTGGACTTGGGTTTCGGCGGAATATAATCCGTATGAAGAATCATTTGGCAATAACAGCCAGTATTCGGCAAATATTGGATCAAACTTTACCGAGGATGGAATCTACTTCTACGTTAGCCGCTTTCAGCTGGCTGATGGAGATTTTATCTACGGAGGTTTCTCCGAATCAGGTGGAGGATTTTGGGATGGACTTGAAAACTATTCAGGAGTTTTGACTGTTCAATCCGCCGAGCCCACAACATACCCGGTTACGTTTACAATTATCGATGGAACTGAGAGTTACTCAAATATTAAGCTAAAAATTGAAATCGATAGCGAATGGGTTTCCTACGAAATGAATCGTAGTGGCTTTACCTGGACAAAACTTCTCGAGTTAAAACCAGGAGCATACGATTGGGGTGCATTTGAGGACGATGGAACTGAGGAAGGGATTTGGCTGATAGATGAAGGAAACCTTTGGGTTGCAATTGCTGAAAATGGCGATATTGCTGGTATGCTTATGTATACCATTGAGAATGTAAGTGATTACATAGAAGGATTTTACAAGTTTTCGTTGTACCCAAATCCAACATCAGGAATTATCAACCTAAATTTTTCGGGTGATATTTCATACAAAGTAATCGATATCTCAGGGCGAGTAGTAAAAAATGGAATTGCTAATGGCGTTATCGACATTGCTGAGCTAAACTCAGGAATTTATTTTATAAGTTTTGATTTTAAGGGCGTTTCGGTTACAAGGAAAGTTGTAAGAAGTAATTAAAGCAATTTCTACCCGTCTGACTGCTCAAAGCGGTCTGACGGGTATTGACTTTCCAATTTACCTGACCAAGGAAGGCGTCCGCTCGTACTTTTGCGGACTTGGAAATGTCAGTTTAAAAGACCCGGCTAACTCTCTTGATTTTAACAGGATTGTCGATGTACTGCTCACTGTTTGGCAGAGCATGAATCTTTTTTACAACATCCATTCCTTCTACTACTTTGCCGAATGCGGCAAAACCTTGTCCATCGGGGTTTCGTTTTCCTCCGTAATCAAGTTCGGGCTGTTCGCCAATGCAGATAAAAAACTCCGAAGAAGCAGTTCCAACTTCTGCCCGCGCCATTGAAATTGTTCCGTTTTTATGCAGAATCCCGCTTTGGCTTGTTGTTTCGTGAATTATGGGAGCGAATTGGTATTTTTCAATTAGCGAATCCTCAAAAAAACCGGCCTGAATCACTTCAATCTTAATCATGCTTTCGGGTTGGTTTCCCAGCGTAACGGTTCTGTAGAAAAGTGCCAACCCATCGTATTTCCCGGAATCGGCGTAGGTAAGAAAATTATTTCCGGTAATTGGTGCATTTTCAACATCAACTTCTACGGTAATATTCCCAAGCTCAGTTTCAATCAGAACTTTTGGGGTGGAATTTTCTTTGCATGCCCAGAAAGCACATGTAAGAAAGATGAGCACTAGAAATCTCATAAGTGGTTGCTAGTATGGTATTTCGTCGTCGTTTCTGTTCCCCGCTGAGACATCGAAATCGGAATCGCCAAACGAACCGGAAAGGGGATCCTCGTTCATTTTCGATTGGTAGCTAACGGCTTGAGTTGAGGTTCCAACTGGCGTGGCAAATGGGGAGAAATCTTCGTCCAGATCGCTGAATTTTGCCTGTTCCTTGCGGAAGCGGAGTTTCACATCGCCTACTGCACCGTTACGGTGCTTGGCAACAATAATTTCGGCTAAACCTACCAGCGAGTTTCCTTCCTCATCTTCCAAAAATCCGTAGTACTCAGGGCGGTGGATGAATAGAACCATGTCGGCATCCTGCTCAATGGCTCCCGATTCGCGAAGGTCCGAAAGCTGCGGGCGTTTGTAACCGCCACGGGTTTCAACCGAGCGGTTAAGCTGGGAGAGCGCAATTATTGGCACGTCCAGCTCTTTTGCGATGGCCTTCAGCGAGCGGGAAATTGTGCTTACCTCCTGCTCGCGGTTTCCACGCGCATCGGTTGGCCCCGACATAAGCTGCAGGTAGTCGATTATAATAATGTCAATGTCGAATTGTGCTTTCAGCCTGCGACACTTTGCCCGAAGTTCGAAGATGGACAGCGCCGGGGTATCATCGATGTAGATTTTTGAGTTCTGTAAATCGCTGATTTTCACTGTAAGCTGTGCCCACTCGTGGGCAGAAAGGTTCCCGTTGCGAATTTTCTCGTGGGGAATTTCCGATTCGCTAACAATAAGTCGGTTCACCAGCTGTCCGCTCGACATTTCAAGTGAAAAGAATGCAACAGATTTTTCGTGATCAACAGCCATGTTGCGCGCCATTGAAAGCACAAATGCGGTTTTTCCCATGGAGGGGCGGGCTGCAACAATAACAAGGTCTGACGCCTGCCATCCCGATGTCATACGGTCGAGTTCGGTAAAACCGCAGGGAACACCGCTCAATCCATCCTCCCGCTGACCGGCTTCCTCCAGTTTTTTTAGAGCTTCCTTAACCAGGATGTTGATTGGAGCGGTTTCACGTTTAATGTTGCCCTCGGCAACTTTGAACAGCTCCATTTCGGAGTAGTCGAGAAGATCGTCAACATCAGTGGCATCGTCGAATGCTCGGCTTTGAATATCGCTGGAAACGCGAATGAGCTCACGCTGGATGTACTTCTGAGCAATAATTTTTGAGTGAAACTCAAGGTGTGCAGCCGAACCAACTTTTGAGGTTAGCTGGGCAATGTAAACGGCTCCGCCAATTTCTTCCAGCACATTGGTTCGTCGAAGCTCTTCGGTAATAGTAAGCAGGTCGATGGGTTCATGCCGACTGGAAATATCCTGTATGGCTTTGTAAATTTTTTGGTGCGAATCCTTGTAAAAGCTTTCGGGTTTTAGGATATCAATTACACTCAGAATGGCATCCTTCTCTATCATTATTGCTCCCAGAACGGCTTCCTCAAGGTCGGTTGCCTGTGGTGGAATTTTTCCTAATTCAATTCCTGCAAGTGTTGTGGTTTTTATGGATGACTTGCTATTGCTGCGTTTTTCGGCCATGTTACTATTTTTTGCAAAGGTAAGACACATGAAATTTTATCCACAATAAATTGCAGGTTGTTTATTAACAAAATTGCAAGTTGTTGCAGATTATGTTTTTACGGCAAATTATTTGTGTTTGAATCGAAGAATAAAACTTGAATTTGCAAATTCAAAAAGGCACTATTCACCGGTCGCTGATTACTGATAACCGACCACCAATTTCCTATACCCCCTTGCCCCTAAAAACGGTAATTAGCGTGTAGATAATAATTTTCAGATCAACGAATAGCGACATGTTTTCAAGGTACAGCAAGTCATACTTCAGCCGTTCTACCATTTGGTCAACATTTTCAGCGTAGCCAAATTTAACCTGACCCCATGAAGTAATTCCGGGTTTAACTTTTTGTAGGTGAAGGTAGTGCGGAGCCTTTTTAACAATCTGGTCAATAAAAAACTGACGCTCAGGGCGTGGCCCTACGAGTGACATATCACCTTTAAGAACATTTATGAAGTTAGGAATCTCGTCGAGGCGGGTTTTTCGCATAAACCGCCCTAGTGGCGTAACCCGGTTGTCGTGTTTGCTTGAGAGAGCTGGCCCTCCAGCCTCTGCGTTAAGGTACATGGAGCGCAGTTTGAAAAGGATAAAAGGTCTCCCGTATTTGCCTATTCTTTCTTGCTTGTGAAATATTGGCCCTTTTGATGTAATTTTAATAATACTTGCCAGTATAAGGAACAGTGGTAAAAGAATAATAATTGCAACAAAAGAAATGGTGATATCCATAATTTGCTTAACCTTTTCCTGCCATGTGGGCATAAGCTCAAACGAGAGCTGCATGAGGGGAGCCCCGAAAATTGAAGACATTTTTACCCTACCAGTAAGGTAATCGTAAAGACTCGGAATGGCTTTCACATGAACGTTCATGCCTATTAACCCGTTCATAACCTTGGAAATATGCCTATGGTCGCTGGTTTCAAGCGCAATCAGAACTTCTTCAATACTGTTATCAAAAACAATGTTTCGGAGTAGTTTCAAATCGCCCAAATGTTTGGTAATTCCAGCCAGTGATTCTTTACTTCTTGAACCGGTGCTAACGTAACCAACAATTATATTCCCTTGCGATTTTGTTTGACTTTCCAACTCGTTGTAAAGTTCAAGAGCCTTCTCGCCATCACCAACAATAAGGGTTGGGTAACCTAATTTTCGGGTGTGAATTTTACGGTTTGTTGATGAGGTAACAAGTAGTCTGGGGAAATATGTGAGAACAAATTGAAACGTTAGCAAGCTGAGGAAAAGTTGGTAGTAGTTCTTGTAGGTGGCAATGTAGTCGTCAAGCAGTAGAAGGAAAAAAATAATAAGCACGCCTGAAAACGTAATCCAAATTGATGAGCCCAACTCCCTCAACCTCGATTTGCGATAAACATCGCGGTAAAAACCATTAAAGTAGAAAAGAAAAACCCAGAATGCCGGAATTACTACCAGCCCAACTAAAAAGCGCGGGTCAACCTCAAATCCATAGTATTCTCCGAATAGCTGAGGCTCAATAACTCGCTTACGAAAATAGTGAAAGGCGGCCCATGCAAGGGCAGAGCCAAAAAAATCGGAAAGGATATATTTTACTACCTGTTTTTTTCTATTCACGAACAAGTATGTTTAAGGATGCGAAAAATAGGTAATTTACCCCACAAAGTTGGCTTTTTTATATAAAAATTTTACAAGATTTTAGCATAAAAAAGTGAGAGGGGAATTGGCAGTGCGCTATATAAGTGTTTTATTCTATACTTGTTGTAACGCGTGTTTGGTGGCTTCCTCGAATAGTTTTAATGTTTGAATTGCTTGGTAAATGTCAAATTCGTAGCTGATTCCATTTTTTACACAAGAAATAAAGTCGAGGGGCGAGAAAGTGTTGTGATTCGGGGAAGGATTTTCGTTTGGGTTACAAGTAAGAACGGAACTGTTTGCAAACAAGGATGTCGAAAAATCGGGGTGGTTACTTAGCCTGTCGGCTGTATAGCAAACAACGCTTCCGTTGTTAAACTCAATTGAAAGGTTAAGCAAATTAAAATTTTCGTTGAAAACGGGAAGGGTTATCGATTTATATTTTTTTATGGTAACAGGGAAAGTGCGTGAAACCGATGAAAGATCATAAATTATCTTTTCTTTTAAGTTGACAAAACTACATTCGGTTGAGAGAGAACGTTTAATATGAGCAAAGAATACTTCGTGAAGATTAATAGAAACATTTCTCTCGGTAAAAAGGTTGTATCCAGAATTACCAAAGCCAACAATGGCTCCTATTTCAGAAGCTATCGGATGTATATCCATTAGAAAGCGATGTGAGTAGTCCTGTGAATTTGCAAAAAATATATTAGCCCCTCTGCGAAGGGCAAATTCAGGAACATCATTAAAGTACGAATGGTTACTGTAGAACACCAGCAAGTCGCAGCAAACAGCAAGTTCCAGCGGGCTTGGGAAGTGTAGTAGATTTTTATGTGGTATTGGAAGTGCTGCCGGAGATGAGTAGCCAACTATTTCGTTACCAATTTCAAGAATGGTTTCATCCAGCTTGTAGCTCGGTTTTACCTCATGTAAAAAAATGCCAATGCGCATTTCCAAGTGAGTTTTGCTGCAAACTTAGAGCATTTAGGCTCGCTATAAAACAAATTTGGCAATTACTTATTAACCATAGCTTGTTGATAATGAACAATTGGGTTTTCCAAAGAAAAACATTGTAAGTAAATAACCCTATGTTCATAGTACAGTTACTATCTTTGTAAAACTAAATTTATGTAATATTACCAATGTTGACAGAAGATTCATATAGGCACAAGGGGTTAAGGAATAGATTGGTAGAGGAAATAAAGTCGAAGGGCATAACCGACGAGGGTGTTCTGGCGGCCATCGGGAAGGTTCCGCGACATCTATTTATGGAAAGTGGATTCGTGAATTTCTCGTACAAGGATTCGGCTTTTCCCATTGGCGCTGGCCAAACCATTTCGCAGCCCTACACGGTGGCGTTTCAAACTCAGCTGCTAAAGGTAAAACCCATGGAGAAGGTTCTTGAAATTGGAACCGGATCGGGTTACCAAACAGCTATTCTGCTGGAAATGGGAGCGAAGGTATTCTCCATTGAAAGGCAGCGTGAACTTTTTGTGAAGTCCAAAGCTTTACTTGAGAAAATGGGCTACAACCCGCACCTTTTCTATGGCGATGGTTACCAGGGAATGCCTTCCTACGGGCCTTACTCAAAAATTTTGGTTACTGCAGGAGCGCCGGAAATTCCGCAAGCATTAGTTGCTCAGCTTGAAGTTGGTGGGCGTATGGTGATTCCAGTGGGCGATAACCATGGGCAAAACATGGTGCTGGTAGAAAAAATCTCCGAAACCGAAACCAAGGTTTCGAACAATGGCCGATTCATTTTTGTTCCCTTGCTTAAAGGAACAAACAGCTAATAGTTTAAAAAATAATAAATAGAAAAATACATGATTCAAATTAACCGATTCATCTTTAATCCGTTTCAAGAAAACACCTACGTTCTGTTTGATGAAACCAACGAGTGTGTTATTGTCGATGCGGGATGCTACACCTCAGAGGAGCAAGCAGAGCTTGAGGAGTTTATCTCTTCAAACAAACTTATTCCTAAGTTAGCCATTAATACGCACGGTCATATCGACCATATACTTGGTAATAAGTTTGTTAAAGATAAGTGGGGCGTAGAACTGCTGGGTAATCCTGAGGATATACCGTTGCTGCAATCGGCCGTAAACCAGGCGTTAATGTTTGGGTTATCAGTTGATGATGTTCCAAATTTTGATAAATTTATTAACAATGGTGACACCATTAGCTTCGGTAAATCTGAGTTGAAAGTGATTGGAACCCCCGGACATTCCAGAGGAGGGATTTGCCTCTACAGTCCCGAAGCGAACTTTCTGCTTGCAGGTGATACACTTTTCAAGGCATCAATTGGTAGAACCGATTTGCCAGGTGGCAATTACAACCAGCTAATTCAAAGTATAAACGAAAACCTACTAACGCTTCCTGAAAGTGTAGTTGTGTATTCTGGCCACGGCGATCCTTCAACCCTTGGCTGGGAGAAGAACAACAACCCATTTCTTACCAAACAATAACAAAATTCAACTGTTTAATTAAATATTGTTGAAACTATTATGCAATTTGTAAGAAATTGTAATCATTTTTTTAATTTTACAACCAATTTAAAAGATATTAGCCTTTGCAATTAAATAACTACTAAAAAAGAAAGCCAAATATGTCAACCGAACGTTTTGTAACCCGTCATGTTGGTCCTCGCGATAGCGAGATTGACGAGATGTTAAAAGTTGTGGGAGTTAAGAGCCTCGATGAGCTTATCGACCAAACTGTTCCCAAATCAATTCGAATGGAGAAACCGCTGAATCTCCCAAATTCTTTAACAGAGCAACAGTATTTAGCAAAAATAAAGAGCTTGGCTGCTAAGAATAAAGTTTACCGCTCGTTTATTGGTATGGGTTACTATGGCACGCATACTCCTTCGGTAATTTTAAGGAATATTTTTGAGAATCCGGGTTGGTACACTTCTTACACACCATACCAGGCCGAAATCAGCCAGGGTCGCCTTGAGGCTTTGCTTAATTTCCAAACCGTTGTGATGGACTTAACTGCAATGCCCATCGCAAATGCATCGCTGCTCGATGAAGCAACTGCTGCTGCCGAGGCAATGATTATGATGTTCAACCTACGTTCGCGTCAGGCAGTTAAGGAGGAACGTAACGTTCTTTTTGTTGATAGCGATATTTTTCCGCAAAACCTTGAGGTAATCGAAACTCGGGCTAACCCACTTGGTATTAAGGTTGTAACAGGATGCTACGCTGAATATCAATTTACCGGGAAGGAATTTGGCGTTGTGGTTCAGTACCCAGCAGCAAAGGGGAATATTCGTGATTACTCCGCTTTCGTGCAAAAATCGCACGATGCAGGAAACTTGGTTTCTGTGATTGCCGATATACTTTCGCTTGCTCTTATAACGCCTCCGGGCGAATGGGGAGCCGACATTGTGGTTGGATCAACCCAACGACTTGGAATCCCAATGGGTTTTGGAGGCCCACACGCAGCGTATTTCGCCACAAAGGAGGAGTACAAGCGTAGCATTCCCGGACGCATTATTGGCGTTTCGGTCGACAGGCACGGGAACAAGGCGTTACGCATGGCGTTGCAAACCCGTGAGCAACATATTAAGCGCGAACGTGCCACCTCAAACATTTGTACCGCGCAAGCGTTGCTTGCAACAATGGCTGGCATGTATGCTGTTTACCATGGCCCCGAAGGAATAAAGCGCATCGCTTCAACGGCTCATGGAGCTGCTGTAACTTTAGCAAATGAACTGACAAAACTTGGCTACAACCAAACTGTGAAGAATATTTTCGACACCATCGAAATTGAACTTCCCACAGGTGTTAAGGTTGATATGGTTAAGCGTAAACTGATAGATAGAGAGATAAACCTTAACTACAAGAAGAATGGAACCATAGGCATAAGCACCGATGAGCTTACCACAATTGATGATGTAAACTCAATAGTTGAGGTTTTTGCTGAGGTTGCCGGGAAACCTGCCACAAAGATTGATAAGTTTGTGGATAAAGTTTCCATTCCTGAGAACTTAGTACGCAAGTCGAGTTACCTCACCGAGAAAGTTTTCAACATGTTCCACTCCGAAACGGAGATGATGCGCTACATTAAGAAGCTTGAGCGGAAGGATATTGCCCTTAATCACAGCATGATATCGTTAGGAAGCTGCACCATGAAGCTGAATGCAGCAACCCTGATGCTGCCCCTAAGCTGGGTTGAATTTGGGAACATTCACCCGTTTGTTCCAACCGACCAGGCCGAGGGCTACATGAACCTGATTTGCGACTTGGAGCAGCACCTTGCTGAAATTACAGGCTTCGAGGCCGTTTCATTACAACCAAACTCGGGAGCAGCCGGTGAGTACGCAGGTTTAATGGTAATTCGCCAGTACCATATTAGCCGAGGTGAAAGTCACAGGAACGTTGTGCTAATTCCTTCGTCAGCTCATGGAACCAACCCTGCAAGCGCAGCCATGGCCGGAATGGATGTTGTGGTAGTTGCCTGCGACGAGAAGGGAAACATTAACATTCAGGATTTAAAGGAAAAGGCTGAGAAACACCGCGAAAACCTAGCGGCTTTTATGGTTACATACCCTTCAACCCACGGCGTTTTTGAGAGCCAAATAAAGGAGATGAACAAAATTGTTCACGACAATGGTGGACAGGTTTACATGGATGGTGCCAACATGAACGCTCAGGTAGGACTTACAAGTCCAGGAATTATTGGAGCCGATGTTTGCCACTTAAATTTACATAAAACATTCGCAATTCCTCACGGTGGAGGTGGTCCAGGGGTTGGCCCAATTGGCGTAGCCAAGCATTTGGTACCTTTCCTCCCCTCGCATCCTGTTGTAAAAACTGGAGGTGAAAAGGCCATTACCGCGCTGGCAGCAGCGCCCTGGGGTAGCGCAAGCGTTCTTCCCATAACCTATGGTTATATTCTGATGCTTGGCGCAGATGGTTTAAAGAAGGTTACTGAAATGGCTATTCTTAACGCCAACTATCTGGCAGCGAAGTTGAAGGGTAACTTTGAGGTTCTTTACTCAGGCGAAACGGGCAGGGTTGCACACGAAATGATTCTCGATTGCCGTCACTTTAAGCAATCATACGATGTTGAAACCGGTGACATTGCCCGTCGTCTAATGGATTACGGCTACCATGCGCCAACTCTTTCATTCCCGGTTCACGAAACGCTAATGGTGGAACCTACCGAGAGTGAATCGATGCAGGAACTCGACCGCTTTGCCGAGGCAATGATTGAAATTAAGAAGGAGCTGGAAGAGATTAAAAACGGCAAAGCCGATAAAACCGATAACGTTCTTAAAAATGCACCACATACAGTTGTTGAGGTTAGTGCAAACGAGTGGATCCATACCTACGACAGGCAAAAAGCAGCTTTCCCGCTTGAGTGGATTGCTGGTAACAAATTCTGGCCAACGGTAAGTAAAATTGATTCCGGTTTTGGCGATAGAAACCTAGTATGT
>ERZ795048.524-NODE-524-length-39866-cov-7.797920_pt1 | contig 39866 bp, 34 predicted proteins | sample MGYA00375132_ERZ795048 | MGnify/ENA primary metagenome ERZ795048 (study PRJEB30177, sample SAMN05720225) | activated sludge metagenome | isolation source: Anaerobic digester | place: Hong Kong | collected 2014-12-17 ...
AGACCTGATTTACAACAGGCTCAAGGATAAGAACATGAGGCGCAAAATTCTTTACGACATCAAAACGGGAAAAATGATATGGCCGCACACCGGGCGAAACACCTGGTCGCTCAACCTTCTGAAAATCCTCGGCTGGGAATCGCTTGCCATCATGTCTGTTGTCACGGATAAAAACAAGCATCTCGAAGGCAAAACGATCCCCGAAATTTCAAAGCTCTGGGGCAAAGAGCCTTTCGACTGCATTTGCGACCTGTTGCTCGAAGAAGACGGCAGGGTTCTTGTATTTTCAGCAATCGGCGAGCCGGAAGACAGCCTGTCCGAGCGGTCTCTTTTCGCCGCCCTGAAACACCCGGAAGTCTCGATCAGTACCGACACGATCCTTATGGGGTTCGGCAAGCCTTCCTACCTGTTTTACGGTGCTTACCCGAAATTCATCAGCAGGTATATCAACAAAATGAAGCTGCTCGATCTCGAAACGGGCATAAGGAAAATCACCGGGCTCCCCGCGGAATACTTCGGCCTGAAACAGCGCGGGCTTGTCAAAAGAAAATACTATGCGGACCTTGTCGTGTTCGACCCCAAGACGATCAACCCGAATTGCAACTTCGTGAAACCGGAAGGCGTTCCGACCGGGATCGACCATGTATTCATCAACGGAAAACACGTTTACAGCGACGGCAACCTGGCCCTGAAGGGAATGCCGGGACAGCTTCTCAGGCACAACTGATATTTGTCGCGGGACCGCAGTTCGACATAACGAATCCACATCGCTTCAGCCCGTATTTCGCTGTTTGACCGGGATAAGGGAATCATAATACTGATCGTCATAAATAATATGGAATCCGGAATGAATGGCTTTTCAGCCCGAGGCTTTTCAGCCCGAGACTTTTCAGCCCGAGACTTCCTATCAGAGAGCCCGCCTAACCCGGAAATGCTTCCCCCGGTCGTCCTGAGCGGGCAACACTACATTCGGATTACCCGTAAAATGTCGAGTGAAGCGCGAAGCGAGGCGACAGCCGCGCGAGCGATTCACGATCGAGAAGTTTTGGAAGGTCAAGGAAACCTTTTTCAAAAGGTTTCCTTGTGTTTTCAGAAACCGACAATCAAAGTCTGCAACGGCTGAAGCTCGAACTTGTACCGTCCTTCGGCGAGACTTCTTCCGCCGATAATTTTGTGAGGGATCTCGGTATCAATCTCGAACTCCTTATAGCTGTCGAACACCACCTTCAGCCCGTATTTCGCATTGTCGTTCAGATCGAGAAACTCCAGTCCGAAAGAAGCGTCCCTTTCCCTGGCGGGATCGAGATTCGCCATTAATAAGATACGGCTCTCGCCCATGTGCCGCACAAGCGCATATACCCTGTCGTCATTGTCGGGCGAAAGATTATTCCTGAGATAATAGACTTTGCCGGTGCATACAAGATCGAGCTTCTTCTTCAGCCTGTCGAGATGCCTGTAGGCATGATGCAGCATGGAACTAACACCCTTTTCCCTCAGCGAGAAATCGAGCAGTGTCTTATTCTCGAAATCAGTGCGCGTGCGTTCCGCGTAATCGGTCCCGTTCTCAATCGCATAGCAGAAATTGACGCCTTCCGCCGATCCTGAAATCATGTTTATCACACTGCACTGAATATTCTTGAGCGCCGCAATTTCGAGCGCGGTTTCATCATCTGATTCCCTGAGCAGCCCCTTCCACTTTTCCGCCGCGACCGCATCATTCGCCAGCATCTCGCCGTATTTTTCATACCAGCGGGCCGTCGCCCTCTGGCTGTCATGGTTCTCGAAATACGCCATCGCGTGCGTTCCGGGCGAAAACATCCGGTGATACTGCTCGAACAGATTGTAGTACGGCCCCGCGTTTTCAACGTTCACATGATGATCCACCAGCAGCGAATAAATCATGTCGGTCGGAATATCGACAGCCTCATCGAGCGCGCAAAGCGTCTCGCCTATCACGAAAGCGCTCGACGACACATCGTTTATCCTGTTTTTAATCTGCTTGAGAAACGCCCTGTCAACAGTCTGGCTCGCGTCGATCCGGACACCGTCGAACCCGCAGGCGCTTATCCAGTACGGCGCGACCGAGCTGAGGTAATTCTGAAGCGGCCTGTTGAAAAGCAGCCTGAAAAGCGCGACATCCGAGTAATCGAGCCATGCTATTTTATGTCTCTTCGGCGCACCTTCCTCATCCAGCTCGTACCAGTCAAGATGCTTTTCAATCAACTCGCTGTCACGGCTCGTCTGCATCAGCACAAGATCGAAAACCACTTTCTTCCCGGCGCCGTGCGCCGCCCTTACCAGCTCTCTCAGTTCCGCCCGCCCGGCGAGCTGCTGCGCGCTCTCTCTGCCGATCTTCTCTATCACGCACGCGCTGTCCTCGAGCCGGCAGAAATCCGACAGGTTCTGTATCTCCGAAGACTGCTCCGCATGCAGCACTTCGATCAGATCGTAATTCGTCAGCAAATCCCTCGAAACGAGATCATTGAAATCCACTTCCTCCGGCGGTGTGCAGATCGCCGGATCTATCCTGAAAAAATCCCTGACCGCGTAAACGCTCCCCAGTTCGCCTTTCCTGACATCCTCGCCCGTCAGAATATCGCCCGTGCCCGGCTCGAATATCGGCAGCAAATACAACACATCGACGGGAATGTTCTCTATGTCAGCCGTCACATTCCTTATTCTGCCGCTCACGAACTCACCGTCCTTCATGCTCGCTCCGTATTTGCGGATACATATCTCGATCAGCGACGGGCAACTGTTAATTATTGTCGGACTCGCAACCAGCACGCCGTCCCTGTTGTGGGCTATCTCGTTGATCGAAATCCAGTTCTTTGACGGATCGTCGAACTTCTTTCCGTCCGCGGACAATTTAACCGTATAACTGAACACCCCCGTTTTGCCGAGAGGCATTTTGTCGCTCTTGAAAACATAATTGTTTCCCAGCTTCACCGGCTCCCCGGCTTCGCTCCTGACAATGTGCATAGGCACGAGATAACCGAAGTCGGCATAATGCATACCCTTCTCATCGGTTTTCCCGTAGCGGTTTATATCCGTCCACAGCGCAACATCCAGATCGCCGTCGTCCAGTATGCCCGTGTCCGTAAATCCTCTGAAATAAAGCTCGAAAGTAACCTGCAGATTTATGGTTGTATTTTTATCGCCGTTGTCCAGAAAAACTCTTCCCACCGGCCCTTCGCACTCTTCGCCTTCCGCATACAGCCTTTCATTCCCCGCCCATATCTGCGTATTATCAAATTGATTTAACTTGAATTCTTCGTGAAGTTTTGCCCGTACCTGTTCTTTTATATCCGATCCGCGACGCTTTTTCTTCATATATGCTCAACTCCAGTTCAATCGGGAAATATTAACACACCATGAACCCTTAATCAACAGAGTTCAGCCCCGTGCTTTATTCCGAAGTTCATTGAAATATGGATCAAGTGTCCACCGCAAATATAAATTCTGTTACAGATAAAAGTTTTTTAACAATCGCTCGATTGCGCACTGCTTGACAAACATAAAGGGCGGGTGATAGCTTAATTATAATTTCAAGCTGTGGCAGGAGGAATAATATGCGTTTACGCGCCATGACCGTTTTTTTATCCCTGTGCTTAATTCTAACTTCTCAAATAATCCTCGCCGAATCAAAAATTGAAAGTGTGTATCCAAACGCTTTCACCTTTCTTACAGGCAGTTCCAGCGATTTTATGAGAGGCGACGCCGTTCTTGTCATCCGCAAAGAAAATGTTTATGTCGCAACCGGAAAAGTGAGCTATACAAGAAGCGGCTATGTTTACTGCGATATCACCGAATCTTTTCTCGGAAGAACTCCCTGGCACGGCGACAGCGTTATCAAAGCCGATGCCGAACTGATCAAGATCGCCAGGGCGGTCTCCGCGCGCGAACAGGATATGGATGGCGCTTCGCATTACCACAGCCCCTCTGAATATAATCAAACGGCTCCCGCCGCAGCAAACATCAGGAACAGTTACAGCTACGTCAATTCCGTTCCGGTTGCTTCCATGGAATACCGCAACGCCTCCCCCGGTGAACTGAGCATTTTTACGGCGGATGACAACCGGGGCCTCGTTTCCCTTCAGGCGCGAGAAGTGCCTCTCGACAGGCTGCTTCGCGAATATGCCGAGACGACGGGCATAGAAATATTTGTCGAGCCGTCCGCCCTGCCGCAGATCGACCGCTCGATCGTCACTTTTTCATTCGACCGCGAATCCGTCGAAGCCGGTTTATCAATGGTGCTCAAAAAATTCATGCTCATGTATTTCAAGCAGAACAACGAATTCCACATAATCTCCGAACACGCCGAATCCCACGAGGACTATCTGGCAAAACACGAATATGTGATCGAGAAGATCAAACTTAATTTTGCGGACGCCGAAACGGTCCGCGACCTGATAATATCCATGGATCTTCACCCGGCGCCGGAAGTAGTTAAAGCATACGTCGGCCCCATTCATCCCGGCGCCGGGCAGTCTCTTTTTACAGGCGAGATGATAGATTACGACAGCAGCCGGGTGCTGCCCAACGAGCAGATCGTAACAGCGAAAAAAGACATATTGCTGATCAAGGCGACAGAGGAGACGATGAAGGAAATCCACCGGATAGTCGAGCTTATCGACGCCGCGCCGAAGCAGGTTATGATCAAGGCGCTGCTGATCGAAGTTGATCGCAGCAACAAGGACGACGTCGGCGCGGACCTCGCACTGTTCCCGTCTTTCGGTCGATACGGGGGCAGCATATTCAACGGCAGCATGGGAGACGACGGCAAGCTCATGGTAGGCGTGGCTACCGAAAAAATAATGAAAGAGAGTTACGACGAGTTCATAACCCTCCTGCACGCGAATCTCCTGCGGCGAAAAGCAAAAATCATAAACAATCCTACAATCGCGACGATCGACGGACAGCCCGCCCTGATCCAGGTCGGGAAAGAAATCCCGCTCAGGCAGACGGATACCACCGTGAACGAGGGCACAATGTTTTCCTCTTCGGAAATCAACTATCGCAGGGTCGGCATGTCTCTTTATGTTTTGCCGAGAATACACGACTCCGATGGCCGGAACGATATCAGCCTTCTGCTGCACCCGGTTGTCAGCCAGCTCGAATCCGAATTCATGGATCAATACAAAGACACGCAGCGCGGCGGTCTGCTCGGCGCTTTCGATATGATTCTCGGCACGTCACGCGCATCGAAAACCGAGAGCGACGGCGGCAGTTACCCCAACATCATCGTCAGGGAAACCAACTCCATCGTCAGGGTCGGCAACGGCGAAGAAATAATAATCGGCGGCCTGATCAGGAAAGAAAACAAAACAAAGGTCAAAAAAGTCCCGCTGCTCGGCGACCTGCCGCTGGTCGGAAACTTCTTCCGGCACCAGCAGGATTATATCGACGAACAGGAACTCGTCATTATTCTCGTGCCTTACCTCCTGGACGAACTCAAGTCGGACGAAAGGGTGAAAGCCCCCGCCTTCGACTTGCTCTACGAAGATTACGACAGGATCAACGAAAAGAAAATGTACGAGGAACGCGAACGGCTCAGGGAGAGATAAGCGGGATAATATATTGTGAATCGGTAAAATCTCGAAATCGGCAGTCGGAATACCGCATGCCCGAACCTTCGGAGATCTTCTGCCGCGCCCTGCAATGAGGCTGAGTCCCCATAAACGACATTCCAAATCGAGCTCCATCGCCGTGTACTTCGTATTTTATGTTAAAATACGCGCAACCAGCATGCACAATGGAGGCATATAAATGGAAGTTCGCAGAATCGGTGTCCTCGGCGCCGGAACCATGGGAGGCGAGATCGTTTTTGTCGCGACTCAGGCCGGCATCCCGGTAACGATGAAAGACATCGAGCAGAAATACCTCGACGCGGGAATCGAAAAAGTTAAACAGATATACTCGTTCAAAGTGAAACGCAGGAGAATGAGCCAGGAAGAAATGGATCAAAAGCTGGGACTGGTTCAAACCACGCTCGACTACGCCCCTTTCGAAGATGTGGATTTCGTGATCGAGGCGGTGCCGGAAAATCTCGAATTGAAAAGGAAGGTTTTCCGTGAACTGGAGCAGGTCTGCAAACCCGGCGCGATACTCGCGAGCAACACCTCGGCGCTCAGCATTTCACGGATTGCCGAAGCGACAACCTGCGCGGAAAGAATTATCGGGATGCACTTTTTCAACCCGGTCTCGATGATGCGGCTGGTGGAAGTGATCGCAGGAGAGCAGACCGGCACGGAAATTGTCGAGAAAACCTGCTCGCTCTCCGAGCAGATAGGTAAAACGCCGGTTAAATGCAGCGACAGCGCGGGGTTCATAGTCAACAGGCTACTCTGCGCGGCGATGCGCGAAGCCGTCAGGTGCGAGAGGGAGGGGCTCCTGACCAGGGAAGAAATCGACAACGCCCTCGTCAAACCCGATGCCGGACTGCCCACAGGTTTGTTCAAAATGGCGGATCAGCTCGGTATCGACCTGCTGTACAGAGTTATGTCGATTCTGGAAGAAGCGTTCGGCGAGCGGTTTTCCGTGCCGCCTGAAATATCAGAGCTTTACAACAAAGGAGAATTCGGGATCAAATCCGGAAAGGGGTTCTATAACTATGGCTGATAATCGGGAACTTGTGATAAGCAGAATTCTCACCGCCGTTGTCGCGGAAGCCCTGAGGATCGAATCGGAGGGAGTGGCCGGCGCGGATGATATCGACCGGGCGATGCAGTTCGGCGCGCTGTTCAAAAAACCGCCCTTCGCATACGCGAAAGAAAAAGGAAAACAGGAGATCGACGCCGTTATAAAAAAATATTTTTAAAAATGGGTGAACAGACGGGCTTGAAATCATTATAAATAACTAAGCGCCGGTTTCAGGCATCGAGGGGGAAGACATCTTTTGAAGAAACCGGCGCTTGTTCATTTCCGTGGATTGAATATTCTGCTTGACTTACTTATCGCCTCTTTTGACTCGCGAATAATACTCATCATCCTCTTCAGACGAGCATTTTCCTCGTCGATAAGAGTGTCCAGTTCTCTCGCGTAATCCGAAATCGTGATTATTTTCTTTTCATTTTCAATGATGTTGTTCATAATAATCACTTCCTTACTACTATTGACGGATATTTCTCTATAATGTTAACACGAAATCGAAATAATTGTCCGTGATATCAGTCACACAAAAACAACTTTAATAAAAAAGCTTTTATTTGAAGGGGATATTCAGTAAACAAGCATATTGGGCATCAGAATGCGTTCAGCCCTGTTTATTCACGGCGACATCCGCCGGCTGCCTGTGCTCGCTTGCAAGCAGCGTCAGCGCACCGCCGCACCCGAGAACAAGCACCGCCCCGATTATGAAAACCGCGTCGATCCGCTCCGAGAACAGGAAATAGCCGATGAGAGTCGAAAACACAACCTGCGACATGATGACTACTCCGCCATCCGATGCTCGCGCATATTTATAAGCATAAGTCAGAACCATCTGGGCCGCGTTCGCGAAAAAGCATACCCCGAGGATCGGCAACCACGCAGCCGGTGCGGGCCACACCGGGTCCGCTATTACAAAGCCGCCCACGACAAACATTCCGATCCCGTTGAGATAAAGCAGAATCGTCCAGGTGTTATTCCTGTATCTCGCCCGCCTGAGCACCAGGATCGCAAGCCCTGCGAGAACAGCGGAAACAAGCGCCATAACATCAGCAGGCTCCACATGGCCCGGCTGCGGCTTTATGACCAGCGCGATACCCACCAGCGAAACCACAAGCAGCGGGTAAACATAACCCCTGACCTTCTCGCCTATGAACAGCGAAGAAAACAACACGATAAATACCGGGTAACTCGAATTGAGAAGCACCGAGTTTTTCATTGTGCCGTTGCTCAGCGCGAAGAAATAACACACCATCGCCGCACTGCCCAGCACTCCCCGCAGATACAGCCATTTCTTCTCTTCAGGCTCTATTTTCACCACGCCCAGCAGCGCGAACACACCCACCGTAATAAACCCTGACGCGAACCTCATGAACGTGATCTCGCCATGAGGCACCCCCGCCCTCGCGGAAAGTTTCGTACACATCGCCATGAGGCTGAACAGAACTGCCGCGAGAAGTATCAGCAGCAAGCCTTTCGACGTTGTTCCGCCCGGTTCTTTTACGGTGTTTTTTTCCATAAACAATCCCCGTCAACACCACGGCATCAAGATTTATATTCACTCAGGAGTATATCAAATGAAATCCAATTAATCTCAATTGAATTTACCCATGAACGCCCCGATACATCCGGCAAGCCTGAATGCCGACGACGATGTCGCATCCAGCACCGCGCAATGATCGGCGCCGTCGTCATCCGCTCCCGGCACATTCGCTATGCAGGACACCCCGAGCACCCGCATGCCAAGCCTCGCGGCCTCGACCGCCTCATGCACGGTGGACATCCCGACAGCACAGGCCCCGATGCGCTTCAAATAAGAAACCTCGGCGGGCGTTTCATACTCCGGCCCCGCCATTCCCGCGTAAACTCCCTGCGTACACCTCACACCTCTCTCAAGACACGTTTCCAGGAATACTTCCTTATATTCGCCGTCATAAAGCTCCGGCTGTCCGGGCTGCCGGTCCCGGTCATGGAACGCCCGCGCATTCCGCATCAAATCGACATGATCGCTGATGACCATGAAATCACCGGCGCGCATTCGCCTGTCCAGCCCACCGGCGGCATTCGTAAGTATAATATTTTTAATCCCGAGCGCAGCACACAACCGGACCTGAAACAACAGGCTGTCCCCGGCAACCGCCTCATAAGCATGCAGCCTGCCGCTGAACACCGCCGCCGGAATTCCGCCGAGCAATCCGATGGAAAGCACGCCGGCATGTCCCTGAACAGTTACATCACCCATGCCGTGCAACATTTCATACGGAAATCTCGCGGCCCTTGAAAGCGAGTCCGCAACCCCGCCCAGACCCGAGCCGAGCACCACGGCCCATACCGACCGATGTGACGTACACTCTCTTATAAAAGACACGTTTCTTTGCATTTCAGATATTTTTCCGCCGCCGCTGTTCATGCCTGAAGAAATTATTTTGTTATGGAGCCTTCATCACCATATCGGTTCTGGGATCGACCATATCGTTTCCCAGATAATGGTTAAAGAGGAAAATCATTTTATGCTTATATCCTACATCCGACGGAAGTGAAGTTCTTACGAAAACGCCGCTGCCGGCTTTTTCCGGAATGATCATGCAGGATGGATCGGTTTCCGTGAAACCCACGCAGAACAACAATGCCGAGTCAGCATCCGACTGCTCACTTTTTCCGAGCGCGCAGAGACATCCCGGCGTCACCCCGGACAAACTGTTCAGCCATTGCCTTACCTCCGCGGTCCCGGCTTCCTTTGCAGGCGGCTCGACACCCTTCAGCAATACGACCCTGCCCTTTATCTCCGGCGCGTGCCTGAAATACTGAGCGCCAAACCAGACGCATACCGCAATCAACGCGAGCGTGCCGATAATGCAAAACACGAATACCAGTCTGGACATCAGGCTGCTGCCTCTCTCTTTTCCGCCGGATCGATTTATCATTTGACATAAATTCTACTTGCACTTTTTCTATATAGCAAGTGATGACTTAGAGGCTGTTGAAAAACCCCCATTCAGTCATTCTGAGGAAGTGCAGCAACCGAAGAATCTCTGACTAATCGCTCCCATCGTCTCGGTGGGAGCGCCGAGATCCTTCGCGCTGCTCAGAATGACAAACTCTCTAAAATGCAATTTTTCAACAGTCTCCTTCGCCTGAGTCGCATCGAGATTTACTACATTCACAATAAATGATAGACTATCCGTAGATTTTTTATGATGAATCTTATTGCCCGGCTCAATGGTGACACATAATGAAAACCCTGAAATTCGGAATACTCTCCACGGCAAGCATAAATAAATATGGTTTTCTTCCTTTTATCGACACGGTGCCCTGCGTGGAGCTGAAAGCAATAGCATCCAGAAGCATTTCCACCGCCCGGAAATACGCCGAAAAAAATAATATCCCCGTCGCTTACGGCAGCTACGACGAACTTCTATCCGACCCCGAGATCGACTGCGTGTATATTTCGCTGCCCGTTTCGATGCACAAGGAATGGTCGATACGCGCAATGAAGGCGGGCAAACATGTGCTATGCGAAAAACCTGTCGCGGCAAACGCGAAACAGGCGGAAGAAATGGCGGAATGCGCCGGAGAAACGGGGCTTGTTTTCGCCGAGGCGTTTCATTACCGATACCACCCACTGTCAAAAAAGATCGAGAGCATCGTCAGGTCGGGCGAACTGGGAGAAGTGACTAAAATCTACGCTCAGTTCGGGCTCGCGCTTGCGGACAAAAACAAGGTCCAGTTCAAACCCGAGCTGGCGGGCGGCGCGCTGCTGGATATCGGCTGCTATCCCGTAAGCTTCGCCAGATGGATCGCGGGTTGCGACAAAGTAACAGTCGACGAAACGCGGGTACGGGCAACCAGCAGCGGCGTAGACGGCACACTGCGCGCGAAACTGATATTCGAAAACGGTGTAACCGCGAGGATCGGCGGCAGCCTGATCGAGTTCATGCCGATGTCCGCGTTCATCCAGTGCTCACGCGGCTCGATTTTCGTCGTCCTGCCGTTCAAGCCCTCTTTTCAGGCCGGCCCCCTGACTATCGACGCATACCTCCTGATAACCCAGAACGGATTGAGAATAAGAAATATCAGAGTGCCGAAAAAAATAACCTATCAATGCCAGTTCGAAGCTTTCTGCAACGCGGTCCGAAACGGCGAGCCGATGATAACCGGCCCGGAAGAAGCTGTTGCCAATATGAGAATCATAGACGAGATATACAGCAAGACGAATATTCCAAGACTTGATTTTGATTGGAACGCGGCGAACAGTGACCGATAGAAAAGTCAGAATCGGGATTATCGGCTGCGGCAGGATCGCGATGCAGGGGCATCTGCCGCACCTGAAAAGCCACCCGGACGCGGAACTCGTTTCAGCTACCGACACCGACCGGCACAACTGCGAAAAAGCATGCTCAGCATTCGGGATCAAAATCCGCTGCGAGTCGGTCGAACAACTTCTCGATGATACAAAACCGGACGGCATATTTATCTGCACGCCCAACTGGGCGCATCGTGAAATAACCACAGCCGCGGCGCAGCGGGGCATACACGTTTTCTGCGAGAAACCGATGGCCACAAACGCCGCCGAAGCGAGGGAAATGGTCGATGCCTGCTCAAGCGCGGGCGTCGTTCTCCAGATAGGGATGGTGAAAAGGTTCGACGCCGGGATAGTCAAAGGAAAACAACTCGTCTGGAAAGGCAGGCTCGGCAAAGTATCGCAAATCCATACCTCAGCGCTCAATCCTCCTGCGAGGCTTGACAGCCCGTCGATGGATTTTATCAGGAAAGCGGGCCGCGTTTTCGGGATAGACGTGGAGAAAAAGCTCGGGCTCTGGCGAATGACCGAAAAAAGGACCGGCGGCGGGCAACTGCTCGAAATGGGCACGCACATGCTGGACCTCGCGCTTTATTTCGCCGGAGAAAAACCCGCGTCATGGAGCGGTTTCAGCAACAAAAAACGTGATGACATGGTCTGGGAAGACCAGGGAACCATGATAGTTAAATTCCCGTCGGGAACCATATCGACTACCGAGATAAACATGAGCGTGACATCAGACAACCTGATCGGGGAGAATGGAAGAATTTACGGAGACGCCGCTTCGCTTGAATTCAAACATATCCACGGAATGTGGTTCGGACTCCCCTTTTATGAATACATACCGACGCGGCTTACCCTTTACGGGAAGGCATCACCGTATTCGGGGATCGGCCTGCCGGTTTCCGTGCCGGTGGGCAGGAAAAGATATATGCACAAGCTTCAGGTGGATTATTTCATAGACAAGATACTGGGCAGGGATACGGATTATTTCGGGTTCGGGCCGGATTTTGCGGCTGACGGAGAAGACGGGCTTTCAGTGATGCGCATAATCGAGTCGGCATACGGTTCCTGACTGTTGAAAACAAAGCTCCCATGCAATTCTTCTTAATAAAAAACCGGAGCAAACCGCCCCGGTTTATAAATATATGCTATTCGTATTTTGTTATTGTTATATAAAGCGAATCTGATTTTATTTCTTCAGGAGTTCCGCTACCTCGCCATCCCGCGGGAAACGATAAGTGTCGAATTTCGAAAATATTTTCGTTCCATCGACAACAACATCGAATATTCCGCCTGCTCCCTTGATAAGATCCGCTTCCACTCCTGTTACTCTGCTGATTTCAGCCGCCACCCTGACGGCCTCCGGCCTGTAGTTTCATTCACCGCAATAAGTTATTCTTACTTCCACCAGGAATACCTCCGCATTTTTTGTTATCCGAGCTATTATATATCAGATGTTCTGATACTGTGAGGTATCCTTTTTAGAACCTTCAACTATCGGAGTTCTTTCCGAAGGCAACTCTTCTTCAATCTTTTTGAGCTCTTTTCTGCGCCCTTTAACAATACTGTAATTGATCCCGGCTGCTTCCACAGCTCTCCGCCATGAACCGTAAAACTTCTGTCCGGCAGCCAGCAACCTTGAATCTTCTTCCAGCATATTGATCTGCGAGATATCCTGTCCCTGGTCGAAAAGCTCGCAAATCCTTTTTTTAATCTCATCCTCGCTCCATGAATACCGCTTTTTAATATCCGTGTATTCATAGCCGGCCGCCTCGACCGCTTTCTCGATTGTGTCGAAAAGCCTCCGGGCCGCATTCCAGAGCCTCGGGTAGTTCGATTCGAGATTCAACGTGTTGATGGGCTCTTTTTTGTCTGCAATCTGCTGGATTCTTCTCACCACTTCATCATGGCTCCAGTAATTGATCAGCTTTGTTTTCGGATGCAGCCCCGCCGCTGAAAACGCCGCCCGCCAGTTACCGAAATTCTCATAAACGGCATCCTCGAAAGAAGTATCGTCTCTTTCCGGGCTGAACCTCAAAGAGCCGTTCTCCTCACTCCGTTTTTTTAATTCTTCGATTAATAATTCTTTTGTCCAGTTTTTGTCTTCCGTATGCATAATAACGTACTCCCTGATGATGATTATGATCCCAGTTCTCTAAATACCCAATATTTTTCATATTTAAACATAATTTTAATATATTTTTTAAGGTTTTTTTAAAAAACTTTAGATTATTTCCTGCGCGCCGATATAACATCTTCTATACCACTGATTTTCGGAATTATTCTCCTTAAATCTTCAGAACTGTCAATATCGAGTTTGAGCGTGGTTACCGCTGTTGAATCCTTGAGCGTTTTCGACTGCACACCGGCAACATTTATCTTCGCCTCGCTTATAACCGAAAGTATTTCCTGCAACACGCCCACCCTGTCGATTGTGAGCAGTTCTATCTCGGCGATATACTGTTCTTTCGACGATTCATCCCATTGCGCTTCAACAATCCGATCGCCCGATTCAATATACTCCTTCACATTCGGGCAATCACGTCTGTGTATCGTCAGCCCCCTGCCCAGGGTTACATAACCTATAATATCATCGCCCGGAACAGGATAACAGCACTTCGGGAACGTTATCATCATATCCGGCAGGCCTTCCACGATGACGTCCTGTCGTTTTCTGCTCCTGATAGTCGTTCGCGGGCGCGCGGGCTGCTCTATCTCCTCTTTGGAAAGCAGTTCTTTGTATGATTTCCTGATTCTCGAAACAGCCGAATCGATAGACACATCACCGCAACCGATAGCCGCGTGCAGTTCTTCCTGCGACCTGACATTGTAAGCCTTCAGGATTTCATTCCATGGCAATGCGTCGAGCAGGTCTTTTCTCTTCAGTCCCGCCTTATTCATATCGCGCTGAAGCATGAGCCTGCCCTGTACGATATTTTCCTCGCGGTCCGCTTTTTTGAACCAGCCCCTGATTTTATTTCTCGCCTGCGCGCTCACCACGAACCGGAGCCAGTCGCGGCTGGGCGAGCCTGTTTTCTGCGTTATTATTTCCACCACATCGCCGCTTCTCAACTTCTCATCAATCGACGCAATGCGCCCGTTTATCTTCGCGCCCCTGCACTTATGCCCGATCTGCGTGTGTATCCTGTACGCGAAATCAACCGGCGTGGATTTCGCCGGAAGCGATATAACCTTGCCCTGCGGGGTAAGAACGAACACATTGTTTTCTTCAGACTCAAGAACGATATCGTCTATCTGTCCCGTATGTACTGCTTTGCCGCTCTCGTCGGCTATCTGCCTTACCCAGCCGACCGAATCCTGATCCACACCTTTCCTGTCACCCGTGATCTTTTCCTTGTACGTGAAATGCGCCGCAACCCCGTACTCGGCGATCATGTGCATCTGCCAGGTTCTTATCTGCACCTCGACCGGCTGCTGTTCCGGCGCGACAACCACAGTGTGAATGCTCTGATACCCATTCGGCTTCGGCCTCGCTATGTAATCATCGAACTCATCCAGCACAGGAGTCCACAAAACATGCAGCAGCGCGAGCACCTCGTAACACTCTTCCACCGAATTCGTGATTATTCGCAACGCCGCCAGATCAAAAAGCTCGTCGAACTCCTTGCCCTGCCTCAACATTTTCAGGTATGTGCTGTAAAGCCGCTTGGTTCTGCCCGTGATATGAAGCTTCAACCCGCGCTCCCGGAACAACTCCTTGAGAAGATAGCTTACACGCTTTACCGTCTTTTCCCTTTTCTCTGAAGATTCACTCGCCTGGCTCCTGAGCTTTTCGAACTCTTCGGGATACAGCACGGCGAAACAGATATCTTCCATTTCGGATTTTATGTGCGAAAGCCCGAGCCTGTGCGCCAGCGGTGAATAAACATCCAGCGTCTGCTGCGCGAAATCACAGGCTTCCTCGCTGGACACGTCACGCAGGTTCCTCATGAGATCCAGCCTGCTCGACAGCTTGATCATCAACAGCCGCAGATCCTTCTGCAGCGCAATCATCATATCCCGAAGCTGCCCGGCCTGATCGCGCTGCTCTCCTATGAAATGGAGAACCCTCATTTCGGACAGATCCCTCACCATGCCCGTTATGGTTTTGTTGAACCTGGGGCGGCCTTCGTGAGCCTCGATATCCGCAAGCGCGTCCATCAGGATAGCCGCGATCACGGTTTCAGCATCCACGTTCAGAGTGGTGAGAATATTCGCCGTCTCAAGACAATGAATAATCAGCGGCCTGCCGTCGGGGATTCTGCGATCACCATAGGCTGAAAACGCAACCCTGTACGCCCGGTCTACAAGACCCGGCGCGGACGGCAGATCATCCCTGATGCCGGACTTGATTCTCGATAATAATTTTTCCGCTGTCTTATGTTCAGTCATTTTTACGACACATCAAAATTAACTATATTATATTTATATATATTTGTGCCTCTTGTTCAATGAAGAATAAATTAAATGCAAACGAGGCCGGCTTCAGAAATGCACAATCGTGAAAACTTTTTTGTCTCCCAGCCTTGAACGGCCTTTAAGCGCATCAAGTTCAATTATGAAAGCAAACCCCAAAACATCCGCCCCGAGCTTCCCTACAAGCTTCAGCGTCGCCTCGGCAGTTCCCCCCGTCGCGAGAAGATCATCTACAACAAGCACTTTCTCTCCGGGCATCAACGCATCTTTGTGGATCTCGACACAATCCGACCCATATTCCAGAGCATATTCAACTTTTTCAACTTCCGCCGGCAGCTTTCCCGGTTTTCTCACAGGCACGAACCCACAGCCGAGCCTCAGAGCAAGCGGCACCCCGAAAATGAACCCACGCGACTCGATACCAACTACTTTCGAAACTTCTTTATCTTTAAATTGCTCATAAAGAGAATCAACAGTTTCCTTCAGCGCGTCCGCATCCTGCAGCAACGTCGTAATATCGCGAAACATGATACCTTCTGCCGGAAAATCCGGTATCGTTCTGATTTTTTCTTTGAGATCCATTTATACCCTCCGATTTTACGGTTTTGAAACCCTCATATCTTTCAAATGGGCCTTGACCCTGGTTCTTCCTCCGTAATTATCTTCCTGCAGGTAATAAGCTATATCTATCATTTCTCCCGCAATTTCCTCGGGAGACCAGAAATTGCACATTCCGAACCCTATACAGTCTATCACACGGGAAGCCTGCCCAACCTTTACCTGGAGATGTTTTCCGTCCACTCCGACACCCCTGCACTGCAAAACCGTAACATCCCCGGTGGAAAAAAGAGGCTGCGGATTACCCACACCGAAAGGATTCATTCGCCTGCTCTGCCTTACCAGTTCCTGGCTTGCGCCGGCAAGCGAAATATCGTCATCGATTCTCAGCTCGGGCTTATCGAGCATCTCTCCCGTTTTCTCTAATATTATACTATTCAGCCTGCTGCTCAATTCAGGCAGATCGGCCTCATATATTTTCAATCCCGCCGCGAGCGCGTGTCCCCCGTATGAAATAAGTATATCGCTGCACTCCTGAAGTGCCTGATACAAATCGAAACCTTTCACACTTCTTGCCGATCCCTGGAGTATCCTTCCTTTAACCGGATCTTTTTTCTTCATCTCGTCGGGATTCCTCGAAACAGTGGTCAGTATAACCGGCCTGTGATGCACCTCCATGATTTTCGATGCAACCACTCCCAGTATTCCGATCTGCCAGTCCTCATCGAAAAGCACTACCGATCGCGTTTCATCGTCCATCCCGGTTTCGGACAAAGCTTTTTCTGCACCCCTCATTATCTTTGCTTCCTGAAGCATTCGCCTTCTGTTTTTGGCATCCAGCTTCCTTGCAATCAACCTTGCCCTCTCGGGCGACTTCGACAGGAGCAGTTCTACACCGGCGCGCGCGCTCCACACCCTGCCGGCCGCGTTTATCCTCGGCGCGAGCCCGAAACTGATATGATGCGTATCCAGCGTCTCTCCATCACGGATATTCGAGACCTCGATCAGGCTGTACAATCCTATGTTGCGGCTCTTAGACATCTTTGCAAGCCCGTAATTCGCAAAAAACCTGTTCTCATCCAGCAACGGCACCATATCGCTTATCGTCCCCAGCGCCACAAACTCCCCATATCTTTCAAGCAGTTTCTCAAGGCTTATCCCGATTCTCTCGCCGACCGCCGTCACAAGCTTGAAAGCGACACCAACCCCCGCAAGCTCTCTGTATGGATACTGCGAATCCGCCCTTTTGGGATTAAGCACTGCGACTGCATCCGGAATCTCATCATGAGGCTCATGATGGTCTGTTATAATAAGATCGATCCCCATATCGTTTATCAGTGCGGCTTCTTCCAGAAAACTTATCCCGGTATCAACCGTTATGATCAAATCGTAACCGGCCTTGCCTGCTTTACGAATCACCTTTTCCGATAAACCATATCCCTCCGTATCACGTTCGGGTATGTAATACCTCACATGCCCACCCTGCGATTCAAGAAACGACACGAGAAGAGCGGTTCCCGTAATGCCATCCACATCATAATCGCCCGCAATGAGTATTCTCTCGTTGTTTTTGACAGCTTTAAGCACTCTATCCACTGCCGGTTCGATATCCCTGAAGCTATCCGGCGAGTGCAAATCATCTATCGTTGGATTAAAGAAACTCAGCGCATGTTGCTGATCAGTAATACCCCTGTTGACAAGGCTTTTTGAAAGAGGCATGGGCAGATCAAGCACATTGCTCAAATGCGCCGTAATACCCGGGTCAGGCTCACTATATATCCATCTGTAAAGTGACTTCATTATCGTGCATGCGGCACAGGGGCATATTCACGATGATAAGAAAAAAACATATTAAGAGTTAATATAAACGCCGGATCGCAGGCGAACCGTTAATCTATCAGACAACCATCAATCCAGAGAACTCGTGATCAAGGATACCCCCGATAACAAAAGGAACCTTTCTATATGTTAAAAAGTGTCTTACGCAAATTCAGCCGGGCACGGAACACATCAGCGGCGACGCTGCTTTCCCGAACCCTTTTTCTTCTTTTTGCCGCCCGATGAAACTGCCGGGCCGCTGCCCGCCTCAGGCATATCCGCCGAATCCTTAGCGCCGGCAGTTGCTCTTGGCGCAGGCTCCGCTTTCTTAGCTACTTTAGTCTTGCTGCGCTCGGAAGGCTTAGTTGCTTTCCTGGCTTTCCCGGCAGCCTGCGGGCCTGTTTCAGTACCAAAATGCTTGTCAAAGGTTTTGAACACGAAAGCAAGCGGTGCGGCAACAAGAATCGAAGAGTAACACCCACTCGCTATTCCTATGCTCAACCCGAGTACAAAATCTTTTATACTCTGCCCGCCAAGTATCAATATCGCGATTATTGCGATCTCTGTCGTCAGAACCGTATTGATCGATCTCGGCATCGTCTCCCACAGGCTGACGTTTATCACCCTGTCCAGAGGCGCTTTCTTGTCCTTGCGGACATTTTCCCTTATCCTGTCGAAAATAACTATCGTATCATTTATCGAATAACCGAAAACCGTCAATATTATCGCTACAAACGCGCTGTTGACTTCGAGCTGAAGCAGCGAATAAAACCCGAGCGTCACCAGCGTATCGTGTATCAGCGCGATTATAGCAGCCACCGCATACCAGAACTCGAACCTTATTGTTACGTAAATCAGGATGCCGAGCGTTGCAATAATCAAAGCCCATGCCGCATTTTTCTTAAGCTCGATTCCAAAAATCGGGTCTACCTTGTCTTCTTTCAAAAACGGCCTGTAGCCCCTGAAGCCCTTATATAACGCGTAAGCAAGTTCTTTCTGCTTTTCTTCCGTATCCACCCCTTTGAACTTCAGGGTTATATTGTATTTTGTCGGTCCGCCCTCCTCCTTCGAAGGAACTTCCTCAAGCCCGGTCATCCCGACATTATCCACTGAAAAACCGGCTGCGGACAGAACTTCATCAAGTTCGCTCTTTTTCAGTTTTTCATCAAGCATCAACAACTGGAAATTTTCAGGATCAATATCATACAGCTCGACATTGAAAGCGATCAGCAGATTCGCAATCTTTTCAGCAAGCGCCTCCGCCTTTTCCTCGTCGGCAAAATCCTCGGTCTTGACCATAAACTCGCGACCGCCCGACAGTATCTGAACCGGGTTGTGAATAATATTGAAAGGCGCCATCACCTTTTCAACATCATCAGTTTTGATATCTTTGCCTGCCTCGAACCAGAGAACGCGGCCTCCTGTGAAATCAACACCATAATTCAGATTACGGACTGCCAGAGAGGCAATTCCAACGCCAATCACCGAAAGCGAGATGATTAACCAAACCAGTTTTTTTCCTACGATATCGAATCGTACCTTATTCTGCACGGGTCAAAGCCTCCCTATTATCCCTCAAGCTGTCGCTGATTTGCGGCATGTTCTTCACTGATCGGCTTCACGCCGTACCAGCCGTAAGACTGGAAAACTTTCATTTTAGCCACAATCATCAGGAACAAACGCGTAATCATTATCGCCGAGAACATACTCACCACAATACCGAGGCTGAGCGTTACCGCAAAACCGCGGATCGGGCCGGTTCCGAACGAGTACAAAGCAATCGTTGCAATAAGTGTCGTAACGTTTGCGTCGAGAATCGCCGTAAACGCGCGGGAGAACCCCGCATCAAGCGCGGCAAGAAAAGTCTTGCCGATTCTTATCTCTTCACGCAATCTCTCGAATATTATGATATTCGCATCAACCGCCATTCCGATCGACAGAATAAATCCGGCGATACCGGGCAGCGTGAGCGTCGCATGCAAAAGCGTCATCATCCCGAATATAATCACGATATAGAACACGAGAGCAATATCCGCGATAAATCCCGGAAGCCTGTAGTAAGCCGCCATGAAAACCAGTACCAGGAAAACCCCGAGCATTCCCGCGAACAGGCTCTGCCTTATCGACTCGGCTCCAAGCGTGGGGCCGACCACCCTTTTTTCTCTCACGACAACCTTGAGCGGCAAACGTCCGGCATTCAGCCTGTCCACCATTTCCCGGACTTCATCTTCTGAAAAACTGCCCTCGATTATTCCCCGCCCGGTAAGAATAGCCGTCTTTATCACCGGGCACGAAATAACAACTCCATCAAGCGTAATCGCAAGATACTTATTCACATTTCTCGAAGTGAACTTGGCAAAAACTTCGGATGCGTTCTTCTTGAATTCGAAAGCGACAACCGGTCTGCCGTACTGGTAATCAACAGACGCCATCTTGAGATCATCTCCCGTGAGCATGATCTTCGCATCCTCGGCTATCCTCGCCCCATCTTCAAGGAACTGACCGCGCGTGTCCACGAACTGCAGAAAAGCCATAACCGTAAGGTTACGCTCGGCCTGCTCCGCGTCCTGCTCGCCCGGGATCTCTATCAGAACCCTGTTGGTGCCCTGTTTCTGAATCACAAGCTCTCTCACGCCTTCGGGATCAAGCCTGTTTCTCAGGACCTCGACAAGGCCTCTCATTTTCTCTTCCGTGAGCACCTCGCCCTTCGGCGCCAGCGCTTCCACGAGGAAATGCACCCCGCCCTGAAGGTCAAGCCCGAGGTTTACCGGGAACAACTTGTGTTCCACCGTTCTCTCGACCTGCTCACCATTTACTGTTATCAATTCCGTCCGGAGTTCCGTTCTGGACTGATATGTCCATATCAAAAGCGCACTGAATAAAAATAGAACTCCAAAGACCAGGACCAGCTGCGGTAATAACTTCTTTTGCATGAATCCTACTCCCGTTTATTTACTGTATCCAATCAAATTTCGTTTCAAGCTTAAAAATGGGCCTATACCCGCCCACAACATCGGAACATTCTATTACAAAAAAGGAACTTCCGCAATAAAGAAACATACAAAAAAATCTGAAATATTTAATCAGTTATTAAATTACCCTGTTTTTATTTATATATTTCGGCTTATTCAGCACAATTTCCGCCCTTTTTGTCCTGCTTAACAATTCCTGTTACAACCTTGACGATTTTATCCGCTACCTCAAGCTTTGTCATAAGAGGCAGTTCAAGTATCCCGTATCTCCCGCCATCAACCTCTTTCACTTTCCAGCCGGCTTCTCCCGCGTCATCATTGTACGGCCTGATCAACACCACCCTGTTGGTATCCACGGCGAACCCCGCATCAACCGCCCTGACATCGTTCAAAACTATCATATCGAGCTTTTTCTTTTTTAACTTGCCCGCCGCGTTTAAAACATGGTCATCCGTCTCGGCGGCAAACCCCACAAGAATCTGCCCCTCTTTCTTGCGCTCCGCTAAAGTCGCAAGAATGTCGGATGTCCGCTTCAACCGCAGAACCATGCCGTCGCCCTGTTTTTTAATCTTTGAATCATTAACTGTTTCCGGCGTGAAATCAGCCACAGCCGCCGCTTTCACTATAATATCACTTTCATCCGCCCTCGATAGAACCGCTTCACACATATCGCTTGCGGAATCGACCCGAACCAGTTCCACATTCGCGGGACATGTCAGTCCCGCCGGGCCGGAAACAAGCGTAACATCCGCGCCGTAAACTGCAAACGCCCCGGCAACCGCGTATCCCATCTTTCCCGACGACCGGTTGGAAATAAACCTTACCGGATCAATAGCCTCGCGGGTCGCCCCCGCGGTCACGAGCACTTTTTTGCCCTCCAGCGCCGATATATCCCTTAACAGCAATTCCGTCCTGGCGCAGATCGTCTCCGGCTCGGCCATCCTGCCCGTTCCTGACGCGCCGCATGCCAGCCAACCGCTTTCCGGCTCGACAATATGCACACCCATCCGCCTCAGCTTTTCAAGATTCTCCTGGGTCACCGGATCGGAATACATCGCGTCGTTCATAGCCGGCGCGACAACCACGGGACACTTCAACGTCAGATATGTTGTCGAAAGAAGATCATCCGCAACGCCGTTCGCAAACTTCGCGATAATATTGGCTGTCGCCGGCGCGACAACAAGAACATCCGTCCAGCGCGAAAGCTCTATATGCCCGAAATCCGACTCTCTTTCTTCATACATCCCGTGGTAAACAGGATTCCCTGAAAGAGACTCCAGCGTTAAGCGGGTCACAAACTCAAGAGCATGGTCTGTGACAATTACCTTCACATCCATGCCCAGCTTCTGAAATAACCTGAGTAAAAATGGGGATTTATATGCTGCTATGCCCCCGGTTATGCCGAGGAGAATACGGCGTTCCATTTTTAATCCGTCGTATCAATATCGTCGTAATCGGCGAACTCGTCTTCAAGATCCATCGGCTCGATATCAAGAGCTTCTTCGTCTTCAAAATCAAAATCGCCTTCCAGATTCACCATCTCATCGAAGCTTACAATTTCATCTTCCATCTCGTAAAATTCACTTTCAGTGTCTTCATAGCCATAAGCAAAATCAATAAAACCCTCGGATATCTCCTCAAGAGATATCTGCAACGGATGCCTGCTTTTAGCTCTCACATACAACTCGACACCATCATTGACCTGGCGTGCCCTCATGGCCGCGACATTCACGAGCATATATTTATTTCCACTGAATTCCTTGAAGCTCTCATCGGTTACAAATTCTTCGAAACCCATATCACACACCTCTGTCCCCGCATCGCTTATTTGCGCACAGGTAAAATTCGGCAACGTTCAGCCAATATAATACTTATAGCGGATTTTACAGCCTCGTCAAGGTCTTTGTTAATAATACAATAATCATAAAAACCTACTTGCCGCAGTTCGCTTTTCGCCGTATCCATCCTGATTTCAATCTCTTTTTCAAGCTGGTCCGGCGAAAGGTTCGAAGGCCGCGCAGCGAGCCGTTTCCTGAACTCGCCCGGCGGAGCCGTGATAAATATCAGCACCGCTTCCGGGAAAGATTCAATAACATTCTTCGCGCCCCTTACATCTATCTCCAGCAGCAGATCTTTTCCCGCCCCGAAAGATTTCTCCACATTCGACACAGGAGTTCCATAACGCGCATTGTGAACCTTCGCCCACTCTAAAAATCCGCCTCCGCTCACAAGCTCGTCGAATTTTTCATCCGTCAAAAAATAATAACTCTCGCCTTCGGTTTCGCCGGGCCTCGGCCTGCGTGTTGTCGCCGACACGGAATATGCAAGCGTCCCGGCTATATCCGGATGAGAGAATACGGCATTAAGAATCGTGGATTTGCCCGCGCCAGACGGCCCGGACACCACAAACAGCCTTTTCTGTTGTTCAGGTAAAAACTCGTTCATCAAGAAGATTTTTCCGAAGATTCCTCTTTATCACCAAACCTGTTTGCGATGGTCTCGGGCTGCAATGCCGAAAGCACAATATGGCCACTGTCCATTACGATTATTGCGCGTGTCCTTCTGCCGCAGGTCGAAGCTATCAACGTGCCTTTTCCCTTGGCCTCCTGGATAAGCCTTTTGATCGGCGCCGATTCGGGTGAAACGATAGCGATAACTCTTCCGGCGGATATAATGTTACCGAACCCGACGTTTATTAACTTTGTGTCCAATTTACACCCTCCTGTTTATTCAGTCATTGCATTCGACCGATAACACTGCCTCATTGAAAAATACACGAAATTATAACAATAATATCGCCGTTTTTGTCAATTTATTTTCAATATTATTTTTAAATCATAAAATGGGAGCTTTATCGGGAAGCCTTCAGTCATATCCGGTCATATTCAGCTCATAAACGCTGTTTATTGTCGAATATCATTGAATCATCAGTCCGGGACCACAAGCCGCTCATCTCTCTCTTCCAATCCCTTCAGCGGCGAATCCATATCTATGAAATTATACCCGATAACCCTGTGCGTCACGGAATCAAGCCTGTATGCCATATTGTCATCAGGACATGTAGGCACCCCGCTCGGGAAATAATTTATATCACGCCCGATATCACTCAGATCATCCTGAGGCCACTCTCCGTCGTGCTGGATATACCACAGCTCGACAAGTGTGTTTATGACCTGCGCGTGATGCAGGCATACCGCCTTCTTTGTGTACTCGATAACATATTCCGGATCAACTTCGATGTCACCCTCGAGCTTCATCACTATTTCGCCGTTCGAATCAACCTCGTAAGCATCCCTGCCGTCACCATAAAGACCGGCATTAACCAGTTCCGGGCCGCCCGGCTCCTGTATCAATGCCGCTGGAAAACCAACAAGATTAAAAAACAATATTCCCAGGATCGCCAGAACAACACCCCAGAACAACCACCATCGGTTGCTCTCTATCGATAACTCATGTACAGGGGGTTTTGTGGACATCTTTCACCTTTTTACTACGGATGAGTAGGATCATTTCTCTGATGCCCGGTTACCCTGTGCCCCGTTGGGAATATATAATACTGAGCACCATCTGTAACCGGACAACTCGGCAATCCTTCAGGAAAATAATTTACGTTTGCCCCAATATCACTGAGATTAATAACAGGCCACGTGCCTTCTTTTATATAGTAAAGCTGTACCAGTGCATTGATATTCGCAACATTTGTCCTGCATGCTTCATATTTTGCACTGTCCGACACATTCAAAAATCTCGGAACCATAATTATTGAAAGTATAGATATCAACAAAACAACAAGTATCACCTCACCCAGCGAGATGCCCTGTTGCGATTCACTCTTTTTAATTAACTGTTCATTCATTTAACATCACAAAATAATTGTAATTCAATTTATGTGACAGTGTAAAATATTATTCATTAAAAAGGCCACGCTCATACAAAAACGTGGCCTTTTATGATTCTTAGTAAAGCGATTCGCTTGTTAAAAAACGTGTGTGCCTGAACCTTCCGTATGTGACGTAACACGATGCTTCGGCGAAGGCTTCAACTCGTATGACGTCTCATCTATCGGACATGTAGGTATTCCGTCCGGGAAATAATTATCATTGGCCTTGATGTCCGTGAGCGAATCAAGCGGCCAGGTTGCCTCTATAAAATAATACGATTCCACCTGTTTATTAATTATTGCCCTGTTCATTTCACATGCCTGAACTTTTGCCCTCATCGTCGATATTGCAAACCTCGGTATGACTATCGCCGCAAGGATACTTATCAAAATTACTATTAATAATACTTCCAGCACCGTAAATCCTCTTGCTTTTGCCATAGCTGCGCATATCCCCCGGATAATTTCATTCCTTGCTGCACAAGTTCAGCTTTTTTGATTTTAGAACGTATGCGTACCTGAACCTTCCGTATGCGACGTAACACGATGTTTCGGTGAAGGCTTCAACTCGTATGACGTCTCATCTATCGGACATGTAGGTATTCCATCCGGGAAGTAATTGTCATTGGTTTTGATGTCAGTCAGTGAATCGAGCGGCCAGGTTGCCTCGATGAAATAGTACGCTTCAACCTGTTTGTTTATAATCGCCCTGTTCATTTCACATGCCTGAACTTTCGCTCTCTGCGTCGATATCGCAAACCTCGGTATGACTATCGCCGCAAGAATACTGATAAGTATTACAATGAGCATAACTTCGAGAATTGTGAATCCAGCTGTTTTTTTCATGGCTATTCGCTCCTTCTTAGACTAATTATTATCTTAATTTATGTGTTCCGGATCCTTCCCTGTGTCCCGTTATTCTGTGATATGGTGACGGCTTCATCGAGTATGAAGTCTCATCTATCGGACATGTGGGTATCCCATCCGGAAAATAGCTATCGTTAGCTTTTATATCCGTCAGAGAATCAAGAGGCCAGGTTGCTTCTATGAAATAATAATTCTCAACCTGTTTGTTAATTATTGCCCTCTGAATCTCGCATGCCTGCACTTTTGCTTTATGTGTTGAAATCGAAAACCTGGGAATTACTATCGCCGCAAGTATACTGATCAGTACTACTACCAGTATCACTTCCAGTAATGTGAATCCTCTTAGTTCTCTCATTCAAACTCTCCTGATACCTGATTCAGCAGGTATTTACGGCCTCCTCAAATACTCAGTCCAGATATGAGTTCCCGAGCCTTCTCTGTGTCCGCTTACCCTGTGGATCGGCGAAGGCTTGAGAATATAAGACGTTTCATCAATCGGACATGTCGGTATGCCGTCAGGAAAATAGTTGGCGTTCGACTTGATGTCAGTCAGCGAATCCATCGGCCATGTCGCTTCAATGAAGTAATATGACTCAACCTGCTTGTTAATGATAGCTCTCTGTATCTCACATGCCTGTACCTTGGCCTGCTTGGTCGATATGAAGAACCTCGGTATTACTATTGCCCCCAATATACTTATAAGAACAACTACCATAATTACTTCGATAAGCGTAAAACCCCTCTGCCCTTTTTTCATGAACACATCTCTCCTTTCGTGTTGCATTACAACAATACGTGCGTTCCCGCTCCTTCAACGTGACCGGTTACCCTGTGCTTCGGAGACGGCTTCAACTCATAAGATGTCTCATCAACCGGGCATGTGGGTATTCCGTCCGGGAAATAATTATCATTTGCTTTGATATCTGTCAGTGAATCCAACGGCCATGTCCCTTCCACAAAATAGAAGGTTTCCACCATGGTATTGATAATTGACCTGTTCATCTCGCAGGATTGTATCTTCGCGGTTCTTGATCCGACACTGAACCTTGGAATGAGTATCGCCGCAAGGATGCTTATCAGGATCACTATCAGGACTGTTTCAATTATCGTGAATCCTCTTGATCTCATTTCTTCCACCTCAATTCATTCTTGGCTATTCTTTAAGGCAATCATCATGCCATATTGATTGGTTTTAATTTTTTATTTAGCCGTTTTGTTCTTATTTCTCCCGGCGCTACCTGTGCCGACCAATAAATTTACGTTATTTTAAAGCTTTTTTATATGTCGTAAATAATTTAAAAGCTTCCTGCTTTTCTTATAATTTCTCCTTTTTTGGTTTTCAATTCATCCGTACAAATTTTCTCTCCAATCAATAATTAGACAAACTGGCACAATTTAATAAAAAATGTAATATATGTAAAAATTTAAATTTCTCCCGGCTGTTCTCTATTGATCTATATGTGCATTTAAATACACATCGGGTTTTGTCGCGTGTAACAAATTACCCGAATATCGAAATTACAGACGATATGCACCCATAGTTACCCGGCCCGCTTTCTTTGCCCAATAACAACAGAATCGCCGCTATTTCAGCGCGTCACACTCAATAACCTTTTAAATATAGCGTTTTTATATCCTTCTCTCGTCCTTCCTTGACCGCTATTCCTGTTTCCTCAAATGAACTTGCAGGCTCACATCTCATAATGTAAAATGTCTTTCGAAAATATTTTGGAAGTTATCTTCCGGAAATTATGGAAAATTAATGAAAAAATTTCTTTCGATCCTGCTTATATTTGTTTCGATGTCTCTTTGTTCAACAGTTTTCTCAGAGACTCCAATTGAACAACTCGATGTTCAATCTTTCCTTGATTTACTCAAAACCAACCCTTCCATACAGGTCATAGATGTCCGTCCGCCTGAAAAACGGGCAGCGGCATATCTCACGATTTCTAAAAACATTACCGTCAATACTCTCGAAGCGAGACTGAACGAAATCGATACCGGCAAACCTGTTGTTGTCTGCTGTCAGAGCGGCAGAACCAGTACGGCGGCCGCTCAGATTCTTGCCGGACATAATGTTGCAAGAGTGTTAAACATCACCAAAGGCTTGATGGGATTCTTTGAATACCTTTCGAAGGAACCGGAAACAGTTGCGGCAAACCCGGCCCGGAAAGCTGATTTCGATAAAATCCGCGAAATCATTAAAACAGCCAGGCCCTTCGTGGGTCTGAATATGCCTGCCGTATCTCTTGAAAGCAACTGGAGCAAGAGAGCATCACTCTCCGAGTATGCCGGAAAACCGGTTATTCTGTCTTTTTTCAAGTCTGATGATAAAAATCAGATAGATCTCGTTGAAAAAGTTCTGAAATCATACCAGCTTTCGTTTCCGGGAATTGCTGTTGTGCCGATCGCGACAGTAAGCTCGGATTCGGAAAAAGCCTCTTTTGAACAAACGATTGCCGGCAGGAACTGGTCCGGGCCTGTTTACTTCGATATCAACAACTCTCTTGCATACAGGCTGGGCCTGTCCGCGCTTCCGAATTTCTGCATTATAGATTCCGATGGCATCATTCGCGCAACAGATATAACAGATCCGGTCAACAGTCTCGATGCTTTTGGCGGAAAAACTCTCGACCAGCTCGCCGCCATAGTTGCCTCAGGCAAGATTCCCCCTTTTCCACTTTCGAATTATGAACTGGCCGAGCTGAGACAAAACCGGCTTATCGGCAAAACCGCTCCGGATTTTGATTTCAAGGATCTCAATGGAAAAAGCTTCAAGCTCTCCGAACTGAAAAACAAAAAGAACGCATTGATAATTTTCGGATCGCTCGGGTGCCCTTATACAAGAAAAGAAATGGAAATCGCGAGCAGTTGTTATGAAAACCTGGATAAAAAGAACAATGAAGTAATTGCCGTTCTGCCGGGCAATAACTTCCAGGTGGCCGAGCAGGCAACACAATTCGCCCAACAATCGAGAATCGGCTACCGGATTCTCATGGATTCCAAGCAATCTTCTTTTAAAGATTACTTTATAGAATCAGTACCTGTCTGGTGGATTGTGGACAAGAAAGGCAATATCAGGTATCACCAGGTGGGAATGGACCAGAACACCTGCACGCGGTTTAAAAGCGAAGTCATGTGATTTCCGGTTTTTTTATTTTTGTTTTAACCTTTTGCTATTTCCCGCTTCTAACTTCATAAATACAAACGAAAGGCGGGGAAAACAATGTCATCCAAAAAGAAACTGATCGTCCTGACAACATTAATATTCGTTTTTTCCATTTTCATGATGGGAAACGAAGCGCTGGCGCGTAAAGGCGGCTCAAAAGCTAAAAGTTCATCCAACTCCACTGCGACACAATCCGGTAATCAGAGCAAAAAGCAGAAACGCGACGAACAAAAAGAATGGTGCGTCTCGAACCCCGAAGAATGCGCCGCCCGGAATGAGGAAAGACAGCAGAAAAGAGAAGAAGCACAGCAAAGGCGCGAAGCACAAAAACAATGGTGTACCGATAATCCCGAGGAGTGCGCGGCAAGAAAGGAAGCCGCTCTTCAGAAAAGAGAAGAGTTGAAGCAGTGGTGTACCGACAACCCCGAAGAATGCCAGGCCCGAAATGAGGAAAGACAGCAGAAAAGAGAAGAATTCCGCACATGGTGCAGCGAAAACCCGGAGGAATGCGAACAGAAGAGACAGGGAAATGCAGACGATCCGGGCTACGGACTTCTCGACGACGAAGACCTGCTTGACTATGAAGATGAATCCACGGAATCAACAGATGACGCTGAAGAAAGCTCAACTTCCGACGACGATTGATCACCGGCCCGGTTTCATCATAACTATACAGCGGCTTAAGGGAAACTTTTGAAAAAGTTTCCCTTAAGAATCCCTTCAAAACTTTTCGAACGCTTAAAGCAAAACGGCGGCCCAGGCCGCTTTTTGTCCTCTTATGTACTCACTTCGTTGAACAGATTGTTTTCGTGAACATACCTTAATGTTATTTGGGTTGTCACTGCTCGGCGGGCACCGCCTGCTCTTTGTCCTTCCACGCTTTAACTTCGTGGATGACTTGTTCTCAAAAACACCTTAGCGTATCTTTTGTCGTGTCATTGCGAGGAGTGAGCCGGGCCTGGCGGCTACCAGCCGCTTTTTTCAACGGCGAACGACGCGGCAATCTCGACTTTTCACAGGTAATCCGAATGGCTCGCTGCCCGCAGAAGAGCCGCCTTATTTCATCATATTTACGATTTGGATTGATAAAACCGCTTCAATTAACTTTAATAATATTAAACATGATCTTACAAAATCAGAATGGAACCGGGATGAAAGAACCTGTCGAGATGGGCCTTCAAAAAGAAAAGTGGCTGAAACAGGCAGAGGCGACCTCCGGAACCCCCGTAGAAAACAAGAAAACTCTGTCGGGGCTCGACTCGCCGCCGCTTGCAACACCCGATGACGCGCAGCAGGACTACGCGGATAAAATCGGTTTTCCGGGCAGCCCGCCTTTCACCCGTGGAGTTTATCCGACCATGTATCTCGGTAGACCGTGGACCATGCGGCAGTATGCCGGGTTCGCGTCCGCCGACGAAACGAACGCCCGCTTCAAATACCTTCTCGATCAGGGCCAGAGCGGGCTCAGCGTCGCATTCGATCTGCCGACCCAGACCGGTTATGATTCCGACGATGAAGAAGCGGAAGTCGAGGTTGGAAGACTGGGCGTGACAGTCGATTCGCTCCAGGACATGGAGAAACTTTTCGACGGCATCCCTCTCGATAAAATCAGCACATCTTTCACAATAAACGCGACCGCAGCCGTGATACTCGCCATGTATATCGCGCTCGGCGAAAAGCAGGGAATTGCGCCTGAAAAACTTCGCGGCACCGTCCAGAACGATATTTTGAAAGAATACGTCGCGCGCGGGACCTACATCTTCCCGCCCGCGCCTTCAATGCGCCTCGTTACCGACATAATCGAATACTGCGCCACCGGCGTTCCGAAGTTCAACACTATCAGCATTTCCGGCTACCACATGCGCGAGGCAGGATGCAGCGCGGTCAACGAGGTCGCCTTCACGCTCGGCAACGCGCTCGCTTACGTCGATTCGGTTCTCGAACGGGGCATAGCGGTCGACAGCTTCGCATCGCGGCTAAGTTTCTTTTTCGCAACCAACAACGACCTGTTCGAGGAGATCGCGAAATACAGGGCGGCCCGACGCATCTGGGCGAACCTCATGAAAGACAGGTACGGCGCCACGGACCCGAAATCCCTCCTGCTGCGGTTCCACTCCCAGACTTCCGGCTCGTCCGTCACCGCCGAGCAGCCACTCAACAACATTTCGAGAATAACGATCCAGGCGCTCGCCGCGGTGCTCGGCGGATGCCAGTCGCTGCATACCTGTTCATACGACGAAGCTTTCACGATCCCGACCGAAGAATCCGCGCGTATAGCGCTCCGCACCCAACAGATCATCGCTTACGAAAGCGGCGTGACAAATACAATCGACCCGCTGGGCGGCTCGTACTATGTAGAGAACCTGACCGACCAGATGGAAGCTCGCGTGCTCGAAAAACTGGACTCCATTGAACAGAACGGCGGAATGGTGAAGATGATCGAGCAGGGTTCGATCCAGAAGGAAATAACGTCGGAAGCATACGAACATGAAAAGAAAATAGAGAATGGAAACCGGGTGCTGGTCGGCCACAACAAATTCAGGCTCGAAAATGAGCACACAAATGTGGAACTGCATAAACATGACCTGAAACATGTCGAAAAATGCAAACAGGGATTAAAAAAACTGCGGGAAAGCAGGGACTCCGAACGGGTGGCGGCCTCGCTTTCCTCTCTCGGAGAGGCAGCCGCGGGAAAAGAAAACCTTATGCCGTTTTTTATAGACGCGGTAAAATCATACGCTACTATCGGAGAAATAACCGGCACGCTTAAAAAGGTGTTCGGCGAATTCCGGGATGATACAATCCTGTAACGGGAGCCGGTTTGAACATGAGTAACGCAACCAGAAGAATAGTTATCGCAAAACCCGGCCTCGACGGTCATGACCGGGGCGCAAAAGTGGTCGCCATGGCGCTTCGCGATGCCGGTTTCCAGGTAATCTATCTCGGCAGGAGGAAAACGCCCGCGCAGATAGTTCAGGCGGCTGTCCAGGAAGACGCCGATTATATCGGGTTGAGCATTCTGTCCGGCTCGCACGTTCCGCTGACTGAAAAGCTGTTCGAGCAGTTGCGGGCAAACAATGCCTCCGACATAAAAGTCCTGGTGGGCGGCACAATACCCGAACAGGATATCGGAACCCTGTTGAACCTCGGCGTTTCGAAGGTATTCCCGACCGGCGCAACCATGGCCGAGATCGTTGAGTTTATAGATAATAATTAATAGAGGTGAAAAATGGACCTGAAAAGAAAATGGAAGCAACACCCCTCAAACCCGATCATCAAACCGCCGTTTTACACGTGGCTTATCGGAGACCCCGTGGTTCTTCTTCCCGACGAGGGTCCTGACGGGCTCTGGCACCTTTTTCTTAATACTGTTTTGTTTGTCCATCATTACACTTCCGACGACGGTATCAAATGGAAAAGAGAATTCCTGCCGGCGTGCCGCGGGATGCGCGCATTCATCCTCCCGTGGGACGGCGTTTATTACCTTTTCAACGAAGTACACGCCTCAATAAATAAATCCGTCATCAAAGTCCGCAGCTCTTTCGATCTCAAGAGCTGGCACGATGAAAAAACTCTCATTACCCCCGAATATGACTGGGAAACCAAACCTTTCAGCACCGTTTCCTGCCCCTGTGTTATCTGGACCGGCCAGAAGTTCAGAATGTACTACAGCACAAACGGCGTCTTTCTCAAGGACATGGGTTTCTGCGAGCCGCTCAACATCGGTATCGCCGAGTCCGATTTCATTACCGGGCCATACGTTAAAAACATCGAGCCTTTCATGGTTCCGGACGAAAACGATCCATGGATGAACCGGGGCTGCGGCTCGATAAAAGTTTACCCGGACGAAGAGAACAACAGGTTTGTAGCTTTCAATAATGGAATCTACGCGGACGGCAAAGGCCGCTCCGGCTCAGCGATAAGGGTGATGACTTCGAGCGACGGGCTGGACTGGAAGCTTGAATCGGAAGAGCCGATTGTCAAACCGGACCGCGGATGGCGCAAAGGCCATGTGTACGCGATGGACGTAAAACAGGTAGGCGATGAACTGTGGATGTATTACAACGCGCGCGACGGCTGGCGCATCGGCTGGGAGCGCGTCGGGCTTGAAATAGGAACAAAAATATAGACCGAAAAAAAACGCCGGGCTTTAGCCGCCCGGCGTTTTCGTTTTTCCTGTTACATTATTTCCAATTCTATTCAGGTATAATCTCCGTCCATCCATAAGGATCTTCGACAAGCCCGTTCTGTATCGCCGTGAGAGTATTGTACAGCTCGGTGGTTATCGGACCCGGGTTCTGGCCGTCTCCGAACACTATCTTCTCTCCGTTATCGGTTATGGAGCCGATCGGGGAAATAACGGCAGCGGTTCCTACCGCCCCGGCTTCCGCAAAATCCTTGAGCTCTTTGACATCAACCGGCCGCTCCTCCACCTTGATGCCCTTGTCGCGAGCTATCTGCTTGATGCTCATGTTCGTAATACTCGGTAGTATCGAGCTGGAAGCCGGCGTTACATAAGTTCCGTCCTTCGTTATCCCGAAGAAATTGGAAGACCCTGATTCATCAATGAATCTCTTCTCGACCGAATCGAGGTAAAGGACCTCGCTGAACCCCTTTTTCTTCGCCGGAATGGTTGCGCTCAAACCTGCCGCGTAATTGCCGGCGCATTTTATATTCCCGGTTCCATGCGGAGCCGCTCGCTCAATGTCCCGTTCTACTACAAGATTAACCGTCGAAAGCCCCTTGCCCTTATAGTACGGTCCTACCGGCGATACAAAAACCATAAATGTATATTCATTTGACGGATTGACTCCGAGTTGAACCCCCGTTCCCATTTCGAACGGCCGTACATACATTGTCGCTCCCTGGCCGTGAGGCGGAACAAACCTTCGATTCGCGTTAACCGTCATCCATACCGCATCTTTGAACATCTGAACCGTAACCGGCTCCATAAGAAGCTTTTCCGCTGAACGAATAAAGCGCTTTGCGTTCTCTTCCACTCTGAATGCCTGAGCTTTCCCGTCCGGCCTCTCGTATACTTTCAAGCCCTCGAAAATCAACTGTCCGTAATGCAGACAACAGGCCGAAATGTGCATGGTGATGTATTCCGATTCAGACATCTCGGGCTCTCCCCATGCGTCGTCCTTGAAGACACACCTGTAATTCCTGTCGGTCTTCAAGTACCCGAACGACAACTCCGAATAATTTAGATCAGCTTTCTCCATAATATTCCATCCCTTTTCCCGTTGCCCTGCCATGAAGTGTCTCAGGGCAACTTCCTTAGCAATAAGAACCGATTATAGCATAATAAATGCTCTCAAAAAATACAAAATATTTAATATGCATTAGCTATTTTTTTCACAAATCCGTTCCTGCTTTCGTGTGGCGGTTCGTTACATATTTCTCTTTGTATCGTCTGTTAATAAAATACTTTCAATTTATTATTTTCGCTTTTTCGTGTTATTCTTTTGTATCACGTTGTTATGGAGATGCACGAATGAGATTCAACAGAATTTTCCAGGGTATATTCCCCGCACTGATTGTGTTCGCTTTGATATCAACTTCCGCAATCGCTAAGAGTTCATTTGAAGTAAAAAATCTGCACTCGGGCAAAAACGCTGCGGACTACATAGCGATAGCTCCGAAAGAATTCCTGGGCGCGCTCGAGCCGCTTCTTGAAAAGCGAAGAGCCGACGGCCTGAGAGTTGTCGCCGTGACACCAAAACAGATCTACAAAGAATTCGATCGCCGGCCCGCCGGCCCGAAGGCCATACGCGCTTTCATAAATTATGCCTTTAACCACTGGGAGCAGCCCGCGCCCGGATACCTTCTTCTCGCGGGCGACATCAACGTGCGCGAATTCTACGATCCCAAAGGCGTTCAGATTCCTACTTTCATCGTCCGCATTGACGAGGTCGTCGAGGACGAGATCGAAGACCGGGACGGCACCTTCATCGCGTCGGACGCACCGTTCGCAGACATCGACAGCGATGAAATCCCCGACCTCGCAGTTGGAAGGCTTCCCGCGGATAATGCTGAAGAACTGAAAAGCATGGTTGAAAAAATAGTCGGTTTCGAGACCGCCCCCGAGCCCGGCCCATGGCGGCGCAGGATCAGCATGTTCGCAAGCACCGGCAACTTCGGAATAATCGATTCCACGATCGAAGAGATAACCAAAAAAATCGTCCGCAATAATTTCGATATGGCGTTCGACATAAATATGACCTACGGCGGCTCCAAAATGCCGTACTTCCTGCTGCCCGAGGATTTCGGCCCGAAAGTGAGAGACCGTTTCAACGAGGGCGCCCTTTTCATGACATACATCGGACACGGCGGCGTTACCGGGTTCAGCGATGTCTGCTGGGACGGAAAATGCAGGCGCATCATGAACAGGGAAGATATCGACCTGCTCGAAAATAATCTGAGAAAAACATTTTTCTTCAGCATCTGCTGCCTGACCGGTAAATTCAACGTCGAAAAGGATTCGATCGCCGAGGAACTCGTCAAAAATCCGAAGGGGCCGGTCGGCGTCTACGCGGCCAGCGACGTTTCCCATCCCTATCCCAACGGAATAATTTCAAAGGACATGCTTTACGCTTTCATCATGAAACGCCCGCGAACCATAGGGCTCGGGCTTCTCACTATGCAGAAGGCCATGATCAAAAGGCGCGACGACGACCGCAGGTTCCTCGATAAGCAATTCACCATGATGTACGCGGATTCCGATGTCAATAAAATCAATTTCGATCACATTTACATGTACAACTATATAGGCGATCCAGCCACGGTCATCCCCTACCCCGCGCAGAATATAAAAATCACCGCGCCGGATTCCGCCGCCGCGGGCGATACCTTCAGGGTCAATATCACCACAGCCGACGGCAAACCCGGCAGACTGATCGTTTCTCTCGACGCCAACCAGACCGAGGTCATCGGGAGCATCAAAAACATCGAAAACCTGCTCGGGGACGAACTGAAGAAAACCGTGGAATCGAACTACTCGACTGCAAACAATAAATCTGCGTTCCGCGTCGAAACCGAACTGGACGCGAACGGCTCCGCAGATGTGGAAATAACCGTTCCGGACTACATCCCGGGCGACACCTATTTCGTCAAAGCCTACGCATGGGAGGGAACCCCCGACTCTTTCGGCGCGAAACCCATCCTTATCGAGAACGAACCTCTCAGGCTCGCCAGGGAAGCCGAAGAAGCGGCGAACGCGAAGAAGCCGAAAAAAGAAAAGGACAAGGAAGACAGGCTCGGGAAACTCATCGCCGGGCTGAAAGAACCAAAAATAAAAAAGACGGATATCACTCCGCAACCCGCAGAAGAGAAACAGGCCGGCTTCAAGGCGCTTGAAAAGCAGGCTTCAGGGCCGGGCAACATCAAAGCCAAAATCGAATTTGCTGAAATGCTGATTGAAAAAGCCCGCTATAAAGAAGCTGCTAAACTGCTCACGAAGACCGTCGCCGGTTTCCCCGGCTGCGCCGACGCATGGCTGCTGCTTGCCGAAGCGCAAATGAAAACAGGCAGCGCGCAAAAAGCGGCGACCACGCTCAATGCGGCGATTGATTCAGGACTGAAAAGCGTGAGACTCTACTCCGCCCTGTACAGGGCCGCCATGTTTATGGATAACAGAGAAACGGCGGAATCATATCTGAAGGATGGATTAAAAATCGTACCGGTTGCGATCGACGATCCTTACGATGTTTTCATGTACTGCTACCGTGCCCGGCGGCTGGCCGACGACAGAGATATAGCTTTGAAAAAAGGTCTCGAAATACTGGACAGCGTAAATGCCGCAGACCGCGACGATCTGTATTTCAACCTCGCTTCGCTCATGCTTGCGGAAAAGGACGAGGCCGGTATCAAAGATGCGATCGAGCTTATGTGGAGGCTGTTCAAAACCGAGCAGGAGCCGAGAGCAAAAGCGCTTGCCGTCGCGTCCATCGGCGCCGTTTACGGCTCACGGCTCATGAGCAAAATCAAATCCGATATCTATTTTGAAAAGTCGCTCGAAGTCGATCCCGAATGCGTGGAATGCTGCACATACAAATGGGAGTCGCTTCCCGCCGAAACCGCGATAAAGCGGTGTGGCCGGGCGATGGAGATAGACCCCGGGAACGCAACGGCATACACCTGCCTCGCGGAAAGTTATTACAGGAAAGAAGTTTTCGACAGGGCGATCGAAAACTTCGAAAAAGCGCGCGGCCTGTCGCCTTCGGCACCGGGCGAGGCGGAAATCCTGGCATATTTCAAAACGGACAGGCGCGACGCGGCTATCGAGTTGCTGAATAGAGCCGATATCGCAGCGAGGATAAACCCGGATATCGACCCCGCGGAAAGAATCGCATCACGGATCGGGCTGCTGGCGGAAGCTGGCGAATACGAAATGGCGGAGAAAACATACGATTCCGCGAAGAACAAAAATTTCCTGATCCACCATTCGGCGGCGGAAGCGCTCGTGATCCGGGGCGAAGAAGCGATGGAAAAAGCAATCGAGGAAGCGGACGGAAAGCCCGTCGACGACATCGCTCTGCCATTCTATGAAAAAGCGGCGGCGCTCGAAAAGAAAGCTGTCCGCGACAACCCGTACTGCGTGGACTGCATTGCGAACCTCGCGGACTACGACATAAGAATCGGCCAGTTGAAAAACGCTGAGAACAACCTGAAAAAGCTACTGAAGCTCAAGCCGGCATCAGACACTGAAACGCTGTCGCTGCTCTGCACGGTAATGATCGACAGGGGAAAAGCGGAAGAGGCTCGCAAGCTTCTTGAAAACATGCAGGGAAGCTTCTGGCACGGATCGGTGAAGGAAGCGAAAGACCTTCTCATAAATCCTGACTTTTACTTTGAATAGCCCGTTTCACAGGCCGGAGCCGTTCAACAACTTTCTGTTTTTGTAATCGTTCACTCATGCGAGGATAAGTGTTGCGCGTGGTTTGCCGCATCCGTTACAATAGACTCATATTCCGCGGAGGGATACTTCCCGAACATGATACTTGACGGCAAATGGAAAGCGACATCAGTAATAACTTCCGAACTCGATTTCATAAAACCCGGTTTCGACGATTCAGGCTGGACGGATATTGAGGTTCCATCCCACTGGCAGACCGCCCCGGGCTTCGAGGACTATCCTGAAAAGCTCCTTTACAGGCATCACTTCGAATTTGATAAACCGGTCCCGGAAAAGCGATACTTTCTCAAGTTCAACGGCGTTTTTTATTTCTGCCGGGTATGGTTCAATGGTGAATATCTCGGGGAACACACCGGTTATTTCGATCCGTTCGAATTCGAGGTCACAAAGAACCTGAAAGAAGGGAAAAACACAGTCTCGGTTTTCGTGCGCTGCGAGATCGAGCGCGACCTCAATGAAAAAAGGCAGGTTCTCGGTGTTTTCGGGAACTGGGACTGCAAGCCGGACTCGATACAGCCGGGTGGTATCTGGAATTCCGTGGAACTGACGGAGCGCGGACAGTCGTTCATCAAGAAGCTGGATATCGGAGATTTCGAATTAAACGGCGGCGCCGCGCTGGCCATGGCACGCACGAAAATCGTGATTGAAAAACTCAGGCGCAAAAACGACCTGAAACTTTTGTGGAACGTGACGCCGGATAATTTCACCGGGCGGGATTACGGAGGAGAACTTCTGTTGCCCGCTCCCGATTCGGAAATAAAAGAAATTGCGTTCGAGTTGAACATGCCGGAAGCGCGGCTCTGGTGGACATGGGACCATGGCGAGCAGAATCTCTACAGGCTGACGTTGAAACTTTTCAACGGAGACGAGCAGCTCGACGCCGCGGACGTAAGGTTCGGAATCAGAACAATCGAGATGAAAAACTGGATATTCAAGCTTAACGGCAAACGAATATTCTGCCGCGGTTCAAACTACGCGCCATGCAATATCAGGATTTCCGATGTAACGAGACAGGATTACGAACGTGATGTGGAACTGGCGCTGGGCGCTAACCTGAACATGCTCAGGATTCACGCGCATGTCGAGCGCAAATCGTTTTACGATGTCTGCGATGAGCGCGGCATCCTGATATGGCAGGACTTCCCACTGCAATGGTACTATTCGCGCGACATACTCAACCCCGCGATCGACCAGATAAAAGAAATGCCCGCAATGCTCATGTCACATCCGTCGATTGTAATATGGTGTTGCCACAACGAACCTTTCAAGATCCCGCCGGGGTTATCTCCTCAGGAAATCATAAAAAGCGGAAATATACGTGATTTCGTAGCGTCTATGTCGAGCATGCTCGGCCCGAATTTCAACAAGGACACTCTCGACCGCAGGCTCGAAACCGCGCTGCTGTCCGTAGATCGCAGCCGTCCCGTCGTTCGCTCGTCAGGCCTGATGGGGCTTGTCGGAGAAGGATCGGATTCGCATCTTTATTTCGGCTGGTACTTCGGGAAAATGAGAATGATAAAAGCGCTCCGGGGCCTTAATCGGAAAGCGTTCCGTTTCATAACGGAGTACGGCTCGCAGGCTTACCCGTCGATGGAAAGTTTCAGGGAAATGAGCGATGCAGAGCGGATAGAAGACGTCGATTGGGAACTGCTCGAAGAAAAAAACAAACTGCAAAAAGATTTCATGGACAGGTTCGTCCCGGTCGGCGAGGGAATGACACTGGAAGAATATATCGAATTCTCGCAGTGGTACCAGGCAAAACTCATAAAGTTCCACAACGAGCTTTTCAGGCAGATAAAATACAGGCCCTGCGGCGGCGCCGTTCATTTCATGCTGACGGATTGCTGCCCGGCAGTCACATGGTCGGTCGTAGACAACAACCGGGTCCCCAAAAAAGGATACGAGGCGCTGAAAGAGAGTTTCAGTCCGCTTCATGTAATGGCGGATTTTCCGCGGAGCTGGTATCCCTGCGGCGATTCGATCAGCCTGAGGCTCTATGCCGTGAACGACACATATAGAAAATATGAAGCCGTCAGCCTGCACTGGACGATATTCAACAGTGACGGCGATTGCATGGCGGAAGACATGAGAGTTTTCGATATGCCGGAAGACAGTCTTGTGAAGATCGAAAAAATGTGCTGGGATACGGGAGAAGCGGTTCCCGGCGGCTACGCTCTTGTTCTGGAGATCAAATCCGAAGATATCCGGAGCATCACAAATCAGTATGAATTCGAACTGCGCAGATAAAAAGGCCGGGAATATACAGTGATTCTCAAAAATAAACTTGAATACATGCACAAAGGAAATAGCTTTGTGCA
>ERZ795048.526-NODE-526-length-39848-cov-9.584123_pt1 | contig 39848 bp, 32 predicted proteins | sample MGYA00375132_ERZ795048 | MGnify/ENA primary metagenome ERZ795048 (study PRJEB30177, sample SAMN05720225) | activated sludge metagenome | isolation source: Anaerobic digester | place: Hong Kong | collected 2014-12-17 ...
CAAAGCTATTTCCTTTGTGCATGTATTCAAGTTTATTTTTGAGAATCACTATATTTGTAAGAAATCCGGGTTAATCGAAACTGGTACTGAGTGTTGTGTGGAACCTGGTGTCCGTCGTTGCCGTATTCTGGTTTGAATAACGAGACAGGTTTCTCTCGTACTTGAGATTGAAGCTTGTGTTTTCGTTCATCCTTATCGATGAATCGAGCGAGTATTTTGTTTTTCTCGTGAAGTTTGTTCCGCCCGTTCTGTCCCTGTCGAAGTTGAATTTAAGCTCGACCTCGGAACTGTATTTATGCGTGTAATCCAGTCCCCATTTCATGTACGATGAAGAAGGCCGCCTGTTGAAGCTTACGCTGAGCGACCCTTTCTCGCCGGGATTCACCGACATCCTTATGTTGTCCGAGCTGTCGGATTTCGAAACCAGCTCCCCGTCACTGTCCGGCGACTTGGTATTCGAGTTCGTGCGGCTCCATGAAACGCTTCTGATCTTCTTTTCGTTCTGACTGTACGACAGGCTCCAGTCTCGCTTCTGCGTTCTCCTGTAGCTGGTGCCCTGCCCGCTGACACCCCTTGAAACCGTCGGCCTCCATTGCAGGCCGTAAGGCAGTTCAACCTTAAAGCTCAGCGTGCGCTGATCCGTCCTGTTCAACGCCGAGCCCTGCTGCGAGTTTCGCGAACTGTTAAACGTCAGATTTATATCGTCCATTCTGTATAGCGATTTCAATGCGTTGAACGAATACTTCGTAGTCCTCTTCACTTCCGACTCCCGGCCTGTCTGAGACGACACGCTGTTTGTGAAGTTCGCGTTCACATCAACTAATCCGAATGGTTTATATTTAAACCCGTAATCATTATTCCTGGCGTCCGTCCTGTCTTCGCTGTTTTCTTTCTTTGTATTCGATTGAGTCAGTTTGAAAGTCAGACCGAGGTCCCTGCGGGGATTGTATTTGACGGTCATGCCCGCATCATTACTCTTGCTCGTGTTTACAATCGATATCGCGTCTTTCCTCGCCTTGTACGAATAGCTCCCCCCGAGAGACAGCACATTGGGCTTCAGGTCCGAAGTGAAATTATAAAGCGTGGTTTCATCGCGAAGATCGGTTCCGGTTACACTGCTGGTTGTAAGCCCCGATTCGCCAAGCGTGCTTATCACGCTGTTAGTCACGGTGAAACTGTTAATGAGAGAACCCTGCCTGTTGAACCTGGCCGTAAAATTCCGGGTAGAGGACTGCCTGTAACTGCTCGTTTCAAGGTTCAGAGAACTGATTGTCTGGTTTTGATTCTCAGTTTTTGTCAGGTCGAAATCCCAGTTTCCGAGTTTCGTCGAAAGCTTCGTCTCGAAGTTATCACTGTTCGACATAGCAGTTGAAGACCCGCCGGCGCCGGTATCGAAAAACGGATCGGTGCTCCTTTTTGAAACACTCGCGTTTATGTACTGGCCCGTGTAGCCGGCCTTGATGTTATAGGAGCTCCCGTCTACAACCTGCCCGAGCGAGCGGTCAAAGATATAGTCGATAATCAGCCTGTCGCCCCGGTTCGGGAAATAATTTCCCGCATCCGCAAGCCCGTCTATGCTGCCTTCGGTTTCCCAGTTCTTGACAATCGCCACACGGCCTTTTGCCCGGTCTACTTTCAAGAACCTTCTCGGCACCTCGTACAGGAAACTTTCGTACAGAATCTCTCCATCCTCTTCCTTGCACTCAAAACTTGCGTATGCCATATCGTTTTCAGTTATCGAAGTATTTTTTGTATCACGCACGCATCTTTCCAGTTCCACCGTAACCGAGTCCGTGATGTTGGCATGTCCGAGATCACAGATAACCGAATATTTATAAGCATTGTCTTCCGAAGGCGGAGTTCTCCCGTAATACTTGCAGACTCCGGATTCCCCCGTGTCATTATCGGAATCCTCGCTCTCGCTGTTGGCAAACGTATACACATCGAGGTCTATTTTGTCTTCCTGCGTGTTGTACGTCGCCGCAAGGTCGGAATTCGTTTTTGCCAGTTCCCCGTCAATAGTAAGCCTGTTCCCGAGTTTCGCTTTCGCCGTGAACCCCATAGCTGTTTTCGTAAACTCGGAGCCGCTGGAAATATCCGCGGGAATTATGGAATAACGGATTTTTATATACTCGTAGGTGCCGGGAATATTGCGAACCTCATTTGTTTTGTCCTCCGGGTCACGGAATTCGATATAGGCATCCGCGCCGGCATCCTCGAACTGGATTTCATAAAATGTTTCCGTCTCCTCGTTGTACGGCAGCGGGCAAACGAGTTGATCCACCCACTCCACGCCCGAAGTAGCCGAGTAAATTTTATCGTCGATATGGCATATCGCCGTATCGCTGCTTTTATCGACACCCGAGTCATCCGCGGAAAGAAGAACGAGCTCACTTCCGGGGAATATATTCTGCGGCCACGGCGGCTTCGGCTCGAGCCTCAGATCGTTCGTGTCGGTCAGCCCCGAGCCGGTGGGCACTTTATAGATCAGAACCCCGGAATCACTGACAAGGTCCGGGTTGTAATACGTATAACTCACCTTTATGCTGTCTTTGACATCACCGCCGCGCTCGATATAAATCCTGCCCAGATAATACCCCCTGTAAGCCACATAAACCGGCCCTTCGTCCGCAGGGAAAAACTGCTCTTCGTCATCCGTATTTGTCACGCTCAAAGAATCTTCCAGAATATAACGGTTTGAAAGGAAAATAACACTGCACTGCTTTTTGTACGACACGTCCCTTTTATCATACGGGCAATCCACGCTCGTCAGGTTGTTCAAATCTACAGTCTCGGAAGTGCTGCTCGTAACAAGCGTAAGGCTCTTCGGCGCTGATGTGATAAGATATGAAGCACCCAGTTTCAGCAGGTCGCCGCTGCCTTTGGGATCATCAAGCGTATATCCCATCCTGAAAGCGGTGAGATTGCCTGTCGAAAAAAGCGCTGTTGCTTCCTCATAACTTATCGTTATTGTCTCATCGCTCATCAAAGCCTCGGAAAGGTGAAGTTCCCTCTTCGTCAGGTCGGCTTCAAATCCGAATATCTCGTTTCCCCTCTCATCAAAAACATGAACCGTTCCCGGAATGATCAGGCCGCTCGGAAGCGTATAAGGCCCGTAAGTTCCGTTTCCTTTAATCGACCCGGTCTTGGTTGTCGACTTTGCTTCCGCGAGCAGGCTCCCGAACTCCAGGTCGCCCATACTGTAGTCGAACTGCATCCCGTTTATTTTTTTCCGGTCCAGGCTGATCATCGTGCCGCTCTCGAAATCCGTGCTGAAATCGCCGAAGTGAACCATCCCGTTCTTGCCGCCGATCTCGACGTCCAGATGCTGTTCGAGCTGGCCCGGCCTCTCGCTCAGCTCGCCGTCTATCGTAAGCCCGTTCTGGAAACTTCCCTCCAGATACATATTCCATGCCTGCTCCAGAGTGAACTTTTCTATTTTCATTTCCTGCGTCTCGAACACGGTCGAAGTCTGGTTGGTAGACGGGTCCACAACCTGCCTTGCCACAGTCGTCCGGCGGGGCGTTACCGTTCTGTCGACCGACAGCGAAAGATTTCCGTTCACCCTGAACGAACCCGCGCAGAGAGTCGCAGGCAGGCTCGAATCACAACCTTTTACGGAAGAATCAACCGTAACCATCGCATTGCGGACAAACTGCGTACCGCCCTGAACGGGAACCATCACTTCTTCCATAGTTATCGGTATATCCTTGCCCTGGCGCTTGCTCTTGAACAGGATAGTCGCGACCGTGTGCGGGGTCTGGATATTCGTTATGTCCTTTGTAATATCAGCCGCCACCGTGAGATTTATTTCACCTTTGGTGTTATCGACCCTGTTGTCGAACGGCATTGTGAGAATGCTCCTGTAATCCCACCGGCTGCCCTCCTCGATCCTCTTGATCAGATCTTCCTTCGAAGCCCCCTTCGAATATGCAACCCCCAGCCCATCCGCCACCTGCTGCAGATCCGACACGCTCATGTCATCGAGAGAGGTCTGCACCTCGATCTCCTGTATCGTATTCCCGATCTTCTTTTTGTATTTCAGATATCCCTGCAATTCAAGCTCGGTTGCAACCCGCTTGTTGCGGTCCGTCACCGCAAGATATTTCGGGTCGAACTTTATCCTGACCTGCATTCCCGTAAGCATCTCGTCCCGGGGAAATTTCTCGATAACAACATCCATCCGTATCCACTCGTTGACACCCATTTTAGCGTAGCTCTTGCTGAACCCCACAACCACATCGGCGGCGGCCTCGTCATCGGCTTTTTCGAGCGCCGTCAGCCCCATGCCCGCATCCGAAAACGCAACCGAAGTCTCGCCCCTGTCCGTTTTCTCCACCGACTGCTCGAACTTGCTCACCGCCAGCAGATCATTGTCCGAGGATACGCTGGAATAAAGCACCGGGTCCGCCTCATCACCCTCGTACCCTATGATCCGCAGATATCCCGGGTTGAGAGTCTCGCTCCTGCCGTCCTCGTAAACCACCATCGCCGAATAGCTCACGAAAGTAACGCCCGGCCTTATCACCTTGTAAGGAACTTCGAGGAATATTTTTCTGTCGGAAAAAGGCTCGGGAGTTTTAGCCCGGAAAACAATAATGCCTTTCCTGTGCGCAAGATTGAATTTTTCCACGAGACTGAACGCCGGGTCCGCCGCGTAGCTGTCGCGGTTTTTGCTCAGCCTTACATAATCGACATCCGAGGTCAGGGTTACCTGAGCGCCGACAACCTTTTCGCCGTCGGCAGGAACGAGATATATCCTGAAAATGCCGGTGCCGCCTGATTTCACGACTTCGCCGCCCGGGATTTCCATCTCGAAAGTCGCTGCTTCGAGCGTCCCCGCGCCCGCGATCACAAACAGAAACATCAGAAGCAGGCATAATGAAACTGGGCTTTTAAGAAAGCCCGCTGTTTTCCTCTTAAATCCCGCATCCAAAGCAGGTCTCATCCGCACCGCCCTGAATCACCTGTATTCTTTCACCGCTTCATAAGCTCTGTTCTTCGAAATGCCGAAAACGTCCGACACAACAAACGCGATATCCTTCACGCTCAGTTCCGTCGCGCACAAAGCCTCCATTACCCGGCTCATTTCCGCAACCCTGATATCTTCAGACTCGTCCTTTGATTCTATTCCATGGATTATTACGGTATATTCACCAATTTCTTTTACATCGACGTCACCGCCCGCAGCCGCGCCGAGCGTCGTTCTGGTGATCTGTTCATAAACCTTGGTCATTTCCCTGAAAAGCGTTACGCCGCGATCCCCTAGTTTCTCATGCAATTCGGACAGTGTTTCCCGGATCCTGCGAGCGGATTCAAAAAAGATGACATGGCGTCGCTCATGCACAAAAGACTCGATTGCCCTGGCCCTTTTCCCGCCCGACCGCGGCAGAAAGCCTTCAAACACAAACCGTGTCGATTCAAGCCCGGACGCCGAGAACGCCGCGGCAATAGCCGATGGGCCGGGAACAGGAGAAACCCGAATACCACGCGCCGCCGCCGCCGCCACAATCACGCTCCCGGGATCACTCGCGCCGGGAGTTCCCGCCGTGGAAACCACCGCGCCGGACTCCCCGCGCTCCAGCGCCCTGACAAGCTGCGGCGCTTTTCCCCGTTCAACATCCCCGAACAGGCTCACCATCCGCGCGCGTATGCCGTGCCGGTTGAGCAGTTTGCGCGTCTCGCGCGTGTCCTCCGCCGCTATCCAGTCAACACCGGCAAGCATGCTCAACGCGCGTAGAGTTATGTCCTGAAGATTGCCGATCGGCGTCGCAACCACATAAAGGACTCCGGGTTCAGGCGAATTAGAATCTGTGCTCATATCAGTGGAACATCACAACAGCGCCCGGTACGCAGGACGCATTTTTTAAAATTTCCCGGATCTGAAAACCGACATAATCCAGATACCGGCCATCGCGATCAGGGCCACCAGCGCCACATCGTGAAGCGGCCAGTTGAAAAGCATTATCGAATCATAACGCGGAACCAGCGATGAAAGCGCTATCAAAAGCGCCCCTATCACGATGGCAAGCGACAGCCTGTTGAAACTCTGGCCGACGTTTTCCACCATTCCGCGTATCGTATCAAGGTAATTATCCATTTCAATCCGGACCTTCATGTGCCCGGTTTCAATATTCTTGGATATCTTGTCGAGCCGCTTGGGCATCGCCGAAAGCAGGTCCCGCACATCAAGAAATGTTTTGACGACATCGCCGCCGAAATTCCGCGGGTCCAGCTCCTTGCGCAGCAGCATCCGCGCCGCCGGCTCCGCCGTGCCTATCAGGTCGAACGTCGGATCCAGGTGTCTGCCCAGACCCTCCAGCGTCACCAGCGTCTTGTCCATCAGCATGAACTCGCCCGGCAGCGATATCCGGTATTTCATCCCTATATTGAACAACTCCGTAACAAGGTCTTCGAGATTGATCTTGTCCAGCGACGAATCCACATACTTCTGCATCATCCGTCCGGCTTCGCGCACAAGCGCATCCCTGTCCGTGTTCTTGTCGATATTCGCGATCTCGTCCAGTACATCGACCAGCATCTCCGCGTCCTTGCTGACCAGCGAGATAAAATACCTTGCCATGTTCCGCTTCATGATCGGGTCCACGACGCCGACCATCCCGAAATCTATAAGCCCGACCACCTGGCCTTCCATCACGAAAATATTCCCGAAATGCGGATCGCCGTGGAAAAATCCGTCGATCAGAACCATCTTTATGAAAGCGTTCGCAATCACCTCTGTAATGAACGTCAGATCATATCCCTTCGCGACAAGGCGCTCCTTTTCCTTGAGCTTGATGCCGCGAATATACTCCATGGTCAGAACTTTTTTCGTGGTGTAATCCCAGTAAATCGCAGGAATGTAAACAGTATCATCATCCGCAAAACTTGTTCTTATCCTGTCGGCGTTCTGCGCCTCGATCGTGTAGTCGAGCTCAAGCTTGATCGTCCGGGTGAAATCCTCGATCCACTCAGCGATATTGAGCAGCTTCGCCTGCTCGAACCTCTTCTCGGCGGATACCGCCAGATCGTACATTATATCCGTGTCAACCTTGATTATCTGCTCGATGTCGGGACGCTGCACTTTAACGACAACCTCCCGCCCGTCTTCGAGAACCGCCTCATGCACCTGCCCGATCGAAGCCGAGGCTATCGGCACGCGCGAGAAGCTCCTGAACGCCCTGTCGATCGGCACGCCGAGTTCGGTCTCCACAATCTCCTGCACTTTCTCGAACGGGAACGGCGGAACCTCATCCTGAAGCTTCGACAACTCTTTGATAATTTCCCTCGGAACAAGGTCCGGCCTCGTGCTCATTATCTGCCCGAATTTCACATACGTAGGCCCGAGTTCCTCGATAACCCTTCGAATCCTCACTCCCACGGGAAGCTGGATATCGTCCGACTCCAGCACCTGCCTTTTCATTTTGCCCGGGAAAAGACGGGTGAGATCAAGCGCCTCGGACGCCCAGAAAAAACCGTGCTTGCTCAGAATCGCAGCAACGCCTTTCATCCTTACGCCTTTTTTATAGAACTTCGGTACCAGTTCTGTCGGTATCGCCATATCAATTCCCGCTTTTGTCCACGCGGCAACCCGCCGCACAGAATAGATTTTACTATGCATGCACGAGCATGGCAAATTTTGCCCTGTATTTATAACTTCTCTTATTTGAGATAAAAGTTGTTAAATTGAAGATTATTCTTCAATCGCCCCGTAAATGATTATCTTCTCGTTCGTAAGATATTCCCAGCCGCCCTGCTGCCAGTCGAAATCCCTCGTGCCCTCCGGGATCGGGTTCACCCTTATCGCGACCACGGCCTTGATATTGTAATCCGCATTGTGCTCATACTCGGGATGATACTGATAAACAGCAGGAAGCGCGTGGCAGTGTTCCGGCGCGAACTCGTTCTGGTCCGGCGGCGATATGCGGGTCTGTGGGAAAATAGTCCTGAACGGACCCAGCCCGACCAGTTTCCCGTTTTTAGGATCAAGCGATGACATCCCCATATTATCGCCATTGATTTCGAACGCGAGGATCGGCTTCACCGGTTCAAGTTGCCTGAACTCTTCGAGCCCCTCGCCGTCATAATGCGCCCATCCGCATTCATTTAAATCTTTTTTACTGAAGCCGAACACCGGAGCGCCCTGTTCATATTGCTTGCTCAGCCAATCAATCGTGAACGTTTTCCTGTAGCCGTCGACCGAGATAACATCAACGGTCTCCGCGCCGGCAGCCAGCCCGGCGGCATTTAGAATTTCGATCAGTTCAAAGCCCCTGTACGTATAATACGTATCTCCTTCAGGCGACTTGTGCGAATTCGAAAACACCGTCTGTTTGACCACTGGAACAGAATGCATCAGATCGGACTTCGAGAACACTTTCGCAGGCGCCGGCGGCACACCCGGAGAACTCGATTCGCTGCCCGGCTGCGTTAACTCTTTCAGCTCCCGCTCGTTCGTAAACCCGTCGCCGTCCGAATCCGCCGACGCGATCTTTGCGAACGCCGCCCGGTTGCGGCCCGCCCTGTTGTAATCCATCCCGAATTTATTCAGAGTCTCTTTTATATCGGAATCGCCGTTCATATAAATAACATGGCAGTAATCGCACGAGTTGACATACTGCCGTCTCTCCGGCTTGTTCTTCCTCGCAGGCATCGTAACTTCGCCGCCACGGTGGCAGAGATTGCAGCCGTCGAGGGATGTGCCTTTCATTTCCGGGTATTCCGAAAGAAACGCCTCGATGTCACGGTCGTCCTCGTGTCCGACATATCCCGCAAAACAGAATGTAAGAAATAAAACAGTCAGAATCAGCGGAACCGACAGACAGGCTTTATAGAGCAGTTTTTTCATGATAGTCCTCCAAACGTGACTGACCTGCATTTCTCACCAGTGCAGGTTAAAAATCGTGAGAATGCCTGTAATACAAGGCGCGGCGAGTGAGTGGTGAGGAGTATGTAACCGAGCCCGAGCCCTTTCGGCCCGAACCGATTTTTGCTGATTCATGCACAGAGCAGAGCTTGTGCATGTCACCCGGCGCAGCAGGACAAGTATTATCACGATCTTCCGGATTTCTCTGTGAGAAATCCGGGCTTATTATCAGCGAGCGGACAATCTATGTCAAGTTTGATACAAAACCATTGAGGATCGGTTGTTTATAGCGAAATCAATTTTAATGACAATGAAAAAAGGGCGTCTGAAAGACGCCCCTTCCATAAGCTTTTAAAGAGCAAGTCTTATTCAAACTCGGGTTCGATAATACCGTAATCCGTGTCCTGCCTGACATAAACCACATTTACCTGATCCGTGTCGGCGTTCAGGAAAACATAGAAATTGTGGTTCAGCATTTCCATCTGAAGGCACGCTTCCTTCGCGGTCATGGGCTTCACGGGGAATTTCTTGGTTTTTACGATTTCGGGCTCTCTTTCGGGAATATCGACTTCGTCGAAATCCAGCTGCTCATCAATAATATTTTCTTTTCTCGCGCCTCTTGTCCTGCCATGCGATTTCTGTTTGTAACGCCTCAACTGCCGCTCCAGTTTTTCCGAAACAATGTCGATAGACGCATACATGCTAATCGAGGCTTCTTCACACCTGAAGATCGTTCCGTTTGCACCAAGAGTCACTTCCACCCTCTGGGTTTCTTCCGCGCTCTTGTTGTCCTGATAAAGAAGCTCAACCTCTGCGCTGTTAATCTTATCGTAATACTTTGTCAGCCTTCCGATTTTCTCTTCGATGTAACTTCGAAGCGAATCTGTTACCTTGATGTTGTTTCCCTTGATGACCATCTTCATGTTCTTCATCGTGTTCCTCCTTTAGTGAGAAGCAACGCATACGACACAAGAGATTTTACCTTGAAGCCTTTACAGAAAGCCATGCGCCGATCGTGATAAGAACCATATTCGGCAACCATGCCGCAAGCGCCGGGTCAAGAAAAGCCTGTCCAAGCCCCCTGAACAAAGCCCGCATTATATAATAGAAAAATATTATAATTATGCTTATTCCAAAACCCACCGAAGAACTTGCACGCTGGGGTTTGAGTCCTAATGGCGCAGCTATCAGCGCGAACGTGAAACTCGCAAAAGGTATTGCCAGCTTCCCGTAAAGATCCACCTTTAGTTTCTTAAGGCTTGCACTGTCTATATGCTGTTGTTGTTCTAAAATATTGATCCTTTCTTTTAGTTGTGCGTATGTATATTCTCCAACCCGGGTCTTTTCCCGGGCCAGATCCTCAAGCCTCTGTTTAAATATTATATCCATACCTTCAAACTTGACAACATTCTTGATATCGCCGGCACTGTTGAACAAAAGCTGCGTGCCGTTGAAAAACTGCCAGTACTTATTATTATAAACAGCTATCTCTGCAAGCGTTATTTTCGAAACCACTTCATCCTCGAACTGCGTGTAATAAACGTTCTTCATCCGCCCGCTATCGACCGATCCCGCGAACAGGTGGCTCTTTATCTTACCGTCTTCATACTCGGTGTATTCGATATTTTCTTTCTTGATAGTTTCGCCGCCTTTTACTTTCACCTCTTCCAGGAGTTTCTCGAACTCCAGGTTCGCCATCGGCACAATCCGGTCGTTGAGCAGCAGCCCGAGCATGCTCACCACCAGCGCGAATATCAGCACCGGAACCTGCAATCTCAAAAAGCTTATCCCCCCCGCCCGGAACGCCGTCACCTCGAGATCGCTCGAAAAACGGCTGAAACCCAGCAGAACGCAGAAAAGAACCGACATCGGAAGCGTGTACGATACGATTTCCGGCAGCTTCAAAAGGAAGATTTTGACCACCCACATGAAGTCGGCATTGTAGTCGATCACGGTTCTGATGATCTGGTACAATACACCGCCGCCGAGCACGAGCGCTGTAAACGCCATGACACCGCCGAAAAACATCGGGGTGATTTCCTTTATGATCAATCGGTCGATTAACTTCATTACCGCTTATCTAACCCTGCCCCTCGACACCGCTGTTTTCTTCAACAAAATCCATTTTGAACCTGTCGCCGAGATAATGCTTTCTCGCGTGCTCGTTTTCCGTTATTTCCTTGGATGTGCCCGATATCAGAATCTGCCCGTCGTACATGATGTATGCGCGGTCGGTTATTTCGAGCGTCTCGCGCACGTTGTGGTCTGTTATCAGCACACCCATGCCCCTGTACTTCAACCCTCGCATCAGTTCCTGGAGTTCCTGCACGGATATCGGGTCGATCCCTGTAAACGGCTCATCCAGCAGAAGAAACGTCGGGTCCGTCGCAAGCGCGCGCGCGATTTCGACCCTGCGCCTCTCGCCGCCCGATAACACGTATCCCTTCGATTTCCTGATCTTCTCTATTCCGAACTCTTCAATCAGCGAATCCGTCTTCTTTTTCCGCTCGGCCCCGCTCATCTTCTGATGTTCCAGAATCAGCATCAGGTTCTCTTCCACCGTGAGCTTTCTGAAAATCGACGGCTCCTGCGGAAGATATCCCACGCCGCGCCGCGCGCGCTGGTACATCGGCAATTTTGTTATATCCGCTTCATCCAGAAATATTTTTCCACGGTTAGGAGAAATTATCCCGGTCAGCATATAAAAAGTGGTTGTTTTCCCCGCGCCGTTCGGACCCAGCAGCCCTACTATCTGGCCCGGCTCAACGTCCACCGTAACTTCATTGACTACCGTACGGCCATGATAAATCTTGACCAGCTTTTCGCCCCTCAGAATCTTGCCCATCAGGGTGCTACCTCCTCAGGGTTTTGCTCGGATTCCTCTTCTTTGAGCTTTATCTGCGCCTGGAAGCCCCCATCGACCTTCCACGCGCCCTCACCTTCTTTATACTTTATCCACAGATGCTTCGTGCTGAAACTGTCTCCGTTATCACGCTCGACCATCACGTCGCCGAATATATCCACTTCTTCCGTTTCGGAATTTATCTCGATTCTATCCGATGAGAAGCTGAAATCCTTCACTCTCCCTTTAACTCCGTCCTCAAGCCTTATCCTTTTACCCTCCAGCGAGCCGGTCAAACGTTCAGCTTCAATCTGCCCGTCTTTAAATTCGAAAAACACCGTCTGCGTCGCGACAAGCGTCCCCTTCGTCTTTTCAGTCTCCTCGCCCTCATCCACGACTTCAAACCGATATTCAAGCGAACCCGCCGTTATGAACAGATCCTCCAGCGAGCCGATATCCAGCAGTTTCCTGCCCTCTTCTTCGTCCTGCCCGTCATCTTCCGCAGGTGCGGCCTGCTCTTCTTCCTCCGCAGGCGCTTTCCTGCTGTAATATATCTTCACCGGCTCCCGGCTGTTTATCCACCCGGCGTCCGGCGCCGCCGTGAAATTCCCGGCTTCGATCCTTACGGTTGCGTCTTCCAGTTCTTCCATTACAACACAATTGTTTTTCGCCGTAACTATACTGTCCTGCACATCTATTACAATATTGCCGGCTTCCATTTTCGTGTTTTTTCCATAATCAATCTTTATCGGATCGCCTTCGAGTTCCGCAAAACCTTCTTCTTTCGAGTAATGGAGGTTACGCCCTTTCACGTTCAGATCGCCAAGTATCAGTTCCACCGCGCCGGGGATATTGAACTCGACCTTATCGAGATCGCCGAAAGCTTCCTGCGTTTTGATAATCAGTTTTTCGGCCTGTTTTTTATTTTCCTGCGCGTTTGCCGCAGTCGAAAACACGACAACCAGCCCGGCGGCGAGCATCAAAACCAGCTTCGGAATGTGATTTTTTATCCTGTTCATTCTAACCCATGCCACTGATAATATCCCGGAATCCATCTCCGTCAGGCGTCGGTTCAAGCCCGAAAAACCCCGCAACAGTCGCGCCCAGGTCGGCAAAAGAAGCCCTTGTGCCGAGATCGCCCGGAACCGCTCCGCCACCGTATTTCACCAGAACGGGCACGTACTCCCGGGTATGATCCGTACTCGCCGTATGAGTCGGGTCACAACCATGATCCGCCGTTATTGCGAACAGATCCTCATCGCCCAGCATCGACTCTATCCCCGGTATTTCGGCGTCGAATTCTTCGAGCGCCCGCCGGAATCCATCCACATCCCGCCGATGCCCGTATTCCTGATCGAAATCAATCAGGTTGGCGAAGATAAATATTTTATTACTATTATTCTGATTATCCAATAAAAGTTGCCTTATTTGTACTATCCCATCAATATTGGACTCCGCGTGGACACATTTACTGAACCCGCGATGCCCGAAAAGATCATCCACCTTGCCGATTCCAATTACTTCAACCCCTCCCTCGCGCGCGATATCCAGCAGCGTCGGATACGGCGGGGCTATCGAAAAATCGCGCCTCCCTTTCAGTCTGCGAAACGATCCGGGCTCGCCGTCGAAAGGCCGCGCGATCACGCGATCCACGTTGTACGGATCGCCGTTCATAACCTTTTCGCGCACAACGCCGCATACCTCGTACAGTTTTTCCACGCTCATAACATCCACATGCGCCGCGATCTGAAAAACGCTGTCCGCGGATGTATAAACTATCGGCCTGCCGGTATCGAGATGCCGCCGGCCGAGCTGCTCGATGATCCGCGTGCCGCTTGCCTCGCAGTTACCAATCGGTTCCAGGCCGGTTTTCTCGATGAATAAAGAGATAACCCCGTCCGGAAACCCGCCGGGGTAAAGCGCCGGCGTCTCCCGCCTGATCCTTCCCGCCAGTTCCCAGTGCCCCGAAGTCGAATCCTTCGCGTGCGATTTTTCCGCCATACGCCCGAAAAAAGCCTCCGGCGACGCGGATGGGGCGACCCCTTTCATCGCGAGCACGTTTCCGAGCCCGAGCCGCCGCAGGTTCGGAATCCTCAGCCCGCCGCATGCTTCCGCCAGATTGCCCAGCGTGTTTGTTCCGGCATCACCGAAATCCCCGGCATCCGGAAGAGCGCCCGCTCCCACTCCGTCCAGCACTATAACCAGCGCTTTTGCGGCCATTTCACGCCCCTTCAGGATTTTGCTCTCGGGTGAAACTGTTCAAACGATTTTCTCATCTGATGCGTTGTCGCATGAGTGTACTTCTGCGTGGTCGATATATCCGAATGCCCGAGCATCTCCTGCACCGCCCGCAGATCCGCGCCATTTTCCATCAGGTGCGTCGCGAATGAATGCCTGAAAGTATGCGGAGAGATATTCGACATGACACCGGCGTCCCTTCCCAGGTCCTTCACTATCTTCCACACCGAAGCGCGCTGCACCGGGCCGCCGCGGGATGTCAGAAAAAGCCTGTCCGATCCACGGTTGTCCCATTCAGTCCTGACTTCTTCGAGATATTTCTTCAGCCACTCCCGGGCTATCTCCCCGATCGGGACCATCCGCATCTTCGATCCCTTGCCGAAACATTTTATGTAGCCCTCGCTCCAGTTGAGATCGCTGAGCTTCAGCCCGGTCAGTTCGCTCACCCTCATCCCGGTCGCGTAAAGCGTTTCCACGATCGCCCTGTTGCGGATTTCCACCGGCTTCTCGACGGGCATAGACTCTATTATCCGCTTGACCTCTTCGCTGCTCAGCGTCGATATCGGCGGATCGAACTGCCTCGGGTTCTCTATGTCGTCGAGCACATCCATCCCCACGCTGCCCTCGCGATAAAGATACTTCACAAAGCTGCGTATCGCGTTGACTTTTCTCGCCACCGTGTTCGGCGCCATGCCGCGCGACCTCAGCCGCTGGTTGAAAAGACTCACCGTATCCGCGCTGATCCTGGATATCTGCGCCATCCGATTCTCGTCGAGGAAATCCGTAAACTGCGCAAGGTCGCGCCCGTACGCATCCAGCGTGTGGCGCGAGTACCCTTTTTCGATGACGAGATAATTCAGAAACTCGTCTATGTAACTGCTTATCATATCAGCCATAAAATCATCTATCGATCAGCATCGGCTCGAACCTGAACTCCTGCAGCCAGATGTCCTGGGCTATCTTTTTTTCCGCCAGAACCAACGGGAATTTGTTCAGCCAGATCGCATACTCTTTTGCCCAGCGCGGTTTTTCAGGCACGTCTTTTCCGCGACGGATTACAATCAGCCGCCCGGTTTTTTCGAAAAGCCTGATCAACCCGTCGGGCGGATGGTCGTCGATCGTCACATGAAGAATATCCTTCAGTTCGTCCTGCCTGTATCTTTTGCCGCCGATAAGCTCCATGTCGAAATTATTCGTCATACTGTAAATTCTGCTTTCCATCCCGCGCCCGTAATAATACATCGGCGGCGACATGGAACTGTCTGTGAAAGCAAGCGGAGAATCACTGTTCCGCATATATTCCGTAACGCTGTTCCAGTCCGGCTTCGCCAGCTCGCTCTGCTTCATCGCGGGAACAAAACCGAATATCACGCAAAGCACAAGCACAGCGAACACGGCCCTCGCCCGCCAGCCGGTGAACCGCACGATTCCATTCGCCGCCACAGCATAAAAAGGCACCGCCGCGGGAAGAATAACCTGCCAGGACTCCGACGCGCCGACCGAGGTGAAACAGAACAGCAGCGCCATCGCAAGCGATGTTCCGGCCACGAAAAACATAAACACCCTCGGCCTGTACCCGTCCTCGTACTCACGGAAACCGGCGAACGGCAGATAATGATAAATAACGATCGCAAGCACGCCGCCGATAACGCTCCACCCGTTCAGCAATCTCTCGCCGATGTAAACCCCGCCGAGTACAAATATGAGATGCACATACTTGCCGATGAAGAGCAGTCTCAAATTGAGGTTGACAAGCTGCTCGGAAGGAATCGTGTTGTACAGTGGATTCTCGGGATCGATCACGCCCGGCATAAAGAATGCCGGCATCCAGTGCTTTGCCCAGAAAGCGGCTGATGCAAGCAGGACAATGTTGAGAGGAATCCACCACCACAACGCGCGCACCCTGTTTTTCGCGAACCCGAAAAAAAGTATGTTCGCCGGCAGAACCAGGAACGCGGCGTGGAACCCGAAATTGACACCGGCAAGCATCACGATCGAAAAAGCGGCGGCAACCCATCCGTTGTTCTCGCCCTCGAATACCCGCCAGAAAAGATACAGGCCCAGCGTAAAAAACAGAAGCCCGATCGAGGTCGCAATCGCCGCCCGGGACACCATTACATGATACGGCATCACTGCAAGCAACAGCGCCGCGATCACAGCCGCGGGCCGCCCGAACACCCTTTTAACCAGAGCATAAACCAGCAATATCGTCAAAAGCCCGGCGAGCAGTGAAGGCATCCTCAGCCACAACTCGCTGTCGCCCCCGCCGCTCCAGAGTTTCATGAACCACACATAAGGGAAAAAACTGCCGGTGTGCATGTCCGCTTTAAGCAACATCAATTCCCACAGGTGCCCCCAGCCGTCGCGGGTGAACATCCACACGCGCGCCTCCCGCCCGGAAAGCAGCGGCACGCCCGGCCCCGGCGCCCTCAACAATATCGCCAGTATCGCCACCAGTAATTCAGCCCAGTATTTTCCTGCGTTTTTTTTCATTTATCGTACCGTGGCATCGACAGTGTGAAATCCGGCGCCGGATTATCGATGCATATAATTCCGGCGGGCGTCTTCTCTTCTTCACATTTATATAATACCATCCCGGGCTCGGCGCTGATAAATTCCACCCAGTTGTATTTCAGCGTGACCGTCCGGCCTTCAGCCCGCAACCCGCTCACCCTTATCCTGCTGTAATCAGCCTCCACCCGCGCCGTCGCCCCGATCAGGTAGTTCGGCTCGTAATCCGGCAGCTCGAAAACATCGAACCGGCCCACCCTGTCCCTGTGCATGAAATATCCGGTGAATTTAGAAAAGTACGACCGCGCGGAATCCGACCAGCAGATTATCCATTTAACGTTGTACAGCTCAAGCCGGGCCTTCATTTCCTCCGGCGATATATCCGATATTTTCTGCCCGAACGCCCGCCCGTCCTGAAAAGAAACCCGATGATACTTCAGGAACACATAAGGATAAGGGCCACCGACGAACTCGCGCCCGGTTCTCAGCCCGAAATGCGAAAGAACCTGGCTCTTGCCGTAAACCTGCCCGCCGCTTTCCGCATCCATATCACCCGAATCCTCGATCATTATCCGCGCCCCGGGCGGCAGCGCCTTTATGTAACCACAGAGCGCTTCTATCTCCTGGCCCGGCTGTCGCGCGAGCAGGTACCGCACCTGCCGGAGCCTGTTATGCGCGTAGAAAGAACACGCTATAACCACAACGACGATCCCGTAAACGGCCAGTGTGCGTGCGATCGAAGATTTGCCGCGCGATGCCGCAAAAGACGCGAGCGCCACCCCGCCCGGCAGCGCGAACCATAACTGCGCGACCGGGAAATACCGGGCCGGGTTGAGCATGTCGCCGCCCGGCAGGAACGACCCGTAATACGAGTAAACGAGAATTGCCGTTCCGCAAACTCCCGCATACAGCGCAAGCGTTCTTTCCCCCCGCTTCCACAGGCCCGCGAATCCCGCCGCGCCCGCTGCCAGCAGCCCGCACAGAACAACCGAGTGAACCGCGCCGTAAGCGCCGCCGAACTCCTTCATGTTCATCATCATACTGCCTGTGAAATAATCCTTCAGAGGCCGCAGCACATCGAAATTCGTCCAGAACGGCGCCTCGCGAACAACGCTCGAATACGTCATCGACGCCATCACCACGTGTATCCACTGATAGTTGAAAATAAACGCGACCGCCGCCGCCGCGAACAGCCCGGCAAGCCGCAACCACCGCCGCCGCGCAAGTACCCACACAAGCGCAAAACACGCACACGGGAGCAGAATAACTATCGCCGTTTTGTGGATGAATATCGCGAGCGGCACGACCACCGCCACGCCTGCCCACCACAGCCCGCCATCGCGCGAATACCTGTAAATAAACGCGGCCGCAAGTATCGAAAAATACGTCACCGCGCCCGCGGTAAGCATCCCGCCGAGAAAAAACATCGCCGGTATTCCCACGAGAAAATACAGCCCCCCGAGCAGGAACGCGCCGCCGGATTCCCCGCGGCTGAACCCCATCACGCGCGCCGAAACCCACCATGACAGCGGGAACAGCGCCAGCCCGGTTATAAAGAACCGGAAAACCACCGCGCCCGCGGTAAGCCCGCCGAATCTCACACCCAGCCATTGCAGCGCGATGTTGCTGTTCCAGATGAAACCGAGCGGATACCCGCCCATGAAATGCGGATCGTAACCCCACAGCAACCCGGTCGCCTCATGGAATCTGCGAGCCGCTTCCACCTGATATGTCAGAATCGAAAAATCGTTGAAATATATCGAATCCCGACCGGGTAGCCCGGCGAATTCGCTCACGAGCCCGACAAGAAGAACCAGCATCGCAGCGGAACCGGCAAGCCACCAACCGTTTTGTTTTAAATACTTCATAGGCCCACCGTTAAAATCTCATCCTCCGGGCATAACGCGACCTGAACCCCGGATCGACTGCCATCTTTTTCGCGAACCACGAAATCACATCGCCCGAGAAAAAAACCGAAGGGTTGATATCGCACTCGATCCAGCACCCTTTGCACGCAATAACTTTTCGTCGCGCGGCATCCGCCGCCGCGCCGTGCCATATTTCTGAAAACCGCTGCTCCGTCACGTTCCCGGCGGAATCGCCCCGCATCACGCTGCACGGAATCACATCGCCCCCGGACGTCAGCCGGAAATGGGTGAACATCGCCATGCACGGAGGCGCGGGAGCGAACCTTTTCAGCAGCGCGCGGTTCCTTCCGCCCTCGTTCAGGTACTCCTCCGAGACATCCCGCAGGAACGCGCCCGCGAACTCACCGCGCCTCCGAGCGGAGTCGGCACGGTCCTTTATCTCGCGATGAATCCTGTAGAACGATTCGACCTCCACCGGCGTCATGCCGTCTTCCGGCTCGAAACCGAGCGGCGCGGAAAACGGGTCGGCGTCCTCCATGCCCTTGCCCTCGTGATAGCGCGCCCCGAGAAACATGTTATGGCCGACACCCAGTTCCGCCGCAAGATCATGAATCGCGTACATCTGCGCCGCCGTGCCCTTCATAACCGTCTGGTTGATCCCGGCATGAAATCCGAACTCCTTTTTAAGTTCAGACAACCGGCGCAGCGTTTCGATCGCTCTCGCCTCAAATCCCTCGACGCCTCGAATCGCATCGTGCGTGCCGTCAACGGCATCGAGACTGACCTGTATGTGAAGTTTTTCGCCTAACGCGCCGGCACCGCGCACGAACCGCTCGACACGGTCAGGCATAGAGCCGTTCGTAGTTATATAAAAAATCCTGCATGCGGTGTAATCAACCGTCAGCCTGAAAATATCGGCAAGATCATCGCGCAGGAACGGCTCGCCGCCGGTTATGCGCGCAACCTGCAGCCTGCTCATCGCGGGGTCGCGCACAACACGCGCGTAATCATCCACCGACAACTCCTTTTCAGCGCCGGAACTCCATTTGTGAATCTCGCACATCGCGCACTTCGCGTTGCAGCGATCCGTCACGTTGAACGTCATCAGGAGCGGATGCACGGGCTTTGCCGCATTTCTGAGTCTTCTTGCCCGCGCAATCGCGGCGAGCGTGGAGATCATATCTTCCACTCCCTTTTCAGCCGCATAATCTCCAGCGCCATTATCAGGACATTTTTCGGCGCTATCGAATGTGAGCTTCCATATTTTCTTTCATAACAGGCGACATCCCGCTCCTCGACCGCGAAGCCCGCACGGCTCGCCCGCAGCACAAGCTCGCCCTGCATGAATATCCCGTCGCCCTCCGGCAACGCTTTTTCAACTATATTTTTCTTAAAAGTTTTGATCGAGCAGCCGAGATCATGAAACTCGACACCGAAAATCCGTCGGAGCAGGAAATTGTATATGCCGGACATCGCCGCCCGCGCGCGCCCGTTTGGATACACTCTCCGCCTGCCCTGCACGAGATCGGCATCCGCCAGCCGCGCGACCATGCCCGGAAGATCGCCCGGCTCATACTGGCCATCTCCGTCCATGAAGGCTACAACCGGATAACTCGCCGCCGATAGCCCGGTCTTTAGAGACGCCCCCTGCCCGCGATTGACCTCATGGTGTATCGCCACGACCTCCGCATACTCCGCCGCCAGCGCGTCCGCCTCGCGGCCCGTCGCATCCGGGCTGCCGTCTTCCACGATAATTATCTCGAATTCCTGAAACGCCCCGCGCATAACATCCACACAACGCCGGACCAGCGGACCGATGTTTTTCTCATCGTCATAAGCCGGACATATCAGGCTGACAGAGGGATTGTCCAAAAAATCCTCCAGATATACGGGAGCCGCGCGCCGCGACTACATTTCGCGGCCTTTCATATCAGCTACGCCGTAGCTTTAAATATCCTACCATATAAGTGATTTTATTTCTTTAATTGCCAATTTCGCGCCGGGCCCGGTCGGAAAGCCTCCGGCGGCTTAAGGGGAACTTTTGAAAAAGGTTTCCTTTAGAATCCTTCCAAAACTTCTTGACCGCGAAGCGCTGAGCGGCGCCTTCTGCGCCGCTCAGCGCTTCGCTCGATTTTCACGGGGATAAAGATGAGAAAAGATAAGTCGCTCGCTGAAGTGAGCCCTTCCTCGTTGTCATACCTGCGAAGGAGTCTGTTGAAAAATTCCCGCTGTGTCATTCTGAGGAAGTGCAGCGACCGAAGAATCTCAATAACAAGTCCCAAAAGCGAGATCCTTCGCTACGCTCAGGATGACAAACTCTCTACGGTAACATTTTTCAACAGCCTCGCAGGCAGGTATCCACTTCTTAATGTAGACAATATTCTTTAGCCTGCATTTCTCACCAGTGCAGGATAAAAATCGTTAAGCCGGATTCTCCTGAGGAGAATGTCTTCCGGCGGGGCGAGGTCTCCCGAGACCCCAATCCTTCGTTTTCAACGGCGCAGCGATTGAGTGGTGAGGGAGCATACTGTTGCGTATGTGACCGAGCCCGAACCGACGCCGCAACACAGCAGGACAGGTGTTATCGCGATTTTCCGGATTTCTCTGTGAGAAATCCGGGTTAGTGTGCCACGTACAAAGCGCCGTTCTTTGTGCGTGCAAATCCTTTGTTTTTCCAACTATGTGTGTATTTAATTTGGAGTGTGAAAATTCCTTGTCGCTTTCGCCGCCGGAAATTCATTCCCGGCCCATAATAGAACAACGCGGCAATCCCGACTGTGCGGACTGTCAGTCCGCATGCCCGGCGGCCACAAAAGGAGAAGGCCCCCTATTTAAACGGGGGCCTTCAAATGCTCGAGCCGGAATATAAGCGGGATTCTGTCGCGGACCCGGGAGACAATACGTCGAAGAGATGTGACGGGGGCCCGTCAGGGCCTTGCATCTCCCGGGTCCGGAATGACCATTTATCTGGGACGCTCATTACTGCGCGCCTCGCGCGGACTACCCGGAACTACGCCGTTACAGCGTGCGGTGGTCGAGTTCAGAACCTCCGCCTCGGCGGGCCGCCTCTCAGTTCCTGCTTGTCCTTGCACCGGGTGGGGTTTGCCTGCACAAAATGTCGCCACTCTGCCGGTGCGCTCTTACCGCACCCTTTCACCCTTACCTGTGGCTTCGTTAAAAACCCATCGGCGGTTTGCTTTCTGTTGCACTTTCCGTGGGGTCACCCCCCCTGGCCGTTAGCCAGCACCCTGCCCTGCGGTGTCCCGACTTTCCTCAGGCTCGAAAGCCCGCGGCCATCCATCCGGCTCTTTCAAGTTCCGTCACTGAATATTTTAAACTTTTCCACCCAAAAGTCAAAATCGCTGTCTATTCTGTTTGTGTTTTGAAAAGATTAGTTGCGCACGCCGTCCAGCACTTCATTGCAAAGCCTGTCCGCGTGCTTGTTTTTTTCTCGCCGGATATCAACTATCCTGAAAGATGCCAGCCGGGACGAAAGCTCCCTGGCCCTCTCGTAAAGCGGCTGGAGATCCTGGTTCTTCACCCTGTATCTGCCCTGTATCTGGCGGGCTATAAGCTGGCTGTCGGTATAAAGCGTGACCTTCGCCGCGTTAAGCTCCAGCGCGGCTTCCAGCGCGAGAATAACCGCTTCATACTCCGCCCTGTTGTTCGTGGTATTTCCCAGCGGTTTCGACCGCTCCAGGACAACCGAGTCCTCGTGAATAAGCACGGCTGCGGCTGCGGCCGGTCCCGGGTTCCCCCGGGCCGCTCCATCCGTGAACACTGTCAGTTCAAGTGGTTTCTGATCTTTGAAAAGAGGCATCCGTTCTCAGTCTGTCTGCTCGGGGACGAAAAGTATTCTCCCGCATCTCTGGCATTTCACGATGACATCGCCGTATTCGAGTTTCTGAAGCGTGGCGCGGCTTACTTCCACGTTGCAGCCGGTGCATACTCCCTCTTCCACGGTTGCTATCGCAACACCGTCTCTCTCCCGCTGGAGCTCCTGGTACATAGTCAAAAGATTTCTGTCTTCAAAATCTTTGAAGGATTTTCGCTCCTGCTTTAACTCTTCTATCTTCTTTAAATAATCTTCCTTATTATTTTCACGATCCTCGGTTATGCTTTTGAACTCGCCTTCTATCCCCTTGAGCGTTTCTTTCACTTCGCTCTTTTTTATTTCGATGTTCTCGACAGCAACCATCAACTTTACAATTTCGTTGTCGCTGTTCTTCATTATATTCATATACTGCTCGCGTTCCTTCTGAAGATACTGAAGATCTTTCGGATCGGTTCCCGGATCGAACAGCTTGTCTTCGATCTCTTTTTTCTTCGCCTTGGCGTTTTCGATTTTTGCCCTGTGATCATCAGCTTCCGATTTGAACGGCTCCTGTTCCTTGTCGAGCCTCTTTATCTTCTCCTGCAGATCCCTGTGCTTTTTCTGGATGGGATCCTCCTCGCGGTCAAGATTTTTTATCCATCTCGTATTCGCGATTATTTCATTATCGATCATCTGCAACCCGTAGAGCTGCGAAAGTTTCTTGTATAATTCGGACATCGCACCAATCCTCCGGCTCAAAGAGCCCTGTTAAAATACTTTTTCCAGTCACGTAAACAGAAACTATAGTATATTTGCATATTCTATGAATTTCAACAAGAACTATTGTTATGATTATATATCACCATTGTCAACAATCCTTCCTGATGTTAAAATTTAATTGGGTGTTTTCTATGCAAATCAGCAATATGGCCCCCGAGACGTTTTTTCCTTTTCTGGAATCACTGTCGAAGGGACAAACATCAACGACCGGCCTTTATTTTTCAGCGTCGCAGGCGCTTAACCTGAGACGCGAAATTCGTGTCGGGGATTTTTCGAGCACCCGGCTGGCTCACAGGACTCAAACTCTTTTCTCGAAAACAACCCCGCTGCTCGAAGACAGCTTCAACAGCGTCTTCAAATCCCGCTCGATGAATTCCGGCAACAGCATGGTCGCGACAGGCAGCGCCGCAGACGGCGCGTTCCTCTCGAACTTCGATATATCCGTTAAACAAACAGCTACTTCCCAGTCGGTTTACAGCGACGCGCTTAAATCCTATGAGCCGATGGAACTGCCGCGGTCCGTTTACGAATTTGTTATCGATCGCGGGTTAAGAACCGACAGGTTCAGGATCACAACAAGCGGTTCGGACACCAATAGAGATGTGATTGAAAAGATTGTCGATGAAATAAATTCATCCGACATCGGCGTAACCGCAAGCACAGTGGAAAACTACTCCTCCTCGACCGTAAGGCTGATGATCCAGGGCATAGACAAATCCGAGATGAGCATGATTTCCGTCAGGGACACAAGCGGCGATATCCTGGACCGGCTCGGGGTATCCACGGTCAGTTACGCAACATCATCGAAGGGCGGGCTGGGAGAGGTTACAGGCGAGGCGATTTTTTCGGTCAACGGGCAAACTTTCCACAGCGGAACAAACACCGCGCATTTTTATGAGAACCTTTTAACGGTCCCCTCGTACAGGACCGACCCGTATGCCACCCCCGAAGAGCTATACGAGGAATGGTATGAAAACGGCGGGCTGGAAAACTACGCGCCTCAAACAAAAAGCTCGCAGGGCGGCATTTACGGCGACTACAGTTTTTCTCTAAAGCTCGAAGGCGCTAACTCAGGAACCGCCGCGCTTCCGATCCGCGAAGATCTCCAGAAAATATCCTCCGCCATCGGCGAGTTCGTAACGGCATTTAATAATACGCTGGACGAACTCAGGCCCAACCCGGTGTTCGGATACCGACAGGCTAAAGGTTATCTCGAAGGAGTTCTGTCCTCGAACAAACAGGAACTCGAAAGCTTCGGCATAACAAAAACCGCCTCCGGCTACGAAGTTGACATGGAGGTTCTCGAATCAAAGCTTCGGACCGATTTCGAGGATGTCAAATCCCTGTTCGGCGGCCCCGGCGGAGTCGCGGAAAAAACCGTCTACGGGGTGAGAAAAATCCTCAACGCACCCATGACAGGCATCAGCCGCGTGGAATCCACCGGCAACGACGACCACTTCTTCAATGTCGCGGGATTATTCTACGACGGTTCTTTCTGATCAGAGAAAATTTCTCTTCGATAAACATTCTTCGATTCCAAAAAAGAATCCAGAACGGCAGCTATCGTTTTCGGGTTCACGTCATACAGATCGAAGATTTCCGACACGACTTTTTTCCCGCTTCTTTCCGAAGAAACAACCCACTGAAACTCTTCGTCCCTTCTCCGCAAAGCCACCTTGCCGTCGAGCCCGTAAGCCGCCATCTTAAGATCCGCTGCGGCAGTAGCATTCTCCAGCGCCTCCAGCCTCTGCACATCTGAGAACCGCCGCTTCTTCTGAAGTTTTTTCTGCAACTGCCACGCTTCCCATTGAGCGCGGTCGCGGTCATAAACTTCAGCCTCGCGCCGCCTGGCTTTCTTCGGCGCTCGAACTCCGTAAACAGGCGCCACGGGCGCCATGCTGTCGGGATGCTCATTTTTATCTTCGTAGTCCAAAAGGAACTCCGCGATCAGAACAGTTTTTCAATTTTTGAAACATCGGTCAGAACGAATTCGGGGTCCAGCGCCTTCATCTGCTCGACAGCTTCGAGGCTCTTGATGCCCGTAAGCACTATCGCGGCGCAGGTATTCATTTTTCTCGCCGCCATAATGTCGCTCAGCGAGTCGCCTACTATCAGTATCTTTTTGCCGGCATCGTCGGGAAACGGCAACTTCATATCGATAAGCTCTTCAATTCCTTTTTCGGGGTAAAGAGATTTAAGATAAACATAAGGATGCGGCTTGGATATGGACTCATGCTTCCTGTTGCCGGCCATCCATTTCTCGGCTTCCGCTATCTCCCTGTGCGTAGCTATCCGATCCGATTCAAAGAAATGGTGCAAACCCCAGCGCCGGAGCGGCTCGATTATTTCATCGTACGGCCTGCCGGTCGCAATTCCCAGCCTCAGCCCCGCTTCCTTGAGCATCGCCATCGCAGAAATTATTTTCCCCGCCGGTATCACCGGCTCCTCGAACTGTATCATGCCGTCCTTGTGTATCTCGCTCGGAGCCGGCCCGTTGTCTCTTTCATACAGCCTGTCACCGAGATACCTCTGCTGAAAAAGAGCCACCACCAGGTCCCACATCGGGCCCGACCTCTGGAAAACAGGCTTCGCCAGCCCCGTCCGCTCATATCGCCAGTCATTGATATCCTCGACAAAACGCTCGGCACGCTTCTGCGGCTCGGCGGATGTTTCCCTGAGCGGTTTCTGCTTCATTCTCCTGTTTCTGAACGACTTAAAATACGCGCTGTTCCCGTCTATCTTTTCCAGAAGCATATTGCGCCCCGGGATCAGCCTTCCTATCTCCCTCAAAGTCCCGGCGCTGAAAGGCTCGTCCAGAACGGCTGCGACCTTATCCCTCGGACCCGCCGACACTATCAGGTCGATCAGGTAGAGCGCGAATGAAAAATAAGCCAGGTCCCAGTTAGTGTTGATTCCGCTGTTTTTAAGGTATGCAATGAAGTCCTCCGACACAAAATGCGAAAGCGTAACCGGCGCACCGGGTTTGACCATAATGGTCTGGAACGTCTCGTTGTTCAACCCGACGAACTGGCCGCCGTAAAGCAGCTCCAGCACCGTGAGATCCGCCGCGTTCCAGTACTCGGACTCGCTCGTAACCACTCCATCCATATCAAAAATTATGGTTTCGATATTCAGGAATTTTTCTCTGTCGTTTACTACAGGCATTCTCGGCTTCCGGTTTCTTTATTCTTTCTCCAGCGTTACCGTCCCTTTTACCCCGGGTGTCGTTCCCTTCCTCCACGCGCATTCCGAAAACGTTATCTTGAGCGCCTCGCCGAACGACCTGAATATGCTTTCCCAGATGTGGTGGGGATTGTAGCCTTTAAGCAAATCTATGTGAAGCGTACACTTCGCCCCCTGGACAAAGCCCTCGAAAAACGTGACCAGGTCGGCACGCTGCATATCCTCGACAAGCTCCGGCCCGGATTTCAATTTATCATCCATTACAAGAAGCGCCCGCTCCTCGAAGCTGATCGTCGATCTCGCCAGCGCCTCGTCTATGCAGGACAACGCGCAGCCTGAACCGTTTATCCCGGATGCCAGCTCCCTGTTGAACATCTCAAGGTACGCCTCGCCGAGCGCAAGCCCGATATCCTCGCATATTACATGCGTCAACTTGAAATCCTCGAGCTTTATCGTGACCGCCAGGTTCATGCAGGCCCGCCACGATATCGTCTCCAGCATGTGGTTGAAAAACTGGAGAGAAGTGTCGATTTTCTTTTTAAAATCTTCCTGCCTGTCGCCGCGTGAGAGTTGCAGTTCGATTTTAGACTCGTTTGTTTCCCTCTTTATTTTTATGACATCCGGTTGATTCGCCATTTAGCTTCTCCATTGTTATCATCCGCCCGGTTTCCGGCGGTTTTATTTTTTACCTTTCGGTTTTCTCTTTTTTTCTTCCTGCCCGAGAATCTTCAATCTTTCCGCAACAGCCATCGCGTGCGCCGGGAAACCTTCATAACGCGCAAGCGTCTCGGCCATCGGCGCGAGCGATTTAAAACCCTCCCGCGTTACGAACCCTATCGACGATCTCTTCAGGAAATCATAAACCGTCACGCCCGAGAACGATCTCGCGAATCCGCCGGTGGGCAGTATCGCGTCGATACCGAGATTGAAATTGCCGAGCGTTATCGGCGTGTCCGGCCCGAGCAGAATCTCGCCGGCGTTATTCACATCGTTAATCACTTCCAGCGGATCGCTGATAAGAATCTCCATGTGCTCGGGCGCGAAAAGGTTGACGAACTCGACCGCCTGCTTCATGTCGCGCGTCAGAACCGCGCCGCCGAATGCCGAGAACCCTTTCTTGATAAACGTCTTTCTGGGCTCAGGCAGCTTTTTGATCAGCGCCGGCAGTTTCGCGTCGACTTTTTTTATCAGTTCTTCGCTGTCGGTGACGAGCAACGCCGTCGAGTCGGGCCCGTGCTCCTGCTCGATCAGCAGGTCGAGCGCCGCTATCATCGGATCGGTGGTCGCGTCCGCAAGTATTATCGACTCGCTCGGCCCGGCAGGCAGACCCACATCGATCGTTCCGTAAAGAAGATGCTTCGCCGCGGTCACGTACCCGCTGCCCGGCCCGATAACCTTGTCCATCTTAGGAATCTTTTTTGTCCCGTAAGCGACAGCCGCGACCCCCTGCGCGCCGCCCACCCTGTAAACATTCCTGATCCCGCATGCCCGCGCTGCTACAAGCGTTCCCGCATCCGCTTCACCGCCCGGCCCCGGAGGGGTTATCACCGCTATCTTTTCAACCCCGGCCACAACCGCCGGAATCCCGAGCATCACCATCACCGACGGGAACGATCCCTTCCCTCTCGGCACATAAAGCGCAACCGACGCGATCGGCGTTATCTTCTCGCCCGCGAACACGCCCGGCTCGACCGGAGTGATCCACAGCGCCTGCGGCATCTGCCTTTCGTGGTAACATCTCACATTTGCAACGGATTTCTCTATCGCGGCCTTTATTTTCTTCGGCAGTTTTTTCTCCGCCTCGTCGAATTCCTTTGCCGTCACCTTGAATTTCGACGGCTTAAGATCAATCCCGTCGAACTGCTTTGTATACTTCGCGATTGCGCTGTCTCCGTTATCCCTTACATCTTCGACAACAGGTTTTATCTTTGATTCGTAGGCCTCGATGTCAACTTCCGTCCTCCGAAGCAGGCGTTTCTTTTCATCATCGCGCATTTCGTTCCAGCGATATACTGTAAGCATTTGTCTCCTCCAACCAATCAGAACGATTAACATTATAACAAAATATGTATAAAATTACATAACACACCTCATGCAATATTCTCCCGCCCGGGAGATAATGGTGTATAATGACCAGCGATGGAGGCCGGTTTTGGATCGTGGCAGGCTTATAGAATTGTACAGGCGGCTCGCGCATGAATGCGTGCCCGCGAAAGTCCGTCTCGAACTCACGCGCGGATGCAACCTGCGATGCGTGCATTGCAAGGTCGCGCTCGATAATTCGCCGGAAAACGAAATAACCCCCGCCGAACTGAGGAGATTCCTGCCACAGCTCATCGAAGCCGGCGCGTTCCAGGTGAATCTGACCGGCGGAGAAATTTTCTCGCGGCCCGATATCATGGAGCTGCTCGAAACCATCTTCAGCTTTGACCTGATGGTGAACATCCAGACCAACGCAACCCTTATCCGGGGCGAACATATCGAGCTGTTAAAGAAAAACATCGATCGCGTGGTCCGGATCGCGGTCAGCATTTACGCGGGCGACCCGGAGATACACGACGGCGTTACCGGCGTCACCGGCTCGTGGGAAAAATCGACGCGGGAGTTTTTCGAGATGCGTGACGCCGGGCTCGAAGTCGCGGCGTTCTGCCTGCTGATGAAAGAGAACTCCCCGCACTGGAATGAAACAAAAGATTTTTTTGAATCAAATAAAATGTTCTACCAGTTCGCTTCGCTGATGGTAGCGCGCGAGGACGGCTGCATGCAGCCGCTCGAACACAGCGTGCCGGATGAAAGCCTCGGCGGACTTCCTGTAGAATGGGACAGGTTTCTCAATCCCGATCCCGGGTCAATCCCCGCAGCCTACGACGGCGATACACGGTTGTCCGAATGGTGCGTGGCGGCACGCTATCCGTGCATTCTTCCCAATGCGGACGTGGTGCCCTGCCAGGTGATCCGCCGCCCGGTCGGCAACCTTCGCGAAACGCCGTTCGCCGAAATCTGGCGCGGCTCGCCGCTGCTCGACGAGATACGCGCACTCCGCGTACGGGATCTCGATTGCAGAAAATGCGAGTTTTTTCCAAGATGCAAACCATGCATCGGAATCGCCTTTGACGAATCAGGCTCTTTTACATCACGTCCCGAAGCTTACTGCAAACTTACTCACAAATTCATGAAAAAGGAGACTCACTGATGCAGGATTTCAAAATCACAACACTTTGCTGTAACACGGTTATGACCAGCGCCGGGCTTCTCGCAGAACACGGACAGAGCTTCCTTATCGAAACACCGGACTCGCAGGTGCTGTTCGATGCCGGGCAGTCCGATGTCACTGTCCGCAACGCGAAACTCATGGGAAAAGACCTTTCCAGAACCGAATTCGTAGTGTTGAGCCATGGCCATTATGACCACGCGGGCGGGCTGAACGCGGTTCTGGATGCGGGGATAAAATTCAAGCTTGTGCTGCATCCGGACGCATGGCAGGAAAAGCTCGCGCTGACACCCGACGGCGTCCGCCCGATAGGGATAAGCCCTGTTATAAGAGAAAAAATCAGCGCCGCAGGAATCGAGATAATCGAAACCAACGAGCCGTTCGAGGTGTTGCCGGGTATCAAAACGACCGGCGAGGTGCCGATGAACAACGAGTTTGAAGTAATCGAGCCGATGCTCATGGTCAAAGGCGAATCGGGCCCCGTGCCGGACCCGCTGAACGACGATCTGTCTCTTATTGTCTCGACCGACAAAGGCACCGTCCTGCTGCTCGGCTGCGCCCACCGCGGAACCGTAAACCACATGAGAAGAACCGCGGAAATCACAGGCGAGAGTAATTTCTTCGCGGTGATAGGCGGGATGCACCTCGAGCGGGCGCAGCAGGCGCAGATCGACGCGACCGCCGCAGCGCTGACGGAATTCGACGTGAAATCAATCGTGCCGTCACACTGCACCGGCCCGCGTGCCACCGCCGCGCTCATGATGAAATTCCCGGAAAAAGCGTTTCCTAACTTTGTCACTTACAGTATCGCGGGGTAATCCGCAGCTCTTTTAGCCCGGATTTCTCTGTGAGAAATCCGGAAGATCGTGATAACGCCTGTCCTGCTGCGCCGGGTGACATGCACAAGCTTTGCTCTGTGCATGAATCGGTCGGGCCGAAAGGTCTCGGGGCAGAATGACAGCTTATAGTGATTCTCAAAAATAAACTTGAATACATGCACAAAGGAAATAGCTTTGTGCATGGCACACTATCTTTGTATTTGTGATTTCTGATCGAGTTGTGAATCTGTTTTTATTATGAGAATTACTATAAGTTAACAGTATTGAGGTTAGTCCCTGTTAATGCTGTCCAAATAAGATTGAAGAATAATTGTAGCGGCGGCCATGTCGTTCATGCCTTTACGGTTGCCGCCGCCGGATTTGCGGACGGCGTGCGATGCCTGCGAGGTCGTGTATCGCTCATCCCATAACACAACTTCCAACCCGAACCAGTCCCTGAGCCGCTCTGCGATGTTCTCGACTTTTTTAGCCGTTTCGCCCGCTTGACCGCTCATGTCCAGCGGGTAGCCGAGCACTATCCGCCCGACTCCGTTTTCCTGAATCGGGCCCTCGATTTTCCGCCGGTAATCCCTCGATCCCTCGATAACCTGCAATGGGAAAGCGATCCTTCCGCCCTCGTCGCTTATTGCCAGCCCGGTTCGCGCTTTGCCGTAATCCATCCCGAGTATTCTCATGCTGAGAATGTAGCACACAGCACCGCCGGCGGCAACTCTTAAGACCGCTTCGGCTTTTCATATTTGTAAATTCCATGGTGAATTCATTAGAATATAGTAATTGAAGAATCGCGAGGGGGAATACAAATGTTCGGTTACTGCGGGAAATTACTGTATGTGGATCTGACTTCCGGAGAAGTCGAGACGAAGCCTCTGGAAGAAGAAACTATTCGCAAATATATGGGCGGCTGCACACTTGCCACCAGAATCCTGTTCGATAACAAAGCATACGAGGCCGACCCGCTCGGGCCGGACAACACGTTCGTTGTGATGACCGGGCCTCTCACAGGAACCCTCCTGCCGGGCGCTTCGAGATTCGAGATAGCGGCGCGGTCTCCGCTCAGCACCGGAATCGGCATGTCGAGCTGTGGCGGATTCTTCGGAGCGGAACTGAAATTCGCGGGCTTCGACGGAATCGTGATCAAGGGAGAATCCCCCGAACCGGTTTACCTGTGGATAAACAACGGCGAGGCGGAACTGCGGCCCGCGGGCGGCATGTGGGGAAAACACACAAGCGAAACAATAAAGACTGTCTGTGAAGAAACAGGCGAGAAGCGCGCGCGCGTTATGTGCGTGGGGCCCGCGGGTGAAAACGGCGTTCTTTACGCAAACATACTGACAAGCGGACACAATGCGGCGGGCAGAACCGGCCTGGGCGCAGTGATGGGCGCGAAGAAGCTGAAAGCTATCGCGGCACGCGGCAAGAAAAAAGTCGAGCTTTTCGATAAAGCCGCTTTTATGGAAATACGCGAAAAAGTGCTCAGCCTCTACAAAGAAGATATTACGACGATAGCTTACAACTCATACGGAACCGGCGGCGCGATGGGGCTCACAAGCCTGGTAAGCGATGTGCCGACCCGCAACTGGCGAAAAGCTATCTGGCCGGAAGGCGTAGAAAAGCTCAACGGCATTACCATGGCCGACACGATTCTGGTCGAGAAAGCCGCCTGCTTCGCCTGCCCGATCGCCTGCAAGCGCGTGGTAACCATCCCCGACGGCCCGTACAAGATGGAAAAAGTGCCGGGGCCGGAATACGAATCCGAGGCCGCCATGGGCACGCTCCAGATGATCGACGACCTCGAAGCGGTAACCGCCGCAAACATCCTTTGCAACGAGCTTGGCATGGACTCGATATCAGCCGGAAGCTCCGTGGCATTCCTGACGGAATGCTACCAGTCGGGGCTTATCGGAGACAATGAAACCGGCGGGATAAAGCTCGAATGGGGCAACCCCGAACTGCTGATGCAGCTTTTCCGGCTGGCATCGGCGCGCGAGGGCATAGGCGAACTGCTCTCCACGGGAACAAAGCGCATGAGCGAGAAAATCGGAAAAGGTTCCGAAAAGTTCGCCGTCCACTGCAAAGGGACCGAAGCGCCGATGCACGACCCGCGCGCGTTCCACGGGCTCGCTCTCGCATACACGACCACTCCGCGCGGCGCATGCCACATATCGCATCTCACAATGCCGGTCGAGATGGGACTTTTCGACTACCCGGAATTCGGCATAAAAGGCCCCTACGACCCGCTCTCGAAAAAGGGCAAAGCCGACCTGGTGGCCGCGGCGGAAGATCTCGGCATGATCGTCGGATCAGCGGTAATGTGCATGTTCGCGATGTGGCCGCTTTCGGTAAAAAAACATATCCTGCCGGCGCTCAACACCGCGACCGGAATGAACTGGAGCCTGGCCGACCTGCGCGAGATGGGCGCGCGAGGCTGGTACCTGCAGCGTTCCTTCGCCAACCTCTGCGGGCTCGGCGCGAAAGACGACACACTTCCCGAGCGCGTGACCACACCGCACATCGAGGGCACACCGACCGGGCTGGACAACATCGTCGCACAGGTTACCCGCATGAAGCCGCCTTCCATACCGGGCGTGAAAAACATTGCCATCAGCGCAATCGAGCGGATTCTGCCTGTCCAGAAACAGTTCGTGATGAATCTGGGCCGTGTCATGTTTACAAAGAAACTCACCAGTGACGGCCTTCGAAAGAAGGGAACACCCGACATTGAATACATGCTTCGAGAATACTACACTGTGAGAGAACTCGACAGGGAAGGCCTGCCGCGGGCAAAAAAACTCAACGAGATGAAACTCGAGGATATAGCTGAAGCTCTATACGGAAAGGGAACGGCGTCCGCGGCCGAAACCACAGTCTGACCTCCTCGAAAGAGGCTTGAAATCATGTTGATGTACATTGCACTTGCAATCGTGGGGCTCGCCACGGGAACCGGCGCATCCATGCTCGGCGTCGGCGGCGGCGTGATTTTCGTATCAGCCGTTTACTACCTCTATTCTTTCTATGACGTGCCGCTCGATTTCGCGATGAAAAGCGCGGTGGCAACCAGCCTTGCAGCGATTCTTTTCACAATGATTTCAGGCGGGATAGGCCATTTTCAGAAAAAAAATTATATCCCCCGCGCCGTACCGTACATCGCCGCCGGATGCGTCGTCGGCGCGCTGACCGGCGCAAGGCTCACAATAATTCTTCCCGGGAACTACCTTAAAATTATTTTTGGAATAATGCTGATCATCATATCCCTGAGAATGATTTTTCAGAAACAGGAACCCGCATCAACAGGAAAAAAGGAGGCCCGGCAAAGCGCAATATCATTTCTGGTCACGGGACTATCTGCCGGTTTCACAGGGGGACTGCTCGGTGTCGGAGGCGGCATCATCATTGTCCCCGCGCTCTCGATATGGCTCGGGTACCCAATCCATAAAACGATCGGCACATCAACAATCGTAATTATTTTCACAGCGCTCGCAGGGCTCTCGCAGCTTGTTTTCGCTACACCATCCTTCGGGACCGCGCCCCACACCATCGGGTACCTGAACTACGCAGCCGCAGCCGCGCTCATCCCGACAAGCATGCTCGGTGCGAGGCTCGGCGTCATTCTTTCCCTCAAAACAAGGCCGTCCCGGCTGCGAAAAGGTTTCGCTCTTGTAAGCCTGCTCGTGGGAATAGAAATGACCGGCATTTTCACCCTCGTCCGCGTTATTCTCGAAAACCTCTTCTGATCCCGGACGCGATTTCACGTCATCGCCATAGACTTCAGCCGGTTCGGGCATGAAGCACAACGCCAGCAATACGAACCCCACGACCGCCATAACCTTCGAAAAAACAGTCAGCGGCTTCGAGTCGTCCATGCTCCTGGGATACCCGCGGCTTGTTATGTAAGCCCCGATCGCGCCCCAGATAAACCACCCGCTCCAGAAAAAGACGCCCATAAGCATCAGCGCCCCCACCAGCCCCCAGCACAGGAACCGGTGATTGCGGTCGCCGAGCAATGCGTGCGCGATATGCCCTCCGTCGAACTGTCCCATGGGTATCAGGTTCAAACCCGTTACAAGAAAACCCACCCATGCCGAGATCACCATCGGGTGCGGCACAAGCATATAGCCATCCTGAACCCCGCCCACAACCCGCTGGATCACCCACGTAATCGCGGCTTCGCCGAAAAATATCATCCCCGGCTCGGGGTCAATCGCCGGCACCACCTTCGACATCAAAACGCCTATCGTAAAAACCGGCACCGCCATCAGGAATCCCGCCAGCGGCCCGCTGATCCCCAGCGCTACAGCCGCGTTGCGGTCCGGCATCGGCGACCTCAGCTTTATCACGGCGCCCATCGTGCCGATTATCGAAGGGAACGGTATGAAGTACGGCGGCGATGAGTCTATCCCATAATGCCACGACGCCGCCTTGTGCGCCATCTCGTGAGTGCCGAGTATCAGCAGCAGAGAAATCGAAAACGACAGCGCCCCCGGCCACATGCTTCCCGCAAGCCCTTCCTGCACCATGCCGTAAGAAAAAATGAATCCCGCACCCGTTGTTGTTATCAGCGTTATGATGAACAATACGAGCGCCGTAATATTTTCCTTCCGTCTCGCTCCGGCGCTCGCCTTTTTTCGCGGAACCAGCAGGCAGAAATTCAGATTGTCATTGCTTCTGAAAAATACTTTGTAGCCGAAACTCTCGAAAAGCTTTTTTATTTCATCGCGCCCCATCAACTCCGTTCGATAGGTTATCTTTATCAAGTCGCCGGAAGTCTGAAACAACTGCACGTCGAAACAACGCTCTATCCACTGCCTGACCTGGAAATATCTCCACGTCTCCTCAGAGAATTTCGTGTTTTGCGACGCCTGCTGTTCCACGATCCTATATATTCACTCCCGTTCCCGAGCAACGTTAAATACTCTTTCACTATTTATTACGACTGTCAAATGAAGAAAATGTTCCCGGATCAACTGTTTGAATTATCCCGGGGCTGCCGGATTCCAAGCCTGTCCATCCACTTCAGCACCCGGACTTTTTCGATGATCTCCGTAAACGACACAATCTCGCACATCAGGTGAAACGCTATCAGCAGCGCCAGAACAACCCACCTTATCGTTATCGACAGTTCCCACACCACGAGCAGTCCCATCATCGCGCCGAGCACGTTCGAACCAGCGTCTCCCATCATTCCGAGACACTTGAAATCAATCAGCGCGAAGTTCACCGCCCACACCATGAACGGAACCATGATTACCCATGTAACCGGAAAAATTTTTACATCAAACCCCATATATGCTCCGGCAAGCGAACCGAAGACAATGAAACCGGTAGCCGCGAGAAATCCTTTCACCGCCCTGCCCGGCCTGACATCGAGCAGGTTGATCGCGTTCGCGGACAACGCCACGATCAGCCCATCCACAATCGCCATGAACGCGCCCTCTTCCCACCAGTAAATCATCGCGACCAGCAATGAAAGAAGCAGCCCGAACGCCGCCTTGATGAGCGCGGTCGAAACCTCATGCGTGCCGCCGACCCGCGAAAGATGGCCCCGGAATCCACCCGCCTCCCGCGTCTGCACAATATCGTCCAGCAAACCCAGCATCCCGAACCCGCAGCACAACAGCACAACCTGACCGACAAACGACTTCATGCCGGGATACCTGACCGACAAAACCAGATGAGCAGAACACATCAGGATCGAAAGCAGCACAAAGCCCAGCCCGAGACTCGTAGGAATCATCCTGCCCGCGAAATTGATCCGCGCGTGCCCGATCCTCAGCATCGTTCTGTGCAGAATCGAAAACACAACGGCCCCCGCAACGAAGGCCCCGAAATTGAATAGTATCGCTTTCAAAGTCAACATGAGATTTCCCGTCTATGATACAACAGACTCACCGGCGGCGCAATCCATCGCCGGTATTGCACATTCTAATTGCGTCGATGCCCTTTTAAAAGATTGTTTCTGAAGTATTAATCCGGGTTACACCCCGGGAATCAGCCTGCCATTTTCAAGCCGCATCACCGTTCCGCCGAGCCGTTCGGCGAATCCCGCGTTGTGCGTGGACAGCACAATCGTTATGCCGCTCCCGTCGCACGCTTCTTTTATGAGACTTTCAATCCTGTCCGTGTTCCCAACATCCACGTTCCCCGTCGGCTCATCAAGCAGCAGCACCTCCGGCTCCAGAACCAGCGCGCGCGCAAGCGCGGTAAGCTGCGCCTCGCCGCCGGAAAGGGTCCGCGCATTTCTTCCGGCCATCCCGCCGAGCCCGACTTTCTCAAGCGCCGCCGCAGCCGCTCTTGCAGCCTCCGGCTTCCTCATTCCGCGCACCCTCAGACCGAACATTACATTGCCCAGCACCGTTGTCCTGAAAAGCACTGGCTTCTGAGCCAGATAAGTCATCCTTCGTCTCGGCGGCACAAGATCCGTCAATTCAAAAATATCTTTGCCGTCAAAATATATTTTTCCCCGCAGCGGTTTTATGAAGCCGTTCATCGCTCTGAGCAGAGTTGTCTTTCCGCAGCCGTTCGGCCCCGTAAAAAGATAAAGCCCGCCACACTCGAACTCCACCCTGCCGGTCTCCACAACAAAACGATCGTTGTAGCCCAGCGCAACATCGCGCAGATCGAATATCGGATAACCGGCTCTCATTCGCCCGCCTCCCCCGACCTTGCCTGCAGCGATCTTATAAAAACATTGACGGCAAGCGCAACAGTAAGCAGTATCATCCCGAGCGCCAGCCCGAGCGCGAACTCGCCCTTGCTCGTCTCGAGCGCAATCGCGGTAGTCATCGTCCTCGTCGCGCCCCTGATATTGCCCCCGAGCATCATCGCGATCCCCACCTCGCCGATCGCCCTGCCGAACCCCGCAGCAAGCGCCGTCATATACGCGAACCGCCCCTCGCGCATCACCGCGCCTGCGGCCTGTAGCGGCTTCGCGCCCAGCGTCAGCGCCGTCTCGCGAACCTCCGCGTTAATACTGCTCGTCGCCGACAGGGAAAGCGATGTAACAACAGGCAGTATGAGAATCGTTTCACCCGCTATCATTGCAACCGGCGTATAAAGCAGCCCGAGCGGCCCGAGCGGCCCGTTATGAGTAAACAATGCATAGCCGATCAGCCCCACGACCACCGTGGGCAGCGCCATCAGCGTCTGCAAAAGAGTGGTGACGATTGCCTTCCCGGGGAAAACCCGCGTAGCCATGAGATACCCCAGCGGTATCCCTATCACAGCCGCCGCTATTATCGAACATACTGAAACATATACAGATGTGCCGACAGCCGATATCACATCCGGATCAGCCGCCGCAATCAGCGCCAGCGCTTCGCTGAACGATGTTCCAAGATAACCCAATCGCTATTCTCCTGCTTCATATAAATAAAATAACTGCTCTCCCCCGACACGGTACCCTTCGATTATTTTCCGGCTCTCATCGGAAACAATCCAGTCGATAAATTTTTCCGCAAGCTCGCTCCTGACATGTTCATACCGCGCGGGGTTCACCGCCATGATTCCATACGGGTTCAAAAGCTCCGGGCCCTTTTCATAACAGGGAACAAGGGTCAGCTCTCCCGCGTAGCCGAGAAACGTGCCCATGTCGGAAAGAACATAAGCCTGTTTTTCTTCGGCAACACCCAGCGTAGCGCCCATCCCCTGGCCCGTCTCCATATACCAGTTCCCGGAAGGCCTCTCACCGGCATCCACACCGCTCCATATTTTCAGTTCCTTTTTGTGCGTGCCCGAATCATCGCCGCGCGACACGAAAGGAGCGCCCGCGTTTTTGATCCTGGAAAAAGCAGCCGTAATCGATTCCGATCCCAGCACTCCCGCCGGGTCGCCCGCAGGACCCAGCACAACAAAATTATTGTACATGACTTTTCTGTAATGTGTTCCGTATCCGGCATCAATGAAAGCCTGCTCAGCCTCCGGGGCATGCACAAACACAACATCTACATCTCCGTTTTCGCCAAGCTTCAACGCCTTTCCGGTTCCAACAGCGATCACATGAACATCGACATTGAATTTCTTTTCGAACGCCGGCAGCAGAACCCCGAGCAGACCGGAATTATCCGTACTGGTCGTTGTGGCAAGCTTCAGCACCCCGCGATCTTTCTGCCCCGAGCAGCCCGACAGCGCGAAAACCGCCAGAATAGCAATAAACACACATAAGAAACGTCCCGAATGTTTATACATTGTGGAAAAACGTGTTGTTCTTGTCATTTTATGGTTTGTCCCCTCCTATCAAAGATGCCGATAAACGAAATATTAACAGATTGAGAATTTATGGTGAACAGCGGGTGAATTTTAATTTCGGCTATATGATATGTCAATATAAGCATAAAAAGCCATGTAAAATTGACATAAAAATCATGCTGACTTGAGCAGAAAACATTTTGGAACAACAGTCAAAATGCTGCAAACTGACACCGAAAAAAGGCAAAACCATACAAAAACAAGAGAAAAATGAGGAATAATCAAAATTTTTTTTGAAACACACTTGAAATATTGAACAAAAACGTTCTAAAATTTACTTACGGTTGCCTATAGGCGTGCTTTCAAGTCATTTATATTGCTAAAGAACAATAGAATTAGCGAATATACATGCATATAGGCAAGTAGTGTCAGGGGTGTGTGCTTCGAGCAATCGTGGGGTGTTTCTTTTTAAAGCTTTCTCTTCTTTAAATTTAAACACTTTCTCGGTTCTAGATATTTTTCACCCGCATCTCGACTTTAAACCTATTGGAGGTTGTTTTTATGAACAAGGCGGAACTGGTAGAACAAATCGCCAAAGAAACCGGAGCAAGCAAAGCCAAAGTGGAGCTTGGTCTGAAAGCAGCTATCGCTGTTATCACAAAGGAACTTAAAAAGAAAGGCTCTGTCCAGTTGATCGGCTTCGGCACTTTCGCGGTAAAAGAAAGAGCCGCCCGCAAGGGTCTGAACCCGGCAACCGGCGAAAAGATTCGCATCCCGAAGAAAAAAGTTCCGGTATTCAAAGCAGGCGCAGCGCTTAAAGACGCAGTCGCCGGCAAAAAGAAAAAATAATAACCCGGTTTTAATCTGAACCGGCGGAAACCGTCCCTTTCGAATCGCGGTTTTCACGATGTAAAATTTGAATTCGCTCAGGGCATACTGTGGTATGTCCTTTTTTATTTTAAACCGGACTCGACATTGCATTTTGTATGATTTCGCCTCCCCTGCAACAGTTCGGTTGTCTCCTGTTGATTATTCGGGGTTAACCTGCTTTTCTCACCAGCGCAGGTTAAAAATCGTGAAGCGCATTCTCCCGAGAAGAAAATCTTCCGGCGGGGCAAGGGCTTCCTATCCTCCAATCCTTCGTTTTTCAAAGAAACGGCAAGTGAGTGGTGAGGAAGCATACTGTGCCGTATGAGGCTGTTGAAAAATGTTAACGTATAGAGTTGTCATCCTGAGTGCAGCGAAGGATCTCGCTTTTGGAGCTTATTATTGAGATTCTTCGGTCGCTACGCTTCCTCAGAATGACAGATCGGGGATTTTTCAACAGCGCCTCGTATGTGACCGATCCCGAATCGCCGCTGTGACGCAGTAGGATTGGCCTTATCGCGGTTTTCCGGATTTCTCTGTGAGAAATCCGGGTTAGCCTGCATTTCTCACCAGCGCAGGTTAAAAATCGTGATAAGGCTGATAATAAAAGGAACAGCAAGTGAGTGGCGAGGGAGCATACTGTTGCGT
>ERZ795048.527-NODE-527-length-39836-cov-39.226943_pt1 | contig 39836 bp, 39 predicted proteins | sample MGYA00375132_ERZ795048 | MGnify/ENA primary metagenome ERZ795048 (study PRJEB30177, sample SAMN05720225) | activated sludge metagenome | isolation source: Anaerobic digester | place: Hong Kong | collected 2014-12-17 ...
CGATGGTACTGCACGGGTAGCTGTGTGGGAGAGCAGGGAGCTGCCGGGTTTATATATAAAAAAAGACATCCACCGGATGTCTTTTTTTATATGTTTTATAATCAGATTTTAAATTAATTATATTAATAAGACATAAAAAAAGCCGCCAATCAGGCAGCTTTTTTTATAGTCATAATTAAAGTTTACTGCCACTCAGCTGCTGAAACCTTTTTCTTAAGGCCTTTAGCTTTAACTTCATAAATGATTTCACAGTTATCTTCTTCGTCAAAAGTAGCGCTTGCAACAGATCCGCCTTTAACTATACCGGATACTTCCTGAGCAATAGCAATACCTGTGTTTTCGAAGTCAGACATCCCTGCAGCACCTTCAATCTTGGATCCTTTGAATTTTTCAAGAACCTGATACTGTGCATTGAGGATAGCAGCTCTTTTTGCGCTTTCCCTTCTGGCAACTTTGTTTTTCAGTTTAGAGTTAGGAACACCTGCAGCAGCAAGTCTGTATGTATTATCATCTACCCAGCCTTCTGTTTTAAATTTTTCCCCTTCCACCTGGCCGCCGATTTTTCCGCCACCGCATGATGTGAAAGTAAAAACAAGACCCATTGCAAGAACGAGACTCACTACAAACAACTTCTTCATGAGAAGAACCTCCTCGTATAAGTTAAATATTTTATTACTCATGTATTTAATTTTCATGAGTTTATTAAGCAAATTAACAATAAAAAAAATTTTTTAGCAAGTCAACATAAAATTACGATTTTTTATATTTAATTTTGATCTAAAATACTTATATAAAGAGCTATTTTTTAAAAAAATATTCTTTCACTGATCAAAAATATCCTCTCTAAGTATCAGTATAATTAATGCTGTATTAATAATAAAGCTAATAATAAACCAGAAAAATGATATAGAGCCGATATTTATCCAATTATCAATAAGTTTTGTTCCGAAACCCCCTAAAAATCCAATAATTATATACCTGTAATACCTTGAATAAACAGTTTCCAGAATATCCCCGTAACTGTTTGTAATTGTTACCCTTGTCTCTTCAAAATATATTGCAAGTCTGGGTCCTGTGTAATAGATAATCAGGGGAATAAGTGCAGAATTAATGACCCAGTTTTTGAAAATTGTGAGAATAATTATTGCAATAAAAGCAGATAACAGTATTATACCTGTAAGCCTAAGGACAGGATAATTGCTGGTTATTTTTTTAAGCATATTTCCCAGTTGAGGTATTATATCACTCAATTGCTGACGTGAAAATTCATTATTTGTTGAAAATAAATGGAAATAATAAGTAAGTATAAAGGATATAAATAAATAAACAGTAAATATAATAATAATTTTCGTGTCCAAATTAAACTCCTGTTTAATAATAATATGAAATATTACAAAATTTCACATCAATTATTAATAATATAGTACAGGTGCAAGAAAAAATCTTTTATGGGGGAAAATCTTTATGAGAATTATCTGTTTTTTATTATTAGCATCTCTTATTACCGGGTGTGCCGGAAAAGAGATTTTAAAAGAACCTGTTAAGGAAATAACTGAAGATAAATCTGTTGAGGTAGTAAAAGAGAAAACCGGAACAGTGCCCTCTATCGGATGGAGTGATAAGGATACATATACTGTAACAGTTACAGCTCCCGATATTGATAAAGCAAGGGAAGCTGCAAAGCATAAAATTCTTCATGATATAGTAAAAGTCCGTATGATGAACGAAAGCCGCTTTACTGATATAACAAAAATCAGTGCTGAGTTTGATAAACCTCTTAAGGATGGGAAAGTTATTTCTCAAAAGCAGATTGGCGCAGGTTTACAGATATATTTTCAGATCAGGGATAATGGTCTTAAAGAAAAATTTGAACGAAAATAAACTGTTATTTAATGAAAACTTTTCTGTCTGTAATTGAGAGTTTCTCCTCACAGAAGAGTTTAACACTTTCAGCAAGGATTCTGTGTTCCTCATTCAGAATCCTTGCTGAAAGAGATTCAGCATCATCCCCGCTCATAATTTCTACTGCAGCCTGAAGGATTATCGGTCCTGTATCTGTCCCTTCGTCAACAAAGTGAGTTGTGCAGCCGCTGATTCTTACTCCATGATCAATGGCCTGCTGCTGGGCGTTCTTTCCCGGGAATGATGGTAATAATGAAGGATGAATATTTATAATCTTCATCCTGTACTTTCCTGTGAAAAAAGGGGTGAGGAGCCTCATATATCCTGATGCCACTATCAGTTCAGTGTTATATTTCTCCAGGTAACTGACCATCTCCCTTTCATGTTCTTCCCGGGAATTAAATTTTTTTGGATCGATAAAAACAGCATCTATTCCGAGTTTCGCTGCTTTTTCAAGGCATGAAGCATTCTCTTTGTCAGTAATCAGAATACCTGTTTCTGCAGGTATATATCCAGAGAGAATTTTCTCCGCCACAGCTTCAAAATTGGATCCTCTGCCCGAGGCGAGGAATGATACTTTTTTTATTGGTCTTATTTTCATTTATAATCTCATACTATCAATTATTATATCATTAGCAGCCGGTTCAGCAGTAATCTCTTCCGGGATTTTATCTTTTGTTATAAGTGTCAGACGGTTTTCTGTTTCCGTAACTTTTCCATATCTTGAAATAATTGAGTTAATCAGATTAAGATCCTCCTTTTTCATTACACCTGTAATAAAAGCTGAAGGCCCTTTAAACTCAGGACGGATAAAATAATCAGCAATACCGGATAGCTTTTCAAGTTCAATAGATTCATGTTCGTTTCTTGACACTATAAATTTCAATGAATCATTTATCCTGAAGTGTCTCCCTAATGTAAGGAGGTAGATCTCTGTTGATGTAACTTCAGCCTGATGCTCAAAGAGATCTTTCAGGCGATCAGAAAAAAATCTGTCAGTAAACAGACAGCCCCCTGCCGGATGGCTGTAATTTACTATCCCGTATTGATCAGCCAGTTCCATCTGCCTTTTACGCCCTCGTCCTGAAATATCAAGCAGCCTGTTTCTGTCAATTTTTCCCTCAATTTCAGGTATAGTGGGCTCCAGAATTTTTGCGGAGAGAGGGCGCAGCAGTCTTCCCTTTAATCCGCTTTCTTTTTCTATATGCTTAAGCGTGTGCTTCAGCTGCGACATGGGGCGCTGCCCCACAACTTCACCGGATGCTACAAAATCAGCATTAAGTCTGTTCATCAGTTCAGCAGCTTTTTTTATAAAGAAAAGTTTGCAGTCTATGCATGGATTAATATGCTTGCCATGTCCATGTGGCGGAGATTTTACCATTTCAATGTATTCATTATCGCAGCGGTAGTATTCAAGCTTCAGGCCTATCTGTTTTGCAAGTTTTGAGGATTCGAGCTCTTCAGGATCCAAATCCGGGGGATAAAATGGAAGAATACAGTAAAGCCCTGTCAAATCAATCCCCTGATCTAAAAGCAGTTTTGCAGCAAGTATGCTGTCAAGCCCACCTGAATAAAGGAGAACCCCTTTTGTTGCGGACATTATATTTCACCATGCCTGATAAGCTCTATCTCAACTTTTTCACCTGCTTTTACAATTTCAGTATCTTCATGGAGAATAATTAAACAGTTTGAACTGCTCATTGAAGTAAGTATCCCTGAACCCTGAGGCCCTGTTGATTTAACGTAAAATTCCCCGTTTTTAATAGTATAATGCCCTCTTAAAAAATACCGTCTCCCCTCTTTCTTAAAAAGATCTTCCTCTGCAATTGCATGCACTACCGGTTTTTCTATTTTTTGTGCTCCTGACATTTTAAGAAGTGCCGGCCTTACAAATCTCTGGAAAGATACCATTACTGAAACAGGATTTCCCGGAAGTCCGAAAAATATTTTTTCCCCCTTTGTTCCGAAAACAACAGGCTTACCCGGTTTCATAAGAATTTTCTGAATTTTAAGATCTATACCAAGTTCACGCAGAACATCAGGGATAAAATCATATTTACCCATTGAAACTCCACCTGATGATATAATTACATCATATTTAAGAAGTTCGCTGAACCTGTTGAAAACATCGGATTTTTTATCTCTGACTATCCCTGCGTAATGAGGATTACCACCGTATTTTTTTATTTCAGAATAGAGGACGTAGGCGTTGCTGTTTATAATTTTCTCTCCAGGGTTCTCAGAACCAACCTCGAGTATTTCATCTCCGGTAGATAGAATAGCAACTTCCGGCTTCTTAATAACTGTAATCTCAGGGAGATTCATTGAGGCCAGAAGACCAATTTCAGCGGAATCGAGCCGTGTTCCTTTTTTCAGAACAGTTTCACCTTTTTTTATATCCTCACCGGCAAACCTGATATTATCATATTTCTCAAAATGGGCTGCTATTGTTACAATACCATTTTTTTCATCTGTATCCTCAAACGGAACAACCACATCAGCTCCTTCAGGTAAAGGTGCTCCTGTCATTATTCTTATGGCGTAGCCGGATTTAAGCAGCTTACCTTCATTATTCTGGCCGGCCCGTATCTCTTCATCCACTTTTAATTTAAAAGAAGGGGCTTCTGCAGAGGAGATATCAGCATGAATAACAGCGTATCCATCCATTGCAGAATTATTTTCAGGAGGCACGTTTGCAGGGGCTGTAATATCTTCAGCGAGGACTCTCCCGAATGCTTCAAACAGGGTTACCCGTTCTGATTCTTTGATCAATGGAATTGATGAAAGTATTATCTCTAAGGCTTTATCAACGGATATCATCATTTTTTCCTGTTTATAATATAGAATAAAAAAAATGTATAAAAGCCTGTTGTGTAAAGTAAAAATTTTTTATTTCAAAAAGCTCTAATCATGTAACTTTTAGTATATTTAAACTACTCTTTAATAAATAAGTGATTTTACCAATATCAGTCAAAAGAGTATTTTTTTAAATAAGCACTTTAATATTAGTATTTTTCTTGAAAAAAAAGAGCATATTAATATTAATTGTAAAAAATAAATAAATAAAGAGGGAATATGAATACAACAATTGGTAACCAGAGTAAGTACAGAGAAAGGTATAACGATCACCAGTTTCTCTCAGAAAGCGTTCTTGATGATGATCAGGAGCAGGAGTTTTTCAAGCAGATAAGACTCAGGCTGAAAGAGGTCAGAAAAGAGCTTAAAATTACACAGAGAGAATTCGGTGAGTCAGCAGGTATCGACAGAAGATATGTTGCTAAAGTTGAATGCGGTTCACAGAACCCGTCTTTCAAATTTCTGAGAAGCGTATCAATCAGGCACAAAATTTCACTGGACTGGCTTCTTTACGGTGTAGGTGAGAAATTTGTAAATGCTGCTGAGCGTAACTACGGAGACGAGCTTGTTACATTCAAAAAACTTCTGGATAAAGGGTCAGCGGAAGATATTGATGTTGTAATCAAGATGATCAATAAAATTCTCAACTAACCTGAAAAGGGACTAAAAAAACAAGGGGTTGCAACCCCTTGTTTTTTTATCTCGTGCAACCCCTTGTTTTTTATCTCTTCCTGCTGTAAAATGGCGGGTAATTAGTAATCTCCCTGATATCCTCATAAAGCGGCTGCATTTTTTTATACATCTTCATATAAACTTTATCAAAAAGATCCCTGTAAATTTCACTGTTTTTTTGATCCGGTTCAAACACTTCAGAAACCCGTGTCATCGATTTTACTGCGCTGCTGAAATCGGGAAATGCTTTAAGTCCCATGGCTGCGTCAATTGCTGCACCAAGAGCTGAAGTCTCATAAGTATGAGGTTTTTCTGCTGACAGATTGAAAATGTCAGCAGTGAGCTGCATTGCTGTTCTGCTCTGTGAACCCCCGCCGGAGACCCTGAGTTTTTCGATTTTTACCTTGTTCCTCTTTTCAGTACGCACAGCACCCTCTTTAAGTGCATAGGAGAGACCTTCAAGGATAGCTCTGTATACATGGGCTCTTGTATGCACATCCCCGAATCCGATTATTGCCCCTTTCGCTTCGGGTCCCGGTATCTTCACTCCCGGTGACCAGAACGGCTGCAGCATAAGCCCCATTGATCCAGGCGGAATGCTTCCTGCCATCTGATCAAGAAGGACCTCAGGAGAGATACCCTTCTTTTTTGCAAGGAGAACTTCGTTATGAGCAAATTCATTTTTGAACCAGCTCACCATCCAGTACCCCCTGTATATCATAACTTCTGTATTGTACGCACCTGGAACAGCACTGGGGTAGGGGGGTAAAAAGGGTGTTATTTCAACATATTTACTGTTTGTAGTTTCAATGGTTGCAGTGGTACCGAAACTGAGACAGGCAATGTCCGGAGTAAGACATCCTGAACCGAGAACTTCACACGCCTTATCTGTTGCAGCAGCAAACACAGGAATACCTTCCGGTATACCCGTTTCAGCTGATGTTTTTTTTGTGATATAACCCATAGTTTCTGAAGATTTAACAAGTTTTGGCAGCTGTTCTTTTCTTATGGAATTAAACATCTTCCATTTCATATCTTTTTCAGCTGCCCATTCCTGTTTTTTAAAATCAAAAGGGAGATAACCAACCTGGTTCGCTGCAGAGTCAGTAAATTCCCCTGTGAGTCTGTATGTCAGATATCCGGATAGAAACAGAAATTTATATGTTTTTTCCCATATTTCAGGCTGGTTCTGTGCAATCCAGTTTGCTTCACATTCCATGATTGTATAAGTCATGGCATCGTAAAAGTTCAATGCTTTAAGCGCTGCACTTATATAAAAAGGTGGCCAGCTGCCAGGTTCTGCTTTTCTTCTGTCGAGCCATTGAATTGCAGGCCTTAATGGTTTACCGGCACTATCCAGGTTTATCATTGTGTTTCTCTGGGTAGTTAAACTGACACCCTTAATGGATTCTTTTTTTACAGGGAGTTCACGGAATAGTTTTCTTGATGTCTGAACAAGTGATTTCCAGAAATAGTCCGGGTCCTGCTCAGCCCATCCCGGCTGTGTAGAGTAATATGGTTCGATCTCTGTTTTTATTATTTTTAAAATATTTCCCTGCAAATCGAAAAGGGCCATACGTATAGACTGGGTACCTGCGTCTATTGATAGCACAGTATCCTTTGAAACCTTTTTTACTGACATGGAGGTCTCCTGTTAGTGGGTAGTATGTATTTTTTTTATTGCTGATTCAATAGTTTCTGATATTGAGATATATTCAGTAAGACCTACAATATCCATAACTTTCAGAAGGTGATCTGATAAACCTGTGAAAACAAAATCACCGTTTGATTCCTTGTGAAGGTGAATTATTTTTATAAAGGATGAGATTCCTGAAGAATTGATATAGTTTGATTTAGTGAAGTCAAAAATGAATATCCTTGATTTGCTTTTCTTTTTTATATCATTATATGCATCTTTTAAAATGTTGTCAGATTCAGACGTAATATCCCCTTCCAGATAAATAACCGGAATATCTTTTTCTATCTCCCATGTTAAGTGAAACGGATTCATATTCAAATCTATTTTTTTCCCTTCAATGCTTTATGCGGTATATCATAATCACCTTTTGCATTCCAGATTGTGTAACCGCTGCAGCCGCTCTCTTCAGCGGCCTTAATCTGGTCTGTTATATAACCTGGTCCCCATGTTGGTGACATAAGGTTAAAACCCTGTATGTACGGCCTCAGGATTGTTCTCCTGTTAAGCATCTGACCTCCGCGGATTCCGCCATCTCTTACAATTCTATAAGGCCTGATTTTATAGTCAAATTTCTTATAGAAACTGCTGCCATAATGAGACGGATAAACCATCGGGCAGATTACATCAACAGTATAAGAAAGATCCTCCATGTCCTGGCCAATCATATTACCAAAATAATACCAGGAATTGAAACCGTAAATATCAACTGAAACAGGTATTCTTAATGATTGTTTAGCCTTTTTTAAAAAATCAATTAAAATTTCTGATTTATAGGTTTCTAAATCCTTCTGAAATGAAAATTTACATAAATGAACCGGTCCGTCAGAGGGGAAACGGATATAGTCGAACTGAATTTCATCAAAACCGGCTTTTTCGAGTTCCTTTGCCAGTTCAATATTATAATCATGAACAAATTCAGAATAAGGGTCAACCCAGAATTCCCCCTCAGCTCCTCTCCATGGTGCTCCGTTTTTTTTGTTTTTTATAGAGTACTTCCCGTTAAATCCTTTAAAAAGTTTCTCATCTTTAAATGTAACGATTCTTGCAACAGTATAAATTCCATGAGATTTAAGCTTTGGAAGAAGAGATTTAAGATTCAGAGGTTTTCTCAAAGCTCTAATCTCTACTGCAGTCCTGTTGTCTGAAGGGAAATAGATATTCCCGAAATCATCTTTCATATCAATAACAAAGGTATCTATTTCTGTAGAATTTGCAAATTCTAAATATTTTGAGAGATTTTTCTGTATTGCAGGAACGCTTAAGTATATGGCTTTTTTCCCTTCTGCTGCTCTTTCTGAATGTTCAGCTTCAGGATTGCTGATCCATAAAGCTAACATAGGGAAACTGTTTCCCCTGTTTTCAATTATTGCAGACTTGATACCTTTTAACGTTGAAATTTTTTCCAGTATTGCGTCAAATTCAGATAACTCAGTGATAGAATGGCTGTTTTTATATATTATCTTTTTCCCGTCAGAGAAATATATCTTTTCATCGGACCCTTTAATATCATAAATAATTGAATCAAACCTGTTATCATTACTTTTAATAACAGGCTCAAAATTCCCTGATTTTAAAGCTTTAGAGTAAAGCCCCCCTCCGAATTGAAATCCTGCATAGAGCCTGTTTTTGCTGATATACAGGGAGGAAACCTGCTCTGTAAATTTCATTGTTGCAGAATATGGCTCAGCCGGCAGCCCGTTCCCGGAGGACTTAAAGCCTCTGCCTGAATATTCCAGTATCCCGTTAAAAGATGTACCTGCATATATACTGTTACCTGATACAGCCAGGGCTGTGATGTAACTCCTCCTGCTGAGCCCGTTTACTGATAGTTTCTGCCATGACTCCCCCCTGTTCCTGCTTCTGTAAATTGTGTGCTTTGTGGCAAGTGCAAGGTTGCTGCTGTCGGAAGGATCTATTGCAAAAGCTGAAATTTTTCTGTAGCCGGGATTGCTGCTGTATATACTCCTTCTCCTGAAGTCTTTATCATTAAGTTCAATCCATCGGTTGCTCTCAAGCCTGAAAATTCCTGAATTATAGGTTGTAAGATATATATCAGTTTTATCTCCATAAAAACGCAGTGGCGCGAAACCTTCAGGAAGGCCTTTGTTGAAAGAGCTCCAGGATCTCCCGTTATTTTCTGAAACAAGGATTCCATTTTTATCCGTGGCAATATAAATCCTTGTTTCAGAAGCGAAGGATGAGTCAACTGTAATGATAAGAAGCGTTACCATTACGGTAATACTTATGATTAGACGTTTTACTGTTTGCATATTAAACTCCGAATTTTCTGAAAAACATCTCTTCGTTCATAATGGAGTAGGCGTACCCCTGCTCAGTGAGGAAGAGCTGCCTGTTGTGGGCAAATTTCTCCTCCACGGAGTTTGAGGTAATAATTGTATAGAAATATGCGGAGTTATCATTCTTTTTCGGGCGAAGTACTCTTCCGAGCCTCTGGGCCTCCTCCTGTCTTGAACCGAAGGTTCCGGAAATCTGGATTGCCACATTTGCATCAGGGAGATCTATTGAGAAGTTTGCAACTTTTGATACAATGAGATTTTTTATCTCCCCGTTTTTAAATTTCCTGTAAAGATCTTCACGCTCAGGAACAGGAGTACTCCCGGTTATAAGAGGAAATCCGAAAGCCTCCCTGTACTCTTCAAGCTGTGATATATACTGACCGATTATTATTACATTTGCGTCTATGTGGTGCGCCAGGATATTTTTTACAATTTCAATCTTCCGGGGATTTTCTGATGCAATCCTGAATTTTTCCCTGTCTCTTGATACTGAGTACTGTATCCTTTTCTCCTCCGGAAGCTCTATACGTATCTCTGTGCAAAGGGCTGTTGCAATCCAGTTTGATTTTTCCAGCAGTTTCCAGGGCATATCATATTTTTTCGGGCCTATAAGACTGAAGACGTCTGATTCAAGGCCGTCCTCCCTGATGAGAGTTGCTGTAAGTCCCAGTCTTCTTTTGCTCTGAATCTCTGAGGTCATTCTGAATACAGGCGCAGGGAGGAGGTGCACTTCATCGTATATGATGAGCCCCCAGTTTTTTGAACTGAAGAGATCAAAGTGAACAAAGCCCTCTTTTTTATTCTTCCTGTATGTGAGAATATTATATGTTGCTATAGTAACGGATTTTATCTCCTTTTTATCCCCGGAGTATTCCCCTATCATATCCTCTGTGATCATTGTTTTGCTGACCAGCTCATCTTTCCACTGACGGAGTGCAACTGTGTTGGTCACAAGTATCAGGGTGGCGCTTTTAATAAGGCTCATAATCCCTATGCCAACAATTGTTTTACCTGCGCCGCAGGGGAGCACAACAACTCCGCTCCCCCCCTCCGGGCCGCCACCCTGGTGAAAAGCATTAATAGCACTTGTCTGATAATCCCTGAGAGAAACACCTTTCCCCTCTGCGTCTTCCGGTCTTATATCAATATCAAAGGGATCGCCATCGTCATAACCTGCAAGATCCTCTACGGGGAAACCTATTTTTATAAGCGCCTGTTTTATGTGGCCCCTGAAAAGTTTTTTTACCTTGAGGCTGTTCGGGTCGCATCTTTCTATGATATAATTCTGAAATTTTTTATTGTAGAGTATTTCATTTATAAGAACGCTTTCTGCTGAAATTAGAATAAGATCATCACCCTTCATCACCAGCTTAAGCATGCCGTAACGTTTCATCTGCTCATTAATTGTTGTATGAACTGTCGCGGGAATTTCGTATTTTGAATAGGTTTCAAGGCTGGAAATTATATCCGTAACTTTAAGTCCCGAGGCTGCGGCATTCCAGAGTGAAAGAGGGGTTATTCTATAGGTATGGATATGTTCCGGACTTTTTTCAAGCTCCGAAAAGCGTGAGATCGAATTGCGCGCCTCTTCAAAAACTGGGCTATCCACTTCCACAAGGAGAGTATTATCGCTCTGTACTATTACCGGTTTTGTCATTTCAGATTCTTAAAAGATTACGATATAAATTAACAATAAATCATTTTGTCAATAACAAAAATGAATATGCAGTATTTACATGCGCAGCCTCAGTTAATTGTCCCCTTGTTATACAGATATTTTTCTGTTTCAATAATTGCATGAAATGATTCGAGAGGGTTTTCATACTCAAAAAGCTCTGTCCCCGGAGGGAGTTCAGCTTCAGAGGGGATTTCGATTATACTATAACCGAAATATGAGCCCTGTATAAAAATCTGAAGCAGCACTCCGTGTCCGCTGTCTGTCAGTTCAAACTCCTTAACAGATTCAATATTGTATCCTTTGTTTGAAGAGAGCGGGTCTGTGATACTTAATTCAGCAGTACTGTTTATCTCATCTGCAATCACTTCATAAATTTCAATGAGATTCCTGTCGAGTTTATCAATGTCATAATTTTCCAGCAGCCTGCTGCAGCTGACAATATCATATCCGTATTTGAGATTATCCATAATAAAAGGAACATCCTTGATCATTCCTGAGGTAGAGGGATCAAGGGTAATCAGGAATTTATATCCCAGATCCTTTGCAAAAGTAAAAGCTGCATCAATACATGTGCCATACCCCAGCGGCATCTCATGCATAATGCATTTAACGAATTTATAATCACTTATCTCTTCAATGATATCGTAATCAGAACCATCGTCAATGATAAGAAGGTCGGCATCATCAACGTTCTGTATTTCAGGTATTGCTTTTTTTATAAATTCAATATTATTATCCGAGATAATGCAAATAAGATGATTTTTCATTATTTCTCCGTTATATTATAAAGTACTCATTTCAAAAACATGAATCAATTATGTTTTATTTTTGACAATAATAATCTATTACATGGAGAATGTAATTTCACAAAAAAGTCTCAAATTCCAATATTACGAGGGGAATCATGTCTATACTGATAAAGGACATACAGAGGAACTCCAGTGAAATAATACGTATCGAAGTTTCTGAGTTCAAAGGAAAAGAACTGATAAACATAAGGATATGGTATGTTGCCGGAAGGGATATGGACGGTAATGATATCTATAAACCTACCCAGAAAGGGGTTGCTCTTAATATCTCTGAATTTAATGAACTTCGGGATGGCGTTAACAAGCTTGAAGCATACATAAAGGACAAGACAGGCGGGACTGTTCCTGATCAGCCTGCACCGCAGCATAAAGCTGATTACTCCGAAGGCATTCCGGATCAGGAGGAGGGTGAAAATACCGATGAAGAAGGTTAGATCTCAAGCTCAATAATCCCGTCCAGATAAAGCTCAAGAATTACTTTTACGCATTCATTTCCGGCTCGGTTCACCTGGATTTCATCATGAATAATATCAGGATTAATCGTGCCGGAGATAACACCCTTAATTAAGACTGAAGCCGGAAAATTTATATTGCCTGTTATGCGGTCAGCAAGTTTCCTGCTGCACTGTTTTAATGCTGTTGAAAGGATATACCATCCGGTATTTCGCACGATAATTTCAAAGTCACTGTTTTTTATAACAGCAGCAGCTATGTAGGCGAAATCCTCATGATTGTATCTTAAGGTTTCAGTAATAAGTTTTCTGTATTTTTTTATTATTATAATCCTTGCTTCCGGCACAGAGCGTGGCGGCCTGCTGATATCCGCGCTGAACAATTCGCTGATTCTTGCAGGTGAAAAATTTTTTGTAAAAAACGGATATTTTTCTTCGTTATATCCCGGAAATGCATCCTGAAGGATCCGGTCACTGCATTTAAGTATGGTTTTATAAAGCATGTTTTTCTGCTCCATTTCGGAAATCCATTCCGGCCAGCTTTTCCTCATGTATAATTCATAATCTGTAATTTTTTTTATGAGAATGGAGAGGGATTTTAAACGATCTGCAATATGGTTTTTCTCCTTTTTATAAACATGGCTGATGTTCTCCTCAACTGAATAAATTCCACAGGCAATATCCTCTTTTGATACCCGCCCTTTATATTTTTTCAGTTCCTCCCTGAGGATTTCCTGACTTTTTTTCGAAAGAGCATTTTTAATTTTGAGAGAATATTCAGGAAATCCGCTGATCAGAAGAACAAGCTGGTAGTCTGAAAGCCGGTTGTTCCGTTTGAGAAGATTCAGCATTGATGACAGCTCTATACTGTCAAGTTTTGACAAAAGCATTGCTATGGAAGGATATAATAAATCAGGTTTTTTAAAAAAGGGTATCAGGAGATCTGAAATATTATCATTTATGCAGGATGCATCAAGAGAGGGTATGAGAATATTAAAGAATCTTCCCGGTATGCTGATTTCCAGAAGGATCTCATTCTCTTCTTTTCGTAAAGCTATTGTATACTGATAAATAATGCTCTCATCCTTCTCCGGATTTTCATCTATAACTGATACATCTTTAATCTCTCTTCCTGTGAGCAGCTGGAGAATAAAAGCCGTACTCTTAGCAGCTTCTTTAATTGATGCTTTAATTTGATTTTTCTCAACTTCATCTGAACAGGTAATTGTAATTCGAGGTTTTACATTCTCCCTGAGTCTTTCGATAACCAGTGTTAATTCATGGATGCATGAAGATGCTGAAGGTTTAATCTGTGAAAAAGAAGTATAAAAATTTTTTATTTCAGGTAATTCAAAAATGCCGGGGAGAAGAAGTTCAGTTATAAGGCGCGGTATTATAAAAGAGGGGTCCATCTCAAAATTCAATATTCAGAAAGGCAATGTCATCATTAACAGGAGTTTTCTCAATAAAGGAGTTCAGTATTTTCATCAGTTCTGTACAGAACTCCTCCCCCTTTATGCCGTTTCTATCCCTGATAAATTTAGCAAGGCGCACTTCGCCGAACTCCTCCCCTGAACTGTTTTTTGCCTCAGTGATACCATCAGTGTATATGAACAGTCTGTCCCCTGCGGCGACATTTACACTTTTCTCCTCGTATTCGCATTCGTCAGAAATCCCGATAAACCATCCGAATGAATCCAGTGCCAGCACCTGGTTCTTTCCTTCTCTGTAGAATAATGCGCGTGTATGCCCTGCGTTAGAGTAACTCAGCTTCCCTGAATTTTTATCATAAATCAGGTAAAATGCGGTTACATATTGTGTGTCAAGTAGAGCACTCTTCATCTGCCTGTTAATCTCTTTCATTAACTCATCAGCTCCTCTGAACTTCGGAGCTGAAATACTGAAAAGCATTTTTGCCATTGTCATGGTAAGAGCTGCAGGAATACCATGGCCAGTAACATCAGCAATCACAAATGCTGAACGGTTTTCATCAATTTTATAACAGTCAAAAAAATCTCCACCTATATCTTCAATCGGTTTATAAACACCGCTTACAGAGGGGTAATCCATAAAACTGAATTCACTGGGAATAATGTACCGCTGGATTTTTTTTGCCGCTTCCAGCTCTTTTTTTATAAGCATGTTTTTTTCAAAGAGCTCACTGTTAGCGTTTTTAAGACGAAGGAGGGAGAATACCCTGGCAATAAGTTCCTGTTCATTTAGAGGTTTAAGCAGGTAGTCATCAGCGCCGGTGCTGAGACCTTTAATTTTAGCATTCAGATCATCAAGCCCTGTCATAAGAATTACAGGTATAAACTGTTCCCTTTTATCCCTGCTGAACTCCTTCAGAAAACCGAAGCCGTCCATTTCAGGCATAATAATATCAAGAAGAATCAGATCATAAGAATTCCTGCTAATCATCTCAAGTCCCGCAATACCGTTTTCCGCTTCATCAACAGTGATATTAAGCGGAGTGAGTATTTTAATGATAAATGCCCTGTTTAACCTGCTGTCATCTATGCAGAGAATTCTGTACTTTTTATTAATTGGATTTTTTATCATTGTTTATTTTCAGTGCTTATTTAATTTTTGAAATGCTGTTATTTGATCCCTGGCCGATATATCAGATATTATCTTTGCGAACAGAGTGAAGCAATCTGTATTTCAAAGATTGATTTTATCATCTAAAAACGATAACAGCCTCAACAGACTGTCACGGCATTTCATGCCCCGCAGTGACTGAGAGTGTTCCGGAACAATCGTAAAATGTAATATTAATAAATTTCAACTCTGTTTTCTATTAAAATAATATTTATGAAGATACTATTTATTCAATTACCCCTGCAGGATCACTCCCATGGTTATATCAATGGAAATATCGATTATGCCCCTGCAGCAATTTCAGGTTTTATCGCAGAGCGTTTTAATAATATTTCATGTATAACACTCCCTGCAGTGATTGCCAATTTCGGCTCAGACGAACTTATTGTTAAATATATACTATCGGTTAAGCCTGAATATATATCATTCACCTCATATCTCTGGAATATCGAGAGGAACCTCAGGATTGCTGAAACTGTGAAAACTGAATCTCCCCATACCACTATTTTTTTCGGGGGCCCTGAAATTGCAGATGGTTCATTTGTTTTCAGTGAGCAGAGGCCATATATAGATCACTTTATCTCGGGTGAAGGGGAATGGTTCTTTAATAACTTTTTTTCCGGGAGAGATTATAACTCATCAGTAATCAATGGAAACAGGATTTCTATTCAGCCGCCTGAAGAGCTTATTCAGACAGGAGATGTTTTTGAACCTCTCTCAGGGAGAAGGCTCAATACTATGTCTGACGGCTCAGTGTTTCTCGAGCTTACACGGGGATGTCCCTACAGGTGCAGCTACTGCTACTACTCCCGCAGTTATAAAAAAGTGCGAGAAATCCCTTTTAACAGACTTACTGATGTGATTAAAAGCAGAAAAGATATAACAGAAATTTACATTCTGAGCCCTACATTTGACAGGTCTCCTGATTTTATAAGCAACCTTATGATTCTTAAAAAAATGAAGCATAATGTCAGGCTTCACACAGAGATGCGTACTGACAGGATTACTCCTGAAACCGCAGAACTTATTTATGATGCAGGGTTCAGAAGCCTTGAGGTGGGCCTTCAGTCTCTTAATAAGCGGGCTCTTGTTTCAGTGAACAGGGATAGTTCACCGGAGAAAGAGATGGCAGGGATGTCTTACCTCAGGGATGCGGGTATTGATCTTAAAATAGGGATAATTCCGGGTTTACCCGGAGATGATCCGGAAAATTTTATAAGAACAATAGATATACTTGCAGAAAACGGTTTCAGCGAGAGCATTGAGCTTTACCCGCTCATGGTGCTCCCCGGCACTGCGATAAGGGAGATGGCTGACAGGGATGGTGTTATCTACCAGCAGAAGCCCCCTTATTTTTTCCTTGAAGGGTGGAACTTCAGAAGCAGGGATATAGCTGATGTTTCAATTTACCTTGAGGAGAAAACAGGCCTCTCCGCGAGTCTTTTTTATCTTCCGGATTTTACTGAATCAGAAAACCCTCTCTTTAACAGAGGTCTCTCTTTTAATGCAGGGGAGTGGCCCGGGGCTCAGTTTATCACAGAATCTGTGGATACAGCAGTGGTTGACCTTCATATTAAAGCGGACAGAGCATCTGATTTTTTCTCTGCGTTTGAGACCTTTATATCCACCTGCAATAAGCACAGGTTATATAATATAATATTATATTCAGATGAAATAATTGATAATGAAAAACTTTTTGATATTTTAAACCGGAATGAAGAGGATAACTATTACAGGAGAATAAACCTTTACACAGGTTACTCTGATGGTTCAATTTTTCATTTTTTCCAGGTTACTGAAAAGCCTGAAATTTATAATACTATCTTAACTTCAACAGCGATGATTTCCCCTTTATTCAGGGTGAATGAAAAAACAGCTCCATTACTTCCTGCGAAAGGTGGTGATGACCTATCTCTTTTAATTGATAAAGGTGAGTATAAACGCATAAAAAGTTTTCTGAAAAAATATTATTCAGAGGATTTCCAGCACGTTGCCTTTGCAGACGAGGGGGAGATGCAGCAGTTTTACAGGGATATAAAGCAGGATTATGTAAAACTGCCGTATTCATTCGGGGTCAGGAAAAGTTGAAATAATTTTCTTGACATGTGTATATACATAGTATAACTATTTGCAAGGAGTTCGCTATGCATATAAGAATTAAAAAATGGGGAAACAGTCTTGGTGTAAGAATACCTAAAAATTTCGCCAATAATCTTTCATTGAAAGACGGTACTATTGTTGAAATGAAAGAAAATGAAGGGGAAATTATTATATACCCTGTTAAGGATGATCTTTCAGATATATTGAGCAGAATAAACGAATCAAATATACATTGTGAGTATGAGACAGGAAAGCCGGAAGGTAAAGAGATATGGTAAATAAATCATATATACCTGAACGCGGTGATCTCGTCTGGTTGAATTTTACACCTCAATCCGGGCATGAGCAGATGGGGAAACGGCCTGCACTCGTACTCTCGCCTAAAGAATATAATTTGAAAACAGGTCTTGCAATATTCTGTCCTGTTACCGGCAAAGAAAAGGGGTACCCCTTTGAAGTAAAAATAACCAGTAAAAAAATTTCCGGTGTTATTCTTTCTGATCAGGTAAAAAGCCTGGACTGGAAATCACGAAATGCTGAATATATTTTAAAAGTAACAGCTTCAGAGATTGAAGAGGTTCTTTCAAAGCTGAAGCTGCTTCTCTGATTATCGCTACAGCCCTATCTCCTCATTCATCTGTTTAAGAGCTTCTGCCGCAGCCTCATCGTATTTTAAATCTTTCATCTTTTTGTACGCGTAATTGATTGAGCTTGATGCATTGATCCTGTGAATTTTTACATCAGGACATTTCCTGAGAACTGCCATAACTTCACTTATACTCCCCCCCTGTGTCCCTACGCCGGGGATCAGGAATGGAATCTCCTTACCCGAATCGAGAAATGTACTGTTGATCTTATCAAGCTGCTCAGGATACGTTGCCCCTGCAACGGAACCTATTCCGGGGTGATACCATTTTACAATCATATCAGCTATATGCAGAAAGAAATCTTTCCCTTCAGTTTTTACATCCTGAATTTCCCCTGAGCTTGCATTGGAGGTTTTTGTGAGAATGTAGTAACCCTTATCAGGGTACCCTTTAATATAAGGTTCTATTGAATCATACCCGAGATATGGTGAGAGAGTGACTGCATCTGCTTTGAAAAAATCGAAAGCTTCTTTAGCATAAGCGGCAGCGGTTTTGCCGATGTCCCCCCTTTTGTAGTCAAGAATTACAGGGATACCTGCATCTTTATATATTGTTATAACTTTTTCCAGTGAGACGATTCCATCTATTCCATACTGGGCATAAAAGGCATAATTCGGTTTAACTGCACCCGGGAATATATTTTTTTTAACTATGGCATTAAGTATATTATCGTAAAATTTAAAAATCCGCTCACCCGGGGTTCCATCCTTCTCAGGTATATCCTCAATAACAGGATCAAGTCCAAGACATACTATGCTTGAATATTTTTTTGCGCTGTTTTTAAGCATTTCAATGTAGTTCATTTTTCATCCCTTCCAGAAGTTTATTGTAGATTTCATAGTTTTCATTATCAAACTGAATAAATGTAACATCAATCAGGTAATTTTCATTTATCATAAAGTCAACAACAGTTTTAATCGCAATCTTTGCACCCTCATTTTTCGGGTATCCGTAAACGCCCGTTGAAATTGCGGGGAATACAACGGATTCAAGGCTGTTATCTTTTGCAAGTTTCATGGAGTTATAATATGAATTCCTGAGCGTATCAGGCTCTCCATGCTTTCCGTCTTTATATATCGGACCAGGTGTATGTATCACAAATTTCGCGGGGAGTTTATGCCCCCCTGTAATCCTTGCTTCTCCATGCCTGCACCCGCCGAGTTTCCTGCACTCCTCAAGAAGAGCCGGACCTGCAGCCCTGTGTATTGCTCCGTCCACTCCGCCGCCGCCGAGAAGGGCAGGGTTGGCGGCATTCACAATTGCATCAGCACTCTCCTTTGTGATATCCCCTTTTTTAACATGGATATGATTCAGGGCATCTATCAGTTCCATAATTTAACCTATTTCCCTCCGCAGTCTGTTACCCGGTTTCGAAGCAGATCAATGGCATGTGGTATAGCTTTTTCAATAAACTGCAGGTTTTCCCTGGCCCCTTTAGGACTCCCCGGAAGATTTATGATCAGTGAATTCTTTCTTATACCGGAAACCGCTCTTGAAAGCATAGCATGAGGTGTAATTTCAAGAGACTTCATTCTCATTGCTTCAGCAAAGCCGGGGGCTTCCCTTTCAATGACCTCCTTTGTTGCTTCAGGAGTAACATCCCTTGGAGCGAATCCCGTACCGCCGGTTGTAAGGAGAAGCTCTATCCCTTCATCAGAAAGTTCAATAAGAACTTTTTTTATCCGGTCAATTTCATCAGGAACAATTACTTCTTTGATGACTGAGAGGTTGTTATTCTCAGCCCACTTACGGATTTCAGGGCCTGAGAGATCCTCCCTTTCACCACGTGATGACCTGTCGCTGACAGTTATAATTCCGCACTTTATCTTTTCCATATATTTAAACCGCGCCCTCTTTATAAATACTTATTGAAATATATTCAATATAGATTGATATTACTTCAATTCAATTTTTATACACCGGGGTAATAAAAATTTATGATTTATGCTGTTATTCTTGCAGGCGGCAAAGGTTTAAGGCTCGGGGGGGATATCCCGAAGCAGCTGCTCCCTCTGGCCGGTAAACCTGTTATCAGATGGTCTGCTGAAACCTTTCAGTCTGTTGATGAAATAGATTCTATAATTGTTGTGGGTGAAAAAAATTCCCTTGAAACAATAAAGAGCATGCTTCCTGAGCAGGATTTTCCGAAAATCATAAGTTTTATAGAGGGGGGAGCTGAGAGATCAGATTCATCCTATAATGCATTGCTTTCCCGGGAATTTTCCGATGATGATATAATTCTCTTTCATGACGCGGCCCGGCCCTTTATAACTGCTGATATAATAAGGGCAATGATAACAGAAATAAAAGTTTCGGGCGCGGCAGGCATTTATATCCCGGCTGTTGATACTGTTACTATTGCCGAAAATAGTAAAGTAATCACTATTCCTGAACGGAGGCAGGTGTTCTATGCACAGACGCCGCAGGGATTCCGGTATAATCTTATTAAAAGCGCTCACGAAAAATATAAAAAGGGGCACCTGAGAATAAAAGCCACAGACGATGTCTCACTGGTAATGGCTATCGGCCATGATGTTAAACTTGTGAATGGAACGGCCCTTAATTTTAAAATAACAACAGACTTCGATTACAGGATTGCTGAATTTATTGCAGGGAATGGCCTGGTTAAATGAAAAAATATCTTAATGGAGATCCGATACCCTGGTTAACCGATGGTGAAAATCCCGCAGTTACCTACCTGACTTCCAAAGAGTTCTTTCCTGCCGGAGATCATGATGAATTGTATAACAGGCTTATTACTTCTCCCCTTACTGATTATTTCAGAAAGAATTCCACCGGGAATGTTCTGGGAGATTTAAAAAACTTTGATCTTTTCCACAGGGGGAGTGTCTGGTTCTTCCTTCTTGCCGCGGAATCAGGGTATGACTCCAGAACTGATTTTTTAAAAACTACGGCTGATTATTTATGCATGAAATCTCAGCTCCCTGATGGCGGCTTTTCATTTAACTGGTATCCACCTGTGTCAGTGGGGTGCAGAACAGGTGATATGATTAAAGGAATGATAAAAGCACAGATTAATGATGAAAGAACAGATGCGGGGTTATCCTGGATTATTAAGCACCAGAGACATGATGGCGGATGGCTCCACTGCCCGTTCAGAGGAACACCGGATATCATGAAACTCATCTTTGTCAAAAAGCCGGGGAACGGACATATGGATGATCCCGATATTAATATACCAAGCTGTCCTGTTGCAACCTGTGCCTGTATGAGCGCACTTATTGAAAGCAATAAAAATGAATATAATGAAGCTGTAACCAGTGCTGCGGCTTTTCTTTTAACCCTTGATCTATCGGGAAAAAAAGGAAAATGCGGAACAAGGTGCGGCCTTTCCATTGATCCCATGAAACCGGGATATTCTGTAATGTCCCAGTTTGATGTAATATCTTTTTTACAATTACTGACAGCAGCCGGTTTATCAGAAATTAATAGAACCGGTGAACTGTTTAATCATGTTATACGTATGCAGGACACAGAAGGGCGTTGGCAGTCCCATAATTCAAACCAGGGGATGATCCCTGAAAAGAGAGGAGCAAGCAGGTGGGTAACCCTTAATGCTCTCAGGATGATAAAAGCGGTATCATGGAAAGAGAATCAGTTGGAGAAGGCATAACCTGCGGAAATTATAAAGTTGACAGTCTGCATGGAGGTGGAACTTGCGCCGTTCAGGTACTCCCTGTTTTCAGTCCCGACTGTCTGATTCAAATCATAAGCAGGGCTGAATGTCAGACTGTAGGATGTCCATTCCCCGCCAAGTGAGAGATAGAATCCGCCGCTGAAGTATATAGCAAGAGCGAGTTCCGCTCCGTAAAATATTCCGTTTACATCTCTCTCCCGATCTCCGTTATTTGTATAGGAATCGACAAGTTTTGCTGCAACAGGAGTGGCAGTATATTTTGCAACGGCGTAACCGATTTCAGGGGTCAATACAATATCCCACTGTTTTCTTGCAGTGAGATGAAATGACGGGCCCAGAACAAATGAAAAGTTCTGATAAAGGTTTTCATTCCAGTTCTGATAGTCAGAACCGAAAGCTGTTCTTTGAACAACAACAGATCTGCGTAACTTTGTCTTTATACCGAGATGATCCAGCGGCATATATTCAAAGAAGAATCCGAAATCATATGAAAGGTGGTTAACAACCATTTCCTTCGTGGTCTGGCTCTCAGTGAAGGTATAAGTATTTCCCTTAACAAAGTCCTCCTCCCCTGTAATCGCATCACCATAGGGCATACCTATTGAAAAGAAACCTCCGGCCAGCATCTGTCCTTCATGAGCTCCTTCAGGGGGTTTATCCAGCTCCTCAAATTGTGAACTGAACAGGGGAGAACATAATGCAATGAAGAGGATTAAAAATAATATTTTATTAATAGTTTTCATATTATTCTATCAGTAGATGTAAAATCCCCTTCCGCTTTTTTTCCCTAAGTAACCTGATGCTACATATTTTCTCAGCAGAGGGCACGGCCTGTACTTAAAATCAGCGTATCCCCTGAACATCTCCTCACCGATATTGAGTATTACATCAAGTCCCACCATATCCGCAATCTCAAGGGGGCCCATCGGTATGTTAAGGCCTTTTCTCATGGCCTTGTCTATAACCTCGGGTTTAGCGCCCCCTTCATAAAGAAGGAATGCCGCTTCATTAATCATGGGGTAAAGTATTCTGTTAAGATAGAATCCCGGATAATCCTTTGCTTCAATAAAATCTTTTTTAAGCTTTTTCAGAAAGGATTTCGCCATTTCAATAGTTTCCCTGGTGGTGCAGAAACCCGGTACAATTTCAACCAGTTTCATGATCCTTGCAGGATTTAGAAAGTGCAGGCCAATAACAGACTCAGGCTTTGTTGTTGCAGCAGCAATCTCTGTTATTGAGATTGATGAGGTTATTGAGGCAAGCACACTCCCCCCCCCGGAAATATTATCCAGTTCTTTAAATATCTCTTTTTTTACAGAGAGATCTTCATTTGCTGCTTCAAGAAAAATATCGGAATCAGATATATTACCCAGGTTTTCTGCAACAGATATATTCTCGAGAATTCTGTTTTTTTCATCAGCAGACATTCTCTCTTTTTTAATATATTCTTCAAGTCTTGCAGCAATGATTTCCTGTGCCATAACAGCTTTTTTATGATTTATGTCATATATGCGAACCTGAAAGCCTGCTTCAGATGTCATGTGAGCAAGATCAGTACCCATGACTCCTGCTCCTATTATTCCAAGTTTGTTCATAAATTCTCCCTGAAAAACTTTAATAATTTACAATATAGCCGGTTCCTTTTTTATCAACAATAAAATAATTGACTCTATTTATATTTTAAGACTATATATTAGTATTCTGTTTAAATTATTATAATAGTTTTGATTATATTATCCAATGTAAATGGAGTTTCAGCAGGAAGCGGGTATCAGTAAATGAAAGATATAGATAAAACAAAATCAAACATCAAGCTCCATGAAATTGATGAAAAACAGAGGAAGGAGCTTTTTCAGAAGTTTTCTGATGCCGGGGGAAAAGTACTCTCAGAGAGAGATGTCCGGAGAGGTCTTGTAATAGACAGAGAAAAACAGAAAAAACATCAGCAGAGGCTTGATGAGCATTACAAATCTATGAAGACCACTGTGACAAAACCCGCCTATTCAAAAAAACCTTTACCAGCGGGAATTAAAAACAGGCCTCTTTCAGAAGATACACCGTGGAATAAATTTCGCATAAGAATGCGGCTCCGTTTCATGAGGGTAACCGGTTTTAATACACTTTTTCTGCACGAAAAATATCTCGATTCATTTACCTCGATCTACAAAACCTCACTCATGGAAATACAGATGGCATACCTTGCTCTTTTCAAAAGAGACCCGAACCTCGGAGGAAGGATAATCGTCAGGCTGGATAAAGTGTCTCCACTCTATTATGCGGTTCTTGAAAGGGCCGGAGAAATATATGAACCGATGATCATTGATCAGATTACAGAAAAATATCTCGCATTCCCTTCAGTTCCGCAGCCCATTACTGATCTGAAGGAGCAGTTTATCGATCTTTTCAGGCCCCTTTACATCTTAAAACCATATGAAAATACACTTATGAATGCCTTCGAAAAATCTATAACTCTCTACTCTGATATGGCTGATTCGAAAAACGCAAAATCAATAAAAAAGAAAGATATACGTAATGCTCTTTTTATAATTTTTGATAAACTCTACCCAAGGCTCCATGCGCTATTCTGCCAGTATTACGGAATTTTATTTGATGAAAGTGATTCAAGAATAGAAGATATTCTTTCAATTGCACCTGCTGAAAGACCTGAAGGGAGGAGAAGGGGAACCAGGCAGGCTTCAGCTTTTTCAACTGAGAGTTATTCTGAACAGGAAACTGAAATTTCTGATACAGAAGAAGATAAAACGGATGTCCAGGAAGAGGATGTTACAGTTAAAGAGGGCCTGAAACTGATGTACGGCCTTGATTTTAATACATTAAAAAAAATATATGATAAAAAGAACAGGTTTGATCAGATATATGATAATGATAAAACCTTTCTTGCTTATCTTCTTTTTCTTGAATTCGAAAATGAGTATTCTGTTATTTTAACCACAAACCAGATTAAATTCAACATAGATTTCTCTTCAAGCACCAAGGTGGATTATAGAGAGACAATGCAGGAGCTTTTTAACAGGATGAGAAAATGCCATGAGGCTTTTCTTTCATATTATGACTCTTACGGCTCATACTGCAAAATCAGGAATGCAAAACCTATAAGTAATGAACAGTATATTACATACACAAAACGTCTTGATGAAGTTACAAAAAGGAAAAATGATATTGGAACACAGTGCCGGTATATAATCAGGGTTTTCATGGACAATGTGGCTCATGTACTGACAGAGCTTGTTGATGACATGAACAGCCGCCAGTTTTATATCAATAATCCTCAGGATATACTTGAACTGTTCTATCAGATTGAAGGTGAAAAAAAACTAAAAGACAAGAAGATATATGATTCAATACAGATAGCCCAGAGATTCGCTGCTGCTATGGCTCACAGGCTGAGTCCGGGGGGTGACCTTACAGGTACAACAGAATTTTCTGAAGATTCTTCTATGGTTACTGATGAGTTATCAGATGAACAGGGCACTTCAAAAAGAGATTCAATACTTGACGAGCTTGATGATATTATCTGATTATCCTTTTTTTCTCCCTTATTCTATTAAGCCTTTCTGAAAGGATTTCATCTCTTCTCATGCAAAGTCCCGTGTCTCTGTAAGGTTCAGACCTTGGATTATCAGTAATATCTCTGAGTCTTTCACTATCAAGAGTTTTAATTGCCGCTGATATTGAGGCAATTGTACCTTCCCGTTTTCTCCCCACAGAGGGGCCTGCTCCTACAATAAAACCTGCTTCAAGCATAGCCCTCCTGATATGATCAGCACTGGAATATGTTGTAAGTATCGCCTTTTCTGACATTATTTGTTTCAAACAGCAGAAGTAGTCAACACTCCACATCTCCGGGTTTTTTGAAGGTGAAAAGGGATCCTGGAATACAGCATCAAATTTTATCTCTTTCATTTTTTTGATGGACTCTCTTCCGTCGCCAAATAGTATTTCAAATGAAATATTTTCAATTGTTCCTTTTCCGTTCCCGTAGACTTTTTTTATAAAATCGTAAATTTCATCCCTGCTGTCGCTGAATCTGATCTCATTCATAAAATCCAGAAGATATCGTTCTTTTTCAAGAGATATGATTCTCATGGAGGAGGGATTTTTTCTGACCTTGAATTCATTGATAAGGGCAAGTACATTATACCCCAGGCCGAAACCTGCATCAAGTACATCGATTTTATCCGCCTCAAGTTCCAGGACTCCTGACGGATAAATATGTTTAAGAAGGGATTCCTCGTAAGCGCCTGAATCCGAATGCATGGCCTGTTCATACTCATCAAGAAAAAGAGTTGAAGTTCCGTCTGCCGTGGTGATTAAATAATTTTTTTTATCAGTCATGTAGTTTATTATTTTTAGATATAATTATATTATTAACTATTGAACCTGAGTTTAAATTCGTCATTGCGAACGACCTTCAGGGAGTGAAGCAATCTGTTAAGGTTTATTTAATAGTATAGCATTTCACGAATGAATTAAGCCTGTTTTATGTTAACCTATACATAATGTCATCTCCGCGCAGGCGGAGATCCATTATTCTATAATATTGAATGCTATTAACAATGGATTAGCTTCCAGCTCTTCCTGCGGTCGCCCACAGTCTTCACGGGAATGACATTGAGGAATAATTAAATTGTTAACAGCTATAGTATAAAAATAAAATTAATGAACACTGAACAGATTACTTCGTCGTTGACACTCCTCGTAATGACGATTTCATTAAAATATTATAGACTGAAAAAGTGTCAATATTCAAAAGGTAATATGGGTAAAAAAGTTATACTAAAAGGGAGAGTGCAGGGGGTAGGGTGCCGGGGATACTGTGCTCTTTACGCCAGGCGCGTAGGTATACACGGTTCTGCAACAAATATGGGAGACGGTTCGGTCCGTCTTGTTCTGGACACTGACGATGAAAAACTTGTACAGAGGTATGTCTCTGCGCTTCTGACGAATCCCGACGGCCATCATTTTTACGGCAGGATAACAGATGTGGATGTTTCAGACTATTCCGGGCGTGTTTCAGGGGATTATCTTTTCTGAGCTGCTTCAACCAGTACAGGCTTTATTGTTTTCATCCGCCTGCATTTTATTTTTTTAAAATTGTTCTGCAGATCGCGGGAGTTCATTTCAAGGAATGCGTGGTATGGCGTTCCCTTCACATAACTGTAAAACTCCTCAGCATAATCAAGGTACTTCTCCTCAAAACTTTTTTTTGAATGACCGTGGGCTTTTTTGAATTTCCCCATTCTGCGGATATCGCCGTTGAAACCGGGATTAATATGGTATAGTTCATGAAACATCACATTGACTTTTTCCCTGGCGGAGATATCGAAAAATTTCGGGTGATAGTAGTATATAAGATATTTTATCTCAATATTATTATGTATAACTTTCGGGATTGTATATAGCCTGCCATGAAAGTTAATTACATCAGATCCGTCTTCAAACTTTAAAGGGACAAGTTTGCCGTAAATACCCCCACGGCTGCCGGCTCTGTTTGAGGCGCAGCATACAAGCATCCTGTTTATATCATACCCTCTGAAATCCGGTGTACGGGTAATCATTTCATGAGTAATAAGGGATAGGGTGTCTGTAAGATTTATAGATGAGTGGATCATCAGTTGGCCAGGGCCCTCTCTATCATCTCCTCCGCGTGTTTAATGGAAAGGTCTGTAATCTCTTCACCTGCAAGCATGCGGGCAACTTCACGAACCTTCTCCTTGTCTGAGAGATTCTTTACAAGAGTGGTGACGCGTTCATCACTCTTACCCTTTTGTACAAGAAAGTGCGTATCAGACATTGCTGCAATCTGGGGGAGGTGAGTAATAAGGAGAACCTGCCTGTCTTTTGAAAGATTCTTCAGTTTCCTTCCAACAATTTCAGCGGTCTTTCCGCTTATACCTGTGTCAACCTCATCAAAAATAAGTGTCTCCACAATGTCGGCAGACTGTATAACATTTTTCAGAGCCAGCATGATTCGTGACATTTCACCGCCGGAAGCCACTTTCCTGAGCTGCCTGAGATCTTCCCCTTCATTTGCGGAAAGGAGAAATTCTATCCTGTCAATACCGTGCGGGTAGAGTATATATTTATTGTTTTCGCTTTCAATGTCTCCATCAGGGCTTATCTCTCTTTTTATGGAGATTTTAAAAACAGTTCCTGCCATGCCGAGATCTTTTAATTCCTTTATTACAAGCTGCTCAAGCTTCAGGGCAGCGGTTTTTCTTTTTTCAGAAAGTGCAAGGGCCAGTTCTTTCGCCTCTTTTACTGTCTTTTTTTCGTCAGTTTTAAGCTGCTCCATCTCCTCATCGCTTGAATTTATTGCATCAAGTTCAGTTCTTGCCTTTTCAGCATACTGTAGAATTTCTTGTATGGAATCGCCGTATTTCTTTTTCAGCCCCTGTATTGTATTAAGTCTTTCCTCAACCTGGTTTATCCTGTCAGGAGAGAAATCTATGCTGTTCCTGTAATCACGTAATTCTGAGGATGAATCCTCCAGGGAATATAGCGCCTCGCGGATCCTGTCCAGCATTGAGGCAATGTCAGGGTCTATGTCTGAAATTTTTGAAAGATTTAATTCCGCCTTTTTCAGGTTGCGGATAACACCGGTCTCCCCTGTAATCAATTCAGCAGATTCATTAACCTCTTTAAAAATCTTTTCAGCATTGGCAAGGAGATTTGATTCGTTACGCAGCTCCTCCTCTTCACCCGGCTTAAGTCCTGCTGCCTCAATTTCTTTTATTGAGAAAGTATTAAATTCAATCCTCCGTGCCTTCTCCCTTTCATCAATTTCAAAGGAGCTGATTCTGTTCCTTATGGAGTAGAGTTTTTCATGCACCTCTCTCACTTTTGCAACATCACCAATAAGCCCGCCAAAACTGTCCAGCAGCTCCCTGTGCTTTGCAATATTTACAATTGTCTGGTGTTCATTCTGGCCATGTATGTCTATAAGGTTTTCGGAGATCTCCTTAAGTTTTGCCACAGGGATCTGCATGGAGTTTGCGAAACATCTCCCCTTTCCATTCGCGAATATCTCTCTCCTGAGAACAAGCTGGTCATCATCAGTATCGATACCGGCTTCATCAAGAAGTTTCACAAGCTCATCCATTCCTGACACATCAAAGCTCGCCTCAAGTGAAGCCCTGTCAAAACCTGTGCGTATCATGTCAGTGCTGAGCTTTTCCCCAAGGACCCCTGATATGGCGTCAATAAGGATAGATTTACCTGCCCCTGTTTCGCCGGAGAGTATATTCAGGCCGCGTGTGAAGTTTACTGTAAGTGAATCTATAATTACGAAGTTTTTAATTCTCAGATCCAGCAGCATAATCAACCTTCAGAGAAGAGTTACCGGGTCACCCCCAGTTGAGCTTTTCCCGGAGAATGGAGTAATAGTTCTTCTCCGGGTGGAGGATTATCTTCATCCTCCTGTTGCACTGGCGGAAGATGATCTCATCACCGCCGCTGAATTTAATAGCCTCCTGACCATCTGTTGTCAATAATAAATTTGTCAGGTCGGAGAGCGCCCGGGCTCTTATAACAGACTTGGCAGGGAGAACAACGGGCCTTATTGAAAGAGAGTGAGGACATACCGGGTTAACTATGCATACATCATTATCAAGGGGTGCGATTATAGGGCCGCCTGCCGAAAGGGAATAAGCTGTGGAACCTGTTGCTGTTGCAATTATAAGCCCGTCCCCTTTATACCTGCTGAGGAACATATCATCAACATTAAGCTCAATTTCTATGGCTCTTGAAAAAGCACCCTTTGTGATTACTGCGTCGTTAAAGAAGTAAAGTGATTCCTCTGTTCCATTTTTACTGTGAACGGCCTCCATTACGGTTCTTTCTGAAACTATATATTTTCCCGTGAGAATCTCTTGCAGATAATGTTCAAATTCTTCAGGGCTGAATTCTGTAAGGAACCCCAGCTTGCCGCGATTAATCCCCATGATCGGGCACTGCCATTCAAGAAATATCCGTGCCGTTTTAAGGAATGTTCCGTCACCACCGATAGCTATGGCAAGATCAGGCGAGAGGTAATTATCCTCGTCACCTATATAATTCTCCAGTCCCTCGTTATGTAAAATACTGTAGTAGGGGAGGGCAACGCTTATCCCTCTATCTGAGAGAGTAGTGCAGATTTTTTTTATTATCTGAATTGAGTGAGAATCATCCGGCCTGAAATTAATAGATACTTTTTTAATCATCTCTTTACCATGAAATCATACCTGAATTTCACGATTAGGCCGGGATTTTTATCAAGAAAATATTTAAGGTCATCACCTTTTATTTCATACAGGCTCAGTTGTGTGCTGTTTATATATGTGTACTGAGAGTCCAGGTTCATGTATAACCTGTCAGGCTCCCCGATAAAATCACCTTTCCCTAATTTGCCGATAAGGATGTTCCATCTTCTGACGTCTACCTCCCCACTCCTTATCAGATAAATATTTTTTAAAGGCTCACCCTCCATGAGGAATATTCCGGGTTCAATAATTCCGCATTTATTAAAAATCGATTCAAGCCAGGTTTTCTGAGTTGAAGTGCAGCTTCTTAATAGAGGATTGATGGAGAGAAGGTTCCAGGTTTCACTGCTTCTTATTTCTGCAACCTTTTTCAGTATTTTCTTAAATTCTGTTCCTTCTATAAAATTCAGAAATTTATTTTTTTCTATTGAAAGGAGGGTTACATCTGTTGCGGCATAAACATGAGCGGCCCTCTTCTGGTCAGTAATGAGTGCAACCTCGCCGAAATAGTCGTACGGCCCGTATATCTTATGGTTGTCAAGGCCGCCGCTGTCCACGGAGATATTACCGGAGTAGATTATATGGAACTCGTCACCAACACTACCTTTTTCTATGATCTTGTCACCCTTGGAGTATCTTTTGATTTCCACTATATCAAGGAACTCCTGGGCCTTCCAGATCGGCATGTCCTGCATGAAGTCCAGGCGCCTGAATACGCTGAGTATCTGGTATGCCTCTTCGTAAGGGGGTGGCTCAGTTTCAAAGTAGAGGGTATTCTCCATCCCGAATTTTGCCAGGGTAAGGGATGTACCTTCAGGGAAATCCTTTTTTGCGATATGGTATATAACAATCCGCTTCTGTATCTCTTCAGGGAGTGAGCTCATATACTTGATAGGCGTGTGGAGGGGGGGGACCCCTGATTCATGGTATATAACTTTTGAGTCCCAGGGGAAGCTGCAGAGCTCCTCATATCTGTTTCGTGAAATAATATTTTTTTCGTAAAGCTCCCTGTGTAGATCCGGAAAGTTATTATGGTCCGACGAGTAGACAAATGACTGGTTCTGAAATTCCATCCTGAAACCTATTGTGGGGATGGAGTGGAGCGTATAAAACATTTCAAACTTCCCGCCGTTTATAAAAACAGGAGTGCCGATTTTAACAGGGTGAAAATCGAAAAGCCTGCTGAGGTATTCCGGCTCAACATCACTGAGAGAAGCATACTTTCTCAGGAAGCTCTTCATTACGGTTTCTGTTGTGTAAACAGTAACCTTCCCCTCTTCAAGGATCTTCTGAAATGTTCCGGCATCATGATCTGCATGGCAGTGTGTCAGGATAATACTGTCTATAAACTTGGCGCTTACGTTAGAATCCTCCAGCCATTCAGTTGAGTTCACCGGCGGGTCTACCATAATCCCCTGGTGATTCAGCCAGATGATAAAACCGGATGTATTCTCTTCCGGATCAAAACCGTGGCTGGGGCCGAGACATGTTACTCCGAAGAGGGGAGGGGTGTATGGCTCGCTTAACCTTTCTCCAATCCTGTAGGTTGTTTTATACTCGATATCGCCGGGAACGTTCCCAAGAAACTCCCCGTTGTAATGCACCCTGTAATCTCCGTTCTCGGAAATGGAAACTGAGAGCCCTTTGTATGAGAATTTACTGTTTTTAAAAATTCCGAACTGAAGCATGTTGGAAAGCTTGTTTCCTTTTCTGAAAAAATCCATCTCGGCCTTTATGTCAGCTATATCCTCTTCGTCGCTGCATAAATAGTCATCGCTGATATCAAAACTATCAGGGCCGAAAAGGGATTCCTCCAGCACCCTCTTCACTTTGGGGAACTGGTAGTCCCTGCATATAATGATCGTCTTTTTACTGCGGATGAAAAAGTTGAAGTAAAGAGGGAATTCGATCTCTGCAATGCTTATACCTTTCAGCCAGTTAAACATCTTTTCCGGAAGAACAAATATTTCAGGAACTCCGCCGGGGAGAAGCATGGTGTCTTTAATAGTCTCCGGGGGGGAACCGAACTGAAGATAACCTGAAGGTGTATCTACAAGATAACCCCCCCTGGGCAGCTCATACACTTTTCCGCCGATACATTTAAGCTCTTCTAATTTCATCCCTTATTATACACCTTTGAAGGATCAAAGATTCGTTCACCTTCAATAACTGTTTTATCATTAACAATCTTTCTGAAGAAACAGCTCCTGTAACCTTCATGGCAGGCGGCACCGCCAACCTGGTTTACCTTCATAAGAATTGTATCACTGTCACAGTCGATCCTGACTTCATTTATCTCCTGAATGTGTCCCGATTCCTCACCCTTTTTCCAGATCCTGTTTTTAGACCTGCTCCAGTAGTGGGCAAGGCCTGTTTTCATTGAAAGAGAGTAGGCCTCTTCATTCATGTACGCAAGCATAAGCACTTCGTTTGTTTTATAGTCCTGGATAATTACAGGCACCATGCCGCCGCTTTTATTAAAATCGATCTTTATGCTGTTCATAGCTCTCTGCTTTTTTTAATAGAATTATTACAGGCTTATTGCTGGTATTCCAATGGTACAGGTAACCTAAGGAGTGAAGCCCCTTAAAACACTGCCTCCCGGGGGAGGGGAATGCGGTTTAACAATAAACCACTTATATTATCGTCTCAATATATAAATGAGTGAAGGATATTCAATAATATTTTATTCTTAATTATTTATAATGAACCTGATACCCTGTTGCTGATGAATGATACTGTCTTCCGATGATACGGAGATTCCCCGGCTCTCCGGTGGAGATTGCTGATGTATAATGATAAAATAATATTAAATACTGCATCAAATCTTATGTCACTTTTTTTTAAACAGGAAACACGCAGAATAAAACCCCAATGGATATTCTTACAGATTTATGCCTCAGGTTTATGTCTCTTATGGTTATGCTTAAAGGGTTTATTTGGCCGGCGGGAAGATAAGGTACATATCTATCGAATCATCGCTGTCATCATCAAAGATTGCTATACCCGAATGCCTGTAGATATATATTTTATGATCATTATCTTTAACTATTTCAAGGCCGGTGTTTCCGTAGTTCATTATAAAGCTGTCAGCACCGTCGGTCAGTTTAACAGCGTCATCAGTAACGCGGCTTGCAGGGGAGAGCCCGGCTATTGCTTTTATAACTCCGTTATTTGTAAATAAGGCGTAACGTCCTCTCCTGTAGATAATACTGTTAAATGGGGCAAGGGGTATCTGATTATTTCCGTTCAGAAAAGAAAGGGATTCAGGTATGGATTCTGTTTCAATTAAAGCTTCTCCCGCAGCAATGTTTACTGCATCATCAAGTGTAAATCCTTCGGCGGACTTTCCTGGAATAACAAGGGTCACGTCGTTTTGTTCTGCATCTTTCTGTCCGGTGGTGCAGGAGAGAAAGAGGAATATAAGCAGAATGTTACTGATTAAATTTTTCAATTTCAGCGGCGCCTCTTCTTATTGCGGATATCCTTCTCGGATAAATATCGGCTATGGCTGAGGTTTTGTGAAGAAGAAGTCCGGATGTTGTTTTTATTTCGAGAGGAGAGGAGCTTTTACCCTCTGCCATGATATCGAGAGATATTTTTTTAAGATGTTCAACAGCAGGGGAGGGGAGCTGTTTCTGTTTTTCGCTTACATAGAGGTACATGTATCCGCCTGGTTGAAGAAAAGGTGAGCATAGTTCCCCCGCGGAATATACATCGGACATTGCACGTGAAATTACAATGTTAAACTTTTCACGGTATTCATTATCACGGGCTGCTTCTTCAACCCTGCCGCATACCCCTTTTACATTCGGTATTGACAGTTCGTTTACGACATAATCAATGAAGCGTATTTTTTTACTGTTTGAATCAAAAAGCGTGAATTCAATTTCAGGATAAATAATTGCGAGGGGAATGCCCGGTACTCCGGCACCAGTACCCATGTCTGCGGCAGATGTTCCACGTGGAACATTATAAAATGTCAGGGGGGTGAGGCTGTCTATTATAAGTCCGTGAACAATATCATCAATGTTCTTGTGTCCGGTAAGATTGTATTTATTATTTTCTGAAAGAATAAGCTCACTGTATCTGATGAGCTTATCGGCTTTTTCTCTGTCAATTCTGCACGCAGGGAAGAGAGATGAAATGATTTCTGTGTAAAAATGTTCCACGTGGAACCTCACCCTTTTTTGTTAAGAAGTTCGAGGTGAACTATGAGTATTGATATATCCGAAGGATCAACCCCTGATATCCGTGATGCCTGGCCGACAGTCTGCGGACTGAACTTTTTAAGTTTCTCTCTTGCCTCGTTCTTCAGGCCGTGAACCGCGGCATAGTCTATGTCGTCGGGTATTTTTTTTGATTCCATCTTCTCTATCTTTCTAATCCGTTCAAGATCTCTGAATATGTATCCCTCGTATTTAATCTCCATCTCGACAATCGGAGCAAATTCGGGCCTGCATGATTCCCCGGCCGCTTCAAGGGCTTCCTCAATACCCAGTTCCGGTCTTTTGATAATTTTATCCAGGGGGGTTCTCCCTTTTAATTCAAGTTCAGGGGCTTTCTTTCTCAGTATGGCGAGAACGCGATCATCAACATCTATAATACGGTTTTTAATTCTGTGTATAAAAGAATCTATTTCATTATACTTCTCCGTCATCTGCCGGAACCTGTCGTCTGATATGAGGCCGATATGGTGGCCGTATTTCATAAGCCTCCTGTCCGCGTTATCCTGCCTGAGAAGCAGACGGTGTTCAGCTCTTGATGTAAACATCCGGTAAGGCTCGGTAATTGTCTTTGTTATAAGGTCATCTATCAGTACGCCTAAGTATGCCTCGGAACGTGTGAGAATAATCTGTTCCCTGCCGGTAATCTTTGCCGCGGCGTTGATTGCTGCAATAAGTCCCTGGGCGGCAGCTTCCTCGTAACCGGATGTGCCGTTTACCTGTCCTGCGTTATACAATCCTGATATCTTTTTTGTTTCCAGGGTCCCGTATATCTCCTCAGGCGGAACAAAGTCATATTCAACGGCATAAGCCGGCCTCATGGTGTGTGCCTCTTCAAGACCCGGTAATGTCTTTATCATCTGGAGCTGAACCTCTTCAGGGAGGGAGCTGGAGAATCCGTTAATATAATATTCGTTTGTATGCATCCCTTCCGGTTCAAGGAAAAGCTGGTGCCTGCTTTTGTCAGAGAATCTCACAACCTTGTCTTCGATTGAAGGACAATACCTCGGTCCGATCCCTTTTATCTTTCCGCCGTAAAGAGGGGAACGGTGGATATTGTTCCTGATAAATTCATGAGTAGCTTCCCCTGTATAGGTAATCCAGCAGGGTATTTGTTCTGCTGTAATTTTATCCGTGGTGTATGAAAAAGGTTCCGGGTCTTCATCCGGGTACTGGGCTTCGCATTTTGAAAAGTCTATTGTGTCGGAGTTTACACGGGGAGGGGTCCCGGTCTTCAGTCTTTCAACCCTGAGCCCTAATCTTCTTAAAGAATCAGAAATTCCCTCCGCAGAAAAATCAGCAAGCCTTCCGCATCTCTCCTGGTACTCCCCGATATGTATGAGCCCCTTCATGAATGTTCCGGCGCAGAGAATTACAGCTTTTGCGGAATGCTCGATCTTCCTGATTGTCCTTACTCCGCAGACCCTGTTCCCTTCTGCAATAATCTCCTCAGCGATGTCCTGTATTATGTATAGATTTTTCTGTTTCTCCAGAACTTCTTTCATCCTGAACTGGTACGCTTTTTTATCAGCCTGGGCCCTCAATGCCCATACCGCGGGACCTTTGCTTTTATTCAGCATCTTGAAATGGATACCGGTGGCATCAATATTTACTGCCATCTCTCCCCCCATTGCATCTATCTCCCTGACGAGGTGTCCTTTCGCTATCCCCCCGATTGCCGGGTTGCAGCTCATCTGGGCGATTGTATCGAGGTTCCCTGTAAGCATCAGGGTCTTGAGTCCTATTCTTGCGGAGGCCAGGGCTGCTTCACATCCCGCGTGTCCTGCGCCGATAATGATTATGTCATATGCTGAATACATTGGTTTTATTCCTGGTTTTGTTTATTTCTGGATTAATTAAAAATAATAGCCTGTAGGGCAATAAAAAAATCCGTATCTTTCCGTGAAGATCATGTATATTATATTAACGGAGAGTTGGTGTATAATTTAGATTATAAATCGGTCCTCTGTTAAAAATTGTTGACTCGCTGCCGGATAATAAAGTTTAAAAGAACAGGCGTTTAAATGCAGATGAAGACAGTTAATGAAATGCAGACAGGTCAGAACATTCTTGTTGTAGACGACGATCCCCTTGTGAGGAAAATACTGAAGAAGTATATCTCCGGGCTGGGGTATTTTGTGGAAACAGCAGAGGACGGGCGGGGCGCTCTTGAGATGCTGAACTCCTATCCGTATGACCTTGTGCTTACTGATCTTCAGATGCCCCGGCTCGGAGGGAGGGAACTGCTGCAGACAATGTCCAGTGAGTTTCCCTCTATACCGAAGATTGTACTTACAGGGCAGGGAACCAATGATGATATAATCGCTGCACTGAAAGCCGGGGCTTATGATTTCCTTTACAAGCCTATCGAGGATTTCGGCATACTTGAGTATTCCATAAAGCGCGCTGTTGAAAGCAGAAAGCTCCGTGAAGAGAAAGAGAGGCACCTTGCGGAGCTCGAGAGAATTAACGAGATAATATCGATGCTTAACAGCGGAAAAAGCACTGACCAGATTTTCAGCATGCTGAACATTTCACTTAAAAAGGTTATCCCCTTTGACGGGATGATGCTGACATTGCTTAACGAGACAAATACATTTCTCAATGTTGAAAACGTGATATTCAACCACGGCTTTTTTCATAGCATTGTTCGTAAGGGTGACAGGTTTCTTGCCTCACAGTTCACAGTGGGTAAATATATAGAGGAGGAGAGGGATTTTATTAATATATCAGATCTCGGCTCCCATATTAAAGCAAATGATGCACATGATGTACTTAAGGAACTGTTCCAGAATGGTATAAACTCAATACTGGCGGTATCCCTTAAGCTTAAAGACCAGGTGCGTGGAATAATCCTTTTTATGTCATGTTATAAATCATCCTTTAAAGATCACCACATAACATTTGTTAAATCAATAGTGGGCCAGATAGCCCTGAGCGTTCAGCGCGCGGAGCTTATGAAGGAGATTGAAAGCCATTCCCGAAACCTCGAAAAGATGGTTTCTGAAAGGACTGAGGAGGTTCTTAAAACACAGAGGATTACAATTTTTGCCCTTGGCAGCCTTGCTGACGCAAGGGATTCTGAAACAGGGGATCACCTTGAAAGAATAAGGAATTACTCTGTTCTGCTTCTTCAGCTCTATAAATATGATGGCGACCACCCTGAAATAAATGCCAGGTTTCTACGCGACCTCTATGACTCCTCTGTTCTTCATGACATAGGGAAGGTGGGTATACCTGACGATATTCTTCTTAAGAAAGGCTCACTGACTACTGAAGAGTTTGAGATAATGAAGAAACATACTGTAATCGGTTTTGATGCCCTGAAGAACGCTTCAGCAGATCAGGGGACAGATTACTTTCTGAGTATGGCTATGGATATTATTCTTTACCATCATGAAAGATGGGACGGCAAAGGCTACCCGGAAGGTCTTAAGGGGGAAAACATCCCTCTCACTGCAAGGATTGTTTCAATCGTGGATGTTTACGATGCGCTTACTTCCCGGAGGCCGTATAAAGAAGCCTATTCTCATGAGAAAGCGATTGACATAATGAAGGGTGAAGTGGGGAAATTTGATCCTGTACTCTTTAATCTCTTTCTGAAGAATGCGGACGAATTCAATAAGATAAGAACAAAATATTCTGAACAGGAAACCGGAGAAGCATAATGCATCAGAGAAGCATGAATATCAGATTCGGAGGGCCGGTGACACCGGCTGTAAAACAGCTGATGATTATAAACGGCTCGATATTTATATTGCAGCAGGTTGCGGGTCTTTTCGAGCCCAATATGATGGAAGCGATATTCGGTATAAGCCACGGCGGATTCGCCCTGAGTTTTATGCTGTGGCAGCCTGTGACCTATATGTTCCTTCACGGCGGGTGGCTTCATATATTTTTCAATCTCCTGGGGCTCTGGATGTTCGGCGGGGAGCTTGAGCAGATCTGGGGGAAGGGGAGATTCTTCAGGTATTATATTCTTTCAGGTATAGGAGCCGGTTTCTTCATTGCGATCATGAATTATTATGTCGCCTTAAAGTTCGGTACTTCCGCAGTTACAATCGGGGCATCAGGCGCCATATATGCAATTCTCCTTGCATACGGTTTAACATGGCCGAACCGTGAGGTGCTCCTCTATTTCCTTTTCCCGATAAAGATTAAGTACCTCCTTATAGCATTCGGCCTGGTGGAGTTTTTCGGCACGCTTTCTTCTGCTGCCGGCACAGGGGGGAATATCAGTCACGTAGGTCATATCGGCGGCCTTATTACCGGGTTTATTCTCTACCGCTCTTTTATGAAGAACAGAACAAAATCCAATGTTGTCAAGATATCTCTTTTTAAAAGGCTTACTAAAGGCTTCAGGCTGAAACAGAAAAAGAAACAGATAGATACAAGAATCGAGGCAAAGAAGATCATTGATGAGATTCTCGGCAAAATAGCGAGGAGCGGGATGAGCTCTCTCACTCCTGAAGAGAAGAAGAGACTTGAGTGGGCAAGGAAGCACTACTACCCATCCAACGAAGACGTACTTCATTAAAGGTGAAATAATATGAGCATAATATCATTAATAAAGGGGGAGTCTTATGACTCCTCTTTGCTTTATCATCAGATAGAAAGATCCCTTGAAAACATTAAGTTTGATCCCACGGGACTCAAAGGGGCCACTGTTGCGGTAAAACCGAATCTTCTAACCACAGCATCTCCGGAAAAGGGGATAACAACTCACCCTGAATTTTTACGTGCTGTGATAAAGTACATAAAAGCCTACGGGGGGGAGCCGGTCCTGGTTGAGTGCCCTGCGTTTATCCCCCTTGATAAGGTGCTCTCAAAAGGGGGATACATGGAGATTCTCCTTGAAGAGAAGGTGCGTATCAGCGATACAAAGATCACGGCGCATCTTAGAAATGAGTCAGGAGTGAAGTATAAGTATTTCAATGTGGCTGAAGATCTTGTTAAAGCGGATTATATCTTCAATCTCCCGAAACTTAAAACCCACTCACTGACATATTTTACAGGTGCAGTGAAAAATCTCTTCGGTTCAATCCACGGGCTTGAGAAATCGAAATGGCACATAAGGGCAAACAGCGCTCCGGAGTTTATCTCCTTTCTCCTTGATCTTTACGGAGGGTGGTATTACCTGCAGAATCAGGGAACTGTACATATTATGGATGGTATACTTGGACTTGAGGGGGAGGGGCCCGGTGCCTCAGGGAAACCGAAAGCAGCAAATGCCATCATTGCAGGGTACGATGCCATAGCAGTTGACTCTATTGCCATAAGGGTAGCAGGGCTTGATCTTAAAAGATCAGGAGTCTGCATTGAAGGTGAAAAGAGGGGATATGGATTCAGCTCCCCGGAAAAGATAACAGTTACAGGAAATTCAGTTTCAGATTTCAGCAACAGCTTTATTCCGCCGAAGTCAAAATCTATGGTTTCCGCATGGCCCTTTAATTCTCCATTTTTCAAAAATCTTCTGGTTGAGAAACCGGTTCCTGAGCCCGGGAAGTGCACGCTCTGCTACCAGTGCAGGGGTATATGCCCGGCAGGTGCCATTGATAAAAGCGATGACGGAAAAGTCCCGGTCTACGATTATTCAAAATGCATAAGGTGCTACTGCTGCGCGGAGATCTGCCCTGAGGCAGCAATTGAGCTTAAGAAGGGGTTTGTTGCAAAGCTTATAGGGTAGGGGTATCCTTCGTATTGGCTTCGGGAAGGCGACCTGTTGGTGCCGTGAAATTAATTGACTGGCCTGAGTCCGGTTTATAAGAAAAAGTAATAACGGATATTTTTATATATCTTCATCTATTAAATTAATCTTCATAACGAAACATAAAATCCTCCATAAACTTAATCCGGTCACAATTTGCAATTAAACGTTTAATAGATTTTTCTGATACTATATGGTCATCCGCTGATCGATCAGTGAGTGACCATATCTTTTTATGGACAGCGGCTGATCGATCAGCGGGTGTCTTGCA